>JAABUP010004909.1_pt1 | contig 21290 bp, 17 predicted proteins | sample 5559201 | NCBI WGS metagenome assembly JAABUP01 (sample SAMN10711887, study PRJNA513373) | rock metagenome | isolation source: Antarctica rocks | place: Antarctica
GCAGCCGGTGGAAGATCGGCGCGGTGACGTCGACCGTCCGGACCCGGTCGGCCGGCGTGGCGATCACCTGCTTGTTGACCAACCCCTTGCGCAGCTCGATCTGGCCGTTCTCGATGCGGAACCGCGTGGTGAAGTAACGCAGAACGCCGAGCACGATGACCGCGGCCAGGGCGAGCAGTTCCCACAGGGCGCCACCGCCGTCCCGGCTGCGGCCGAGGATGAAGACCCCGGCGAGCGCGGGGAGGAAGCGGATGCCCTCCTGCACCGGGTGGATGAGGAGCATCCGGATGTTGAGCTTGCGCCAGTCGGTCGCGACGTCCTCGAGGCCGCCGTTCGGTGCGGTCCCGGGGTGCTCCTGGGCCTCCGGCTCCGGGACGTCCCCGCGGATGTCGGTCACGTCGCGTCGCCGGTCTCGGTGACCGTCGCCTCGGTCAGCTCGTCGACGAGGCGGCGGGCGTCGTCGACGTCGAGGGCGTGGATGCGCAGCGGGCCGGCCGCCGACGCGGTGGTCACGGTCACGCTGGCAAGCCGGAAGAGCTGGGAGACCGGTCCGCGGGCCATGTCGACGGTCTGGATCCGGCTCAGCGGCGCGATCCTGCGCTCCTGGGTGAGCCATCCGGTCTGGGTGTAGACCGCCGTCGGTGTGGTCTCCCACCGGTGCACGCGGTAACGCCAGATCGGCATACCGACGAGGTAGACCGCCGCGACGACGAGGAAGATGGCGCCGACGACCCAGTGCGGCGTCCGGGGACCGTCATCCACGAGCCACCAGCCGACCTGGAGGGCGAGCAGGACGAGCATCTGGACCGCCGCGATGCTCATCCACATGAGCCGGGCACGCGGGCTGACGAGGTTGGCGGGCTCACGCAACCGAGGCGCGGGCGAGCTGGCACCCAGGTCAGCACCCGGGCTGGCAGCCAGGTCAGCCCCCGCCTCACCGGGTCCGGTCACCTCGGTCATCGCCCTGCCCCTCCCCGAGCCGTGCCGACGGTGCCGACGGTGCCGGCAGCGCTGACAGGAACAGGCGCGCTGACCGTGCTGACAATGCTGACCGTGCTGGCAATGCCGGCAGGACCGACAGGACGGCAGGACCGACAGTATGCCCACCCGTGCCGACCATGCATGACCACGGTAGGCGATCTGTCAGGCGCTGCGGAGCGGGTTGTCACCGCCCCGGATGGGAGGACGCCGACCGCCGACCAGGGAGGCGGTCAAGCGGTCTGCCGAGACTACCGGGTGCGCTGGCCGTCGTCCTCAGGCTTTGCGGGCCGCCAGCGCCGCGTCGTAGAGCGCCTTTCTGGACAGGCCGGTCGACGCGGCCACGTCCGCAGAGACGTCCTTGAGCCGCTCCCCCGCCGCCACCCGCTCCCGTATGCCGGGCAGCGCGTCCTCGACGGAGCTCACCACGGCGTCGGCCCCACCCACGACGACGGTGACCTCACCCCTCACCCCGATCGCGGCCCAGGCCGCGAGCTCGGCCAGCGCACCGCGGCGGACCTCCTCCCAGGCCTTGGTCAGCTCCCGGCACACGGCTGCACGACGAGCAGCCCCGAAGGCGGTCGCCATCGCCTCGAGCGAGACGGCAAGCCGGTGCGGCGCCTCGAAGAAGACCATCGTGCGGCGCTCGCCGGCGAGGTCGGCCAGGGCGCGAGCGCGCTCACCCGGCTTGCGGGGCAGAAAGCCTTCGAAACAGAAGCGATCCACGGGCAGGCCGGACACCGCCAGGGACATGAGCACCGCGCTCGGGCCGGGCACGCAGGTCACCCGCAGATCTGCCTCGACCGCCGCCACGACGAGCCGATAGCCGGGGTCCGACACGGACGGCATACCGGCGTCGGTGACGACCACGACCCGCTCACCCTGTCGGAGGCGGCCGACGAGGTCCGGGGTGCGGGCGGCCTCGTTGTGCTCGTGATAGCTGACGACCTTGCCGCGGGGCTCGACGCCGAGGTTGCCGAGCAACCGCCGCAGCCGCCGAGTATCCTCTGCGGCAATGACATCGGCGCCGAGCAGCTCCTCTGCGAGCCGTGGGGCCGCGTCCCGGGGGTCGCCGATCGGGGTGGCCGCGAGCACGAGGGTGCCGGGGGTCGTCGCGGAGGTCATGTCGCCATTCTGACGGACCGGCCCGGGCCCATCCGAGGGCGCGGGTTACGCTCCCGTCATGCCAGCCACCGGCCCCTCGGTTCGCCGTGGTGGCCGGGGTGCGCGCCTGGCGATGGTCGGCGTCCTTGCCGCAGGCCTGGTGGGCGGTCCGGCCGTCGGTGCGTCCGGGCCCGGCGCCGTGGCGCTGCGCGCCGAGACGTCGCCAGCGGCGCCCTTCGCGGAGAGCAGCCAGTCGGTCGCCGTGGGGGCGGAGCCCGATGGCTCGGCCGTCACCCTGGATGCCTCGGTGTTCGCGCCGTCCTCCGGCGGACAGCACCCGGCCGTCGTGCTGGCGCACGGCTTCGGTGGCAGCAAGAGCGAGGTCGCAGCCCAGGCCAAGGACTTCGCGGGCCACGGCTACGTCGTCCTGACCTACTCCGCTCGGGGGTTCGGGGCGTCGGGTGGACGGATCCACCTCAACGACCCGGCCTACGAGATCGCGGACGCCGGCAAGCTCGTCGACTCCCTGGCCGGCCGGCCCGACGTGCGGCTCGACGCCCCGGGCGATCCTCGGGTGGCGGTCGTCGGCGCGTCCTACGGCGGCGCGCTGGCGCTGATGGCCGGAGCCGCTGACCCCCGCGTCGACACCGTGGCCGCCGCCATCACGTGGAACGACCTCGCCGACGCGTTCTTCCCGCAGAACGTCACCACCACCGCGCCGCCCGCGACACCGGCCCAGGTCGACCGGATCCCCCAGCCGGGCCCGTTGAAGCAGCTGTGGGCGTCACGGTTCCTCGGGTCCGCTGCCTCGGCAGGCGCCGGCGCGGGGTCGGACCCTGCCTGCGGACGCTTCGACCCGGCCGTCTGCCGCCTCTTCCTCCCTGCCGCGGAGAGTGGAGAGCCGGGCGCCGACCTCCTGGCTCTGCTCCGGGCGCACAGCCCGAAGGCGGTGCTCGGCTCGCTCAGGGCCCCGACGTACCTCATCCAGGGCATGTCCGACTCGCTGTTCGGGCTCGACCAGTCCGACGCGACCGCGCGCACCCTGGCGGCACAGGGCACCCCCGTGGGCGTGCGCTGGATCGACGGCGGGCACGACGGGCTGAGCAGCACCGGGCCCGCAGACGAGGAGTCGCTGCGCACCTGGCTGGGGCACTACCTCGGGCCGGACCGCGCGGCGGGGCCGGCGCCCACGGGCCTTCCGCTGCCGAGCTTCACGTATGCCGTGCCGATCCCCCGCCGGGCAGAGGTCGCGCCGCTGCTGGGCGCACCGTCCTATGTCGGGTCGGCCTCGTGGTCGGCGATCGCCCTCACCGCCGGACCGGCCAAGCCCGTCCTCGCCCCGGCGGGCGGCCAGCCCGCGTCGGTCACGGTCATCCCCGGTGCGGCCGCGCTGGGAGCCACCCTTCCGGCATACCAGCTCGCGGCGCTGCCCGGGCAGTTCGCGGCGTTCGACTCCCCACCGCTCACGCAGCAGACGACCATCGTCGGCGCCCCGCGAGCGCGGCTCACCGTGACCTCCTCCGGCTCGGCCGCCACCTTCTACCTCAGCCTCTGGCAGGTGACCGCCGGCGTCGCCACGCTGCCGCGGCGCCTCGTCGCGCCGATCACCGTGCCGACCACTCCTGGCGTCCCGACGACCGTCGACGTGGCGTTGCCGGCCGCGACCTGGCTGCTGGAGTCCGGCAGCTCAGTGCGCCTGCTCGTCACCAGCACCGACTCGGGGTTCACCGGCGCGCGCTCCGCTCGGCTCGACCGGGTCGCCCTCGCCGACGCCCGGCTGACCGTCCCGGTTGTCGGGGGGACGGTGGTCTCGGGCGGTGACCAGCGCGACACGGAGACCATCGTGGTGGCGATCGCCATCGTCGTGGCGCTGCTCGCCCTCGCGGGGGTGGCCTGGTGGCAGCGACGACGACGCCGGCACGAGCAGGCGCGCCCCGACCTGGCGGACGTACCGCTCGTCGTGGAGCACCTCGTCAAGACCTACTCCGACGGGCACCGCGCCGTCGACGCAGTGTCATGGCGAGCCGACCGCGGGCAGGTCGTCGGGCTCCTCGGACCGAACGGTGCCGGCAAGACGACGACGCTGCGGATGGTCATGGGGCTCATCCAGCCAGACTCCGGCACGGTGCACGTCCTCGGCGAGCCCATCCACGCCGGCGCACCGGTGCTCGCGCGGGTCGGGGCCCTCATCGAGGGGCCGGGCTTTCTCCCGCACCTCACCGGACGCGCAAACCTGCGCGCCTACTGGGCGGCGACCGGACGCGAGGAGACCGGTGCGCAGCTCCCGGACGTGCTCGAGGTCGCCGCGCTCGGCGATGCCATCGACCGGCCGGTCCGCTCCTACAGCCAGGGGATGCGCCAGCGCCTCGGCATCGCCCAGGCGATGCTGGGGATGCCCGAGGTGCTCGTTCTGGACGAGCCGACGAACGGGCTCGACCCACCTCAGATCGCCGCGATGCGACCGATCCTGCACCGGTATGCCGCCAGCGGACGGACCGTCGTCATCTCCAGCCACCTGCTGGGTGAGGTGGAGATGACGTGTTCGCACGTCGTCGTCATGCACGCGGGACGAGTGGTCACCACCGGCACCGTCGCGGAGCTCGTCGACAGCGCCGACACGACGGTCGTGCTCCTCGGGCCAGGTGAGGCTGCCGGCGCCCTCGCCCGGCGGTTGCGCGCCGTGGAGGGGATCACGGACGTCGACGTCGACGAGGACCCCGTCGAGCCGCGGCTCGTCGTCACCGCCGACCTGGCCCGGGCCGACGTCGTGCGGGTGGTGGCGGACACCGGCGCCGACATCGTCGGGGTGACGAGCCGGCGGCACCTGGAGGAGGTCTTCCTCGGAGTCATCGCCCAGGCCTCGTCCTCCACCGGCGACTCCGGCGACGGCACCCGGTCGTTGACCGACCGGTTGCGGCAGGTGAGGTCACGATGAGCGCTCCCGAGCGCGTCGCCGCGGGCAAAGCGGCCAGCCGGCCGGCTGGCGACGCGATGGGGCTCCCGCCGGCTCACGTCGTCCGCCGCCCGCTCTCGTGGCGCGCGGAGGTCGGCCGCCAGCTGAGGCGCCGTCGCACGATCTGGGCTTTCGTCCTGCTGCTGGCTCTGCCGCTGGTCCTCGTCGCTGCGTTCGCCGTGGGCGGTTCGAACGGCTCCAGCGGCTCCAGCGGCTCCAGCAACGCAGCCGCCTCCGGCTCGACGCGTCTGCTCGACCTCGCCCAGGCCGGCGGGGCGAACTTCGCCGTCTTCTCAACCTCGGCGGCATCGTCGTTCCTCCTCGTCGTGCTGGCCGCCTTGTTCGTGGGCGATGCCGTGCCGTCCGAGGCGTCGTGGGCGACGCTGCGCTACCTCCTGCTCGCGCCCGTCCCGAGGGCACGACTGCTGACGAGCAAGCTCGTCGTCGCGATGGGGACCATGGCGGTCTCGGTCCTCGTCCTCGTCGCGTGGTCGCTCCTCGTCGGCGGCGTCGCCTACGGCTGGGCGCCGTTCACCAACCCGGCGGGCGGCGTCCTCGAGTGGTCGGTCCTGCTGCCTCGGCTCCTGGTCGTTCTCGCCTACCTCGTCGTGCTCCTGTCCCAGGTGGGCGCCATCGCGTTCTGGCTCGGCGTCCGCACCGACGCCCCCCTGGCCGCCGTCGGCGGCGCCGTCATGGTGACGATCGTGTCGTCGATCCTCGGACAGATCGAGACGTTGGGCGACTGGCGCAGCGGACTGCCGATGTACTACGACCGGGCCTGGGTCGAGGTGCTCACGCCGCAGGTCGACTGGACGTCGATGACCCACGGCGCCCTGTGGTCGACCTTCTACACGATCGTCTTCCTCGGGATCGCCTACCAGAGTTTCCGCCGCAAGGACATCCTCAGCTAGGCGTCGTTGCGGCTGCGGGAGCCGGCAGCGGTCAGCCGGGAGCCCAGGTCACGCATCGCCGTGATCAGCTCGGGCGGCTCGAGGACCTCGATCGGCCACGGTAGCCGAGCCAGGTGCAAGGCCATCCAGTCCAGCTGGTTGCCGCCTGCGACGAGGGTGCAGGACGCGTCGTCGACGGCCTCGACGACGCCCACGGTCGGCGGGACCTCTTGCGAGACAAGAAAAGCCGGTGCCTCGACCCGCACCCGGGCGACATACGCGTAGGGGGACTGGGAGATCGCGCGCTGAACGAATGACGCTGCGTCCGGCGCTTCCCGTTGCGTGAACCGCCAGCCGGTCGACGTGGCGGCGGTGATCCGGTCCAGGCGGAAGGTCCGCCAGTCGGCCCGGTCGAGGTCATAGGCGAGGAGGTACCAGCGCCGTCCCGTGGCGACGAGCCGGTGGGGCTCGATCCGGCGCTCGGACGGCCCACCCTTCGCCGCGGCATACGTGAAGGTCACCCGCTCGGTCTCCCGGCAGGCGCGCGCCAGGGTGAGCAGGACGTCGGAGTCGACGCGTTCACCCTGCACCTCGAGGGTCACCGTGGCGTCGTGGACCGCACTGACCTTGCTCCGCAGTCGCGCCGGGAGCACCTGGTCGAGCTTGGCGAGGGTACGCACGGCCGCCTCGCCGAGCCCCTCGACGGTCCCGCCGGCGGCGAGACGCAGGCACACGGCGACAGCCACCGCCTCGTCGTCGTCGAGGAGCAGCGGCGGCAGCGCGCGACCGGCGCCGAGCTGGTAGCCGCCGGCAGCTCCCCGGGTCGCGAGGACGGGGTAGCCGAGCTCGCGCAGCCGGTCGACGTCGCGTCGGATCGAGCGCGTCGTCACCCCAAGCCGCTCGGACAGCTGCGGGCCGCTCCACACCGGCCGGGACTGGAGCAGGCTGAGCAGCCGCAGCGCTCGACCGGTCGTGTCCGCCATGCTGGAATCTTCCCATCGATAGCGGACGGAAACTGTCCTAGTTCACTGCGACGCTGTAGTCATGACGACCACCGACCACCAGAGGCGCAGGGTCCACCCCCTGCTCCTGGAGCAGATTGACCGGCACTGGAGCGCGCAGCTCCGCCCGCGTCTCGACGGCCTCACCGACGGCGAGTACTTCTGGGAGCCGGTCCCCGGCGCCTGGAACGTGCGGCCTCGCGGCACCGGCTCGGCGCCGGTGCAGGCCGGATCCGGCGACTTCACCATCGACTTCGCCATGCCCGAGCCGCAGCCCGCCCCCGTGACGACGATCGCCTGGCGCCTGGCCCACCTCGTCGTCGGGGTCCTGCGGATGCGCACCTCCGCGCACTTCGGCGGACCGGCCACCGACTACGAGAGCTTCGACTACGCGGGGACTGCCGGCGAGGCGCTCGCCCAGCTCGACGAGGCGTATGCCGCCTGGCTGGCCGGCGTGCGCGGCTGGAGCACCGATGAGGTGTGGGAGCCCTGCGGTCCGGCCGAGGGCCCGTTCGCCAAGGAACCGCGAGCCACGCTCGTCCTGCACATCAACCGCGAGCTGATCCACCATGGGGCCGAGGTCGCGCTGCTGCGTGACCTCTGGGCCGCTGAACACGCCTGACCCACCACCTTGCGTCCGGCAATGTGGTGGCGCCACGACCACCGTGCCGGACGCAACACACGAGAAGGAGAACGACATGCCCGGCTCCGCCCCTCCCATCGCCAACGAGCACGAAGGCCTGCGCGCCTTCCTCGCCCAGCAGCACGCAGGCATCCGCAACGCCGCCTACGGGCTTCCCGACGAACAGGCGCACTCGGCGCCGTCGGTCAGCTCGATCTCGATCGCCGGGCTGGTCAAGCACGTCACCGTCTGTGAGCGCAGCTGGATGGACCGGGCGTATGCCGCGCCGGCAGCGCCCGCGTCCGACACCCGGACCTTCGCGGAGCAGGCGGCCGACTACGGCAAGGACTGGGACCCGACTGGTCAGTCCATCACCGAGCTGCTCGCCGGGTTCGACGAGGTCGCGACCAAGACGGAGGAAGCCATCCCCAGGCTCGACCTCGACACGCCGGTGCCGGTGCCGCAGGGGGCCCCGTGGTTTCCCAAGGACCTCGAGGCGTGGTCGGTGCGCTGGGTACTGCTCCACCTCATCGAGGAGATCGCCCGCCACGCCGGCCACGGTGACATCGTCCGCGAGTCCATCGACGGCGCGACGATGTACGAGCTCCTGGCCGGGGCCGAGGGCTGGCCCGAGACCGACTGGCTCAAGCCGTGGAGGCCGAAGGATCAGGCCCTCAGCTGATCCGGCGCACCCACCTCGTCCCACCTGGATTCGTCTGCGGTCTCTCCTTCTTGGCGAACACGGCGACCGCAGACAAATCGGGGACGGTGAACCGGACCCCACTCACCTCGATTCGTCTGCGGTCTCTCCTTCTTGGCGAACACGGCGACCGCAGACGAATCGAGGTGGGTGGGGGTGCATAGAGTGCGGCCATGTCCGTGTCGTCCGAGCCCGCCATCGTCGCCGCCGAGCGGCGGGGCGGGCTCGGCCGCGAGGTCGTGGTCATCCTCGGGCTCTCGCTCGGGGCCTCGGCCGTGTATGCCGTGCTGCGGATCGTCGACCGGCTCACCGTCCATGTCGCGCTCAGCCAGCAGTCCTCGTCGCTGAACAACTCGGTGACGCCCGACCGGCCCTGGCTCGACCTGGCCTACCAGCTCGCGGCGATCCTGCTCGCCCTCGTGCCGGTGGCGGCGGCGCTCTACGTCCTGCGCAACGTCCTTCCGCCAGTGCCGTTCTCCCCGCGGCAGTTCCTCGGGCTCGACGGGCAGCAGCCCAGATTCGACATCGGAGCCGGGCTGCTTCTCGCGGCGGTCATCGGCATCCCGGGGCTCGCCTTCTATCTCGCGGCGCGGGCCCTCGGCATCAACACTCAGGTGGCGGCGGCAAACCTCACGGCGGCCTGGTGGACGCTCCCCGTCCTCGTCCTCTCCGCGGTGCAGAACGCCGTGCTCGAAGAGGTGATCGCCGTCGGCTACCTCTTCACCCGGCTGCGACAGATCGGGTGGCGGGTCCCGTTCGTGATCGTGACGTCGGCGGTGCTGCGGGGGAGCTACCACCTCTACCAAGGGTTCGGCGGGTTTCTCGGCAACCTCGTCATGGGCTTGGTCTTCGGGTTCGTCTATCTCAGGTGGCGCCGGGTCGGCCCGCTCGTCGTCGCCCACACCGTCCTGGACGTCGTGGCCTTCGTCGGCTACACGCTGGCGAAGGACCACCTCAGTTGGCTGCATTGACGCGGGCCCTGACGTGGGCCCCGGCTCGGGCGGCATCCACTCGGGCGGCATCCACTCGGGCGGCATCCACTCGGGAGGCACCGGCTCGGGCGGCATCCACTCGGGAGGCACCGGCTCGGGCGGCCGGGGGCTCCCAGGGAGCCGGCACGGCATACCGATCTCCGCTGCATACGATGTCGCCCATGACGAGGGAGGGGCGGCTGCGCCAGCGGCTGCTCGGAAGCCCGGTCGAGCAACACATCCTCGGCTGGCTCGGTCCGCTCGTCGCCGCCGCGATCGGCGGGTTCCTGCGGTTTTGGAACCTCGGCGACCCCCACCAGCTGATCTTCGACGAGACCTACTACGTCAAGCAGGGCTGGTCGCTCACCCAGTTCGGCGTGGAGATGCGCAACGACCCGGTGCTGGATGCGGCGAAGCAGATCGACCAGAACTTCACCGCCGGCAACTGGCGCTCCGTCTACGACCCCACCGTTGGCGACCTCGTCGTCCACCCACCGGTGGGCAAGTGGCTCATCGGCTGGGGCGAGCAGCTGTTCGGCATCAACAGCTCCTTCGGCTGGCGCTTCGCCGTGGCGGTGATGGGGACCCTGTCCATCCTCATGGTCGGGCGCGCGGCGCGGCGCCTCTTCGGGTCGTCGTTCCTCGGGACGGTGGCCGCCCTGCTCCTGGCCTTCGAGGGCCACCACTTCGTCCACTCGCGCACCGGGCTGCTCGACCTCATCGTCATGTTCTGGGCGTTCGCCGGCTTCTGCTTCCTCCTTCTCGACCGCGACGCCTCGCGGGCGGTGCTGGCCCGCACGGTGGCAGCCATCCCTCGGGGCCAGCTGTCCAGGCTCGGCCCGTCGCTGGGGTGGCGCCCCTATCGGTGGGCCGCCGGGCTCTGCCTCGGCCTCAGCGCGGGGACGAAGTGGTCCGGCCTCTACTTCGTCGTTGCCTTCGGGCTGATGACCGTCCTGTGGGACATGGGCGCTCGACGTGCCGCCGGCGTCGAGGGGTGGGTCTGGGCCTGGCTCGTCCGGGACTCCCCGTTCGCCTTCGTCTCCATCGTCGGCACGACCGTCGTCACCTACTGCCTGAGCTGGTGGGGGTGGTTCGCAACCTCGACGGGCTACAACCGGCACTGGGCCGACACCCACGGGTCCGCCACATGGGGGTGGATCCCCGGTCCCGTGCGCTCGTGGTGGAACTACCACGCCCAGATCCTCGAGTTTCACACCCACCTGACGTCCGACCACCCCTACAAGACGAACCCGTGGTCCTGGCTGATCCAGGGACGGCCGACGTCCTTCTTCTACGAGGGGCCCAAGAACGGCGAGATGGGGTGCACCGTGGACGTCTGCTCCAAGGCGATCACCTCCATCGGCACCCCGACGATCTGGTGGGGCGGAGCCCTGGTGATCTTCGTCCTGCTGTTCATGTGGGCCCTGAAGCGGGACTGGCGTGCGGGGGCGATCCTGGCCGGGTTCCTCGGCGGCTACCTGCCGTGGTTCTTCCTCCAGGACCGGACGATCTACTCGTTCTACGCCGTGGCGTTCGTGCCATACCTCGTCCTGGCCTGCACCTACGTCCTCGGCCTGGGCATCGGGGGCAGGACGGCCTCGCCGCAACGCCGGCAGGCCGGGATGCTCGTCACCGGGTCGTTCGTCGTCGTCACGGTGCTCCTTTTTGCCTTCTTCTATCCCATCTACACGGCGCAGGTGGTCCCCCAGAGCTTCTGGCGGATGCACATGTGGTTCCCCAGCTGGGTCTGACCCGACTCTGGCACGCCCTCCACCTGCTCGATGCGCTCCTGCAGCAGGTGACGCGCTGACGCCGGCGGGACAGGGTCAGACGAGTGGACGCTCTGCGGCAATGCCGCGAGGAGTCGCGGCATGGGCGCGGCAGCTGGGGGCGACGGCGAGGCGGACGATCCGCTGATCGTGGGGCCGACAGAGCCAGGTAGGCGACTCGAACACGCCTTACCGACGAGAAGTGGACGCGTGACGAACAGTCGGTGCGGCGGGCATCAACGTGAACGCGCTACCGAGTCAGTACGGGTCTTACCGTGGCGGTGCGGGCGTGCACAAGAGCCGGTCAGTGTCGTTGTAACGGCTCACTTCCGGTGCGGTCCAAGCGGGCTGCTGTCCGAGGTCCCGCACGGGCGAAACCGTAGTTGTCCGCATGACGAAGCGTCCCGGCCTTCAAGTTAGGGGTAGACGTTCCGGTCGCGGCACGCTGCGAAGGCCGTGGCGTTGAGTCTGGTGTTCCAGATGCGTGTTCCTCGTGCAGGCCGAATCTCTCGGCTCGAATGCGGAGAGGCCGGGTCGAACCATGACGCTGTCTCGACTTTCGCCGAGCCGAGCGCGATCGCTTCATCGAGCGCCGGCTCAAGGTCGGTGTCCTGCGAGCACAAGATCACCAGGTCGATGTCGGGATCGGCTGCCTCACGCACGACCGCGAGCGCGCACAACACGTCGATACCTTTCTCCTGTGGCTTGCCGATTGTCATCCACCGCCCTTGCTGGCCAGTCACCTTGCGACCAGTCGCGTCCCGTTGGTACTTGTATCGCAGAGGGCGGTGGATGACAGTGAGACGAGGGTCTGTCTCCCACTCGGCCTTCTGCGCGAGATACGCGCGTAGGCACGGGCATCGATATCGGACGACGGAAGCCCTCGATGCACGAGCACCTTGGTCACCACCGCGTGAGGATGCCCCGGCCGCTGGTTCCGATTGCGGTACGTCATGATCTGGCTGACGTAGTGCAACGGATGCACGAGATGCTCGTGCGCGGGCTGATGCGGTTCGAAAAGTCCAACGCCCGTGAGATGTACGTTCTGGTAGTCGATGACGAACGTGGCCCGAAGATCAGGCAACGACACCCCCTCAGAAAAAAGCCCCACCAGTCCCGGAGGACGGTGGGGAGCTAGGTAGATACCCTCGCACATCCGGTGGCACCTTGCAAGGCGACGGGTGAAGGTCCACCCGCCGTCCACCCAGGTCAAGATGCCGCCAGGACGAATCCACTTCTCGAGCATCGTACCGGCGCGGTGTCTGAAACGAGCACCGCGGACACACGCCTCCCGACCCACATTCATGTCAGGAGAGTCTCATTAACACGGTGAGCCGTCTCAGGTCGCGTAGCCCGTCGGCCCGGTGTCGGCCTGCAGCAGCGCAATGTCCGCCGCGAGACGTGGAGCTGCTCGCGCGCTGAGGCCGCTGACGGTGATCCGGATGGCGGGTGCACTCGCCCGACCGAACCGCGCGCCCGGAGAGACCAGCCACTTGGCCTGAAGCAGCCGCGCCACGGCCGTCGTCTCGTCGGGCACCGAGACCCACACGTTCATGCCCGACGTCCCCTGGGCGACCACGCCCCGCTTGAGGAGCTCGGTCACGAGCGTCTGACGCCTGTGGCTGTAGACGTCGTACGCCGAAGAGACACAAGCCGCCGCCCTCTCGCTGGTCCACAGGTCCGCGACGAGCTGCTGCAGGAGCGTGCTAACCCACCCACCGCTGTTGCGCAGCCCCTCCTGCACCGTCGAGATCGTCGCGGAGTCTCCAGTGAGGAGGGAGACCCGCAGGTCCGGACCGTAGGACTTGGAGGTTGAGCGGGCGTACACCCAGGCTTCGGTCGCTCCGGCCACCACGTGCAGCTTCCCGTTGATCAGGTCCGCCGAATGGTCGTCCTCCACCGTGAGGACCCCGGGAAAGCCGGACAGGACCCGACGGAGCTCGGCGGAACGCGGCGCGGAGACCTCTACTCCGGTCGGGTTCTGGCCACGAGGCGTGAGGACGACCGTCGAGGCGCCCGCTCGCAGCACTCGGTCGAGCGACTCGGGCAGCGGACCTTCGTTGTCGAGCAGAACCGCCTCGACCCGCATGCCGAGGCCCGCGACGACGTCCAGCAGGATGGGCCAGCCCGGGTCCTCCACGGCGACGATGTCCCCAGGCCGCAGCCGCGCCGCCAGGACGCGGTGGATCGCGTCAGTCGTGCCAGAGGTGACGGTCACGGGACCGGAGGGGACACCGTCAGCCGCGAACCGTTGCTGGGCCAGGTCCACGAGCTCGGGAAGAAGCAGCTCGGTCGGTGCCGCCGCCCGGCGATGCCGGGCGCTCCTCCACGGCAGCACTGGGAGCAGGGCTGGGTCCGGCTGGCCTCGCGACAGGTCCATCACCTCGGGGCCGACCGGGAGGCTGGCTGCCCGGCCCCCACCGGTGACCCGCTGGCGGACGAACGTGCCGCGGCGTCCTTGGGACTCGACGAGACCACGACTCTGCAGCGCCTTGTAGGCGCTTGCGACGGTGCCCGGTGCCACCGCCCGCTGGTCGGCGAGACTTCGCACGCTGGGCAGCGGGTCGCCGGGCGACAGCGTTCCATCGTGGATGGCTCGCTCGAGCTCCGCCGAGATGCCCTTGGCCGTCAGGCCCATGTCCGGTACTGTATTGATGTCACCAAGCAACTGTACCAGTACAACGGCTCGGCATTCTCCATCACGGCTTCAGCCGCCGATGGTGGCAACCGCAGGCGGGTGACTCTCAACGAGAAGGGCAGACAGCGCGATGGCTTTGGACGAGGTGGCCTACCGGCCCTACGCGGACCCTGACGACTTCATCCGGGAGGTCACCGACCTGATCTGGGTAAACCGTGCCGTCGGCCACATCCGGGAGAACTACCTCGACGACTCCATCGTCCACGGGTCGCTCGGGACCTCCGTGGGGCGCGAGGAGGTCATCCACGGAACGCTGATGCGCATTGCGGACACCCCGAACCGGGTCGGCCAGGCGGAGGACGTCGTCTGGGAGGCACGTGGGGACGACGCCTTCCTCAGCTCGCACCTCGTCCTGAGCACGGACCGGGAGAACCTCGACTTCCGCGGCCGCGGAATCGCCAACTGCCTCTACGTCAGCGGACGGATGCAGGAGGAATGGGTGGTCCGCGACACGCTTGCCTTCGCGCGGCAGCTCGGTCAGGACCCCGACGAGGTCGCCAGGCGCAAGGCCTTCCTCGGCTTCAGCGGCTCGATGGTCAGCCCTCCGCCACCGGATGTCCTGACAGCCGGGGCGAGCGGTCCCCGGCCGGATGAGCATCGACCCGAAGCCGAGATGGTCCTCGAGTTCATCGAGACCGTGTGGAACCAGCGAGACCTCAACCGGGTGGAGGACTTCTGGATCCGGGACCTCGTGCTCAACACCGTGGACGACCGGACCATCGTGCGACCGGAAGGCTACCGTCGCGCCATGCTCAGGATGCTGCGGCCGTTTCCCGCCGCGACGTTCATCGTGCTCGACATCGCGACGAACACGTCGGAGCGCTACGCCGGTCTGCGCGTCGCCGTGACCTGGACGCTCCGCGGGGACTACGTCGGCACACCCGACTTCGGACCGCTCACCGGCAGCCCGGTCGAGGTCCTCGGAGTGTCGCAGTTCCTGGTCCACGGCGGTCGGCTCGTCAAGGAGAGTCGGGTCTACGACGAGATCGCCATCCGCACGCAGATCAGCTCCGCGCGTGGCGATGTGCCGTTCACCAGCGCCAACATCTACTGACCCGCATTCAGCCAGCCCCTTGGGAGAGCCGATGTCCACCATCCTGAAGTCACCGACAAGGACCACCGAGAGCACGCGCACCGACACCGCAGCCGTTCGCGCGACGGTGGAGTCGATCATCGAGGACGTGCGCCACCGCGGAAACGAGGCGATTCGTCACTACTCGCAGACCTTCGACGACTGGAGCCCGGCATCGTTCCGCCTCTCGCCGGAGCAGATCGACGCCATCATCTCCAGCCTTCCGTCCCAGGTCGTCGACGACATCCGCTATGTCCAGGAGCAGGTCCGCAACTTCGCCCGGGCCCAGCGAGCGTCGATGACCGACGTCGAGGTGGAGACCCTGCCGGGTGTCGTCCTCGGTCACCGGCACGTGCCGGTGTCGGCCGTCGGCGCGTACATTCCCGGCGGCCGCTACCCGCTGACCGCCTCGGCCCACATGACCATCGTCACCGCAAAGGTGGCCGGAGTGGAGCGAGTCATCGCCTGTACCCCTCCGATCCGGGGGGAGGTTCCCGCCGCGACGGTTGCCGCCGCGCACCTGGCCGGTGCCGACGAGATCTACCTGCTGGGTGGGGTCCAAGCCGTGGCTGCCATGGCCCTGGGCACGGAGGACATCGACCGCGTCGACCTCATCGCTGGTCCGGGGAACGCCTACGTTGCGGAGGCCAAGAGGCAGCTGTTCGGCGAGGTCGGGATCGACCTCTTCGCCGGCCCGACGGAGATCCTCGTCATCGCCGACGAGCATGCGGACCCGTTCATCGTGGCCGTCGACCTGCTCAGCCAGGCCGAGCACGGGCCTGACTCGCCGGCCGTCCTCATCACCACCAGCACCGAGCTGGCGGAACAGGTCCTTGCCCACGTGGACCGGATCCTGCCCGACATGCCGACCGTCGACATGGCGGGCCCGGCGTGGCGCGACCACGGCGAGGTCCACGTCGTCGACTCACTGGACGAGGCGTTCGCGCTCGCCGACTCCTTCGCCTTCGAGCATGTCGAGGTCCTCACCGAGGAGCCGCGCAAGGCGCTGGACCTGATGCACGACTTCGGTGCGCTCTTCCTCGGCGAGGGCACCTGTGTCTCCTACGGCGACAAGGTCATCGGCACCAACCACGTCCTCCCGACGAAGGGCGCGGCGCGCTACACCGGCGGGCTGTGGGTGGGGAAGTACCTCAAGACCGTGACCTACCAGGAGGTGACGAACCCGGAGTCCGCCGCCGAGCTCGGGCGCATCTGTGGTCGCGCCAGCCGGGTGGAGCTGTTCGAGGGACACGCGCGCTCCGGGGACGTGCGAGCCGCCAAGTACGCCGGCGACGAGCTGCCCTGGGCGCCCGCTCGATGACCGGTCCGCCGACCGCGCCGCCGACCGCCTCGACGACCGGTCCGCTGACCGGCCGGACGGCGTTGGTCACCGGGGCCGGCAACGGGCTCGGCCGGGCGATGGCGATCTCCCTCGGCGCCGCGGGCGCCAGGGTGGTGCTGGTCGGACGCCGTCGGGAGGCGCTCACCGAGACCGCCGAGGGCGCGTCGCCCAGTGACGGACTGGCGGGCGGGGTGGGGGCCGAGCTGGCGGGCGGGCAGTTCCGCGTCGAGCCCTGCGACGTCAGCGAGCCGGCCAGCGTTGCCGACCTCGCCGGCCGCGTCTCGGACGAGGACATCTCGATCCTCGTCAACAACGCCGGCGTCCCCGGCCCGGTCGCCGACCTCGTCGACATCGAACCGGCGGAGTGGGACGCGGTCTTCGGCGTCAACGTCCGGGGCGTCTACCTCATGTGCCGGGCGTTCCTCCCTCCGATGGTGACGGCCGGCGCCGGCGACATCGTCAACGTCGCATCGGTGAGCGGGAAGCGACCGCTCGCCCGGCGGACGCCGTACTGCGCCTCGAAGATGGCCGTGATCGGGCTGACAACGACATTGGCGGCGGAGGTGGGCACGCATGGCATCCGGGTCAACACCCTCTCGCCGGGCCCGGTGCGTGGTCCCCGGATGGAGCGGAACTTCCGCCTGGAGGCCGAGCGCACGGGCGTGACCTCTGCGCAGGCCGAGCATGCGTTCGTCTCGAGGGCGGCGCTGGGCCGGATGGTGGAGGAGCCCGAGGTCGGACAGGCACTGGTCGCCATGCTCCAGATGCCTGGCCTGACGGCGGCCGACATCGACCTGTCGGCCGGTATGGCCGCCCGCTGAGCCGCTGTCACTGACCCGGTATGCCGGTCGGCAGGCCAGGCGGGCCGACGGGCCCGGTCGGCCCGGCCGCCCCGGTCGGCCCGGCAGGCCGTGGGCCGCCGCAGCCGGCTCAGGGCGCGCCGGCCCGTTCCCGCCGCCCGGCCATGGTGTCGACGATGTCGGCGAGTGTGTCCTCGCCGCCGACGTTGCCGGCGAAGACGACGTACGGCATACCCACCGCCTCGGCAGCAGCGTCCAGCGGCCGCACGACGGAGACCATGCCGGGCAGCAGCTGGCCGAGCACGACGCCTCGCTTCAGGCCGAGGCTGTGCACGGCCACGTCATGAGAGGTGATCCCGCCCTTGGCGACGATCCAGGCCGGCCGCGCGGACAGGACGTCGCGCACGATGTCGGACACCACCGCCGACACCCCTCGGGAGATCGCGAGACTGGCCTGTGCGTCGTCGGATCGGCGTAGCTGCCTGCTGGTCATCAGGAGGACGTCCGAGGTCTGCAGCCCCTCGGTGGCGGCTGCCACGCATCGCTCGTGCTGGCGCCGTGCCTGCACCGGGTCGACCAGCGCGGCGGCGTCGACCTCCACCGTGCTGAGCCCACCCCGGGCCTGGGCGGCCACCACCTGGGTGGTCGTCAGGCCGACGTGTGAGCCGACCACGACCAGGCCGTGGCCTCGCGAGCCCTCCGGTGAGAGCTCCGAGGAGGCGAGCACATCCCGCGGTGCGATGCCCGCGAGGGCGGGTACGAACGACGGCCCGCACCTGACACCGAAGGCGTGCCCAGCCGCCATGAGCTCTGCCACCGCGAGCGCGACCACGTCGAGGTCGGCATAGTCGGTGGCGTTGACGACGACATAGCGCCCATCCCTGGCCGACGACAGCAGCTCTGCCACCCTGCCGGGACCACCGATCCTGATGTCGTCCAACGAAAGCGACATGACAGCGTCGCGTCGCACCCTGCCCCGGGTCTGCTCCTCGACGTACTCGCGCAGGTCCGAGGACCGGTAGCCGAAGGTGGCGTCGCGGCTGAACTCGGTCTCTCCCACTGGCACGGGCGTCCCACCGACCGTGGCCCAGTGCACGTCGGCCGCCGTGAAGCGGCCGGCCTCGAGGTATGCCGGCGCGATGAGGAGAGCGTCGTAGCCGCCTCCACTGCCGCGGCGGTATGCCGCGTCGAGAGCGGCGAGCTCGGCGGCGACATGCCCCCTCAGGGTGGAGTCTCCCCGGCTCACGATCGACAGCGGTCCTTCTAGCCGAGTCGCCAGACGGTTCACGTCGTCGGCCGCCGCCGTGGTCGCTTCGACGGCCTGGCCCTCGCCCATGCTGCGCGTGTTGGTCAGGACGAATGCCGTCGACGCCGGCTCGCGAACCGCCCGAGCCAGGGCGTCCCCGGTACCGACCACGAGCTCGACGTCGTGCACGCACTGTGACCCGGTCGGGTCGTCATCGAGCACGACGAAGCGGCGACCCGCCTGGGCGTGCAGCAGTCGGATCCTCGACCGGACGTCGGGAACGACCAGCGGTGCGGGACCGTCCTCGATGAGCTCGTCCACCCTGCGGGGCGCCGTCACGGTGGCCCCGCCGCACCGTCCCCGCTGCCGCCCATGGGCAGGACCTCCCGCAGCGCGGCGCCCTCCTCCTCCGACAGCTCCAGCGCAGCCGCAGCGAGAACCTCGGACAACCGCGCGACGGAGGAGCACCCGACGACGGGGATAACCGACGCGTCGACGAGGAGCAACGCCGCCAGGGCAACCTGCGTGGTCGTCGTCCGGTGGGCGGCCGCCACTCGGTCCACCACCTCGGCCGCCCGCCGGCTCCCCGGCGAGTCGTAGAGGTCCACGGCGGCATCGGGGGCAGCCTCGCCGGGCCCTCCGGCCTGCTGGCCGGCACCGGTGGCCAGCCGCGAAACCCGGTCGAAGTACCCTTTGGCCTGTGCCGAGTAGGCCAACAGGGTGAGACCCGCGGTCCGATGCAGCCGCAGCATTGCCTCGTCGGCAGCCACGAGTCCCACTGCCAGAGCGTCGGGCCGAGGCACCGCCGCCGCGAGCGCGGACTGGGTGGCGACGAACCCGTCCGCGGCTCCGGATGCGCGGAGGGCGGCCACCTCGGCCAGCCGCGGGGTGGTCCAGTTGGCCATGCCGTACCACCGCACGAGCCCTTCGGCCCTCAGCGCCTCGAGGTCGCCGACGATCTCCGCGACCGGGCGTGTGGGGTCGTCGCGGTGGGTGAACCAGAGAGGCAGGCTCGAGAGGCCCAGGCGCACGAGGCTCTGCTCGACGTCGGCTCGCACCGAAGCCGGGTCCAGCCGCGAGCGTTCCGGGTCGTCGAGGGCCGGGTGTCCACCCTTGGTGGCCACGACGACGTCCGTTCCCCGGCGGGACCGCAGCCAGCGGCCGAGGGTCTTCTCGCTGCACCCACGCTCGCGGTCGGGAAGCCAGTCGGCATAGACCGCTGCAGTGTCCACCAGTCGCCCGCCCGCCTCGGCGAATTGGTCGAGCAGGGCAAACGAGGCCGACGCGTCGAGGCGCCCGCCGAGCATGTTGCCGCCGAGGGCGAGCCGTGAGACGACGAGGTCGGATCCCGAGAGGTGGGAGGCGCCCAGAAGGACCTGGTTCGTCATTCGGCGACGTCGGCCATCGCCTCGAAGGCGCGGATGACGGACCAGATGTCCAGGTCCCCCTCGCCGCGCGCCTGCTGGATGCTGAACAGCTGCCGGACCGCGGCGGTGAGCGGCATGGGGACGCTCGCCCCGCGTGCCGCCAGGAGCACGAGATCCAGGTCCTTGGCCGCGGTGTCGATGTCCGAGGGAGGGTTGTCGAACTCCCGGGAGTGCAGCATCGGGGCCTTGAGGGTGAGCTGCTGGGACGCCAGTGGCCCGGACTCGAGGACGTCGATGACCGTGTCGTAGTCCACCCCACCCTGCCGAGCGAAGGTCACCGCCTCCCCGAGGAGAGCGGCATACGCACCGACGATCGCGCTGTGCGCCAGCTTGAGGTAGTGGGCGGCCTCGCCTTCGCCCACGTAGAGAACCTGCCGGGCGAACGCCTGCAGCACGGTCTCGGCACGGTCGAAGTCCTCCCGGGTCCCCGAGGCGAAAACGGTCAACTGCCCCTGCTCGGCCAGCCCGGTGCTTCCGGCCACCTTGCCCCGGAGGTATCCGACCGACCGTAAGGTTGCGGCGCGGGCCACCTCGGCCGAGGCCTGCGGCGACACCGTGCTGAGGTCGCAGTAGAGGTGTCCGGACGCAGCGCCGGCCAGGATGCCATCGTCACCAAGGGCGACCGAGCGCAGCACTCGGTCATCCATGATCATCGACAGGCTGATCTCGGTGGCGGCTGCGACCTCAGCCGCGCTCGAGGCGACCGCCGCTCCCTTGTCTGCCGCCGCTTCGACGGCCTGGCGGTCGATGTCGTGAACGGTGACGGACAGTCCAGCCCCGATGAGGTTGGCCACCATGGGAGCGCCCATCCGCCCGAGGCCGACGAACCCCACCTGAGGACTGGGCACGATGACGCCGTCAGTCGTCGATCGCGGTGTTGGAGACAAGGGAATAGGGGGCGAGGTATCCGTTCGCGTCGTAGGAGACGTCTTCGTTCTGCGCTCCCTTGACGACGACCTCGTCCCACTCCAGCTTCGCTCGACCGTCGCCGCCGGTGATGACGTACAGCTCTCCGGTGTCGGTGCCGACGCTCTTGAACTCACGCCACGCGCCGGTGGGGATCGACAGAGTGTCGTTGACCTCGAGCCGGACGGTGACGTGGTCGTGGTCGTTCAGCCGCACCTCCCAGGCGCCCGCTCGGACGATGACGACCTGGGTTTCCGTGGTCCGGTGCTGAAGCATCGCCTTGCCGGGCTCCGCGCGGAGCACCGCCAGCGAGAAACCATGCGGGTTGAAGATCTTCGGCTCCTGGCTGCGGTGTTCGGTGATGCCGAACCCGATGACCAAGGCGAGGTCCACCTCGCCACCGTCGACTGCCGTGCACATCAGCGCCCTGCTGCTCCACACCCGGTCGTCCGGGGTGACCAGCCGCGACCGCATCCGCTCCGGAGACCAGTCCTCGAGGACGTCGATCTGCTCCTGGGGCATCGGCTTGATCAGCTCTACCTCGGGGTCGAGGACCTGGCCGGCGGCCGTGTCGACGAGGAGGTTGTCCGCCGTGAGGTGCAGGCCGAAGCCTTCCGCCTCCCGAAGGACGCTGGGTCCCCAGATGATCCCGCCGGTGTTGTCCTGGCCCAGGACCGTGAACATGAAGTTCTCGTTGGGCCCGGTGTTGGTGAAGCCGCGGAAGATCCACGTGGGCACGGAGATGATGTCGCCGGCGCGGCCGACGAACTCGCCCGCGGTCCCGTCGGCGCCCCATCGGAAGGTGTACTCC
>JAABUP010004910.1_pt1 | contig 21285 bp, 21 predicted proteins | sample 5559201 | NCBI WGS metagenome assembly JAABUP01 (sample SAMN10711887, study PRJNA513373) | rock metagenome | isolation source: Antarctica rocks | place: Antarctica
AAATCGCAAGAGGAGTGGCAGAAGATGCGAGAGAGGTGCGACGCAGTACCTCTGTCTTGGTCGCAAAAGGAGTGGGAAGGCGCAAAACCTCTGTCTTAGTCGCTAGAGGAGTTGCAGAAGCTGCAAGAATGGTGCGACGCAGCACCTCTGTCCTAGTCGCAAGTAGAGTGGAAGAAATCGCAAGAGGAGTGGCAGAAGATGCAAGAGAGGTGCAACGCAGCACCTCTGTCGTAGTCGCAAAAGGAGTAGAAGAGGATGGTATACCCAGCTGTGGATTCCGCTAAGGAAACAAATGGCCAAGGCACGACCTCTTCGTGATTGTCAAGTCGCTAGGCGGCTTGTCCCTGCAGTAGCTTTATTTCTTTTGCACTAAATATCAGTCTTTCACCCAAGCTTACGTATGAAAATGAGACCCATCCTCAAACCGCTCGTCTCCTTGTTATATCTCATAGTCTACGTTTATGAACTTTCCACCTTCTCTAGCTGTTTTAAGCAGTGCGACATCTCCACGCTAGATGATCGCGTCACCGACATCTAGACTTTCGTCACTCTTTTCCTATTCGCTTTCTAGAGCACCTAGTGGCTATAGATGAGACCCCCTAAGTAGTATATACTAGCTAGTTTGGTTGTTCAGCGGGGTAAGAGCGAAAGTGACGTAGATATGATTCCTCGTGAATCTCGGTTTCGAATCGGGATCCTTAGGCAGGAAGACGCCTAACTTGATGGACGGAAGCGGTGGTAGAGCGACCGGCGCGATAAAGGCCCTGAGCTTGTCTATGTATGTCTTTCTATAAGTTAGTACCGTCTGATTTCGTGGGATGTGGCTGTCATACCCTTATAAATTCGTTCACGAGTTCATGGGCCGACGAAGTGAGAGGGTAGGTAATGAACCTGTCGGTTGTTTGCAAAGGCTGCTGCGTGTTTGTACCATCTGCCGCCTTCTCGATAAATTCTTGGGGAATGGCTCGCCGTAAGATCATATAGCCTGAATCCTGAGCCATTATCGCTGCATCTGGCATGTTCAAGATGTTGTTGACAATGGAAGAGTTCACAGCGGTGGGGTCGAACCAATTACCGTTATCTCCGCCTCCCATTATGTGATCATCCGAGAAGTTCATCGTGCCGTGTAGTGCTCAGTAGACGTATTGACATCACACATTAACCAGGCGGAGGAAGCATAGCATAATAAGTCACGAAAATCTGATGATGTTATGATTTTCGTTGCGCTTTAAAAGCGTGCGACTTGTCCAGCTGGGTCTGACTATGGTTTCTGCTAGACATCCATTGGATGTGTAGACTTCCCAATCGGGACTTCAAACATCCATTGGATGTGTAGACTTCCTAATCGGTACGTTCATGTTAGGGGTCGCCGGCACTTTGTCTTCTTCGCGTGGCTATGGTCTTGACCTCGACTACACGGGTGATGGGTGCGCCCGTCTCTTTTCATCTGCGTGGGTACAAACTCAGCTGCCTCTAGAGAGCGACGGTCCCTTCAGGAGCGATTCTACTCTGTGCCATTTCACAGCGTTCTCACAGACTCTGTACAGTCTCAGCAGTTTGGCACGCTGTTGGAGCCACTGTCTGTCGACAGAACCTCTGTTGACAAGCCTCCTATACAGCAGCTACAACAGTTACTCTATGCTTTTGGCCGTGACCGACACCGATTCTAGCTTATTGGCAGAAAAGGCATGCAACCATTCTTACCCCTTAAAGCCTGCCAGCGCTGCCACTCCCAGAGGTACTGGAATTTCCGCTCTCACAAGACCATTACTAACAAAGATCCAGACTTGCTTGCAGTCAGAAAGACCCCTGCGCTCGATGTACCAAGGCTGGTCTGGAATGTGTTTATGGTCCTTCCCGACGACGGCAAAATCGGCGGCGATCAAGACGTCAAAGTAAGAAGGTCTCTTCAGAAAGAACCAACGACGCATCTAGCAACCCAAGGGCCGGAACAGTACAACCTGGAGACAGTTCCGAAGACAAAGAATCCAGCAAGCTAGACTCCAGTGTTGATATTGCTCCTAAGCACATTCCCCACACGGGGGAGAATTCTCAGCAGGCTATTCGGCCAAATTCAGGACAGTGGGGCGTATGCCGCCAAGTGGTCCTCAGTAAGCCACAGTCAAATGCTGCCCCAGGCGCGCCAGACCTTCGACACGAGAACAATTTCACAAAACTTCATGGCAAAGGTCATCAAGATGATCAAGTTTCTGCGCACCAGCTCTTTGATTCAGACAACACAAATAGACTGGGTACGGCCAATATAGGGGAAGAGGAAAGGAGAGGCTCAAGGCACGAGAACCGGCCTTCGTGTACGTTCTTGATCGGCGAGCTCACACATATCTGCTTCCAGGTGCACAAAAACGCCTCGATGGTCTCCAGTCATCTTATTTTCGTTCGGAGTAGAACGTATATGGACCAGGAGAGAATTCGGAAGTTGCACCTTAAGCCGACATTCGATCTATCCCAACGCTTCATCAAGATTTTGAGCATCGGTCGCTCTCAGTCAGTGCTACCCTGGCCAGCGTCGCAGTACACAGACAAACTTGCTGGCGCTTTTGATCAGTCGAGTGGGACGCAAAAATCTACGCTAAATCTCCTTTCGTGCTATACCCACCTCTTGAAATCCCACGACGATATACTCTCTTGTTTCATGATGGTGATAGAACAATGGTCCGGCACTCAGCAAGTACAGTACGATGACCATGCAGTCGATAGCTATGCTCGGATACAACAAATCAGAGTGTCTGCGGAGCGCATGGTGCAGATGCTCAGGAGAACGCAAGGCATCCTCGGTGGGCTGAGAAAGGCCATACGATCGTCTGGTATGATCTGGGACAGCGATGCCGCAGACTTTACATCTCACTCCATAGACACCAGATCAGCCGTCCTTGCGGTGCATATCCGGGAGTACTACCTGGACAGTCGCATTAACTGCATGCACAACTTTCTCACCATCAAGTTTCTGGAACTCGCGCAGTCCGCAAGTCCCCAGCAACACCGCTCTATCTCTCACAAGGACAGCAAATAAGCAGCTGGCAGAATTTGCCGGAATCGGATCTGGAGTTCCCCACAGTCTGTGAAATCGGAACAGACCCGTTTCTGGTACCAGCTATCCTCAGAGATTGATAGAGACCAGGCCAGACATTAGCACGTATAGCTGCACTATCACGACTGTACTCAACGCTTTGATACACCATCGAAGTTGCAGAAGCACAAATACGAGGGTCCTCGCCAAGTTGGCCCCACGCACGCACGATCCGGCTCAGAGAGCGACATTGGCTCACCTTCTACTGCTGCTCTTGCTGCCTGGCTGCCCGTTCTTAGCAAGCAGTTCTGTCAACCAGTTAGGGGTTGGAAAAGCAGCTGGTCCTTGAGCTTCGAGTAGAGCACTGCTGACGTGGTATGCAACGTCTTCGCTGCTTGTTCCTTGGCATTGGTCTTGCATCTCTGTTAGTGCCTGTTATGGAAGGACAGCAGAGCTTGTACCGTGGGCCATCAAAGTCGACCGCAGCGGCGCATCTACCACGACGGCTCAGCAAAGTCACTTCTTAGACTTGACAGTCTGCGCTCTCTAACTACCTTCTTTGTGCATCTCACTCCTTGTGAAAGATAGTAGAGTTCTAAAAAGAAAGATCAAAATCGATGCAGAAGTTCGGTCCGGACGCTCTGGAATGCACCGGGTTTATCGGAATTAAGAAGGCTCGGGGAAAATCGAGGAACTTGCACATACACGGAGCATTTGACCTGCCAATTCCATAGCATGAATTTAATACTTGTTCCGTTTCCACCTCGGTTGGATGTTCACACGCTTGAGAAAAGTTTTGTTCGTATAGCGCCCATCGTCTTGCATCCGACCTGCTAACGTCGCTGCTGCAACAGGTGGAAACCCCTTCGCCGTTCTTATCCAACTGGCGCACAGTATAGGGGAATGTTGAAAGAGTGTGGGATCGACAGAGAAGATACGGACAATGCAGAGAAGGATTTGAAGGACTGGATGCGCAAGAACTGCCCGTAGGTGCTCTCTAAGACTATGACACAACTCATGATTGGTATAAAGCATACGAAAACTACCCAGTCCATGGCAGATCAATATAACTCAGCTTCCATCAGACCCTTTCATATCTTCAAATCTAGAGACTACCAACCGCTCAATTAAGTGGTCCCATTACAGGCGGTACGTTAGCAACTCCACCTTGGTCGCAAGAGGAGTGGAAGAAATCGCAAGAGGATTGGCAGAAGATGTAAGAGACGTGCAACGTAGGCTCTGTCTTAGTCGCAAGAGAAGTGGGAAGGCGCAAAGCCTCTGTCTTGGTCGTAAGAGGAGTGGGAAAGCGCAAAGCCTCTGTCTTTTCATGGTCTACTGGACCCGCGGATTCGCGCTGACGACCTCTCTCAGGGGTCGCCGACACTTTGTCTTGCTCGCGTGGCTATGGTCTTAACCTCGACTAAGGGTGATGGGTGCGCCAAGTCTCTTTTCATCTGCGTAGGTGTGTCGTTTCCCCATTGGAGAGAAATTTAATTACAAGGTACTTGCTTCTTCTTTTGGAGGGGCCGATTCACGGACCAAAATGTGGGCCCTAAAGATGGCACCGCCTCCGAGTCTCGACCACACCTTCGGGTTTCTTGGCAGGTCACAGAATGGGCTGATATGGTGTCTCAAGAACTGTCCGAAGGCCACCTTTTTAGGCTCCTTCATCCCAATGGTCGTATCCCAGAAATGGGACACAAATCAGTCTTGACACAGTCAAGTATCGCCATGAAGTTCGCAGGCTACTTTTCGTTCATGGTTCGTTACTGGTCACGAAATACTATGTCACATGGCCCCAATACGATCAAGCAACGTTGAACGACGAAGATGGAGAAACAACTGTCGAGAATGCCTTTCGGAGCATATCAGTGAGAGCTCGCACACTCTATGTCTGACTTCTGACTGAAATCTCTACAGGCCACAGGCTAGGAATCGCAATGGAGCCATCACAAGTTCGTCTTATGCCTCGAGCAGAGGATCCATATCGTTGGAAAGTCTTGCCGGAGAAACAGCATTTGTTCGAGAAGAACTTGAGCGACCATTCTACCGGAGCTTACAAGGACCTATGGAATGGAGTTAATGCAACATTTGAGGCTGTACCGGTTGAGTCTGCTACAGCGATGAAACCTGCGAACACACAGGATGTCATGATATCACTGAATGTACGCAATGTTCTCTTAGCTAGTGGGCTTTGCTAACGTCGGGTAGCCACCGAGACGTCCTGAAGTTACTTTTACTGCAACAATCAATGACCTGCGAGAGGAGAATGTTCGATTAGCTCGGGAGCTAAATGATTGGCAAGAACATGCAAGCACACAATCAAGCATAAACAGCGCTTTGAGGAAGAAGCAAGCCAGCTTAAGATTGGTAACGAAGGTCTTCAAAGCAAGGTTCGGAAGAGTAAAATAGCTGCGAATTATCTTAACCCACGGCTCGAAACAATCTTGCACTTGGTGCAGGAGCTGGTGAAGGACATGCCTCATGAGTGCAGCGAGATACTTTCATGGCGCGAGAGTAGCGAGTGAATGCTCCATAGTCTCTATGATAGCATGCTAGCCTGCAATACAAAGCTACTTGCAACTGACAAAAGACCATGTGAGTACTGAAAAGGCCCCTTAGGAGTGGGAATGGAGTCCCGAGAGCTAGAATAGGGTCCCGGGAGCTGGAACGGAGACCCTGGGAGCTGGAATGGAGACCCTGGGAGTGAAAGATTCAACCCTGGGAGCTTGAAACAGAGTCCTGAGAGCTGGAACGGAGACCCTAGGAGCTGGAATGGAGTCCCGGGAGCTAGAATGGAGACCCTGGGAGCTGGAATAGGGTCCTGGGAGCTGGAACGGAGACCCTGGGAGCTGGAATAGGGTCCCGGGAGCTGGAATGGAGACCCAGGGAACTCTGGTACCTCCTAGGGGCTTCCTACGAGGTCTCCGCTTGGGACGGTTCAATTGTATGGCAGCCGTCACAGAAGCGTAACACATTTCCATTTCGAAAGCACTGGCACAAACCACAATCCCCTTGACTACATGCCACTTGACCTACTCCAAGACGTAGTGCTTCTCCCTTCGTTGTCGTTTCGACCTCTCTGATGTCCGTTTACTGTCTTTGCTCCCAGTCGCTGTAACCTCATCTGGCGTTCTTGCTTCCCAGTCCGGATTGACATAGTTCGTAAGCGTTTTCATGGTATGTCCGGTCAGGTCGAGGAATCTTTGGAGCTCTTGGTGAAATTGGAGTAACTCCTCGATTTTTCTGCAGTCTGAATTAGTTGCGCCCTTCTGAATACCTTCAGGAATTACCGATTTTGTGACTTGATTTGCTCAGAGCATTCTTGTACCCTAGGATGAGGGTCAGTCTAAGGTGTTCGAAGTACGAAGAGGCTGATGATATCACTTCTTCTCGATGTCTGGGACTGAGCCTGTAGCAAAAACCTCAGGGCCGATGCAGTTGCAACCGCCGCAGTCTAGGCAAAACGGAAAATTATCGACAATGGGCAGTTGCATTGAGTCTAACGGAGATGCCCATGTTTGGTCGGCGATATTGCCTGACGCACGAGTCGACGTCTGATTATGGGCATCCAGATTCGGACCTTCATACTGCGGATACATAGTGAAGTAGGCGAAAGGATAGGCCGCTGGTAAAGGAGTAGAAAGCGAATGCACGATGGTCAAAATGAGCGAGAGCCAGAATGAAGGACGGTCTCATCTCACAATGCCTGATGAGCTGTCCTCGAGTTTGGTTATTGGCCCCTGGACCACGAGGTTAGCAAAATCATCTCGCAGACTTCTCCACTACGAGTTTGTTGGCGGAAAGTCTCGCAATCGTCAGTAGAGTACTTCAACGGCATTACCGAGAAGAATCACCTTTCGCACGACCATCCTCAGAAACTTGAGAGTGGCGTGTCAGCAATACTCTCCGGGATTCCCCACACCTTTGTACGGCACAGGAACCAATAAGCGCTATAGCGCTGGATCTGTACCGAGTTCTCGGTAACCAAAGACTCCGGATCCTTCAAGCTCCGGATCCGGACCCCTCCAAATTCTCGCCTCGGTTCCATTTCGACTGACCACCCATTTCTCGGCACTTTAAGCACATAGTAGCTGTGACTAACTATCTCTTACGGTAACGCATAAGACTGCTCAGCTTGCGACTTATGCAAGAGTGATTGCAAGCCAGAAGGGTGGCCAGCCTACACTCTTGCGGGCTGTGAAGCCGTCCTGGCGCCTCCCTCGGTACACAAACACCGGCTTGCCTTGATCGCAAACCGCATGAATCATAGCAAGCTTCGGGCTATTCACGCCACCAGGCTCATCTTTCGCTTTGAAAGCATGTCTCGGGAGCCAAAACGGGCCTTCAGAGAGGCGCGCCGACTTCATGGTGGGTAGCAGAACTGGGCCATGGCGTGTTCCAAGAAATGTCCGAAGCCACCCTTCTGGACCTATTCAGATGCACGTCCTAGAACAGGTGTGGGCTCTCTGAAATGGACCCCTTCAGAGACGGGCTGCCCGTGTTGTCCTTGTCTGGCAAGGCAGCGCCTGCGGTGCTGTGGGTATCGTCCCGTACCCTGAAGTCTGGAGTGCAGGGTTCCGAGATTAGTGATAAATTTAGATGGCGGCTGCCGCGGAACTTGCAGGGTCCAGAACCCGGGTTTTGAGGGATCCGAAACCTGAAGGACCCGCAGTGAGTACCAAGACTTTGGAACCGAGGTAGGATTTCTGCATGATAGCGTTTGTAGTGGTTGTTGGTATCTTCCCGTGCCGTATGATATTCGCGAATGGATGTCGAGTAGTTTGATAATGATCTCGATGGGCTGATGACGTTTACTTGTTTGCCGCCCGGCATAATACTTGAGCCTCGGAGAGTATTGCTTACAGGATCGTCACGTCCCTCAAGATTCTTCTCAACAAATCAGAGTTGATGAAGTATACTCTACTAACCATGGCAAGCCTTCCCACCAACATTGCGCTACGATCTCAAACGAGCTTCCCGAGTACTAGTAAGCTCTCACACAGGCTTGACTGAAAAGCTCTGAGTCATGTGCACCATCAATTTCGTCATAAGAGATGACCCCGTTCATTTCACAATTCGGTACAGCACCTCCCAGCGTATGTTCAAACAACACGTTCTGGTCGAATCAACCAAAAGCCGAATAATATCATAGATAGACACTCCAGCTGTTATGTTGGAGAAGCAGTCTCAGTGGAAAAACATACCACGGCCCGGAGGGAAGCGTACAGTTGGTGAGATCTTCAGGAATATTCGCACTCGGTTTCGGGAGGCCAATGACCGCGAGTTGGAGGAAAGACTAGTTAGAGACCTAGAGATCAACGAGTAGAAGAAGTACTAGATCCTTGTCCGGAAGCATCTAGATATTCGAGATGCATTAGATGACTTACTCGATATCCCATGCCTATGGCCAGACATGATCCTTAGCACCATCCATAAGGCGTTTGCTATGAAATGTGACGAGGTATGACACCCGAATATAACAAGCCCTACTCGCTTACTATTAGCAGCTAATAACGAATTACTTACGGAACTTTCGATCTATATGGGTTTATATTCTCAATGGTGATCTAGACCTTATGAAACGGATGGACTATAATTCGGGTGGAGTCTTGGAACTCACTTGCCTAAAGGCTTCGGCTAGCGATGCTAAGAGGATGAATAAGAGGTTTTTCAGCAGACTTTTGAGTAAAGAGCAGCAGGACAACGTTAAGGGTCGCGCTCTAAAGGTCGATACGCTGATTCCATCCTTCTGTTCGTTCTTTAGAGATCTCAACTACCTCGAATCCTTGGTGAACGCCATCAAGAAGCTTTGCAGCTGTTACCACGGCAGATGCCTTCATTATATACAAACGAAGGTAACGTCTATAATCTCGCGATGACTAATAATTGTGGCTAAGGGAGAATCATAATGAGGCAATAAAAGGGGTGCGAATATAAGCGGATACAGAAATAATGGTCTTGAGACAGATGCTGTTGCGCTTCCGTCAACGACAGGAGGGTTGGTTGGTTCACAGTGTATCAGCTACTGCTAATTATATCCTTCCTCAATTCGTCGAAAGCACTCCTTCGACGATGGTTAGCCCTGGCGCAGGGGGCGAACGAATGAGCGGATATCTTCGGTGATGAGCTTCGGTTCCTCGGCTGCCGCGAAATGCCCTCCGCTGGGGAATAGTGTCCACTGGCGTAGATCGCTATGTGCGGCGAAGATGGAGCGGGGCTTGTGCATCAGGTCCTTGGGCAGTACTGCAACAGCCGTTGGCACGCTAATTTCGGGCTTGATGTCGTTAGCCAGCGCCATGGGCTGGGGGAACCCGGAGGCTCGGCAAAACAGCTCTGACCCGACAAAGCTGTTCGTGAACCAGTACAGCGAAAAATGCGTGAGCAGAGTGTCCTTATCGAATTTACTCTCCACGTCTCCATGGCAATCGCTCCAAGCGCGACGGCGAAGGAGTAACCATGCCGCCTGACCCACGGGGCTGTCGTGCATCGCCCAGGCGAGGGTTTGCGGGTCAAAGGCATTGATCAACACATGGAAAAAATCTCCTGGGCCTCTCTCCTGCCCCTCGACCAGGGCGCGTTCTTCCGGGGTGGAATCTGCCGAGTCAGTGGCCTCATGAGGGACTCCCGGCAGGATGGGGAAGCTTAGATGGACGCCAATGATCGATTCCGGATGCGCATGTCCAAGCCGCGCACTCACGAACGCGCCTGCGTCCCCTCCATGGGTGACAAACCGCTCATAGCCCAATTCCTGCATCAGCCTGACCCACATGCTGGCTGTTTCGACATAGCCTACACCGTTCCGGGGCAGCGGCCCCGAGAAAGCGAAGCCCGGCAGTGAAGGGACGATGACATCAAAGGAGTCTTCAGGATCGCCGCCATGTGCAGCAGGATCGGCCAATGCCATGATGACGTCTTTGAAATCCCAGAATGTCCAGGGCCATCCATGGTTCAGAACGATCGGAACGGGGTTGGGTCCCTTGCCGCGCACATGGATGAAATGGATCGGCACGCCGTCGATCTCCGCGCGGAACTGCGGGAAGCTGTTGATTCGCGCTTCCTGTGCGCGCCAGTCAAAACCGTCCTGCCAATATTCCATTAGTTCGCGCAGGTAGGTGCCATTGACTCCATAGGACCAGTCCTCGTTATCAAGTTCGGGCGCCCAGCGTGTGTTGGTCAGCCGCGTGCGAAGCGCGTCTATCTCACTTTGAGGCACGTCGACCCTGAATGGCTCAATCTTCATCGTCGCTACCCTTCGAACGTAGTCCAAATGCTTCGGCTTTCCCGTTATGCGGCTGTAAAATACTGGGTGCGTTTGAAGAGACAGCACCCACTGTGGCCTAGACCAGTTTAGCAGTCTTGCAGACAGGCAATGTGACCAGATTAAAATATCAAACACTTTTTCTTTTGCGAGAACTAGACAAGAGTAAGGGATTGGAGAAGTTACATATAGGAAAGCATTCGAGCATATGCACGGACCCCTAAGAAAGTTCTCGTCGGGGAAAGAACATCATAGAAAGAATGGAAAGTAAACGAACGTTATGGAAAGAACTGTCAGGGGCTAGCCCTGTCACATGTTAATACGACAACCTCGGTTCGACAGACTCGACAGTCGTAGCGTCGAGCAAGGCTTGGCAAAGGGAGAAAACTCTGCTGGAGGAACTCGATAGGAGATCTTCATCGATGTGTCTCGCGCAGTATCAATCTATACGTTTTGTGCCTATGACTTGATCCCCTGTTCAATTACGACTGTCGAATACGACAGTGATATTGGCCTTTCACAAGAACAAAGATCGCCTAGCGTAATGCTATTGTGAGTCATAACCCAGCCATTCGTTGTTCATCTTGAATCATTAATCCAGATTCGTCTGGTCGGGAAGGCTGGTGGATACATTCGCCTCACGCAAAATCAAAGGATATCGGAAAAGCGGATCAACCAATTCTCGATCTACAAATTAGAAGACTTATGGTGTTGTTGAAACGAAATATTGAATGACTGGGCAGTCTCGGAGGAACATTCCCCGAGAAGTGGAGACTCATAAAAATCTCGTTACAGGATTTGCGGATTTTCCATCCATTATGGCTTGGAGCGGTGTAATATGAGCACCATGATTGGACACATATTAGCGCAATAATGGTAGACAGGGAGGCGGGGACTGTCGTGTGGAGCAGCCTGTAGGCCCACGCGAACAGATCGAGATTATTGGGGAGGCCACGTGCATGGACGCCTGAACTCATGAGCGACCAAGAAGCTCGTCGTCGCCAACAAGCGGATAATGTACTGTGTACGAGCTTGAACCAGAGTCCACATGGAATGACGGCACAAAGTACGCACTCTGTCAGACCGTGCAAAGATTCCGTGACAAGAAAACATGTCCTTTCGACAGCGGCCCGGGGCCCCGCACCGAGTTCACCACCCGGAAGAGAGCTCCATTGAACGAAAAGTGAGCTCACATCCAGGCTCGTCTTCAACAAAGAAAGAAAACACTCCTCTATGATATCGCTCTCCTCCATGAATTTTACCCCTCAAGAAAAGCCCCACAGCCATCAGCCAGTTCATGAGCTGCGGTTTCCATTGCCGTTCCACGTGAGGGGCCTGGCGAGCCATTTTTTCTCCCTAGCTTCAATGCTGGGCAGAGCATTGCTGAAGACATAGAAGTTGGACTGACCATGCAACAGTTGACCAGATGGCGCTCTACTGCGTTCTTCTCACCATCTCAGCCCTTCTTGAAATTTCTAGCAGCTTTGTACTTGCAAATATCGCTATATTCGTGCTCAGTGTTTGCAAGCGACATGAAAGGCACTTCATCTTCAACGAAGTTTTCATTGAAGGCCCATACCTCCTACTTTTTCCCTACGACGCGATGTCCTCCGAACTGCAGGACGTTCCACTGGGTCCTCCTTATGCCCTAGAGACTTTCGTCACTCCTTGATCAATAGCCCCTTTGATCTCAGGTCGATGATTCTTCCACGCAAAATTCAATGTCCAAACTCTCTTGCCTCATATGCGGCTCGGTACGATTGAATGCATTGCCGTGTGGAAGCAATCTCGATGGCGAAGGGAGTTCTGGAGGGCCATCGCTCTCGAAAACGATGGTAGCATAGTCTTGCTGGAGTGCTATATACGTATTCAGACCATTGCGGATGTGGGCCGCCAGCTGAGACAGGTCGTCTCGTTCTCTGATCATCTGCACCAGATGAGACACCTGTTCGTTGTTCCCAGCCCTTATCGTTGCAATGATACCACCAAGAAGTTTTCTATGGCTGTCCAGCTTGTGGTTCACTTTCTGAAGCTCCTCCACATTCCGCCGGTTGGCAATTTTGCGTCGCTTGTCAGTAGTAGTAGCATCATAGCTACATCCACTATGGCATGCACTGCAAGCACTGCAAGGCTGGCCACCGGTACACTGGCAGTGGTGTCAATAGCAGCTACAATGGCCGAAGCTGAGGCGGACCTTGGTCTTTCGCAGCTTACAAGCTGAGCATGCCGTGGATATTTTGCGAGGTCGTTGCAGAAGTGCTGCAGAAGTGGGGCCAGATGTACTTTCGGCCGGTCTCGGTGCCAATGGCTGCTGCATATGGTCTATCACGAAGGACAGGTCGCCTTTTCGGGGAGGTCTTGCAATCAGCATAACCAAGGAGTATGGATGACACGGGGCAACAAGGCGCAACGCCTCCACGCAATGAAAGAGAGCGTATGGTTGCTGGTATGAGGAAAAATAGAGGGGCAAGATGGCATTCTTGAAGTCCTCCGAAGTCAAGACCCATTGCGCGTTTCTAGGACCCTAGCGATGGTCAAGCCGTCTTAATCATGAGTTGATGTGGTTCGATACTTTTTATCAGTATCAAGCGGAAAGAAGAGATGTAGGAAATGTCCCCCGACGAGGCTCTCGAGATCCCAGCGCTAAGCACGGCCAGGTGTTTTCTCTCACAAGTACGAAAGGGACGGATCAACTCGTGATCTATCCCGGCTCTGCTGGGGAAACGTTAGTAATTTTTCGATTTGTCCTCCACATTTTCTAAATGCCGACGTTCTGCCTCAATCTAGCTACAAGGGTACTTACAACGCAGCATCTGCCATTCGAGGAAGCTGCTACATCATGGCAACCACTCGCGTCCTTAATTTGTCCGGTCAGATGGGCTCTTTGTGTTCTCAACTTTCACATAGCGCTGATTGAAAAGCTCCCAAGTGTCTTCTGCCTCCTTCTCGGCTCGTCAATCCTCTCAGGACACTCTAACTTCATAGCACCACGATGTTGTTATCAAAAGTCGTGTTTCGCTTCCTCTTTATCCTCTGGCATATCAATTCGGCCTTCGGCAAGCAAGCATCTTGCTCAGCCAAAGCCATCGCCCACCCTACGCTCTTTGGAGCCAAAGTCTTGGCCCTTTCCGCCCACGAAAGACGAAACTATTCCTACGCCCCCCTCAACATCACTGGTCTTAATTTCTGCAACGTGAATATCACCTACACGCATCCCGGATACAACGACTCAATCCACGTCCAAGTCTGGCTTCCAATCAAAGGATGGAATCAACGCTTGGGTACTGGTGGCTCTGGATTTGTTACAGGCGTCTTCGACCAAGCTCTTGCCCCTGCTGTAGCCCAAGGTTACTCTGCAGTGTCCACTGACGGCGGGCATGAACTTAATGTCACTTCAGCAGCTGCATGGGCCCTGATCAGCCCGGGGAACGTCGACTGGAACCTTTTGCAGGATTTTGCCTCCACAGCCTTGGCCGATATGACCATGCTCGGTAAAGCTGTGACAAAGAGCTACTATGGTACCGCACCAAAATACTCCTATTGGAACGGCTGCTCTACCGGTGGCCGACAAGGCCTTATGATGGCACAAAGATTTCCTAATGCCTACGATGGCATCCTAGCCGGAGCGCCGGCAATAAATTGGCCCAGCTTCATTGTCGCGGAATATTGGGGTCAGCTTATAATGAATCAGCTCGACGTGTACGTAGTCCAGGTCCCGACGTGGTGAAACACCATGTGTAATGAAACTTTGCCCTGGTACTTCGAACTTCGGGGCTTTTCACCTATCACCAACAGCACACCTTGACAAAACAAACTCAAAAGATTACTTTCCAAGCATAGACTTACGCTAGATTTCGACTTTTTCAAGAATTACCAACAACGTGGTCAATTTGACGCCGAGTCACTGAGTCAGTGCTGGAATGCCATTTTCCGAAGCTGATTCGAGATATGGCTTTGGATGACTTCATGTGCAATAAAACCCTGATTATATTGTTCAGAACATGCTCATAGCTTGCTTGAAGAACCGTTGAATCAAATAGCACATTATTGAAGCGCCAACGAGGTTGTTACGGCCAACCTGGGGTGCCTGCGAGGTACTTCTGGAGTGGAACCGCAAAGTCCGAGTACACGGCCGAAATACCTCGGCATGTGTCTTTACATGACAATACGATCTACATTCGAGAACATTCCATGCCACATCGGATGAGCGCCTAAACCACGTGTTGCGGTACAGGGCAACCTTGCTTTCGCCACCAAGCTGCCCGCGACGCAGCTTCATCTTCGCCAAATGGTCCAGAGACCTGCCCTCAAGTTGATCTCATGAAGAGTCGAAATGAAAAGACTTGTACTATTCTCTCAGACTTTCGAAGTAGATGCCCCAAAAGTCGAACGCTGTTGGGATGGCATCGAGATGATTATGATGTTTCACTCATAGCCGTGCAGTCCAGCAGACTGTCTCAACTCTAGCTGACAAGGCATTCAGGGCCACCGACACGGTACAGCTGATCCGAGAGCTGGAAACAACCACGAGCCGGAGTCAAACTCGCAGCCGAACCTGAACCCGAGCCTGATCTCGAGACTGTGTTGATAATCTATAAGAGACCGAACAAGAAGTGAGACAGCGGCCAGAAGAATAGCATCAACTACAGCTTCGGGCACTGCAACATTTTCTCCTAAGATCCATGCGATGTATGACTGGAGTGGGGTGGAAAGACGATACGTGACACCAGATTGAGGACGGGAAGACGACGCATGAGCACGAAGGTGGGAGACAAAGACGATGGTGCATGACGGGAAGTGCGAGGCGGAGGACATGTGGCCAGCAGTATGGATACTCCCACAAAGGAGCAGCGGCGGCAAAGAAGAAGTTAGCCCCACGAGACATGCCACCGAAAGGCGTGGTCTTGCTGCTTATAGGTATGATCATGCGGAACTGCAGACCACCTGTATTTGTGGTGCCTGTTAACATCCGCAGCAAGATCCACAGAGCTGGCCTCATCAGCCTTTTCAAGTCTTTTCTGAGAACACGCATATAGCGCCAGAAGCAATGTCATAGAAGCAAGACAGAACGCCTGCACACTCGTCCATGAGTATTATCAAGCTCGGTCTAGAACGCCTCTCCCAGCTGAAATTGCAAGACAGAACAGTAGTCCTCTAGTCCCGACGCTTCGATCTCACGTTTACCAATTTCCACTTCGTCTGCACGCGATCTTTCCTCAGGCTTCGAACCTTTGGGACATCGGCCACCTCGCTTCGCACCCTTCGCAGCCTTCGCACCTACTTTAGCAGCTCGCTTCTCCTCCGCTCTCAAGATGTCATCGTAGGTCATGATTTTGGCGTTACCTGTAACAGTCGATGGGACCGACTGTCGAGTAGTCTTCTCGTTGTTTTGCTGAAACAACAACGTGTTCTCGTCCAGGAGAATAGCACGATCAGCGAAGAGCTTTTCTGTGGCATTAGCAAGTTTTTGGAACTGACGGTTAGTAGGAGAAGCAAAAGCAGGACCCTGTTCGGTTCTAGTTCGTAAGCATGTGAAGCCTTCCCGGGTCACCGGCGTTTGCAACACGTCACTGGACAGGTCTGTAGGTATATCAGCAGTATGTTGAACAATCTCTTCGACGTGTGACTTCGGAATATCGCTGAGCACCCTTTCCGGATTGAGGGGAAACATTCCGACCTTGGTCCAGCCAGATCTGATATTTCGAGGCGTGAAGGCCGCATTTCGCGCCCGTTAATACAGCAAGGTAAAATGTTGTTTGCCAATCATGTTGGAACCTCCTCGGAATAGCTGCTCAGCTTCCTGACGATATGAAGCAAACCTTAGCAGCTCGGATGACTCGTGCGTTCCGAATCCATCGCTAATCAGGATTCGAGGCTTACCATTCGCCCGCGCTTTCGTCTGTGGGTCAAAGACATGTCGAAGCCAGTGCAAGCTGATTTGAGTATCTGTGTATCCTTTCTTCTGGCACGCGAAGTGCCAGCCTTTTGGTAGATGGGTGGTCCAATTGCTCCGGTGTGTGGCGGCGGGCCAAACAAGGAGTGGACCAAGATGCCTGCCATCAGCAGAGATGCATTCGATCGCTGTGATCAGCGTCCGCTTGACTGCTGCGCCTCGGTATTTTCTAAGGTCTTTGGAACTCACCAATACCATGAGAGAATTCATGACACTCAACAAAATGCCTGTCTCGTCCATATTGTAGACATTTTCCTGAAGAACTGCGGGTTCGCTCAGCTCTTTGCCGACAAGCGTGAACCACTCCACAACTTTATCGTAGATATCGTGGCGTGCCCAATCCAACGGTCTGACTTTTCTTGCCTTGAGCTCAGGGTGACGCTTTTGGAAGCCTTGTGGCCAGTTCTTGTTCGGTGCAGTGATACCATCGTCGGCGGCAAGGGTCTGGAAAGCGGAGGAACGCTGACGCTTGATGATGTGCGCTATAGAACCGAGAAATTTGACAGGAATAGGAAATCCACGTTCGTACATACGTAGAGCATATTCGACGACCGCCTTCTCCTCCGAAGGGGTGAGATACTGTTGGCCAGCTGCCTTGTCGCTTCGTGTGGGCCTGCCGCAGGCGTGGCGCCATCTGGTTGATCTGCTGGGTTTAGGGGGGCCTGGCTCGTTGTGACAGTCTGTAAGAATGCCACCTGTAATGGTAATAAAGTCTGTATTGTCATGGGTCGACATTTTGTGCCGATCACTTGCTAGTCAAGGCAGTGCCTTGCAGATTCATGCAGGAACACGAGGCAAAAAGGCGCTACTTTCGGTGGCCTGGCCAGAACACCCGATGAATGTTCTAGAACGTACGGTAAGTTTACGTCTTTGTACATGCCAAGGTATTTTCGGCTATGTATTCGGTCTTACGAACTCGTTCGCGGAAGTATCTTGCCACATGTTGGAAAGGGCTAAAAAGCCTCCGCACGCCCGTGATCGTTTTTGAAGATGCTCGCAAGTACTCAGGACGAACAATCGAGGTCTACAGTACAGTATGAGCCTAATTATGGGCACTCTACTACATAGCGTCGGCGGTAAGGAATCACGACAGGAAACAGTAGCAATGCATAGTCACTGCGCGGCTGCGAAAAACGCGACTTCGAACACTGTAACGTTTATTAGAAGTGCGACAGGTGCTTCAAGACGAGGCTGAGAATGTTGATTTATAGTCAGTTTTGATGAAGCGTATTGTGGTTGGGAAGCTAAGAGTCTGAAAAGCTGAAGTACCAGGGTAATGTTTCATCACGTGGGGTGTTTCATAACGTCGGGACCTGGACTACTTCTTCTTCTTTTTGGCAGCTGGCTTCTCCGTTTGCGTTGACGTGTCAGGCGTGATCTGTTGCAAATTCGTTTGGCTTGACCGATTGCTTGATGCTTCTGCGAGGTCTTGATCTTCAAGTCGCTGTGAGAGTCCAGAAGTCTCCGAGATGTGTAGCTGCGATCCTTGGGAAAGTTCGAAATCCTGCTTGGGATCCAGCTCATCAATAACAGAGCAGATTCTTTCGAAATGTGGCGGTGACCATATGTCATGGAGATTCTGTATAAAAGTGCCTGTCGTCCACTTCTCTTTACCTTCCAGCTCCGTGAAGTTAAACTTACGCATTATACGTCGGTGGACTGTAGCCTTAGCTCCATTAATCACAGGGTAATACCCGTAGATCCTCACTTCCTCGTTATTATAGGAAATTAAAAAGCCGTTGGTTTCGCAATGAAGCTCTTTCTCACGCCCCATAAGTCGAAAGAGTTCAACTAAGCCTCTTACCGCGACACCCATACTATAAGCATTCTGTCGATCGGCAATATCGAGTGCTGCCGCTCCGCATTTTACTTTAACAGCTAAGAACGGAAGGTACATGTTGTACGTTACAGCGAAATGGGATAGGTCATCTAGTTCGCTAATGAAGGGCTGGAGCTTCCGTAGCCGATCCTGATTGAACGATTCTCGCTTGAATCCAAGACCATGGTCTGGTTGGGGACGAGATCCTAGTAGAGGAATGCAATTGTTCTAGCCCTCGTTGACAGTCTCAATCAGTACACGCAGGTGTTTAGAGCCGCGAATAGCCCGAATCTCTGCGGAAGGAACGATCAGGGGTGAGATATCACGAATGACTCTCGTCTCGTTTCGGTTTCGTATCATTTCGCAAGTTTCTTCGAATAGATCATCCGCAAATAATGAGCCTTCGGGATGCGTTTGCGGCGTCTCGAGGAGTTTTTGGCAAAGATTTTTGCTTTTCTCCGTGACGTCTTCCTCATGTCTGGACATAAAAATGCCGAGTTCCCGTAGTTGAAGTTCGTAGCGCGCATCTTTATATAGAGCACTCTTCTCTTCTCTTGGTCTCTGATCACTTGATGTCGTGGAACTTTGTGTGGTCAAGCTGGTTTCCGCTCGTTTGCGGCGAAGAGAAGCCGAAGACTTTTTTCTCGCGAGTAGGCGCTGCATCCTGTCCCCGTCGATATTAACTTCTTCGAAAAACTCGGGAGCCCAGAATTGCTGCTCGCACACCCATTGACTGATATGGCTGTACTGAGATTCGCTGAGGCCACTAGCTGCCCCCTGATCAAACGTCTGCTTGCGAGAAGGGGCGGGGTGTGGAGGTCGAAGACGTTTTGAAGGCCGCTCGGTCGGTACACGATTCGCCGGATGTTCCGCCTCTCGAGCTCGCTTTCGACTCTTTAGCGGTGGCAGAAGTGGATAGTTCTGTGGCGACACAGGTTAGATCAGCTCTGGGCGGTATACGATAATGAATTTGTATATACATCTTCTGTTCTAAGAGAGGAGTGATTCTGCCTAGACTTTCTATCCCTATTGCTGTCTCGAAGTCGTGATATGCGTGCGCTTCTTCGAACTTGTGGTCCTGCTTTCGCAACTCCTTGAGGCCGCTTTCCTGTGAAGGGTCAGATCGGGCAGCAGTGCTTTAGAGGAGTAAACCTTGGTGTTTTTGCTTCGAAGCCCGTGGTCTCCTCTGGTCGCTTGAAGGAGCTTGATGGCTGGCCATGGTGAATGGAATCGAAAAGGGCCAGGAGGCCACTTATGTAGCCGCCAGGTTTAAAGTGGGATGGTGGGATGGGTGACATAGTCACGCATGCGAAGGGCTCGCAACTGATCCGATGAAACGCCAAGTCGGCTGAACGCTTCGCCACGTGATCAGCTGACTAATACTCGATTCATGATGCTTGTTCAATTTTCAATGCGACTTCCACATAGCTCATATAAGTGCAAAGCCGCTTCTACTAATAATGCCTGAGGTCACGTAGACAATACTTCTATGGAACGACAACCACAGAGACGTACATGGCTCCTAGGCAAGAAGATATCTCATCCTATCCTCGGGTGTTTCCGTATCTGACTTCTTTCTTAATACAGGCCCGTATACGCCAAGATAGATCGTGGGTAAACAGCTTTACTACTACCATGCGGAGTTACGTCAAGCTGCGCCGTACTATCTGACCTGTTGGGGCAATATGCTGTTTGCCATCTTGTTGAATTGAACCCAAGAGCCGGTTAGAACGCGAGGACTTTGAATCTGGCTTGAGTCGCTGAGGGAGTGAAGATCTCATCTTCTGGATCCTACTTCTAGCCTTCCATGGAGCGACACACAGCCGGCGAGGGTCACAATATTCTGGTCCTGGCGATGCAAGTCCACCTCCCTTTGGCTTGATGATGAGGCAGCTCAGACATCCCCACAAGCTGGAAGCCGTTGGACCCGAGTCATGTCCAGCTGAACCTTGTGTGATTGTGGCCGCCTCGATTGCAGGGTCATCCATACTATACCATGGAGGTATGACTCCAGATATTTCTGCGCACATCACTTCCATCGGTCAAGCCGAGTGGTATCGGAAGACTCCGCGAATCTGACTGTCTGTTCCGCCCCAGAACCTGCTCTAGGCGAACTCAACCAACTCCTCGTGAGCTAATGTGGGCACTGAGCCTTCGCAGAAGTAAAACTAGTACCACCTAGTCAGCGAGGATCACGGTAGCTTGATCCTTAGGACCTTCCTTCTCCGAGACTAGCTCCTAGTCTTCGCACACTTTCTGGCCTGATGACGAGGTAGCGCAGCAGATAGGCCTGGCGAGCGGCTAGCCGCTGGACTCGAGCCATGTCCAGCTGAGGTCATCGCTACTACTAGTGATCCAAACGTATCACCTGCGTCAAAGCTACGCTACTATAGGTCGCGGTCCCTCCGATCCCACGCCACGAGCGGTAGCATAAGGCAGATTCGTATGAGGATGCCTTGCTTTTAACTGCAGGAAGCCTGGCCTTCGTTGCCTGAGAGGGATTAGCCCGGCCCAGCCGGGTCTTGAGCGCTCGAGGTGACGGCCTTAGGGGGGCTTAGTAAGGATATGCTGCTGCTGATCACTGCGAAGCAGAGGATGGCTGAGATATGGTTGCGTTGGCGTCGACCAAGCTGCTGCCTGTGAGCTGATCCTTCCTTCCAGCAGGTGGTGTACTCCTACCCTTTCCGAGCCAAATCCGGTAGGAATCTCCGAGGAGCTCGCTGCCCACAGGCTAACATCGTCCCATCTCACCCTCTATCTTCTGGGAAACCTTATTCGCAGGAACCAATCTAGTTAGGCTGTAACCACACGGTCCTACTCGCTCGGCCAACCTGCGGTAGACATGAATCCTTCTCGTGCTTGACTAGTTGTATAGCCTGCATCTCCGCGAGCTAAGGTTGCATAGATCTGCCTAGGCAGTGATGGTGAGCCCAACTCCTATCCTTGCGATCTTTCGGAAACTCTAACATGCTGCACGATCCTTCCTCTGTAGTCAAAAAAAAACTCAAAAATCGAGTTCAACTCGAGTATACTCGATTTTTGAGTTCGATTATGAGTACTCGAGTTTAAACTCGATTATCAAATATGGATTTTTATGCTCGAGTTTAATAGAGTATTTTATTATTTAATTAATTATATAATTATAGGTTATAATTAGTAGTTTTTTATTAATTTATAGTATATTCTCTCTATTATCTCTATATAGATTTAGCTATACTTATCTA
>JAABUP010004912.1_pt1 | contig 21278 bp, 21 predicted proteins | sample 5559201 | NCBI WGS metagenome assembly JAABUP01 (sample SAMN10711887, study PRJNA513373) | rock metagenome | isolation source: Antarctica rocks | place: Antarctica
GGGGCAGCACCCTGAACCTGGTCACCTGCGGCGGCGAGTTCGACACCCACACCCGCAGCTACCTGTCCAACGTCGTCGTCACCACCACCCTCACCGCCCTCACCACCAGCCCCTCTTGAGCCGCAGGGCGGGTCCTTGGGTGGTTGCGGGGGCGGTACCCGACCCTGCCCCAGGTCGGCGCAGCACTGGAGCCCCCCGGCAGTACCGCCCGCAACATCCCGGCCGGTGGCGCCCCGTCGCCGACCCGCGCACCCGGTGCTCACTCATCAACCACGCCCGGGGGTGATCTCTTGCTGCGGGGCCGGAAACGGTGACGCACCGCGCCCCACCGGACACCATGAGTAGCAATCGGCTCTTGTGAGCTGCGAGTTCACCACATCGGGGGGGGTGAAGCGACGGTGTCGATCACGCAATGTGTGTCACGGTGGGCGGATGAACACCACCGAGCTACCCCGCACCCTGCTTCGAACACTGCACGCGATGGTGTTGGCGGGTGCAGTGGGACTCGCCGCGGTGGCCTGCGCCCCCACGGGCACCCCCGCGGCGGCCAGCGCACCCGCCATTGCCGCAGCCACCGAGACGGTGGCCGACGCCGCTGCCACGACCGCGGCACCCGCTGCCACCGCACCTACGACCACTGCAGCGGCGACCACTGCAGCGGCGACCGCTGCCACATCTGTTGTCGCGGCGGCGGGGACCGGCACGCCGGCTGTCGGTGCACCCACCGTCAGTGCGAAGACAATCTCGCCTGCCCCGGTCGCGGCGGCGCCGATCACGGCCGCCGTTGTACCGGTCGCACCGGTGCCGATGGCGGTTGTTGTGCCGGCGGCTGCCCCCGCCGCCGCCACCACCACCACCCCCCCGGGGGGTGACGGGGTTGCGGCCCAGGCCGCCCGCGCGGTGTTCGACGCCACCAACACCTTCCGCCAGCAGAACGGGGTGGCGCCCCTGGTCTGGAACGGCGCCCTGCAACGCTCCGCCCACCAGCACAACCTGGCCATGGCCACCGCCAACCAGATGTCGCACCAGGTGCCCGGCGAACGAAGCTTCGACACCCGCATCAGTGACCAGGGCGTGCCCTGGCTCTCGGTCGGGGAGAACGTCGGGTTCAACACCAACCGCACGGTGGCCGGCGCCCTGACGCTGCACACCATGATGATCAATGAGACCGCCCCGAACGACGGCCACAAGGTGAACAAGCTCGACCCCAAATTCAACGCCCTCGGCGTCGACGTCCTCCTCGACCCCACCACCGGCAAGCTGTGGCTCACCGAGGACTACGCGCAGGTCTAGAACGAGGGCGCTGATGGGCGCGGTTGCCGCGGCCTGCACCACCACGTCGGAGGGGTCTGGTGAAGAGCGCGTCGTAGAGCGCCGACCACGCCGCCTCCCAGGGCCAATGACTGGGCAGGTGCAGGCGCCGGGTCGAGGTGGCGATCCGGGCGGGGACGGTGATCAGCCTGCGTCGGACTGTCGCGGTGGTCGCTTTCGCCATGGCGTCCGCTGATGTGGTCGGCCTTCTTCTTCGAGGAGAAGGCGGTGAAGGGGACCTCGGCAACCTGCGCCTTGGAAATCCAGGTGCCAGTGGTCTCGTCGAAGATGGCGTCGGGGTACTTGATCGTGGTCCACGCGTCCTCGTCGATGCCGGCGATGGCCCGCTTGACCGCCTGGTCCATGCGGACCGTGATCGACACCGCGCCCCCGGCCTTGCGCACCGCGCGACCAGGGCATGGGAGCAGAACGCCGAGACCACGAGCACCAGCACGCCCCGCCCGGCCAGGCGGGTGCGGCGGATCAGCGCGAGGGCGTCGGTGGCCAGCCTTGTCGCCCCGCGCGGGGAGCCAACGCTGCCCTTGCGCAGCCGCTGGGCCACGATCACCGGGGCCACCGTCTCGGTCGAGACGGTGGCCAACACCGCGTTCAGGCCCCGCACCCCGGAGTACCCGAACGCCGCGCCCTGCTTGTGGTAGCCGTGGACCTCGACGATGGTGTATCGAGGTCGACCAGCACCGTGCCGGTGGAGTCCAGCGAGCCGAACAGGCCGGTGTGCTCGGCGAGATTGACCAGGAAGCGGGAGGCGACCGCGTCGACCTGGCGGACGTGGCCGAAGGTGAACGACCGCAGGAACGAGCCCAGCGTCGAGGGGGCGTAACCGCCGGCGAAGACCGTGCCCATCCCGCTGTGCCGGAGCACAGACATGTCCTCGATGCAGTCGGCGCCGGCGACCATCCGCGCCACCAGCGAGGAGATCGTCAAGCCCGGGTTGGCGCCCTCGTCCGTCGGCACGCTCAACCCCTCGTCGGCCAGCTCGCGCAACCGAGCCTTCCCAGCCAGGGCCATCACCGGCACCAGGCCGGCCGACGACACGAGATTGGGCTCGCCGAACACCGCCGAGGCGACCGGACGGGTGTGAGAAAGTTGCAGCTACGAGATGCCATTCTTCAGCTGGCGATCCGGGCCTTCAACAAGTCGTATCCTCCCAGCCCAGAGGGGCATTCTCACCTTCCCGCGCCTAGCTACACCACCCCACCTGTCGGTGAATCGAGGTTTAGGCCTTGGGCGCGGTGCGGGGCTGGTTCCTGACGCCTCGCGCCCGCAGCAGCCACACGGGCCGTTGGGTGAGCCGGGGTCCCGGCGGGGTCCGCGACCGTTCGAGCAACGCGCGACTGTCAGGGGTCCAGGCCGTCGAGCACCGCGGCCGTGACGGCGCCGTAGCCCAGGTGCGGCACCACGTCGGACACCCAGGACTCCAGCGGCCACGTCCGGGGGTCGGTCACGCCGAGCGCGGTCATGGGGCCGTTGGTGCCCACGAGGGCACCGAGGGTCGCTACCACCGCGCTCACCACCGGACCCGGTCGCCAGCCCAAGCCGCGGACGAGCCCGAGCGCGGCGCCCACGCCGACCCCCGAGGCGATCCCGGTGAGCGCGCCGAGGGCAGAGACGCGGTAGTGGGTGCACAACGCCAGGTCAAGCCCCAGGCGCGTCGTGAGGCCGAACGGCTTCCCAAGCTGAACATGCGGGTTCGATTCCCGTCATCCGCGCCACGGGCGTGGCGTCCTGCTCGCCTCATCCGCGGTCGGGGGACCCACGGCCCGCACCGCTACTGTCGGCGTGGCCGTCCTATTCGGGTAGGCCCCCCGCGGCGTTCGGCGTGGGTCACGACCTCCCGGGTGGTGTTCGTCCCGTGCTGGTGGCGCGGGCGATCGTGGAGTCCACAGCACCGCCCAGTCCAGCACCCTCGTCTGCACCCTGTCATGCCATATCTTGTGCCTTAAGTCCAGTCCACAGGTGGCATGGCCGGGCACCTCAGGACACCTGAGGGACATCGCTGGCCGTGCGAAACACCTTCTGACCTAGTCTTTCGTGGAGCCGCCTGTCGGAATCGAACCGACGACCTTCTCATTACGAGTGAGATGCTCTACCGACTGAGCTAAGGCGGCGCGCCCCCCGGACTGGCCGAGCATACCGAGCAACCCCGTCACCCATCGCGCAACAGGTCGTTGATGGTGCAGAGTACCTGCAGGGGAACGTGGAGGACACGTGGGCAACCGTCGTCGTCGACTGGTGCTGGCCGCCGCGCCGGCCGCACTCGTGCTGCTCACCGCCGCCACCCCGCTCACCGCAACCCCGCTCACCGCCGCCCCGCTCACCGCCGGCACGCCGCTACCAGCCCAGACCACCGCACCCAACCCGACCCCGGTGGCCGCCGACGCCGGTGCCGGCCTGCTGGTGCTCCGCACCCTGCCAGGGGCGACGATCCCGGGCACGCCGGGCACTGGGGCACTCGCCGGGGCAGTCGGCCTCAGCCGTGCCACCGCAGACAGCACCGGCCCCGCTAACGGCAAGTCCACGGCCACGTCGTCCCCGTTCGGGCTCAGCCTCGGCGGCACCCAGATTCCGAACCCGGAAACGTTGTCCCAATCTGCGCCACCGGATCACCCCACCCCGACCACGGGCGGCAACGCGTTCCCCACCCAGCTCAGCCCGCTGCTGCGCGGTGGACTGCTGCAAGGATCGGTGCAGGCCCGCTGGAACGACACGCTGGGCCCATGCGTCGACCCGATCAGCGCGGCCAGCACGTCGCTGGCCGACCTGACGGCCGTCAACACCCTGCCGGCCCTGACCCTGCCTACCGCCAACGACCCGGTCACCGCACTCACCGGCCTGCTCGGCAAGGTGCAGGACGGCTACCAGTCCGTGGCCACCCTGCTCGGCGGCGGTGCGGGCACCGGCTCCGTCGTCACGGTGCCGGGCACGTCGAAAGTCACCTCCACCACCCGCCTGGTCGACGTCGCAGGCCAGGCAGGCAAAGGGGTGCAGGCGCAGAGCACGGTCTCGCTGGCCGACATCACCCTGCTGCCTGGCACCCCGTTGCAGACCACTGTCAAGGTGCTGTCCCAACCCACCCTTACCGCCACGTCCACCGGGGACGCAGCCACCTCCACTGTGGACTATTCCGCCCCCGTACTGCAGTTCCTGCGCAACGGCCAGGAAGTGGGCCGGCTGACCGCAAACTCCACCGACAACCCGCTGACGGCCACCGTCGACGAGTCGGCGTTCAGCATCCCGCTGCAGATCCCGCTGGCACCCAACGCGCTCACTGGGCTCCCCGCACCAGTACTCGGCGCTCTGGGCAGCATCGTCACCCCGGCCGCAGCCGCGGTCCCGGCGTCGCTGGACCTCGGTGTGCTGACGGTGAAGATCGGCGCGCTGGACCGGCGCGCGGCCGGCGCTTCGGTCGGCGGCGCGGCCGCCCTGCTCGACATCGCCGTCCTGCCCACCACCACGCTGGGTGCCGTCCTCGGTGGCGCGTTGCCGCCCGGTTCGCTGCCCAACGGTCTGGTGCAGATCGGGATCGGCGAGCAGACCGCTCGGGCCTCCGTCGGCGCCGGGGGCGTGGACTGCTCCCCGCGAACCGCCCCCGCCGTCCTGGCCCGCGCAGCATCGACGCCACCCCCGCTGGCCTACACCGACGCCTCCTACGCGGCGATCCCGCTGACCTGGACCGGCACCGCGTTGATGCTGATCGGCGCTGTCCTGCTCGCAGCGACGCCACGGCGCCGACCCCAGCGCAGCGCTGTCACCGACTGACGCTGCCCCATCGCAGGGCCGATCCCACGGTGGCCACCATCGCGTCGACGGCGACCCGCGGCTTGACGTTGACAGCCAACGCTTCCCGGCAGGCCAGCACTCCCTCCAGGCACCGCAGCAACGCCTGCGGTGCCACCCCGGACTCGACGAGCTCGACGACCTCGGTCGCGCGGTCGGGATGGGTGGGTGCGACCGCCGACCCGGCGGCGTGCAGCACGGCGTCGCGGTAGTACCCGGCGAGGTCGACCAACGCCCGGTCGAGCGCATCACGCTGGGCGCGGGTGTGACGCGAACGCTGCCTTCTCTCCAGGTCCTTGAGCACCCCCGCCGACCCGCGTAGCGCCCCCGCGGCACCCTTGCCGGTGCCCCCGGCGCCCATGGCGGTGCGCAACTCCTCGGTCTCGCGCTCGTCGCGTCCTACCACCGACGCTTTCGCCTCGTCCTCGGCGGCTCGCACCAGTGCCTCGGCTGCTGCGTACGCCGTGCCCGGTGAGCTCGCGGCGCGGGGCAGTGCCAGCACCGCCTGGCGGCGCGCGCGAGCGTCGGGGTCGGTGGCCAACCTGCGCGCCCGGCCCACGTGCCCACCACTGACGGACGCAGCCCACGTCGCGGTCTGCCCGTCCAGCCCGTCCCGGTCCTGCAACACCCGGGCCACCGCCGCCGCGGTCGGGGTGCGCAGCGCGACGTGGCGGCACCGCGAACGCAGCGTCACCGAGATGTCCAGCGGATCGGTCGACGGCGCGCAGAGCAGAAACACGGTGCGCTGCGGCGGTTCCTCCACCACCTTGAGCAGCGCGTTCGCTGCACCCTCGGTGAGCCGGTCGGCATCCTCCACCACCACCACCTGCCAGCGGCCGGTGCTCGGCCGCCGGGCGGCGATCTGCACGATGGCGCGCATCTCCGAGACGCCGACGCTCAACCCCTCGGGCACCACCCGCCGGACGTCGCCGTGGGTGCCTGCCAGCACCGTTCGACACGCGGTGCACTGCCCGCACCCCAGGGCGTCGGGCTCGGTGCACTGCAAAGCCGCGGCCAGGCAAACTGCTGCCACCGAGCGACCAGACCCGGGAGGGCCGGTGAACAACCACGCGTGCGTCATCGCCGAGCCGGCATCGGCGGCGGACGGCGCCCCCAACGCGGCAGCCGCGGCGCCGCGCAGCACCTGCTCCACCTCGGGTTGGCCGACCAACCGGTCGAAGACGCTGCCCACCGCCTGCACCTTACGGACGCCGACTGACAGCTACCCCTAGCGGCCAGACGCCGGCTTTCGTGCCGCCGCCTTCTTTGCCGGGGCATTCTTGGCGGGGGCGCGTTTGGCCGCGGGCCGCTTAGTCGCCGTCTTCTTCGGCGCCGGGCCGCGGGCGCGGCGTTCGGCCAGTAATTCCACGGCCCGCTCGTCGGTGAGGGTTTGCACGTCGTCGCCCTTGCGCAGGCTGGCGTTGGTCTCCCCGTCGGTGACGTAGGGCCCGAACCGGCCGTCCTTGACCACCATCGGGTTCCCGCTGACGCTGTCCACCCCGAGTTCGCGCAGCGGCGGGGCCGCTGCAGCCTGGCGACCCCGCCGCTTGGGCTCGGCGTAGATGGCCAGCGCCTGCTGCAGGGTGACGGTGAACAGCTGTTCCTCGTCGGCCAGTGACCGAGAGTCGCTGCCGCGCTTGAGGTAGGGGCCGTAGCGGCCGTTTTGCGCGGTGATCTCTTCCCCGGTGTTGGGGTCGGTGCCGACCACCCGGGGCAGCGACAGCAACCGCAACGCGTCGTCGAGGTCCACCGTGGCCAGGTCCATCGTCTTCAGCAGCGACGCGGTCCGCGGCTTCGGTGCTGCGGTCTTCGGTGCTGCGGTCTTCGCCGGGGCGCGGGTCTTGGTGGTCGTCCCACCCCCACCAGCACCGTCGAGGTCAGTCGGCGGTGCCTCGACCACCTCCGGCAGCAGCTCGGTGACGTACGGGCCGAAGCGGCCCTCCTTGGCCACGATGACGTTACCGTTGCCCGGGTCGACCCCGAGCTCGCGGCCCTCCTGCGGGGTGGCGAACAGCGTCTCGGCCACCGCCAGGCTCAGCTCGTCGGGGGTGAGGTCGTCTGGCAGGTTCGCCCGCTGGCTGACCAACTCGCCCGTCTCGTCGGCCACCATGCGCTCTAGGTAGGGCCCGAAACGGCCCACCCGCACGTGCACCGGGCGCCCCTCGCTGTCGTCGAACAGCCGGATGGAGTTGACCTCACGGGCGTCGATCTCCTCCAGGTTCACCCCGACCAGCTTCTTCAACCCCCCCGAGCGCGCCACCGAGTCCTTCGGCCCGGTCTCGCCACCGAAGTAGAAGCCCGCCAACCAGTGGGTGCGCTGCTGGCGCCCCCCGGCGATGGCGTCCAGCTCGTCTTCCATCGCCGCGGTAAAGTCGTAGTCCACCAGCCGGCCGAAGTGCTCCTCCAGCAGGCCGACCACCGCGAACGCCACCCAGGCCGGGACGAGCGCGCTGCCGCGCTTGTAGACGTAACCGCGTTCTTGGATGGTGTTGATGATCGAGGCGTAGGTGGACGGGCGCCCGATACCCAGCTCTTCCAGGCGGCTGATCAGGCTGGGTTCGGTGAACCGGGCGGGGGGGCTGGTGGTGTGCCCGTCCGGGCTGAGTTCGGCTGCGGTGACGCGGTGGCCCTCGGTGAGCGCCGGTAGCCGCGACTCCGAGTCGTCGGCGTCCCCGCCTTCCTGCTCGTCCACGGTCTCCACGTACGCCTTGAGGAAACCGGGGAAGGTAATGGTGCGCCCGGCGGAGGCGAACACGCACTCCTGGCCGGTGCCCGCCGTTCCCGCGATGCGCAGGCTCAGGGTCGTGCCGCGGACGTCGGCCATCTGCGAGGCGACGGTGCGTTGCCAGATCAGCTCGTAGAGGCGGTACTCGTCGGTGTTCAGTGCGGGGCGCAGCTGACCCGGGGTCTGGAAGGACTCCCCGGCGGGCCGGATCGCCTCATGCGCCTCCTGGGCGTTCTTCACCTTGCGGCTGTACTGCCGCGGCTGCGGGTGTACGTACTCCGCGCCGTACAGCTCGCGGGCCTGGGTCCGGGCCGCGGCCAGAGCGGTCTCGGACAAGGTGGTGGAGTCGGTGCGCAGGTAGGTGATGTAGCCGTTCTCGTACAGCCGCTGTGCGATGCGCATGGTGCGGTCGGAGGAAAACCGCAGCTTGCGGCCCGCCTCCTGCTGCAAGGTGGACGTCATGAACGGCGCGTACGGCTTCCGCGTGTAGGGCTTCTCCTCCGCCGACACCACCGTCAGCCCCACCCCCTGCAGGGACTGGGCGAGCTGGTCGGCCGCTGCGGCGTCGAGCACCGTCACCGTCGAGGACGCCTTGAGCTGGCCGAGGGAGTCGAAATCGCGCCCACCGGCCACCCGGGCACCGTCCACCGACAACAACCGACCCGCGAAAGTGCGGGGCGTGACGTCGGCCCCGGCATCCAGCGTCGCGGAGATGTCCCAGTAGGACGCGGTGCGAAACGCCATCCGGTCCCGCTCGCGGGCCACGATGATCCGGGTGGCCACCGACTGCACCCGGCCAGCCGACAACTTCGGCATCACCTTCTTCCACAGCACCGGGCTGACCTCGTAGCCGTAGAGGCGGTCCAGAATGCGGCGGGTCTCCTGCGCGTCCACCAGGTCGGTGTCCAGTTCGCGGGTGTCTTCGGCCGCGGCCCGGATGGCGCTCTCGGTGACCTCGTGGAACACCATGCGCCGCACCGGAACCGTCGGCTTGAGGGTGTCCAGCAGGTGCCAGGCGATGGCCTCGCCCTCCCGGTCGGGGTCGGTCGCCAAGTAGAGCTCGTCGACCCCCTTGAGCAGGCTCTTCAGCTCGCTGACCTTGGATTTCTTGTCCGGGCTGACGACGTAGAGCGGCTCGAAGCCGTTGTCCACGTTCACCCCGAGCCGGGCCCACGGCTCGCCCTTGAACTTCGCCGGCACGTCGGAAGCACCACGCGGCAGGTCCCGGATGTGGCCCACCGACGCCTCGACGACGTAGTCCGACCCCAGGTACGGGGCGATCTTCTTCGCCTTCGTCCCCGACTCCACGATCACCAGCCGCCGGGTGCCCGTGCCGGTGCCCTTGCTCCGTGCTGCTGCCACTTGTGGTCCATACCTTCCTTACTGGGCCTGACACCGACGAGCTGTCCTGCTACACGTCGTCGGACGAGCACAGGGTGACACACCACGAGGCGGACCTGCCCTCAGCACCCGTCCGGGCTCAGCCGTCGTGGGGGGTGAGGACCTCCGGCCAGCACCGGGCTCCGACGGTCTGCCCGGGGGCCTCGCCGACGGTCTCGACCAGCCTGGTGAGCCGCCGTCGCCCGCTGATCCGCAGCGCCGGACCGCCCCCGCGGGCACCCAACAACGTCGCCGCCAACCCAGCCCGGGACAGCGCCGCAGCCAACGGCAGGTGGGTGTCCTGGGCATGCGGGTCCAACCCCAGCAGGTACCCCGCGTCATCGCCGCGTCCCGCGGTCACTGCCCACGCGCGCAGTGCCCGCCCGTTCGGGATCCAGCCCGCCGGCACCGCTTTGACCGCACCCTTGGTCCACTGCGAGCCCAACGGCCAGAGCCCAGTGCAGGCGGCGGTGCGCAGCAGCGGGTGACCCTCTTCGCTGACCCCGACCTCGGCCGGCACCCCGCAGGCGCGGACCAGTTCTGCCAGCGCCTGCGCCCGCCACGGTGCGTCGAGCACCACCGACACCCGGGCCAGCTCGCCGGCGCGCACCAGTTGCCCGTGCGCGGCCAGCACCCCGGCCAGGTCGGCCACGTCGGGCTCGACCAAGTCAGCGGAGAAGAAGGACAGCTGGGGCACAGCATGCACGGTAGGTCAACGCACCCATTCCGGCGCCGAACGCGCGAGCGTCACTGCGGTCGATCGACCCGGATCCCGTCCTGGTCGCTACGCTGCACACCGAACCGGTCACCCGCCGTGCGGCGAACCGGATGGATGAGTGGGCCCGGAAAATGACTTCAGCCATATCGGAGGTTCGCTGCATGTACTCCCTCGCCGACTCGCTGTTGTTCGACGCCGCCGTAGGCGAGGACGAGCGGCGCGGCCCAGCCCCCGACCAGACGCCGCACGAGGTCAAGCGTCAGGTCGCCACCCTGATGGGTGAGCTGCGCGAGGTGGGGTTGAGCCCCGACGCCGAGTACGCGGTGGACACCTATCTGACGGTGGCGGACTGCTTCGAAGCCGATGGGCTGCTGGCCCAGTCGGTGGACTGCCTCACCGACCTCACCGCCCAGCTGGGTGAGCTGGCCGCCGCGCGCAGTGGGCAACCCACCGGCCTGATCGAGACCGACGCGGACCTGCTGGCATACCGGGACCGGCACAACGTGCACGTGGTGGACGAGCGCTACCTCACCGGGGCTCAGCCCACCGAACGTGGCTACCGTTGGATGCAGTCCAAGGGCGTCACGACGGTGATCAGCCTGCGGCTACACGCCGAGGACGACCGCAAGATCGTGGAGAACCTGGGGATGCAGTACCTGCACGTGGCCTGGGCCGACGAGCAGCCGCCGTCCGTCGCGCAGGTCAGCGAGGTCCTCGACGTCATCGCCGCCGCGGAGGGCCGGGTCTTCCAGCACTGCCTGCGCGGCATCGGCCGCGACCTGACGATGGCCGGCTGTTACCTGGTCGCCGCCGGCCGGCCCGTGGAGCAGATCCTGGCCGAGGCGATGGCGGCAGCACCTCGGTGGGAGTTGGACCAGGAGCGCGACCCCGAGACCGGTGAGCCGGTGCAGTTTCAGTTGCTGCGGTGTTTCGCCGCCGAACGGGCGACGAGGTGACCGCCCTGGTCGCCGGTCGGCCCGCCCCGCCCGAGCAGCGCCCCGAACTGGGTCGTCGCGACAGCGCGACGCGACTGCTCTCGCTGCGCGCCACCGCAGCCCGGCTCATCCTCGGGTTGCTCATCGCCCTGGGCCTGGCGTTTCTCGCGGTCCCCGTCGTCTCGCTGCTCTTCTACGCCAGCCCCACCACGTTGTTGGCCAAGCTGGCCGGGCCACTCGGTCGCCAAGCGCTCACCCTGAGCCTGACGACCACCCTTGCGGCCCTGATCATCACCGTTGCCACCGGCACCCCGATGGCGTGGTGGCTGGCCAAGCACGACTTCCCGGGCCGCCGCCTGGTCGACGTCGGGCTACAGCTGACCATCGTGCTGCCCGCCTCGGTGGCCGGGTTGGGCTTGCTGCTGGTGTTCGGGCGCAGCGGGCTGCTGGGCGGGGCGTTGGGCTACGCCGGCATCCAGATCCCGTTCACCGCGATCGCGGTGGTGCTCGCCCAGGCGTTCACCGCGGTGGCGTTGTACGTCTCCTCGGCGCGGCAAGCGTTCGAAGCCGTCGACGACCAATTGATCGCGGCATCACGCACCCTCGGGGTCAGCGTGTGGCGCACCTTCTGGCGGGTGGTGCTGCCGCTGGCCGCGCCCGGTGTGCTCACTGGCATGGCGCTGGGCTGGGCCCGCGCCCTCGGCGAATTCGGCGCCACCCTGGTCTTCGCCGGCAACCTACCCGGGCGCACCCAGACCATGCCGCTGGCGATCTACGTCGCCCTGGAGTCCGACCTGACCACCGCCGTCGCCGTGGCGGTGCTGCTGCTGGCGGTGGCGTTGATTCCGCTGCTGCTCGTGCAGTACGCCGGGCACCGACTGACCGGGGCCACCTCGCGCCGCATCGCCTCCCCGGACCGGAACACCGCGCACCAGGAGTCCGCATGACCCTGTCGGCCCAGCTCCGTACCCGGCTGCGGGAGTTCAGCGTGGACGTCGAACTCCAGGTGGGTAGGGAAACCCTGGTGATCGTCGGCCCGTCCGGGTGCGGCAAAACCACCATCTTGCGGATGCTCGCTGGGCTGCTGAACCCCAGCACCGGGCGAATCAGCCTGGAAGGACGCACCCTGTTCGACTCCGAGAACGCGGTGTCGCTGCCCCCGGAGCGGCGCAGTGTCGGGGTGGTCTTCCAGAACTATGCGCTGTTTCCACACCTCAGCGTGGCCGCGAACGTGGGATACGGGCTGCGCGGGCTGACCAAGGCCGACCGCGATCGCCGGGTCGCGCAAGCGCTGCAGCGGGTCCGGATCACCCCGCTGGCACAGGCCCGGCCGGCGACGCTGTCCGGGGGGGAGCAGCAGCGGGTCGCGGTGGCCAGAGCGCTCGTCACCGAGCCCCGCATGCTGCTGCTGGACGAACCGTTGTCGGCGTTGGACGTGCAGACCCGCGCGCACCTGCGGCGGGAGCTCGCGGGTCTGCTGCACGAGCTGGCGATCCCGACGATCGTGGTGACCCACGACCTCGCCGACGCTGAGGTACTCGCCGATCGAATCGCGGTGATGGACCGCGGCCGATTCGTGCAGACCGGGTCGCCCCAGGAGGTGATCACCCGTCCCGCCAACGCCTTCGTCGCCCAGTTCACCGGTACCAATGTGATCCCGGCCGATCTGGTCGATGCCGCGATCGCGCCCGGCGCGCTGCTGGCGGTGGACCCCGCCCGGGTGGTGCTGAGCACCGAGCCGGTGGGCAGCGGCCCGGGGTGGGCAGCGACGATCGTCAGCGTGCAACCCCGCGGCGAGGTGTTGCGCGTCGGCCTGGACCTGCCGGCACACACCGTGGCCGAGGTGGCTCCAGGCCGGGACGGCGCGACCGGATTCCAGATCGGTGACCAGGTCACCGCCCGGGTGGACCCGGCCGACACCCGGCAACTGGTGGTCACCACCGGGCACGACACCCAGACCGGTGACAGCGCCGCGTCCCGCCGCCGTTTCCGCCCCCGCCGACGCGACCGGGCCGGGCATCAGCACGTGGCCGGTACCCGGTTGCACCGCACGGTGGCCACCCTGCTCGCGGTGATCACCGGGTTGATCGTGGTCAGCGCGATGGCCGTCGCGCCACCGAGTCGGTCTACCGGGGCTGCTGCAGCCGGCGGCAAGGCGGTCACCGCCTTCGTCGCCGCGAACGCCACCGAGCCGTTCAACCAGGTGATTCAGGAGTTCCAGAGCCTGTACCCGCCTGAGAAGGTGCAGGCGTCCTACGCCGGAACCCAGATCCTGTACACCCAGATGGAGCAGGGCGCCCCGGTGGACCTGTTCCTCTCCGCGGACGAGTCGCACGCCCAACAAGCCGTGGCCGCCGGGTTGATCCCGCAGTACTTCCCGGTCAGCCGCACGCTTGAGGTCATCGTCGTGCCCAAGAACAACCCGGTGGGAGTGACCGGGCTGCGCGATCTCGGCACTAAGCCGGCCAAGCTCGTGATCGGGGTGCCGACCGTGCCGATCGGCATTTACACCAGGCAGATCCTCGACAAGGCCAACGCCCAGTACGGGGCGACGTTCAGCGACCAGGTGTTGAAGAACGTGGTGTCCACCGAGACCGATGTGAAGCAGGTGGCGCACAAGGTGGCGCTCGGCGAGGCAGACGCGGGCATCGTTTACCGCACCGACATCAATGCCGAGCTGGCCAAGCAGGTCGACATCATCGCGATTCCCGACGCCTTCCAGGTGATCGCCACGAACTATGCGGGCGCAGCCACCCACGCCCCACACCCGGCGCAGGCCCAGCAACTGTTGGACTACCTGCTCGGACCACAGGGGCAGGCCGCCTTCGCCAAGTTCGGCTACCTTCCGCTGACTGACACACCTGACACACCTGCCGCTCCTGCCGCTCCTGCTCCCGTCGCTCCTGCCGCGCCGGCAACGTCGGGCGCGCCGCCGCCACCTCGGTAGAGCGGCGGCGTTGATGGTCGGCGCTTATCGCCTCCTCGCCCCCCTTCATGATCAGCAGGACGTCACAGTGGGGTAGAGCACCGGACCGCACCGTCACGTCCTGTTGACCACAACCCGGGGCCGGCTCTGCCCCTCCGTTGGAGCTCCCCGCCTGCCGACCCTCCCACTCCTCTACCCTTTCCACACCGTTTCGGCCGGTTTGCCGCTCCGTCGGGAGCTCATCGCGTAGGGGCTGGGGCTGCCAGTGCGGCGCACGACGGCGCGGCCGCGATGGCGGCGGTGATCCCGGGTGCGCGCGTCTGGTTCAGTCCGGCGAAGGTAGCTTGCAGCGAGGTGACAGCGTCCCGGAAACCGGTGACCAGGCCGCCGATGGCCGCGGTGTTCGCCGGGTCCGCGGCCTGGGCGGTGGCGGCCAGGCCGGTGAACTGGGCCGCCGACCGGTTGAACGCATCCACAGACTGCTGGGTCAGTTGTTCGCTGCCCGCGACCGGCGGTGGGCCGACCTGCCCCAGCGCGGCGGCCGCTTGGGAGAACGCCCCCGCGCCCGCAGTATAGAATCTCACCAGGGTCGCCTTGGTGGAGGCGGGGGTGGACGTGTCCGGATTGGGTAGGGCACCCAGGGCGGACAGTGGTGCGACCGCGGTACACAACTTTGCTGCCCAGGCCGCCGCCTCCGCGGTGGGTGGGCTGCTCGGAGCTGCGCTGGTGGGCGCGGCCGGGGCAGGGGTGCTGGACGGCGCAGTGGATGGCGACGAAGGCGTCGCTGGCGCGGGGGTGGAGCATCCGGCAAGCAGGGCGAATCCTGCCGCGCCGACCGCGCTCACGAGCCGGGTGTGCGATCGCACAGTGGTCTCCCTCCGAGGAACGACTAGTGGAACGCGACCGAGCCCCCACCGTCGATCAGACGGTGGGGGCTCGGTGAAGCTGAGCGGACTGCTCAGACGGCGCGGACGCCGGTAGCCTGCGGGCCCTTGGTGCCCTGGCCGACCTCGAACTCCACGCGCTGGTTCTCCTCAAGGGTGCGGAAGCCGCTGCCCGAGATCTCGGAGTAGTGGACGAAGACGTCAGCGGAACCATCCTCGGGGGCGATGAAGCCGAACCCCTTCTCCGCGTTGAACCACTTCACAGTTCCCTGTGCCATGCCTGTATCTCCTCTTACGAAAGCTGAGTGCGGTGAATCGCACATGCGACCCGCCGGGCCGGCTGGGGGTGGAGCCTGCCTCGACACCCCGACGAACGGAGAATTTTCGACACACCAAACCCGCAACGACGATCCTGCGAGCGCGAGAACTTTTTCAAGACCTACGAACACAGAAGCTGCGACCAGGGTCAAGTGTGCCACGTTCGCGGCCGGGAGGACAGCCCGGGCCGGCGGACGTGATCTCGCACCTCGCGTTCTGTACAGATAACGCGGCTGGCGCCCGCGCTGCGAGGGCGGTTTCTGTACACAACGCGGGTAGGGGGCGCCGGGGCAGCGTCGTGTACACATAGCGCGGGGAGCAGGCGTGGGGCCGCGCAGCACCAGGGAGGTCCATCGGTGAAGGTTCTGGTCACTGGCGCACACGGGAAGGTGGGTCGCGCCGCGGTCAGCGCGCTGCAGGCGGCCGGCCACGCCGTCACCGCGTGCGATCTTGCAAGGCCGGTCTTCGACCGTGCCGAGCCCGACGCCGCCGCGTACCTACAGGCCAACCTGACCGACGCCGGTGACGCCTACGCCGTGGTCCGCGGACACGACGCGGTAGTGCACTCCGCGGCTATCCCGGAGCCGACCCAGAACCCCGCGCACGTGGTGTTCGCCAATAACCTGATGTCGACGTTCAACGTGCTCGAGGCCGCGGTGCGGTTCGGTATCACCCGGCTGGTGAACCTCTCCAGCGAGACCGTCCCCGGGTTCTTCTTCCCCGAGCGTGACTTCCTGCCCAGCTACGTCCCGGTCGACGAGCAACACCCGATTGCCCCGCAGGACCCCTACGCCCTGGCCAAACACTTCGGCGAGCAGCTGTGCGACGCTGCCGTGCGGCGCAGCGACCTCCGGTGCATCTCTATCCGACCGTCTTGGGTGCAGACGCCGCAGAACTACGAACGCAACCTTGGACCTCTGCTGCGCGACCGCGACGAACTGACCCCCAGCTTGTGGAGTTACATCGACGTGCTTGACCTCGCCGACGCCCTGGTGTTGGGGGTGCAGAGCGACCTACCCGGCCACGAGGTGTTCTACATTGCCAGCCCGGACAACGTGGGCGGCCGCGACCTGGCAGCCGCGGTGCGCGAGCACTACGGCGAGACGATCGAGGTGCGGGCACTGGATCGGGTGGACGCTTCGGGGATATCCAGCGCCAAGGCGTGCCGCCTGCTCGGGTGGCGGCCCAGCCGGAGTTGGCGCGATCACCTGGCCGCCGACGGAACCCCCCTGCACCGCTGAGCGGCCGCCCGCACCGGCGGTCGATACTCACGGCGGCACCGGGCCGGCACGCGCCCTGCCGTGCCCGCTGCCCCATCCGACCACCGAGACCGGACCCTGCGCCCGCACCTGCACCACCGCGTGCCAGCCGTCCAGGTCGCAACGCACCAGCTCGGTGCCCATGCCTTCGGTCACCACCTGCGCGCTGTCGCAGGCCGCTGCGACCCCCTGCACCGCACGGGCTGCCGCCGCAAGGGCCGCGAGGTCGGCAGCAGCCTCCGCGCGGTGACGGGTGCCCACCGCGGCTCCCAGCTGAATCGCCGCGGCGGTCACCGTTGCCAGTGCCGCGATCGCACCCACTGCCAGGACCGTCGCCGAGCCACGTTCGTCACCCATCGCTGCCCACATCACGGCTCCAGCACCGCCACGGCCTGTCCCTGCAGGTCGAGCCCAGGCAGCATCGCACTGCGGGCTCTGACCACCACCACGGTGTCACCGGCGGTGCTGACCTGCACCGTCGCGCCCGCAGGGGCCACAAGGGCAGCCACGCTCGCCGCCCGCTCACCCTCACCGCGGGCCGTCAGCCGGGCCGCCTCCCGCGCCGCGTCCAGGCACTGCACCTGGGCAGCGGCGGCCAGCACCGCCCCTACGGCGAGTAGCAGCACCACCGTCAGCGATGCCAAGGCAATCGCCGCCTCGACCGTCACGGCGCCACGCTCACCCGCGAGGCGGGCACGGACCCGGCTGACCGCGCCCATCAGATGGTCGGTGCCAGCGCTCGCTGCACCAGCCCGGTGAGCGCACCGACCACGGAATCACCCGTCACCACGGTGTACAGCACCGCCCCGAAGGCTGCCGCGGCGATGGTGCCGATGGCGTACTCCGCGGTCGACATCCCGTCGTCGGCGACCGCCAGTTCGAGCACGGTGTTCTGCAGTCGCTGTTTGATCCCCATCATGTGTCCCTCCTCAACATCCGCGGCGGACCATCCACCGCGGTATCTCCCCTGGGGGAAGCTCATCCGACGATGCCGCCGCGCAGCACCGGTCCCGCCAGGCCCAGCACCACGGGCACCACGCCCAGGCATAGGAACGCCGGCAGGAAGCACAGGCCGAGAGGACCGGTCACCAGCACACCGGCTCGCTCGGCGGCGGCCGCGGCGGTGTCCTCGGCTGCCGCGCGCTGCTGGCCGGCTAGTTCCGCCACGCCCGCAGCCAATGACGCGCCGGACCGGGCGGAGCGCCGGGCCAGGCGGGCCAACGGTTCCGTCGCCGGTTCGGCTGCCGCCGCAGCCCAGGCCACTTCCGGCTCGGCACCCAGCACCAGCAGATCACCGGCTTGACGCAGTGCCGAGGCCACTCGTTCCGGTGCGCTCGCTGCGACCGCGGTGGCCGCCGTCGCCACGGGCAACCCCGAGCGCAGGCAGGCCGCGAGCAGGTCCAGCGTGCCGGCCACCGCCAGCGGATCCACCTGTTCGGGGCGCCCACCACCGAACCGCCGCATGGCGGTGTAGACACCCGCGGTGAGAGCGGCCCCACCCAGCGCCCCGCCGATACCGCCCATTCCTAACGCCACTGCCGCACCACACAACGCCGCGGCCAGCAGTGGTGCCGCACCGGCCCACCGGTCCGACGCCGCGCCCGCTGGCACTAGCAGCGCGCGGGTCCGTCGGCGGGCAACGCCCGCACCGGGTGCCACCAGCAGCGCCACGGCCAGTGCCAGCAGCGGCACGGTGCTCATCGGCCGCCCACCGCCGCTGTGATCGCACCCGACCAGCCCAGCCCGGCGCACACCAGGCCAGTGCCCACGACGAGCAGCAAGCCGCCGGCGGTGCTGCCGAGCAACAACTGGATCGGGGCGGCCCCGACGGCCTGGCCCAGCGCGATGCCCAGCAGCGGCAGCGCCGCCAGGATCGCTGCGGTGGCCCGCGCCCCGGCCAGCCCGGCCTCGGTGCGACTGCGGAACCGGCTGCGTCCGGTCAGGTCGCGCCGCACGGCGTCGAGCAGCTCCGCGAGGGCCACCCCACGCTCGTCGGCCACCCGCCATGCTGCCGCCATCCGACCCAGCTCGGCATCCAGTGCGGGCTCACCCGAACGCAGCCCGTCCGGCGCACCCCCACCCAGCCGAGCCCGGGCGGCCGCCTCGGCGAACACCCGGGCCACCGTGCCTCCGACCTCGGTGGCAGCGACCGCGCACGCCGTGGCCGGGTGCGCACCCACCCGGAGCTCGGCGACGAGGACCTCGACCGCGCCAGCCAGCTCGCTGTGTGCCCGGGCGCCACGGCGGGCGACGAGCCGGGCCCGCCACCGCCGGCACACAGTCGCGGTGACGAGGGCGGCAGCCAGCCCGGGCAGCGGTCCGAACAGCACCGCGGCGACCGACGCCGCCAACACCACCGAACCCAGTGCGGATGTGCCGCGCCACGTCCACGCCCGGCTGCGCCGCACCGACGTCACCGCTAGCAGCCGCTGCCGCCCGACCGCCCCCGGCGCCATCAACACGGCAGCAGTCAGGGCGAACAGTGACGCGGTCACACCGTCACCCCCCGGTCGGCGAGCAGCTCGACTAACGTCGTCCAGCCCTGTTCGGCGCCCCCGCTGCGCGACCACGCTGGCAGCACCGTCACGACCCCGGACGCCGATCGCACCAGTACTCCCACCGCGGCCAGCCCCCGTGCGCCCTCCGGTCCGCGGTGCACGTGCAATATCACCTGGACGGCAGCGGCCAACTGGCTGTGCAGGGCGGGGGCCGCCATCCCCCCGAGCGCGGCCAGCGCTTCCAGCCGGGCTGGGACCTCGCGGGGGGAGTTCGCGTGCACAGTGCCCGCCCCACCGTCATGGCCGGTGTTCAGCGCAGTGAGCAAGTCGACGACCTCCGCACCGCGCACCTCCCCCACCACCACCCGGTCCGGCCGCATCCGCAGCGCCTGGCGCACCAGCTGGCGCACCGTGACCTCGCCGACCCCTTCGACGTTGGCCGCGCGGGCCACCAGCCGCACCACGTGCGGGTGTCGCGGCGCCAACTCGGCTGCGTCCTCCACGCACACGATCCGTTCGCGGTGATCGACCGTAGCCAGCAGCGCGGCGAGCAAGGTGGTCTTGCCCGCACCCGTGCCCCCCACCACCAGGAATGCCAATCTTGCGGTGATCACCGCCTCCAGCAGTCGGGCGGCACCGGCTGGCACAGCGCCGGTGGCGACCAGAGCGTCCAGTCCCTGGGTGGCCGGGCGCAGCACCCGCAGCGACAGCGTCGTCCCGTCCGCCGCGACCGGGGGCAGTACGGCGTGCAGCCGCACCCCGGTGCCGCCGTATCCCGCCTGCGGCAGCCGGCCGTCCACCCACGGTTGCGCCTCGTCGAGCCGACGACCTGCCGACAGGGCGAGTCGTTGCGCCAAGCGGCGCACCGCGGCCTCATCCGTGAACCGCACATCGGTGCGGACCAAGCCGGCACCCCGGTCCACCCACACCTCATCGGGCGCGGTGACCAGCACGTCCGCCGTGTCCGGCTCGCGCAGCAGCGCCTCCAGCGGACCGGCCCCGGTCAACTCGGTCTGCAGGACCCGGAGGGCGGCGAGCAGGTCGGTATCGCCGAGCACCCCGCCGGATTCGGCCCGGATCGCGGTGGCCACCAGGGCCGGGCTGAGCCGGCCGGGGACCTCCGCCAACCGGTGACGCACCCGCTCCAGGAGCGCATCCTGCTCCAGCACCTGCCCGGCCCTCATGCCGCCCGCCGTGACCGGGCGAGGTCAGCGTCGAGCAGTGCGGTGAGCACCCGACGTGCCACGGTCGGTAACGGGCCCCTGCGGGGCAGCCCACCCCGCTCGAGCTGGGCGGCCAGCGCTGGATGTGGCCGGGTGGCGGCCAACACCGGCACAGCGAGCGCCCGCGAGACGTCGGCCGCCGTCAGACCCCCGGGCGCCGGGCCACGGACCACGATGCTGATCCCGGTTGCGCGGGGCCCCACGGCGGCCAGCACCCTGGCGGCGGCGGCACACGCCCGCACCTCTGCAGGGACGACCACGACGGTGTTGTCGGCACGATCCAGAACGGCTCGGGTGGTAGGGCTGTCGGTGCGGGGCAGGTCACACACCACCACGTCACCGGCCCGGCGTCCCGCGTCAAGCACTGCGGCCACCGCTTCCGGCGTCGGGGCCACCTCGTCGCGCCCGCACGCGAGCACGGTGAGCAATCCACCCACGCTCGGCAGCGCATCGTGCAGCGCGCTGGCGGCCACCCGTCCACCGGTCAACGCGACCCCGGACCAGCGCAACCCCGCGGTGTTCTCCGCACCGAGCACCAGATCCAAGCCGCCCCCCAACGGGTCGCAGTCGACCAGCAGAGCCCGCCGACCGGACTCGGCGGCGGCGACGGCCACCGCAGCGGCCAGCACCGACGCCCCGGCACCACCGCGGCCCCCGAGAACGGCCAGCACCCGGCCGCCGTCGTCGGCCCGCTCCACCCGCTCCCCCAGGGCCGCCACCAGAAACCCTTCACCCTCGGGCAGCGCTACGACGTGCTCGGCGCCAACGGCGACTGCGCTACGCCAGAGTTCGTCGCCATCGGAGTCCGCACTCAGCACCAGGACCCCCTCCCGGCGGGGCAGCCCGGCCGCGGCGCACCGGGCGGCAGCGCGAGCGTCCAGCAGTACCAGCGGAGCTCGCGCCCAGGGCACCCTGGCCCCGGTGACGTCGACGGCCAGCTCGAGGTCGCACCCGGCGGCGGCGGCCAGCCGCAGCAGCTCCTCCTGCAACGTGGGGTCGGCGACGAGCGCGAGAACCCGGCAGGGAGTGGGATTCGGACTGGTCACGGGATGCTCCGTCGGCTCCGGTGAGCGGGCTGCACCCGACTCGTGTGCAGCCACCGTGCGCCATCGGCGTCGTCCCAGGGGCTCGGCACCGAGATCTGTGGACAACCTGGCCCGATGTGGACAACTTGGTGCCTTAGAGCGCGCGCGGATAGGTGGGTCTAGTCTGTCCAGCGCTTGGCCCATTTGATCAGTTTCACGGTCAGGATGAGGGCGACGGCAAGCGCGATCTGGCCGAGCCGTTGTGGGCTGAACCGGTC
>JAABUP010004916.1_pt1 | contig 21265 bp, 16 predicted proteins | sample 5559201 | NCBI WGS metagenome assembly JAABUP01 (sample SAMN10711887, study PRJNA513373) | rock metagenome | isolation source: Antarctica rocks | place: Antarctica
CGCGCTGTGCTGCGGGGCCGGGCATCGCGGGCAGGGTGGTGACGGTGCGCTGATGGTGTGCGGTGCGCGCAGGGTGCCGAGGGTGCGCGCTGTGCTGCGGGGCCGGGCATCGCGCGCAGGTTGGTGACGGTGCGCTGATGGTGCGCGGTGCGCGCGGCGTACCGAGGGTGCGCGCTGTGCAGCGGTGCGGGCCTGGCCCCGCGGGGCGGCGTCAGCCTGCGGGGCGTTCAGGCGGCGCGTCGTCCGCGGGCCCGCTGGATGGCGGCCTCGATGCGCCGGCGTAGTGCGGGCAGGTCGTCCAGCTCCGACCAGATGATCCGGACCACCTCGTAACCCAGCGTCCGTAGCCGGTCCTCGCGGACCTTCTCGGCGAACACGATGTCACCGGGCGCCGACTCGCCCGGCCGGATGACCGTTCGCCCGTACTTCACGAATCCGTCGAACTCCACGAGGACGGGTGCGACGTCGAGCAGCAGATCGACCATGGCGACGAAGTCCCCGTCGCGGACGGTGAACTGTGGAGACGACGTCAGCCCCATCATCGCGAGTGCGTGTCGAACCCGTGTCTCCCCGGGTGACTCGGATCTCGCATCCACGTGGACGAGGATTCTCCGCGCCTGCCCCACCCCGGGTCCATCGACCAGTGTCATCGCTCTGGCGAGGTCTGCCGGCGTGACGATCTGTCGATGAAGGGCAGCGTCCGCAGCGACGAGTCCGGCCAGCGGGCCGTTGAGGACACCCGTCTGCACGATGGCCACCGCAGGCTCGATGACGCCGGCCTCACTCTTGGCACCGCCGACCTGCTCGTGGACGCTCAGCCCGCGACGCTTCCGGGACAGGTCGTCTCGCGCTCGGGTGACGTGGACCTGTCGAAGGTCGGCTGCGAAGATCGGCAGTGAGGCCAGCACGAGGGCGCTGTGGTGGCTGGCAACGGCCCGGCCAGCGAACTCCCGGATCATCGCGGACGTGACCAGGCCGTGGAGCTGACGTCGCCGCTCCGCGGGGCTGTCCTGGTCGGCCGGGAGCGGTCCCGGTGGAAGGGTGTACCAACCTCTGCAGAGGCGGACCACCTGCTCAGTCCTGGTGAGGTGGGCCAGGTCGCGCCCCACGAGTCCGGCCGCCCGCGCGTCCCTGGCGTGAAACAGCCCGTGCTCATCAGCGATGACCTGCCATCCGTCCATCCCGCCAGCATGCTGCTCCTGGGCTGGACAACTCGAGTCTCGCAACGCTCTTGTGGATGACGGGACGCACCGACGTGACCCTGTGGATCTTATGCCGCGGTAACGGCAGCTGCGCACGTCCCGGGTGGGTCGTGCGCAGCTTCCTCCTGGCCAGCGGGGTCGTCAGGCGCTGCGGCGCTTGAGCGCGATGGCGGCGCCGGCGAGCGGCACGAGGACCCAGGCGAGGAACACTGCCGTCCCCACTCCGGTGCTCAGCGTCCCGGCCACGTGGTGGACGCTCGTGAAGGACGTGCCGGCGTTGGAGGGCAGGTACTGCAGGAGGGTGTCCTTCCAGCTGCTGGCCGGCAGGAGCAGCCCGGCGAGACCTGGGAGGAGGAAGACCACCCCGAAGACGGTGGAGATGGCGACGGCGGTGCTGCGCAGCAGCGTCCCGGCCGCGAGGCCGAGGAGCGCGACACCGGTGAGGTAACCGGCGGTGCCGACGACCGCTCCGAGGACGCCGGAGTCCCCGAGTGACGCGGTGGCCTTGCCGGCGCTGCCGATGATCGCCTGACCGGCGAAGAAGGTGATCAGTGAGGTCACCAGCATGGTCGCGAAGGTCACCACTGTGGTGATGATGGCCTTGGCCCACAGCACCGGGAGGCGCTTTGGCACGACCGCGAGGGTGTTGCGGATCGTCCCGGTCGCGTACTCACTCGTGATGAGCATGACGCCGAGCACTCCGATGACGAGCTGCGCGAAAAGGGTGCCCTGCAGCGTAGCCCCGGCGGGGTTGTTGGCGAACTCGCTGGGCCCGTTGCCGTCGCCGCCGCTGATCAGGCCGGCGGTGACCGCGGCGAAGGTGAGCCCGACGACGATCATGATCAGCCCGGCTGCGCCGAGGGTGGTGAGGGTGCTGCGCAGGGAGCGCAGCTTGACCCACTCCGAGCGAAGGACACCGCCGAGGCTCACGGTGGGTGGGTGCGCCGCTGGGGTGCTCCGTCGGCTGACAGCGGCACCGCCGCTGGTCTTCACGAGGCGATCGGTGCCGTCGGTGCCGTCGGTGCCTGCGGTGTCGGTGGTCGGGGCGATGGTGCTCATCAGGCTGCCTTCCTGTCGTGGGTGGTGGTGGACGTGTGCATGGTGTTGCTGGTGCCGTGGTATTCGAGGGAGTCTTCGGTGAGCTCCATGAAGGCCTCTTCGAGTGAGACCTGCTGGAGGGACAGCTCGTGCAGGACGAGGGATGCCGCCGCGGCGCGAGCGCCGATGTCCTCTGCGCTGAGTCCGGCCACGTCGAGAGCACCGTCGGCCTCCGTGGTCACGGTCACGCTGTTGCCGGCCAACAGCGGCCGCAGCTGAGCCGCCTGCGGGCTGCGCACCCGGACGGTGCTCGGGACGCTGTCGACGAGCTCATGGACGGAGACGTCCGCCAGGAGGCGGCCACGGCCGACGACCACCAGGTGGTCGGCGGTCATCGCCATCTCGGTCATCAGGTGCGAGGAGACGAACACCGTGCGCCCCTCGTCGGCGAGCCCGTGGAGCAGCTCGCGGATCCAGCGGATCCCTTCGGGGTCGAGGCCGTTGACCGGTTCATCGAGCATCAGCGTCTCCGGGTCGCCCAGAAGTGCCGAGGCGATGCCGAGCCGCTGGCGCATGCCCAGAGAGAAGGCGCCGACGCGGTCGCGGGCCACGTCCGCGATCCCGACGAGCTCCAGCAGGGCATCGACCCGGGTTGCGCTCAGGCCGTTCGTATAGGCAATGCCCAGAAGGTGGTCGCGGGCGGAGCGGCCCGGGTGCACCTCTCCCGCGTCGAGCAGCACACCGATCTCGTGCATCGGAGCGCGTTGATCCACGTAGCGCTTGGCGTTGACGGTGGCACGGCCCGCGGTGGGCTCTTCCAGACCGACGATCATCCGCATCGTGGTCGACTTGCCGGCGCCGTTGGGGCCGAGGAACCCGGTCACGATCCCGGGTCGGACCGTCACGCTCAGGTCGTCCACGACGGTCTTGTCGCCGTACTGCTTGGTCAGGTGTTGGAGCTCGATCATGATCCACATCCTCTGGGGGCTTGTTCGCCGGCACGTCCGGCGTCGACCTCCAGACTCGCCCGTCGTGGGGGTTGCCGCGTCGTCCGACCGCAGGCTGTTGCCGGTACCGCGACGGCGGTACGTCGGAGCGCTTCGCGGGCGCACGGCGGCCGCCGTAACAGCCGCAGACCCGCGGGCCCGTCGCGGCTACCGGCCAGGGATGGGCAGCGCGCGACAGTAGGTGGGTGACCGGCATACCGCGGCCGTGGTATGCCGGGCCTACCCCGCATGCACGACGTGCTCCGGAGCGCTGCTCGCTACGATCGCGAGCATGAGGCTCGAGCCCCGGGTGCGCATCTGGTTGCGGGACCACACGAGCGTCGCCGACGCCGCTCTGGCGGCCCTCCTGCTGCCGGTGCTCCTGCTGGTCCGCGATCCCGATCAGCCCCTGGGGAGCGATCGCGCACCCGTGGTCACCGCAGTCGTCGTCATCCTGATCTGCGCGGCGCTGGTCGTGCGCCGGCGGTGGCCGGTGCCCGTGCTCGCTGTCACCACGGCCGGGGGCGTCGCAGTCGCGCTCATCGGGGGTCGGACCCTGGTGGTGACAGCGACGATGATCGCCCTCTACACGGTGGCGATCCGCAGCGACCGGCGCACGACCGTTGTCGCCTGGGTCTGGACCGCGGCGGCACTGACCGCGGCCGGCCTGATCCAGAGCCGAGGCGTAGGTCATGGCCTCGAGGCCCTGGCCTTCGTGGGCTGGACCGGGATGGCGGCCGCCGTGGGCGACGCGTTGCGCAACCGGCGGGCCTATGTCGCCGCGGTCGAGGAACGGGCGGTGCGCGCGGAGCAGAGCCGCGAGGAGGAGGCCCACCGCAGGGTGGTCGAGGAACGGCTGCGCATCGCCCGGGAGCTGCATGACGTGGTGGCCCACCGGATCGCGGTCGTCAACGTCCAGGCGGGTGTCGCCAGCCATCTCCTGCACAGTCGACCCGACGCCGCGGAAGAGGCGTTGCGGCACGTCCGCGAGGCGGGTCGTGCGGTCCTCGACGAGGTGGGGGACATCCTCAGCGTGCTGCGCGAATCGGACGACTCCACGGCACCGACCGCGCCGGCGCCGAGCCTGGCCCAGCTGGACGAGCTCATCGCCTCGTTCTCCTCGGCCGGCCTCGAGGTGGACTGGTCACTTCGCGGCCGACCGGTCGACGTCGGGTCAGCCGTCGGTCTGGTGGCCTACCGGCTGCTCCAGGAGGCGTTGACCAACGCCCACAAGCACGGGACGGGCACGGCGCACGTGCTGGTCGCCTACGGCCCGTCGACGGTCACCCTCTCGGTCGACAACCCCCTACGCCGCCCGGTGCACGTCGCGCCCGGCGCAATGCCGGACACCGACCGCGCCGACGGCACCGACGGCGCCGACGGCGCCGGGCATGGCCTGCTCGGCATGCGTGAGCGTGCTGCGGCGGTCGGTGGGGTGCTGAAGGCTTCGCCCGAGGCGGACGGGCGGTTCCACGTGGAGGCCTTGCTCCCCGTCCCGTCGTCCTTCGCGGCATGACCATCCGGGTCGTCCTCGCCGACGACCAGGCGCTCATCCGGGCCGGCTTCCGCGTGCTGATCGACTCGGCCCCCGACCTGGAGGTGGTCGCCGAGGCGACCAACGGCGCCGAGGCGGTCGAGCAGCTGCGCAGCACCCGGGCCGACGTCGCCGTGATGGACATCCGCATGCCCGAGGTCGACGGGCTGGAGGCGACCCGACGGATCACCGCCGACGAGGACCTCGCCGGCGTGCGGGTGCTGATCCTCACCACCTTCGAGCTCGACGAGTACGTCGTGGAGGCGCTCCGGGCCGGAGCCAGCGGCTTCCTCGGCAAGGGGGTCGACCCGGCGGAGCTGCTCGAGGCGATCCGCACGGTCGCCGCCGGTGAGGCGCTGCTCTCGCCACGAGCGACCCGGGCGCTGATCAGCCGCTACCTGGCGCAGCCCTCGGCCGGGCCGAATGCCACACCGGCGAGCCTGGCGCTGCTGACCGACCGGGAACGCGAGGTCGTCGCGCTGGTCGCCCAGGGCCTGAGCAACGACGACATCGCGCACCGGTTGTTCGTCTCTCCGCTGACCGCCAAGACCCATGTCAACCGCGCGATGATGAAGATCGGTGCCCGAGGACGCGCCCAGCTCGTCATCGCCGCCTTCCAGTCCGGCCTCGTGCGGCCGGGAGCGACCTGAGGACCCGACAGCCGGCTGGACGGCATACGGGCACCGGACACCACGCGAAGTCAGCGCCATAGGCGTCCGCATTGTGAGATCCAGGGGGACGGCGGATACATTGACCCTGAACGGCTCGACCGTGAGCGCCACCACACCCGGTGGTGACCACCCAACGACGACGCCGCGGCTCCGTACGGCGACCCCGTGCCCCGGCCTGCGGCCCGAGTAATGGCCCGGCCCTTACCTGTCAGGCCACGCGAAGAGGAGTGCCTGTGAGCGACAACGCAGTCGTGGATCTCACCGCGCCGGTCCCCGCTGTCTGGGACGGCGGTCCCAGCATGGTCCAGCTGCTGACCCCCGAAGGTCAGCGTGTCGACACCCCCGCGGCAACCGAGTACGCCACGTACGTCGACGACCTGACCGACGAGGACCTGCGCGGCTTCTACCGCGACCTGGTCCTCATCCGCCGCGTCGACACGGAGGCCACCGCGCTGCAGCGCCAGGGTGAGCTGGGCATCTGGGCCTCGCTGCTCGGGCAGGAGGCCGCCCAGGTCGGGTCCGGCCGCGCCCTCAAGCCGCAGGACTATGCCTTCCCGACCTACCGCGAGCACGGTGTCGCCTGGTGCCGCGGGGTCGACCCGCTCAACCTGCTGGGCCTCTTCCGCGGGGTGAACCACGGCGGCTGGGACCCCAACGAGAAGAACTTCCACCTCTACACGATCGTCATCGGCGCCCAGACGCTCCACGCGACCGGCTACGCGATGGGCGTGCAGCACGACGGTGACGTCGGCACGGGTGACCCCGACCGCGACACCGCGGTCATCGCCTACTTCGGCGACGGCGCCACGGCCCAGGGCGACGTCAGCGAGTCCTTCACCTTCGCGGCCGTCAGCAACGCCCCCGTCGTCTTCTTCTGCCAGAACAACCAGTGGGCCATCTCGGAGCCCAACGACCGCCAGACCCGCATCCCCCTCTACCAGCGCGCCCGCGGCTTCGGCTTCCCCGGCGTGCGGGTCGACGGCAACGACGTGCTGGCGGTGTATGCCGTGACGAAGCACGCGCTCGAGGAGGCCCGTTCCGGTCAGGGTCCGTTCCTCGTCGAGGCGTGGACCTACCGGATGGGCGCCCACACCACGTCCGACGACCCGACGAAGTACCGCGTCTCGGCGGATGTCGAGGTGTGGAAGCTGCGCGACCCGATCGCACGGGTCAAGGCCTACCTCGCTCACGAGGGCAAGGCCGATGCCGCCTTCTTCGAGGAGGTAGAGGCGGAGGCCGAGGAGCTGGCCATCCGCGTGAGGGAGGGCTGCCTCTCCATGCCGGACCCGGCCCCGGAGTCGATGTTCGACTACATCTACGTCGAGGAGCACGCGCTGATCGAGGCGGAGCGCGAGCAGTTTGTGGCCTACCAGGCCAGCTTCGAGGGGAGCCACTCAGATGGGAACCACTGACATGGGTGAGCCAACGACTCAGCTGACCATCGCCAAGGGCATCACCAACGGCCTGCGCCGGGCCATGGAGCGCGACCCCAAGGTGGTCCTCATGGGAGAGGACATCGGCAAGCTCGGTGGCGTGTTCCGGGTGACCGAGGGCCTCCAGAAGGACTTCGGCGAGGACCGCGTCATGGACACCCCGCTGGCCGAGGCGGGCATCGTCGGCACGGCGATCGGCATGGCCCTGCGTGGCTACCGCCCCGTCGTGGAGATCCAGTTCGACGGGTTCGTCTACCCCGCGTTCGACCACATCGTCAGCCAGGTCGCCAAGATGCGCTCGCGCAGCCTCGGCAAGGTCAAGCTGCCCATGGTCATCCGCATCCCCGTCGGCGGCGGCATCGGCGCGGTCGAGCACCACAGTGAGTCCAACGAGGCCTACTTCGCCCACACTGCGGGGTTGCGGGTCGTCTGCGTCGCCAACCCCGAGGATGCCTACTGGGGCATCCAGCAGGCCATCGAGACCGACGACCCGGTGCTCTTCTACGAGCCCAAGCGCCGCTACTGGGACAAGGGCCCCGTCGACGAGAGCGGCGCCTCACGCGGGCTGTTCGAGGCGGCCGTCGTGAGGGAGGGCGCCGACTGCACGCTCGTCGCCTACGGCCCCATGGTCAAGACCTGCCTGCAGGCCGCCCAGGCGGCGCAGGAGGAGGGCAAGAGCCTTGAGGTCATCGACCTACGCTCGCTGAGCCCGCTCGACCTCGACGCGCTGACGGCCTCGGTCGAGAAGACCGGCCGGATGGTCGTCGTCCACGAGGCGTCGACGTTCCTCGGCCTCGGTGCCGAGATCGCCGCGAGGGTGTCCGAGATGTCCTTCTTCCATCTCGAGGCGCCCGTCCTGCGGGTCGGCGGCTACAACCTGCCCTACCCGCCGAGCCGGCTGGAGGAGGAGTTCCTCCCCGACCTCGACCGCGTTCTCGACGCCGTCGACCGCTCGCTCGCCTTCTGACGGTCCACCGAGACAAGGGAACGACATGACTGTGAAGCAGTTCAAGCTGCCCGACCCCGGCGAGGGTCTCACCGAGGCCGAGGTCGTCACCTGGCACGTCAAGGTCGGAGACACCGTCAGGGTCAACGATATCGTCGTCGAGATCGAGACCGCCAAGTCCCTCGTCGAGCTGCCGGTGCCGTTCGCCGGGACCGTCACCGAGCTGCTCGTCTCGGAGGGTGACACGGTGGAGGTCGGCACGCCGATCATCTCGGTCGAGGACGGCCGCGGCGACGCGGTGGCCCCGAGTGCTCCGGCGGCCCAGCCCGCCGCCGCTTCGGGTGCTCCGGCCTCCGGCGGTGACGAGGAGATCGAGCAGGGCAAGATCGGCGGCACGACCTCGACGGGGCGCACGGCCGTGCTCGTCGGCTACGGCGTCAAGCAGACGGAGGCCAAGCGTCGGCCCCGCAAGGGCGCCGAGCCTGCAGCAGGCGCGGGTATGCCGTCCGTCGCGGCGACGCTCGCGGCGACGGACGCCCTCCCGGTGAAGAACCCCGACGAGTTCGTCCCGTCCGCATCAGTGGGCGTGGAGGAGCACACCGAGCGCACGCCGCGCGTCGACGTGCCGGCCCCGGCCCGACCCTCCGGCGCCGGACGCGCCCTGGCGAAGCCACCGGTCCGCAAGTACGCCAAGGACCTCGGTATCGACCTCGACGAGGTGACCGGCTCCGGCCAGGGCGCCGTCATCACCCGCGCCGACGTCGACGCGCACGTTGTCCGGGCAGCCTCCGCCGTCACCGCCGACAGGTCATCGGAGCAGCTCGACCCCTTCGCCGAGCCGCTCGATGCTGGTTCAGCGGCGCAACCGGGCTGGTTCCTTTCCGCGCCGATGTCGGGGGACACGTATCCGCCGGACGCCCAGGGTGAGTCGAGGTTGCCGGTCAAGGGCGTGCGCAAGATGACCGCGGCGGCCATGGTCAGGTCCGCGTTCACCGCGCCGCACGTCACCGAGTGGATCACCATCGACGTCACCGAGACGATCGAGCTCGTGGCCCGGCTCAAGCTGGATCGCGAGTTCGCGGACGTCAAGGTCACGCCGTTGCTGATCCTCGCCAAAGCGCTGTGCATCGCCATCGCCCGCAACCCCGGCATGAACGCGACCTGGGACGAGCCGGCGCAGGAGATCATCGTCAAGCGCTACGTCAACCTCGGCATCGCGGCGGCGACCCCGCGCGGCCTGCTGGTGCCGAACATCAAGCACGCCGAGCGGCTCACCCTGCACCAGCTGGCCGAGGCGATCGGCGAGATGACGGCAACCGCCCGCGAGGGCCGCACCCAGCCGGCCGACATGGCCGGCGGCACGATGACCATTACCAACGTCGGCGTCTTCGGGGTGGACAGCGGGACGCCGATCATCAACCCGGGCGAGAGCGCTATCGTCTGCTTCGGCGCGATCCGCAAGCAACCCTGGGTCGTCACCGACGCGGCCGGCAACGACGCGCTCGCCATCCGCCACGTCACCCAGCTGTCGGTGTCCTTCGACCACCGCCTCATCGACGGCGAGCTCGGCAGCCGGTTCCTCTCCGACGTCGCCGCGATCCTCGAGGACCCGAGCCGCGGCCTCGTCTGGGCCTGACGCCCGGCGACCACGAGAGGTGCCCCTGCGCCCTTTGCCCGAGCGCCCGGCATACGAAACCCGTTGTGGGTCTGCAGAACAACGACGTGGGTCCGGTCACCTGAGTGGTGACCGGACCCCGGCCGCGACTCGGCAAGCCGGTATGCCGGGCGAGCCGCTGCGCGGGTGGCTCAGGTCAGCTGCTCGCCGGGCTGAGCGCGGTGCCGGCCGGGCTGGCGACCGTTCCTCGGCCTGGGGGCCGGGTCGACGTCGGGCGCATCATGCTTCGCCGCGGCAGCTGCCTCGGGATCGCCCGTCGCGCCGGCGCTCACCAGGACCGCTTCGCTCGCGTCCCGCTCGTCCTGGCCGCGCTCGTTGTAGGCCGAGTCGCTGCGCAGCTCGACGTGCGGGAGGAACCAGGAGACGGCGAAGGCGAGGAGCAGGATGGCCGCCGCGACGAGAAAGACCGTCGACATCGAGTCGGTGAAGGCGACGAGGTAGGGGTGGGCGAGGCGCGGGTCGATCCTGGAGATGAAGGACGAGTCGCTCAGCAGGGCCTGGAAGCCGGCGGTGTCGCCGCTCTTTGCTGCCTGCAGGCGCTGGAGGAAGTCGGCGTTCGACGCCATGTCCCCCACCGGGTTCTTCACCGCGGCCTGGAAGGCCGGGTCGCTCGCGGCATCGGCATAGCCGGGTCCGACACCGGTGGCGAGCTTCGAGAAGAGGATCGACAAGAAGACCGCCGTCCCCAACGTGCCGCCGATCTGGCGGGTGAACGTCGCCGACGAGGTGGCGACCCCGATGTCGCGCGGGTTCACGGCGTTCTGCACCGCGAGGGTGAGCGGCTGGAAGTTGAAGCCCAGCCCGATGCCGAAGAACACCATGACGATCATCGTGCGCCACAGCGGGGTCTCGGCGTCCACGTAGTGGAAGGCGAAGAGGGAGAGCACGAGCAGGGCAGCCCCGATGATGGGGTACTGCCGGTAGCGGCCGGTCCGGGAGATGAGCTGTCCGGAGAGGATGGAGCCGGTCATGATGCCCAGGGTCATCGGCAGCAGCAGGAGGCCGGCCTCGGTCGGCGAGGCACCCTTGACGATCTGGAGGTAGAGCGGCAGCGCGGCGAGGCCGCCGAACATCCCCATCCCGACGAAGACGGAGACTGTCGAGGAGACGGCGACCGTGCGGTTCCGGAAGAGCCGCAGGGGGATGAGGGCCGACTCACCCATGGCCCGCTCGATGAGGAGGAAGGCGGCAACCCCGATGACCCCGACGACGTAGCAGATCAGGGCGTACGTGGATGTCCATCCCCACTCCCGGCCCTGCTCCGCCACGATGAGCAACGGCACGAGCGCGACGGTCAACGCCGCGGCGCCCCACCCGTCGATCCGCTGGTCGCGGCGTTGGTGCGTGAGGTGGAGCGTCCGGGTGACGACGACGAGCGCCGCGATGGCGATCGGCACGTTGACGAGGAACACCCAGCGCCAGCCGGTGATCCCGAGGATCGAGGGCTGACCGGCGAAGAAGCCGCCGATGACCGGGCCGAGGACGCTGGACGTGCCGAAGACGGCGAGGAAGTAGCCCTGGTACTTCGCCCGCTCACGGGGCGCGACGATGTCTCCGACGATGGCGAGCGCCAGGGAGAAGAGCCCACCGGCTCCGAGCCCCTGGATGGCCCGGTAGATGGCGAGCGTGCCGATCGAGGTGGCCAGCGTGCACAGCATCGAGCCGATGGTGAAGATCGTGATCGCCGCGATGAAGAACTGCTTGCGCCCGTAGATGTCGGAGAGCTTGCCGTAGAGCGGTGTGACGATCGTCGAGGTGATGAGGTAGGCCGTGGTGACCCAGGCCTGCGCCGAGAGCCCCTTGAGATCGTCGGCGATGGTGCGCATCGCCGACGCCACGATCGTCTGGTCGAGGGCGGCGAGGAACATCCCCATCATCAGGCCGACGAGGATCGTGAGGATCTGGCGGTGGGTCAGAGGCCCGCCGGGCTGGGCGTCGGCGGGAGCCGAAGCAGTGGCTGAAGCCATGGTCATTGCTCCTGGTGGGAAGGGGCGGCGGTCGCGGCGCTGAGGCCTGCCTTGACGGCCTCGACGTCATTGCCGAAGCGGGTGAGGTACTGCTCGAAGGCCCTGGCGTCCTCGTCGGACCAGTTGGCAAGAAGGACCCTGAACCACTCGCCGCGGCCCTGGGTGAGCTTCTCGATCAACTCGGTGCCGGCAGGGCTGAGTGAGAGCAGCTGGGCCCGGCCGTCTTCCGGGTCGCCGATCTTCTCGACGATGCCGTGCTGGACGAGGTGGCTGACCTGACGGCTCACCGTCGAGACGTCGGAGTGGATCATGTCGGCCAGCGCCGACACCCGGCGCGGCTCGCTCGCCAGGGTGAAGAGGACGGGGTAGTGCGAGGGGTCCACGGCCGGGTGCTGTCGAGGTGCGTGGTGGCGCATCGAGGTCATGATCTTCAGAACTCGCACCAGCGTGGTCGCGATCTCCTCGGCGGTCTCCGATCGGACGGACATCTGCGACGGTTCTCCTCCGACTAGTTGCTTGGGACATGCAACTATCGCACAGGAAGTTGCGTGCGGCAAACAAGCATCCACCTGACGGCTGGTATGCCGCGCCGCCGGCCGTCAGGTCGAGCCCCGCCACCGGCCGCCCGGCCGCCCGGCCGAGCAGGTCAGTGGATGATGACGAGGTGCTCGAGCACCCTCCGGGCCAGGTCCTCGTCGCCGTGGACGCTGAAGATGGTCTCCTCGACGCTGCGTCGACCCGCCGCTCGCCGGGTCAAGGCGTCGGTTGACAGCGTGATCGACGTCGTCCCGGCCGGCTTGTCCTGGCTGGCCTCGCTCCGGTCGCCGGTGAACAGGGCCTCCCCCCGCGGCCGACCGTCTTCGCCTTCGACCACGCGGGCTCCAGCGCGACCGATGACCGGGCCGGTGACGTCCAGGAGGACCGCCTCCCCGAGTGGAACGCCCGCGTCCCGCGCGACGATCCGCGGCAACGCCCGGAAGATGGCGCTGACGAACGCGGCGGCTGCCGCGCCGTCGAGGTGGCCCGGGCGGCCGATGGCCGCACGGATGTCCTGCTCGTGCACCCAGATGTCGATGACCCGCATGGTCAGGGCCTCCACGGCGTTGGCGGGGCCGAACACGCCCCGCAGGATCGAGCCCTCGGTGAGCGCAGAGTCGCGCAGGGCCGACATCCGGCTGACGAGGACGTCCTCCAGCTCGCCGACGACGTCCGCGCCCTCGAGGGGCCGGCGCTCCTCGACGAAGAGCTCCATGAACTCGGCGACCTCGTTCTGCAGGTGCGGCAGGTCGGGGAGGTCGACCGCCGGCGGCTGGGCGCCGTCGAGCCACGACTCGATGCCGACGATGTGGCTGATCTGGTCCTGGACCGTCCATCCCGGACACTCGGTCTGCAGCTCGAAGTCCACGGGTGAGCAGGTCTGGCCCAGGTCGATAACGGCCTGCGCCGTGCGCTCGAACGCGTCGACCAGACCCGCGAGGTCAGTGGGCGGTGCCGGGTGCATGGGCATGTGGTCACTGTACTTACGCTTGGGGCATGGCGACCCTCTCGGCGAGCAGCGCGGCTCCGTCGCGGGCCCCGGCTCTGGCTGTCGCCGCCGTCTCGCTGCTGGCCTGCGCCGTGGCCGTCGTCGTCGGACGTGCGGCGGTGCCGGCGGTCGCCGGGATCCAGGACGTGGGCGCCGTCGTGCGGTGGGGGCTGCCGCTCGTGCGGGTCGTCCACGACCTCTCGGCGTCCTTGACGATCGGCCTGCTCGTCGTGGGCGCGCTGCTGCTGCCGGGGAAGGGCCAGCCGGCCACCATGCTCCGCGCGGGGCGGATCGCCGTGTCGAGCGGGGTCGTGTGGGTGGCCTCGGGCATCCTCGGCGTGGTCCTCGGGTTCGCTGACGCGGCTGGCACTCCACTCGGCAGCTCCCAGTTCTGGCCCCAGCTCGAGGCGTTTGTCTGGTCGCTCGAGACCCTCAGGGTCGGCCTTCTCAGCGCCGCCGTCGCCGCGGTAGCGACGACGATCGCCGCGGTGTCGCTCAGCCGTAACGGCCTGGCGACGGCGGCCTTCGTCGCGGTGCTGGCGCTCCTCCCGCTCGCCCTCGCCGGGCACGCCGCCGGCAGCGCCGACCACGAGACGGCGGGCAACACCATCGCGGCCCACCTCGTGGGCGCCGCCCTCTGGGTCGGCGGGCTGCTTGCCCTCCTCGTCCTGCGTCCGCTCCTCGGAAAGCGCCTGCCCGTCGTCGTCGCGCGGTACTCGTCGATGGCCCTGTGGTGCTTCGTCGCCGTCGCCGTCTCCGGCGTCGTCAGCGCACTGGTTCGACTCGGCGGCGTCGGCAACCTCTTCACGGCATACGGAAGCCTCGTTGCCGTCAAGGCGATCTGCCTCGTCGTGCTCGGAGGGTTCGGTCTGCTCCACCGCCGCCGGGTGGTCCGCCGGCTGGCCACCGACCCGGGCGCCCGCGGCCTGTTCACCCGCTTCGCCGTCGCTGAGGGCGCCGTCATGGGGGTCGCCGTCGGCTTCGCCACCGCCCTGGCGCGCAGTGCCGGCACCGCCGCGCCGACCCCGGCCCCAGCAACAGCGGCCGAAGCGCTCACCGGCTTCGCCGAGCCGCTGGCGCCGGCGGCGGCCTCCTGGCTGACCGTCTGGCGATGGGACTGGCTGTGGAGCGTGGTCCCGTTCGTCGCGGTCGGCCTCTACCTCGCCTGGGTGGTCCGGCTGCGACGCCGAGGTGACCGCTGGCCGGTGGGGAGGACCGTCGCCTGGGTCGCCGGCTGGCTCGTCTTCTTCTGGGCAACCTGCGGCGCCCCCGGTGTCCTCGGCCGGGTCTCATTCTCCTGGCACATGATCGAGCACATGTTCATTGCCATGGGGGTGCCGGTCTTCCTCGTCGTCGCCGCGCCGGTGACGCTTGCCCTGCGGGCCCTCCCGGCCCGCACGGACGGCAGTCTCGGCCCGCGTGAGCTGCTCCTCGGGCTGACCCACTCGCGGCTGTTGCGCGTGCTCGGCAACCCCGTCGTCGCAGCGGCCCTCTTCTTCCTCAGCCTCGCCGTCTTCTACTACTCGCCGCTCTTCGAGCTGGCGCTGGTGACCCACACCGGGCACGTCCTGATGGTCACCCACTTCCTGGTCACCGGATACCTCTTCGCGTGGGTCCTCGTCGGCGTCGACCCCGGTCCGCCGAAGTGGTCGCCGTCCCTGCGGCTGCTCATCCTCCTCGTGACGATCTCCTTCCACGCCTTCTTCGGGGTGGCGTTGATGAGTGGAACGACGCTCCTCGCTCCCGAGTTCTTCGGCCAGCTCCACCTGCCCTGGGTGCCGGACCCGATCGCCGACCAGCAGCAGGGTGGCGGCATCGCCTGGGGCATCGGTGAGGTGCCGACACTCGTCCTGGCCATGCTCGTCATGCTGTCCTGGATCCGCAGCGACGCAGCGGAGACCCGACGAGGTGACCGGCAGGCCACCCGCGACGGCGACGCCGAGCTGGTGGCCTACAACGCCCAGCTGCAGGCGCTGGCGGAGCGTGGCCACGCCCAGCACACGCCGACCAGGCCCGACCGCGACAGGTAGGAGCGAGACATGTTGGTGGCCGTCATCCAGCTGGCCTACGGAGACGACGAGAGCGTCGCCGACCGAGTCGACCGGGTGGCCGCGCTCGTGCGCGAGCAACGCGGCCACGACCTCGTCGTCCTGCCCGAGCTGTGGGCGGCGGGTGGATTCGACTACGCGCACTGGGAGGGCCGCGCCGAGACGCCACACGGCGGGATCGCCGACGCGATGGCCCGCGCGGCCCGGGACGCGAGGGTCACCCTCCACGCCGGCTCGATCGTCGAGACGAGCTCCGACGGGACAACCGGGCCGGAGGGGAAGGACCTCTGGAACACCTCACTGGTCTTCGGGCCGGACGGTGCCCTCCGGACGACCTACCGCAAGATCCACCGCTTTGGCTTCGGGGCCGGTGAGCCCAGGCTCATGGAGGCCGGGGAGCAGATCGTCCTCCTCGACCTGCCCGACGGCGCCGCCACGGTCAGGGCGGGGCTGTCCACCTGCTACGACCTGCGCTTTCCGGAGCTCTATCGGGCCCAGCTGGACCTCGGTGCGAAGGTCTTCGTCGTCCCGGCTGCCTGGCCGCGGCCGAGGGTGCAGCACTGGACGCTCCTCGCGCACGCCCGCGCCATCGAGAACCAGTGCGTCGTCATCGCCTGCAACACCGCGGGCACCCACGCCGGCCACGAGATGGGCGGGCAGTCGCAGGTCATCTCGGCCACCGGGGAGGCGCTCGCCGTGGCCGGTCTCGGCGAGGAGGTCCTCAGCGTCGACATCGACACCGGCGCGATCGACGACTGGCGGAAGCGGTTCCCGGTGCTGGGTGACCGGCGCCTGCCGGGCCAGGCGCGCTGATGTCGGAATGCCCGGCCCACCCGCCAGTGTTCCCCACCACGTGACGACCGAGGCCGCTGCGACATCCCTGCGTTCCCGCGCCCGGGTGCGCGCCCCCCAGCTCGTCGGGCGGCGCTGGCTCAACACCGGCGGCGCTGACCTGTCGCTGGAGAGCCTGCGCGGACGGGTCGTCGTCCTGGACTTCTGGACGTTCTGCTGCGTCAACTGCCTCCACGTGCTCGACGAGCTGCGGCCGGTCGAGGGCCAGTTCCCCGACGAGCTCGTCCTCATCGGGGTCCACTCGCCGAAGTTCGAGCACGAGGGCGATCCTGCCGCCGTCGAGGCGGCCGTGGAGCGGTATGCCGTGCACCACCCCGTGCTCGACGACCCCGAGCTGACGACATGGAAGGCATACACCGCGCGCGCCTGGCCCACGCTTGTCGTTCTCGACCCGGAGGGCTACGTCGTCGCCTCGATGTCGGGCGAGGGCCATGGGCCCGGACTGGCCGCCCTCGTCGGCGAGCTCATCGCCGAGCACCGCGAGAAGGGGACCCTGCGCTCGGGTGACACGCCCTACGTGCCGCCGCCGGCGCGGGAGTCGGCCCTGTCCTTCCCCGGCAAGCTCGTCGCCCTGCCCGACGGCAGCGTTATCGTCTCGGACACGGCCCACCACCAGGTCGTCCACCTCGAGGGCGACCTCGAGACCGAGCGCGCCCGTTGGGGCTCGGCCGAGGTCTTCAACGAGCCGCAAGGGCTGCTGCTCCTGCCCGAGACCGTCGCCGCCGAGGTGGGGTGTGACCTGCTCGTCGCCGACTCCGTCAACCACCAGGTCTCATCGATTCGCTTCTCCGACGGGGCGATTCGCGTCGTGGCCGGCACCGGGGATCCGCTGCGCCGGCGCTCGGCAGGTGGCCGTGCCCTCGACCAGGACCTCTCGACTCCATGGGACCTCGCGTGGTGGGGCGACCGCGTCGTTCTCGCCATGGCCGGCAACCACCAGCTCTGGGAGCTGCATCTCGCTGCCGACCCGGGGGCGTCGACCGTCACCGTCCTCGCGGGTACGACGCAGGAGGGGCTGCGCGACGGCGCAGCGGCCGAGGGCTGGCTCGCCCAGCCGTCGGGCCTGGCCGCCTCCTGCGACGGCACCCGGGTCTGGATCGCCGACGCCGAGACCTCGGCCCTGCGCTCCATCACGCTCGGCTACACCGGTCCCGAGCTGAGCACCTCCGTCGGCACGGGCCTCTTCGACTTCGGCCACCGGGACGGCTCTGCTGACGAGGCACTCCTCCAGCACCCCCTCGGGGTCACCGAGCTCCCGGACGGGTCGGTCGCCGTCAGCGACACCTACAACGGCGCGATCCGGCGCTTCGACCCGGCCACGGGCCTGGTCACCACACTCGCCACCGGTCTGGCCGAGCCGAGCGACGCCGTCGTCGAGCAGGTGTCACCGGCCGACGGACCTGCCGGCGGTGAGACTCGTCTCATCGTCGTCGAGTCGGCAGCGCACCGGCTCGTCCGGGTGCCGCTGCCGCTCGAGGCACAACGGGTCGACGGCCCGGCCCACCGGACGCAGCGGCCACCGACACAGCTGGCGCCCGGAGCAGTCGCGCTCGAGGTGGCCTTCACGCCGCCGGCGGGGCAGAAGCTCGACGACCGGTGGGGCGACCCCACCCGCCTCGTCGTCTCCGCCAGCCCCGACGAGCTCCTCCTCGAGGGCGCCGGGTCGGCGCCCGGGCTGCGCCGACCGCTTCGCCTCGCACCCGGCATACCGTCGGGCACCTTGCACATCTCGGTCCGGGCTGCCGCCTGCGACGAGGAGGGGGAGCACGCCGCGTGCCACCTCTTCCAGCAGGACTGGGGCATCCCCGTCTCGCTCGCGGACGGTGCGCCGGCCACGCTCACCCTCGACCTGCGCGACGTCTGACCGGTGCCGAGCCGGTCCGGATGCGTCGCCCTGGCGCGCCGGGTGCAGGGGGGCGGGGACATCTGCGCTCAGGGCGGCTACCGTCATAGGTGCACGAGCTCTGGTGCACCCGGCACCGGACCGTGTCCTCCCGGGAGGCGCAGATGGGCATTGGCCTCGGCATTTTCCTACTGGTCGTCGGAGCGATCATGGCCTTCACCGGCTTCGACACCCAGCTCACCGGCACCAACCTCGACGTCGTCGGCTGGATCCTCATGGTCGGCGGTCTGTTGGCCCTGATCTTCGGGACGATCCAGAACCGGCAGCGGACGAACACCTCACACCGGATCGTCGAGGAGCGTCGCCGCGACGACCCGCTCTGAGCAGGCACGGAGCAGAGGCCAGGTGACCGGGGAGCGGGGCCCCCGGTCATGCGGTCGGTGGTCACCTTCTGCGGCCAGATGTCGGTGACGAGAGGGCGTCCCGTGACGAGTAGCGATCGGGGGAGGTGACTGCTCGATGACCATGCCGCACCAGCCCGAGACCAACGTGGCACCGAGCTCGGCGGCGGAGCTCGACGCCGCCACGCCGGCGAACCGCGACCGATGGGCCGACGCCCTGCGCGTCGGCTCGCTCATCGTCGTGATGTTCGGGCACTGGCTCATGGTTGTGGTCACTCCGGGCGGCGAGATCAGCAACGCCCTGAAGATCGTGCCCGGCCTCCAGCCGCTCACCTGGGTGCTCCAGGTCATGCCGCTCTTCTTTCTCGTCGGCGGGGTGGCGCACGCCCACTCGCTCGAGTCACTCAGAGCCCGGGGAGGCAGCACGACGGGCCGGTATGCCGGGTTCGTCCGCGCGCGGACGGCTCGCCTGCTGCGTCCGACGGCCGTGTTCCTCGTCGTGTGGCTGGGCCTCGGCGTCGCCGCCCACCTGGCCGGCTGGACGGCGGGGAGCCAGAGCAGCCTCATCATCGCCGCGCTGGTCATGGTGCCCCAGCTGCTCTGGTTCGTCGGCATCTACCTCGGTGTGGCGGCGTGCGCGCCGCTGATGTGGCGGCTCCATCAGCGGTGGGGCCGAGGGGTGCTGATCGCCCTGGCCGGTGCAGCGTGCGTGGTCGACCTCATCCGCTTCACCGGCGGCCCGGCCCTCGTCGGCAACCTGAACTTCGCGTTCGTCTGGCTGCTGCTCCACCAGCTCGGGTTCTGGTGGCAGGACGGGCTGCTCGTCCGCCGAGCCGGAATCGTGCTCGTCGTCCTGGGCAGCGTGGGCCTCACGCTGGCGATCACCCTTGGCCCCTATCCGACAAGCATGGTGGGCCTGCCCGGTGACCAGGTCTCCAACATGGCCCCGCCGACGGTGGCTCTCTTGGCGCAGGGTCTCGCCATCATCGGCGTCGCGGTCCTCGTGCGGGCGCCGATGAACCGGCTGCTGCACCGACCCCGGGTCTGGAAGCTCGTCCTCACCGCTGGGACCTTCGCCATGACCGCGTTCCTCTGGCACCTGACGGCCGTCCTCATCGCCCTGCTCACCGCGCGGCTCGTCGGCCTGACGCTGCCCGATGTCGGCACGGCGGCGTGGTGGTGGACCCGGCCACTCTGGTTCGTCGTCCTCGCGTTCCCGACGGCTGCACTGGTGGCGATGTTCGTCCGGTTCGACCGCGGCGCCCGCAGCTCCGCCGCCCCGGACGAGCCTCGCAGGTCGGTCGACGTCCTGGCAGGGTTCGGCGCCTTCGTGACGTTCTTCGGGATCCTCATGGTCTCGATCGTCGGGGTGGACGTCCTCGGCAACCGGGCGGTCTACTTCCTCGTCGGTGACGTCACCCCCGCCATCGCTGTCGTCGTCTTCCTGGTCGGCGTCGGGCTGCTGTGGTCCTCCCGCCCCCGAACCGCCGCGCCGAGCCCCACCTGACCAGACCCGCGCCGGGAGCCGCGCCCCGGCTGACAACTGACCCGGCGGCAATCTTCGCCGGGCCCTGGACGATCTCCCGGGACAGCCCGCCGACCAGGACGGCCGGGCGGCATACCCGGTCGTGCAGGAAGGTCCGCCCCTGTGGGACCGCACGCTCCTCGTATGCCGGGTGCCGGCTCAGAAGGCAGACTCCGGGATGTCCATGAGGGAGTTGTCCGTCGCCTCCGCGATCGCCCGCTCGGAGGCGAGCCGGGGCAGGACGGTGCGGGCGAAGAAGGACGCCGACGCCACCTTGCCGGTGTAGAAGGCCCTCTCCTTGTGCGACAGCTGCGGACCGCGCGTGGTGAGGGCTTCCTGAGCGACCTCGGCCTGACGCAGGAGGAGCCACCCCACGACGAGGTCACCCGCGGCGAGGAGCAGTCGGGAGGTGTTCTGGCCGACCTTGTAGATGTTGCGGACGTCGGCGTCGGCGCCTCCCGTCCTCGGGTCGGACCTGAAGCCCTCGGTGGTGAGGTAGGCGAGGATGCCCTGGACGTCCTCGAGCGCCGTGCCCAGCAGCTCACGCTCGCGGTCCAACGCACCGCCCTGGGCGCCGAGCCCCTTCGCGAGCTCCTGCACCTGCATCGCCACCAAGGAGAGGGCCACCCCCTTGTCCCGGACGATCTTGCGGAAGAAGAAGTCGAGGCCCTGGATGGCCGTCGTGCCTTCGTAGAGGGTGTCGATCTTGGCGTCCCGGACGTACTGCTCGATCGGGTAGTCCTGCAGGAAACCGGAGCCGCCGAGCGTCTGGAGCGACTCGGTGCCGAGGAGCACCCAGGCGCGCTCGGAGCCGAGGCCCTTGACGATCGGCAGCAGCAGGTCGTTGACCCGGCTGGCCAGGCCCGCGGGGGAGTCCATCGCGATCTCCTCGCTTCCCCCGAGCAGCTGGGCCTGGTCGACGACGTCCTGCTGGGTCGCGGTGTAGAGGACGAGCGCTCGCAGGCCCTCGGCATACGACTTCTGGAGCATCAGCGAGCGTCGGACGTCCGCGTGGTGGGTGATCGTCACGCGGGGGGCGCCCTTGTCGGCCTGCTGCGTCAGGTCGGCGCCCTGCACCCGCTGCTTCGCGTAGTCCAGTGCGGTGAGGTAGCCCGACGAGAGGGTGGCAATCGCCTTGGTGCCCACCATCATTCGCGCGTGCTCGATTACCCGGAACATCTGGGCGATGCCGTCGTGGACGTCGCCGAGGAGGGTGCCCACGGCGGGCTCGCGCTCGCCGAAGGCGATCTCGCACGTCGTCGAGACCTTGAGGCCCATCTTGTGCTCGACGTCGGTGACATAGGCCCCGTTGCGCTCGCCGAGGGCCCCGGTCTCCGCGTCGACGTGGAACTTGGGGACGACGAAGAGGGACAGGCCCTTGGTGCCGGGGCCTGCTCCCTCGGGGCGGGCCAGGACGAAGTGGACGATGTTGTCGGCCAGGTCGTGCTCGGCCGAGGTGATGAAGCGCTTGACCCCGGTGATGTGCCAGGTGCCGTCCGGCTGCTGGACCGCCGTGGTGCGGGCCGCCCCGACATCCGAACCCGCGTCCGGCTCGGTCAGGACCATGGTCGCGCCCCAGCGTCCGTCGACGAGGTGCTGGGAGAGCTTCTTCTGGTCGG
>JAABUP010004917.1_pt1 | contig 21265 bp, 32 predicted proteins | sample 5559201 | NCBI WGS metagenome assembly JAABUP01 (sample SAMN10711887, study PRJNA513373) | rock metagenome | isolation source: Antarctica rocks | place: Antarctica
AGTCAGTTTCAGCTAGTATTAGACAAGGCTGATAGCGTTCAGACATATCTTATCACTTTCAGCTAGCGCAAGACAAGGCTGAAAGCAGTCAGATAGCCGTTCAGCCGCGCTTCGTTCTCATAGTGACCACTGCAAAGACTGCCTCACAACACCCTTTGTACTACCAGAAATACATACGGTACTGGCAACGTTTCAGATGATCCAATTTTGTGCATGCTGAAGACCTGAAAAGTCAACTCATGCTTGCAACGCTGGCATCGGATCAAAACACTTTGTCAGACATTCAACTCAGATGATGTATGCGCAATGAGCCAAGCCAGAGCGTGTGCAAACTGCTCATCACGCACACAGTGCTCGCACAAATACTGTCAAGATAACACAGGCCTGAGGTCCACACTCCCAACACTATACGTAATGTCCGAGCATTTGCTCGGCAAGATTGTCAAGGTGTGTTATGCATTGCCAGGCCTTGAGTTCTGCTGTTGTTTGTCATTTCTGTGCACAAACCCACGTAGCCTAGCTGCATCAATGCCTTTCTACAATACATATTCCTTCATTCATTTCACAGACCATCAGGGACATGCAGTATGTCATTTACACTCTGCCATACCGCCAAAGGCCAGCTTGCTGGAGGCCTAAGTGCAACCTGGCATTGGTGTGTACTAATACCTTTCTTCTCCTACTTGGTCACCTTGTAGGACTGCATCCAGCACAAAAAGGGTGACACAGGAGCTTTCACTGGAGTTTCCAAACCTACTACCGGACAGATCAGCAGAAACAGCAATGTGCCAAACATGCAGCATGCAAGCTTGCACCATCGACACTTCGGTGTGTGCTAACAGTTCCCTTGATAGATTGGATTTCAGATATACACCTTCAAGGGTACACTGGTTTGCAGAGCTTGGTAAAGTGCCTGGATGATAGATATATTGTGTGCTGACAGTTCACATGAGGCAGCGCCAATACCCATACCTTCACTTTCTTGAGCAGGGCAGCAGCCTCAGCATTGTTCTCAAAGTGATCCCGCACGGGTTGCAGAATGCGGTTCAAGGAGACTGTCAAGGCATCCTTCAAGTCACCTGCACAGGCAGCAAGACTGTCACGCTCTTCACAAAGGAAAGAAGCGATTAGAAAAGAAAAGACTACGCCTGTCGGCGTCAATTTGATGAGAAGCCAAGTATCATACCGGGCTGTCCAGGATGTGCCCTTCACACTATGGCACAGAAGGTCAGCCGCAGGTACTGTGGCAGTGACCCAACATAAGGTGAACAAGGGTGCATACACCCAACTGTAGTCTAGGAGGAGACAGTAGAAAAACGAAAAGAAAAGAAAACACTGCGCCTTTCGGCCTCAATCTAGTGAGAAGCCAAGTATCATACCGGGCTGCCCAGGTGAGGAGACAGTAAGCATGGTTGCAGAAGCTGCTGTTGCAGATGCAGCTGTTCAACACAGCTGTGATGATGCAGCTGGCCACAATTGACTGACAACACAGATGCAGCGCTTTTGAAGGATGGCCAAGAGCAACATGCTTGAAAGCTCATCATGTGCATCATGTGACTGGGGCTGTGCTGAGTCAAGAAGCATTACCTGGATGAAGAGCGCCACTGCTGAAGTCCTGATCTATGTCTGCCATAGTTGTGTAGGTCCTGTGCAACAACACCAGAAGCTGTGTGTACGTCCCATTTGTGCACAGGAACAACAGTGAAATGTAACATAAATGATGACGATAGTAGCGTTCTGAGCCAGCAGGCATCAGGTGCATGCAATACAAGTCAGCTCCCTCCAGACAGGCTTGTTCAGAGCCTCACAGGTGCAGCCACGCAAAATACAATTTGCGAATATCACATAGTATATGATGTTCCAAACAGTCCTAAGTCTACCACGAGAATTGATGTGCTGCAAAGGAATGCAAGTCTGCAACAGGTAGCCACTGGTTGGGCCAACTCAGCATAGGAAGTGTAAAGCATCAAAGAGGCCAATGTCTGTGCAGAGCTGCAGGCTTGGTTACAAAAGCTGGTGGAACTGTATAAAAAACCAGCTGGTGCTGTCAGTGCTTACTTGTTGCCACCCTTGTCCTCTTTCCTCTGAACTTCAAAGCTGTTGAACCAGGGTAAGATGATGAGGCGAATGTATGCTAGGCAAGGGTTGCCTTCCACCTATACATAGGCAAAGCTGTTAACTCATACACTGCAACTGGAGACCTGAAGTTGACATCAAACAGCTGAAGAGCAGGCTGCGGTGTCCATGTTGTTAGTCCTGGATGGTGAATGCAAGCCTAGAGGCTGTGCTGCATGGCAACTGCATCATGCTTGCAGTGTATATTGGTGTGCGTGAGATGCAAATGCTACTGCAGCCTGCAGGTCAAGTGTATGCACTATACGTGCAGCGCACTGCCATGCAATGTGCCTTGTCTCCAGTAGTCTAGTTCAAATCCCTGCCGGCATTGGTCACAGGAGAGCAGGTCTAGTGTGATCAGGGCAAAAATTGACCTGTTCAGGCTTGGTCTCACCTGCTCAGGGGGGCAGAAAGCTTTCTTGATCTTGGTCTTGACCTCTGCTGCACTGTCTTCCATGAAGATGGCGCTGTTGGGATCACTCTTTGACATCTTCTCTTGACCCTGCAAGCAACAACATGGCATCAGATTGCAGGCCACATCCTGAGTTGCACAACACCATGACAGGGGGCAGCCATTGGCTTTGCATGACCAAATGGGTGAAACACAAGGGCATTGATTAAGTGTCAATGATGTGACATGTCAGAAGTTGAGTTTCAGAGCTTATGAGCTTGACAGCATCATAATACAACGGGCAAACGAAGCCGTTGCTGCTGCCATCAATGTGTCCCAAGACCAAGAGTGAACTATACAGGAAAGAGAAGATTATAGGTGAAGAAGATGAAGAAGAAAGCAGCTTCACCTGCAGCAGGCCTGGCATCATCTCATGGGAAAGAATGACAGGCTTTAGCTTCCGCTTGGGTTTGCACTGATCGCAGTACTCGCGTGCTAGAACGTTCACTTTCCTTTGGTCCAGCCCTAGCTGACAAATATCTGCCTGCAAATGGCAGTCTGGCATCAATGTTTCACACTTGAACGGGACTGAAATGAACAGGATGCCAATCATGAAGCTTCCCAGCTTACACAGCAAAACTGAACTTCCACATGCAGCAGATACATGCAAACATACATCTGAATGTATATGTTTGCATGTATCTGCTGCATGTGGAAATGATTCAAAAGCAGATGCTCTGGGCTCTACATCACACTGCAGCTTGAGAGCAGGCACAACAGTGACGCAACTGGGGAAACATGTATAAGCTCTGTATACTGCATGGGTGGCCTGATGCCTCAACACACTGGGCAGCTTGATTCAATGAGCAGTCTGCCCACCTTCAAGAAGAAGATGTCTGCACATTGCATGCAGGGGTAAAAGATCTGAGAGGCTGATAGGTTGTCAGACTCTGACCGGCCCATGATCTGACAGCACTTGGTTATTCTGGCAAGTGTGTTTTGGCGCGCAATGTCCATGACAAGGGTCCAGTACTCGTTGGGTCGCTTGTTGATCTCATCTGATGCATTCAGGAACTCCACTCTGGTCATGTCCATGCCTGCTGCTTTCCAGATCTCAATCATGTACTGCACCGTGGGAACACCCATTGTCAACATCATCATCAAAGCCTTGCAGCAGCCCATGCACACTAAACATGAGCCCATTTGACCAGCACATGGTCAGGAAGCTCTCATCAGCAGCTGCAGAAGGCCTTGCTTGCCGGGATGAGACAGAAAGTGTACGAAGGAAGCAAGCTTTCAGAAATGCCAGAAATCAGCAGAGCCCTGTTGCAGCCCATGGACACCTTGCATGCACATGAGTAGCATATTTGCAGCGCTTCAATTCCACAGAGTTCATTTACTGTGGCCTATGTAGCACAGCATCATACAAGTGAGTGCATCACCTTGCCAACTGTTTGTATCTTGTTAAGGTCACCACCCATCTTGTTGTTGAGCTGCGCAAACCAATCTGCTACCCTGCATGTTGATTTGATCATTTGCCTTCCTGCTGTGCGTATGCAGGTGGCTTAGGAGAGTGCACATGTAATGCATGCATACCAGAACTTGAAGGTTACACCGCTCCTGGTTAGTTTGTTGACGTTCAAGGCCTTCAAGACACCCTACAAAAAGCAGACTGGTGAGACCTTGTGTAGGTGCTCAGACTGAAGCCACATGTGAAGTTGATCTGCAGTAGACCTGTGCAATGTGCATTCGGCCTGATGGTTCAAATCCATCATATGCCACTGGATTTGGTTTCTTCTCGAGCAAGTTCCGCAACTCCTCATCTTGTATGCATTCAGCGCCGATGCTGCGGCAGAGCTGATACTTCTCATCGAGCGTCAACCTGTGCAAAACTCCATTCTTGATGCAGAACTGGGAGTTACGACAAGCAAAGCGAAGTAGAACGCACTCGTTGCCGCTTGTGCTAGCATCCAGCTGCTGCAATCGGTCTGCAACCACATCTACAGTTTCTGCCGCGGCCTGAGAGATTTCTGCAGCGTTGCTTGCCATAGTTGCGACACAATAGCAGTCACTGATGCAACTTTTGCACCTGATTTTGAGCTGTTGCGATTGCACATGCGATGTCTGCTGATCAAGAACGAAAGAAGCCAAGACCTAATTTGCACAGCAGGCTCCGGCAGCATGCTTTGCTTGCGAGAGCTCCGAGAGCCCCACGTCGTGGCCCATTGTGAACTGGGCAAGCCGCTATATTGCAAACATCCGACGCAGGCATTTGCAGAAATTCGCAATGCAGAGCGCAAGTAAGCTGGTTGGATCCTCGCTGTCGAACCTGGTACATGAGCTCAGCGACTTTCTTCAGGCGCAAAATGAAGAATCGACAACGACAACACCTTATTCGGGATCAACCGCAATAGCACCCAGAATGCGCACGGTGCTGCTCGCCCTCTTGAACGAGTGCTTGGACTTCAGAACAGGTCAGGATCAGCACCCCCCTCTGGTGATCTGCGTCTATGGAACTGAGCTGGTGTGCGGTGCAGGACGGGAGCGAGAGCTTGCTTCTATTCTCAATCTTGTTACCATGGCTGTGCAAAAGTATCCGTCTGTGGTTTGCGACAACAAGTGTTCAGCAGCACTGGCTATGCTGCAGAGGATCATACCCATGTTTGCCCAGGAAAAATTCAGGCAAGAGCAAAGCAGCACAATCAGCGTCATATTATACTTGCTGACTTTTAACTGTTTGCTGTTGTCTTCAGAAACGTTCATACAGCTCTGCTGGGGCCCGTCGTGTCCTTGATTTCACTTTTACCAGAAGGGTCTGTGCCGGTTTATGCGACGGTCTGCAGAGGGGTGACGGAGCTTGCAGAAGGTACTTTTGCCTCACTGCTGTCCACAGGTTGCACATGCCTGTCAGCTAGCAGCAGATCTCCATGTACGTTCACTCCACTGCAGATGCGTCGTCCAACGTGTCCAAGACTCCAGCCAGTAGATTGAGACACGTCAGCATGTGTCTCTGCCAGATGTGGGCAGCTGGGTGATCACGAGGGACTGAGTCTGTAGTGACCCAGGCGTCCAATGCTGTCAGCAATGCAGTTGACACAGCATGCACTGGGATGAGGTCAAACTCCAGCTCTGGAAGGAGGGCAGCTAAGGCATTGAGTGCCGAGGCTTGTAAGGAGAACCCAGCATGAACCACAACATCCAAGATCATGGTCAGGGCTTCCGGTGATGTCCATGGTAGGATGGCCAATGGGGTGCTTCTCAGGCAGTGGGACTGAAGCTCCAAAGTCATCGAGCACAGGAGCTGGCAAGAATGGACTGAGTCCAGCTGGATAGTGCACAAAGCCTGGTCCTTGTCTGCTGTGGTGGAAGGTCCAGCCAGAGTAGGTGCATCTGCGGTGCCTGACTCAGCCTCTGCTCTGGAGACTGCCTCAGCACCTTGAAGACAGGAGATTGTGACTGTTGGACGCGCTGCTGTCAGGCTGGATGCCTCCAGTATCCTCAGAGCTCCATACGGACGTCAACAGTGAAGCAGGAGCAGCAGAGAGCATGCTTGCAGTGCTGTCCAGGCTGGCTTGCTGTGTACCTGCTGGTCATATGCCACTGCAGAGGCCACTCTGCAGTCTTGTGCTGCATATGGCTCAGCAGTATCCCAGGCTGAGTCATCATGTAACAGGGCTAATGCCCCTGCTGTCTGACAATGGCCAGACTGGGGAGATTGTCAACCTGGCCTTCCAAGTGCTGCTGTCCCAGCTGACTGCAGACCACCTTGATTGCACGTTTCCTTCTACTCAGGTGAAATTTTCTACCAAAAAGGCATGCATGGAACTCACCAATCTGCACAATTTGATGTTGCTTGCCAACGCACAGGTCACAATGCAAGGCTGGCACGTTGAGAAAAATGTTACCACTGCAGGCTTCAGTCATGCTTGCTCTGCATACGGCCTTGCATAACCACAATGCTGACGCTGCACGCTGGTCTTTGCCTTTGCTCAAATTGCGCAACTTGGGCTGTATTGTCTTCCTGGTTGGTTCTCCTGATTGTCACAGCCTCGCTGCCATAGAAGTTGACTGGAATAGTGGGCTGCAGGCTGACCTCCCTGCTCAAGTTGCCAGTCAAACTCATGATCCACACCCTCCCAGAAAGCGGCGCAAGACACAGTCCAGTCAGCAGCATGCAACCAGATCAGCCAAGGCACAGGCCACCACCTCTCCTCCCCTCTCAGATCAATGGCTGCAGTGTCGTAATGCCATAGTACGCCTGGTCGAAGCACTGTCTCCCAGACAAGAGACAGATGCAGATGTTGGTGATGCTCAGCTGTTCAAGACTGCGCCTGAGCAGCTCCAGGCGTTACTCAACATGTTGGTTGCTGCTAAGGAAAGCAATGGCACTGGACTGGTGTGTGCCCTGGCAGCAGTGGTCGGGCAGTGGGCTCAGTACGTGCTGCAAGAGCATGCAGCATCAGCTGCATTGTCCCAGATCACAGACATGAGCATAGGTATGCTTGCTGACAGGGTACATAGCGACTGCTTACTCTCAACAACCATTCTGGAGCTATGACCCCAAGCTCCAATGCTGACGTGTCTGCATGTGGCATGGGTGCTGGTGCTTGCACTATGGCTGCCCTCATTGTTCCTGTAGATCTGTGCTTGCATGCATGCAGCTTGCAGATTTAGTACTGCACGCAGTGGATTCATCTATGGCTACTGACGCTTATGCACAACATTGGCACATTGCTCATTGATTGCACATACCCAAACACAATAGCTTATGCAACTGCAGAGGCAGTGTGTGCAATCAGTGGCTTATGCTTCCTGCATTCAACAAAGTCACACCAGGCTGACCCCTCTCAAGCCCAGGTGGTGGCCGCAAGCTTGTTTGCCACCACACGTCTGTCAAGCCAACAGCTGGACAGCCTGCTCTGTATGCCCTGGCAGACGGCTTCAGACGCAGCCACGCAGCCAGCATCACAGCAGAGAGCAGCGCCTGCTCGGTCTCCAGCCAAGATTGCTACTCTGCTTATCCAAGCCGCCAGCATAAGTCTCAATCACCCAGACCTCATATCAGCTGATTTCGGCAGCAAACAGGGCAGCTCTGGACTCTTGCACAAAGCTCTGCAGGATCCTGACAGCTCAGTTCAAGCAGCAGCAGCTGCAGTCCTCCCCATCATTGTGGCCAACACTGCAGAGGCAGCCAAAGGCAGTGCTAGAGGGCAGCCCACAGTAGGCATCAGGCTGCTTCAAAAGGGGCTAGATTGCCTTTTGGGCCTTTTGCATCATGAGGCAGCCCAGACTGGCCTTGTCAAGACTGCTGTGGCTTTCGCTGTCAGTGGGTGCGTCAGCATGCAAGCTATAGTTGAGCACAGGCCCTTTGCCCTGTGCAAGGCAGCACAGGGCTTGCTGCTGATTGAGCAGAAGAAGAGCAACGGCAGCAGGATCAGCAGCACTGCCAGTGAGAGAGCATCAGCTGACCTTGATGGCATCTCAAGCCTAGACTGTTGGCCAGTGACCAGGCGTAACTACCATGAGCTTCCTGTAACTGGGCACGGAGGGGCAGCTGTGCCTCTCAAGGCCCTCAGGGCCTTCACAGATGCCCTGCTGTTTGGCAAACAGCCAGAAGCAATGCAGGGCAGTCATCAAGGGCTACACAAGGTATCTACAGCAATGTGTGCAAGCGCTGGCAGAGCATGCTGGCATGCTGCTATCATGCGTGTAGACCCTCGGCCAGCTGAGCAATGCAATGCATGATAGCTGCATTTACATCTGAGCATGCACATACATCAACGATGCTTGCTGTTTGTCAATCACCACATGCACGTGTTGCTCATGCTACTGACTGACGAAACTGAACACCAGTTGGCTGTAGGCACAGAAATAAACACAGCCCTGGGTCCATATCACTGGGGTGCTTGCCACAGTGTTGTGGCCTCATGACACCTCATATCAATGTCTCAACAGACACACAAAAGTGTGTACCAAACTCCCAACAAAAATAAGATTTTTGTCAACTTTTCGCTCTGGTTCTTTATCATATGGAAACGACATCATTTCTGTGTGCCTTCATAGGAATTGATGTTGCAAGCACTGCTGACAAGGGCCGAGACTGCCACCCCAGAGCAAGCAGAAGGCCTCCAAGACCTGCTGCATCAGGGCTTTGCCCTGAGCTCAAGCCCTGACAGAGACATCAGGGTGGCATTTGCCCAGGAGGCCCAAGCCTTTGCTCAGCCTGTACTGCTGAAGGCGATGTACAGCAGCCAAGCATCTGGCTCCTCACAATCTTCTGATGTCTCAAGCTATGAAGCTAAGTTGCTGCAGGTAGGCAAATCGCTTTCTTCTCTATCAAACTTCATGATTTGATCTTTTCCAAGATTGCTTTCTGGGGAAATCGTCCAAAGGTGTATGCTTGGCTCTGCTGCTCAAGGGCAAAGAAGCTCGGCTTTTCTGCACTCATGCTGTAGGCTTCTGTCCTATAGTGACAGGTCAGAGCTGTGGTCACACCACAGAATAGAGCACAATGCTAAGCTCAGGTTTTACCGTGACCCTTGTTGCATGAAGATTGTGCGGTGTTAAAAGAGATCTGATTACACAGCAGAAGCAGTGGCTGACATGCAACTGCTTCTGATGTGCTTGTTTGCATGAAGATTCTGCGGTGTTGCAACAGAACTCATTTCAGCTGTGAATGCAGCTCCCTTGCGTACACACGTGTTTTTATGTTTGATTTATGCTAGATATGATATAAATCGAGTGATATCATATAAATGACACAATATATTACTGTCATCAGTGTCATGTCATGATGGGCTGCAGGAGACCAAGCAGCTGCTGGAACAGGGTCAGCAGCAAAGGCTGGATGTAAAGGAGACACTGCTGGAGACTATAGCTGTGTTGGGACAGCGCACACACAGCCCTAGTGCACAGCTGCTGGCCTTGGCTGTCTTGGTGGGACGCCTGGATGACCTGGATCCGGGCATCAGGTCTTTTGCTGCCCAGCTGCTCTTGGGTGAGTGTGCTGTGTACACATCAAATCTTTCGCTGCCCAGCTGTTGTTTGGTGAGTGTGGCTGAGAGACAGAGAGAGAGAAATCACAATGCCTACATCAGATCTTTTGCTGCCCAGCTGTGCTTGGGTAAGTGTGCTGTGCAGACATCAGATCTTTTGCAGCCCAGCTGCTCTGTGGGTAAGTATGCTGTGTACACATCAATACTTTTGCTGCCCAGCTGTTTTGGGGCAAGTGTGCTGTGTACATGTCAGATCTTTTGCTGCCCAGCCGCTCTTGGGTGAGTGTCCTATGTACATATCAGATCTTTCGCTGCCCAGCTGTTATTGGGTAGATGTGCTGTGCACGCATCAGACCTTTTGCTGCCCAGCTGCTTTTTGGGTAAGTGTGCTGTGCACACATCACATGTTTTGCTGCCCGGCTGCTATAGGTAAGCATGCTTTCTCATGTACGCAGTTGGAAGGGAATTTGGTTGAAGCTGTTGGCTGCTGGCAGGCATTGCAACGCTGACAACAGACTTGTTTTGCAAAGCATGTACAGGCCCTGCATGTATGACAGATGTTTGCTGTATACAACAATTGCAGGGTGACAGCATGGTAAATGCATGGTGACTGCATGGTATTTGCATGCTAACTGCATGCCAACTGCATGCTAACTGCATGCCAACTGCGTGGTATTTTCATCATATAAAAGCATGGTTATCAAGTCATGGGCATACACAGAACATGGTGATGCTGTGCAGGCTATGCTTCAGTGAGGCAGTGTGATCTGCAAGACATGCTTTTGTCCATCCCCAGACTGAAGGAGTTTGTGGGCAGGAACCTACTGGCCAAGCCAAACCTGCTGGGTATGTCTTTCCAGCTGGTGTTGGGCTTGCTAGCTGTCTTGCTGCAATAGCAAGGCACAAAGCAGTCTGTTACTCTTTGTGTATGTGGTATTTACGCAGCAGAAGCCTTATCTGAGCTATCTGAGCAACTGTTTCCCCGATGAACATGCAACAGAAGTTTGCTGGTCTGTGCTATGAGACATGAGTCGTCATTGAATTGTGAGTGCCTATGACACCTCTGGGAATCGCCGAGCACTCACACGTTCTTTGCCTTGCGGATTGCCACACCTGCTTTCACAGTAGCTCGCATGTTGTGCATCTTGACAATCACGGCTTGACAGCGCATGCAAGCACCTTGCAATGCGTCTCACAAGCTCAACATCTAGGCGCCTCATACATCAGGCACACATCACAGACATTTTGTTTGTTTGCTGGTTCAGGGGAGCTTGCAGATCTGCTTGACATGCCAGTCATCAGGCACACATCACAGGCATTCTGTTTGCTTGCTGATCCAGGGGAGCTTGCAGATCTGCTTGATATGCCATTGCCAGATCTGGCCCTCAAACTCATCCCAGCAGCACTCCCTAAGTTGACAGAAGATCCATGCATCAGGCACACATCACAGGCATTCTGTTTGTTTGCTGATTCAGGGGAGCTTGCAGATCTGCTTGAGATGACAGTGCCAGATCTGGCCCTCAAACTCATCCCAGCAGCCCTCCCTAAGCTGACGGAAGATCAGAACACAGCTGCGCTGGAGACTCTGGCGCATTCTGTGGGGTATGGTCTGCAGCAGATGATGCTCGACTATGGCTTCCATGTTGTGGCCAAGTACTTGTATGCAGGTGAGTCTGAATTGAGACTTAGCAGTTGACGCATCTTGATGTGGCCACAGGTGCAGTGACTGCATGCTGGAGATTTAGTATCTTGCCATTCTTGTAGATTCAGAAATGCCTGGGGATAGTGAAAAACATCTACATTGGGGAGATGTTTCAGTGACTGGCAGCTACTTCATCCACCTGGTTGTCCACGGCGACTTGTTATGTTTGCATGTACTCTGTCAAGTTCTTCTAGGCTAGTCTGTTCAGTCTCCGGCAGTTATTAGAAAAGGAAGGAAAAGAAAAGACTACACCTTTTGGCGTCAGTTCAATGAGAAGCCAAGTGTTACACCACGCTGCCCAGGGGGCAGTCTTTATCACGATCAAACTCCTCTTGCTTGCAGGGTACGCAAGATTTGAGGCTATCATGACACTCATGGAGTTGCCTGCAGGGTATACAAGATCTGAGCTGTCATGACATTCATGAAGTTGCCTGCAGGGTACGCAAGATTTGAGCCTGTCATGACATTCATGGAGTTGCCTGCAGGGTACGCAAGATTTGAGGCTGTCATGACATTCGTGAAGTTGCCTGCAGGGTACGCAAGACTTGAGGCTGTCATGACATTCATGGAGTTGCTTGCAGGGTACGCAAGATTTGAGGCTGTCATGACATTCATGGAGAGCCTGATAGGCACTCACTTCATCCGCTATGTGGGCACCAACATGCAGCACATCATCAAGGAGACTATCTACCTAGCCGGCACATCTGCTGACTGGCAGGGCGTGCAGCTACCAGAAACTGTCTATGAGGGTGCTCAGCAGATGCTTCTGACACTCAGCAACATTCACACCCTCAACAACATTGAGAACTTTGCCAACACCCAGGGCGATGAAGTCACAGGCGACGTGGGTGACTTCCTAGCAGGTGTGTTAGTAGTTATTTCCAGTTAGACGTCACTCTTGCTGCACATGACATGCTGGCATGGCATGGCAAGTACACAGGCAAATCCAGTTGGAAGCAGTGTCAGAAAGCGCTTGATGGTCCTGTGTTGTGGGCAGGGCAGTCACGTAGCTTCATGTTTCCTTTCATCCTTGTCCTTAATTTGTGCTGCATCACCGCATGTGCTTGGCGTCGCATTTCTTTGCAAAGCCCTGCTCATTATTTTGTTTTGACACATGGAGCCCTGCGAGATGCCAATATCTGCTGCAAATACGTTGTATGGCTCAACAAATATAAAGCAGTACAAAGCGCTAACTATGGTGTAATGCATGATGCTACAATGAACTTGTTGGGGTGCACAATGCTTTGGGAGACAGATAGCATGTCCTGCAAACTTTGCATGCACAACACTCTCATGACAGTGTCTTGCATGCTTACTGCTTTGTCTGCCCATGCAAGTCAACCTTCACAATCACGACTCAGCCACAATGTTCAGGACGCACCCTGGCTCCTTCCCTTCAGAACAGCACATACAATCTTCTGCTCTCCAATAGCAGCAGTTCATCCACATTGAGGTGAGATGATCTGAGATGATTCAAGATGATCATGCTTGTTGCCTGCAGAGGGGGACCACGTCACCAGAATCCTGAAGGCATATGGGGATGCGCTGAAAGCCCCAGAGGTGCAGCAGGCACCCACAGTCAACAAGACAGACATCAGCATGCAACAGACCTACCTGCGCTGTGTGCTGCTGTTGGTGCGCTTGACAGGCCAGTACGTGGCTAGGTTCCTGCCCCAGGTATGTCCACCCTTACCCTGCTGGTGCGCTTGACAGGACAGTACATCGCTAAATTCCTGCCTCAGGTACTCTTTCATTCCGGATTTTGCAGAAATTCAACAAAAAGGCTTTACTATTTATTGCAAAGGGAACTGTTCAACCAATGTCCACCCATACCCCGCAGCTGTACCCTCTGACCTCTATGCTGTTGGACAACTGGACAATGGCTTCTGGCCAAAGAGACGTATGACAGATGAGGGTGGCATATGATGACTGATTTGCCGGCTGCGTGCCTTTTCCTGCTTCATTGCATGCAGCACAGAGGTCTACAGCGCGCAACACAGATAACACAGTGTGGTAGGAGTTGTGGCATCTGTCCAAAGAGATATGTGGCAACTGTCTGCAGAGCTTCTTGACAACTATAGTGCTCTTGCAGTGCCTCTAGCCAAATTCTGGCACTGCACCCTCAGGTGCACTGACCAAGTGCAATTTGCATGTGACGTGCAGCAATGAAAGAGTGCAGATTGTGGATATCTGAGGCCAAATTGTGGATTTCTAAGGCCAAATGATGGATTTCTGAGGCCGAATTGTGGATTTTTTGAGGCCAAATGGTCTAAAGCTGGTGACTGCTGCTTTCAGATGATGGTGCTGCTGAGTGGGGCCCTGCGAGACAGCCCCACAGGGGCCAAGCTGCAAGCCCTGGAGGGCTGGCTGCTGCTCCTCAGGGCTTTAGCGCAGCATGCCCCTACCCATCTTGGCGGAATGGCCAATCAGGTTGCTCATTCAGCATGTAACGAGTTGCTGCCTGTACTGCTGGATTGCCTGACAACTGAAGGGACTACGTTGTGTATGCAATATCTTGATGTATGAAGCACCTGACCAAACTTGCCTGTTTTACACCTTGTGTTTGGTTGCCAAGTTAGCTGAAAGTGATGCACTCAACAAGCTGCTCTCAACGCATTTGCCCGGCCACATGAAGTGCACGACAATTTCATCAGCACTGAGCACAAAACTTTCATGGTGGTCTTTTTGCAGGTTGTAGTGACCCTGCTTGATCCTTTGCAAGAAGGAGGCGCAGTAGCAGCAGCTGCTGTGACGGTGTTGGAACAGCTTGTGGTACATGCAAAGCACCTGCTGGGCGATCGACTCAAAACTCTCCCTCCTCTCCCTCAAGCTGTTGAGGGCCTAGGTAAGCATAGACAGAAAAGAATAGAAAAGAAAAGAAAAGAAAAGAAAAGACTACACCTTTCGGCGTCGATGTAATGAGAAGCCAAGCATCATATTTGGCTGCCCAGGGGTAAGCACAGACGCCTTCATTGTAGGATGCCTGCATTGCTGGGGGCATTGATCAATGCTCTTCATTGATGGAGGTGGCTTCATGTTGACTGTAATCAGATGACTACTCAGGGTAGTGCAGAATCATCACTGGCCTGCCCTGGTACAACCTACTGTGCAGTCTACCTGCCAGAGACTGCCCTGACAGTCCCTTGCGACACAGGCCGCATCAACGCTGTCATCGCTGAACAGCGTGGCAGCCTGACAACAGAAGAGTCCATCAGGATACCCCTCAAGGCCTTAGGAGACCACTCCCTGTCAGTGCGTACGACAGCCCTACAGGACATCCGCAACATCCTGCACCACCACAGAGCTTGGCTTGGCGGCCTGCTGCCGCCTAACACCACTGCAGACGGTGCTGCTGCTACTGGTCAGCAAACCGAGCTGCTTTCCAATTTGCTTGGCGCACTGCTCAAGTGCTGTGACCCCGAGGTTTGGTGCCATGCTCTCTCATCCTTTTACCTTCTGTTGCACATCACCACTGCAGACGGTGCTGCTGCCATTGGCCAGCAGACAGTGCTGCTTTCTAGCTTGCTTGGTGCACTGTTGAAGTGCTGTGATCCTGAGGTGGGTGTCATGCTCTCTCATCCTTTTGCTTTCGGTTGCACATCAGCACTGCAGATGGTGCTGCTGCCACAGGCCAACAAACAGTGCTGCATTCTAGCTTTTGCCTGCTACACTGCTGAGGTGCTGTGCAACCCCTCATCTCTTCCTGATTGCAAGCTGCTGCCAAGCAAAAGTGCTGCCTTTCTAGCTTGCTTACTGCATTGCTGAAGTGCCATTTGACTCTGAAGTGTGTGTCATGCACTCTTACCTCCTCCTACTGCAAGCTGCTGTCAAGCACCAATGCTGTGTATGGCACTGATACCGTTGATCAGCCAACAATACTGCTGCCTAGCTGCATTAGCACACTGAGAAGTTGGAATGCCTTCATCTTTGCCTGCTACTCTGTGCCAATTTTGAGTTTGTGAGGGTGTCTGTCCATGAGCCTGTGTCTGTCAACAGAACATGTGCTCAGTCCTGTCAGCAGAAGCAATGCCGTCGTGTCAAGCAAGCATCAAAGTTCAGACTAGCAAGCTGTGATTGCCAGTCTTCCTGTACACTGCCTGTCATTGGAAATTGCATATCACACCCCATCAGAATCAGACGTGTAGGAATCAGACAATGACACAGCCTCATTGTCACACATGGTTGGTGCATTGGAAGGTGAACTGCCTAGACAAAGCTGGTGTGCGGTTTTGTCGCACACCTTATACACCTGTGCTTTCAAGCCAGGATGTCTGATTGCGACTCATCACAAATGGCTTCACACCCCAGACTGTAATGTGTAAAATGCGGAAAAAATGGAATTTGTGTGCTTCAGATCCACACACCAACAAGCTGGAAGGCCCAGCAGCTGTGTGCTGAGTGCCTGGGGCTTTTGGGGGCCATTGATCCTGCCAGGGTGGTGGTAGCCCTAGACCCTCCAGAGTCCCTCTGCAGATCCACCAAGGATCTGCTGATCATCCTCATCATGCGCCACCTTGTCAGGCTGCTACGGGTGGCTTCCCATATCTTTGTGCTGGATGCTGCTGCACTGGCTATACAGGTGTGGCAAAGCTTTCACAGGACAGGCAGCTGCACTGATGCCTTTGGTGGCGCTGCTGGTTGCATTGGCGTGCATGTGCCTGATATTTCTGAACAGTAACGGTAACAGTGACAGTAACGGTAATATCAAAAGTAATGATGACAAGGCTGATGTTGTCATGTACAGAGCACCTTGAGGCTGCACCCAACGGGCTATTGACAATGGCTTTTGACAATGGCTTTTGACACTGGCTTTTGACAACAGCTTCTTGACAATGGCTTGTTGATTGAACTCAGGAGGTTCTGAAGCATTATGGCACAGCAGACGAGCCCACCAGCCACAGGTCCAGGGGGAGCAGAGAGAGCACTCCCACTGAGACAAACACCCTGTTCATTGAACTCCCAGAGGACGTCCAAAACGTGGTGCGCCCATACCTGGATTCCAAGTTCCAGCTGCAGGGGGGCACATTGCTTGCCCCGGGCGTCATCATCAGGCCTGACATGACCTTCAGGCGCTGGCTGACTTCCTGGATGCGCCATCTCACTGGGCTGCACGCCTCAGGTCCTCATGCTGCCCAAGTGCTTTGTATGAGCTCATGTCATGTGGTCCTGAAACATCTCCCCATTGTAGAAACGCTTTTCCACTGTCCCCAGGCATTTCTGAGTTTAGGAATCCAGTGTAGGGACGACGTTTCTGGTTTGAAACAGATGTTTTGGGATTGAGAAGAGCTGCTCATCTCTGCTAGCAGCCTGCCTGTGACATGGCATGTGAAAGATCTGGGTGTGTACTGAGCAGACTGAGCATCAAGGTCGCAATATCAGTCGCCACAGTTGCAAACCGCATTAGGAGGCCTAGTAGAAATGCACAAGACAGGCTGCCCTCAAAAGACCTGCACGTACCCAGCCCGTCATGAGCTGGAAAGCGTTTTTGTTGTTATTGTTATTACAGATGCAAAGCATTGCATGCATCAGTTCTCGGTGCTTGTTCTTCACTCCAGCATCAGCAATACGGCCCTTTGGCGCCAAAACGTCACAATTGCCTGCTTGCAGCTATGTTGCAGCCGTGATGCATCCTTCATTTGTCCGTGGCCATGAACAGGTCAATCAGCAAGCATCATGACAGGTCATCTCATGATAACTCGATTCTGGCACATGGTCAGTTGGGCATGCTGGGGTATGTCAACAACTACCCTGGAACTGCCCATTGATCTTGTATAAGGTGCACATCATGCCATGGTATTGTCAAAGCTCTCCTCAATAAGGCAAATATAACAGATACCCTCACAACAGACCGCAACCACCTCCTTACTGGCACTACATGCAAGCCCAAATCATCCATGCAAATATTGTCTGCACTTGGTCCTCTGCCAAACTGCACCATCAAATTCTTGGCATGTACATAGCAATTCTGACTGTTTGAACATGGCTGCAGGCGAATTGCTGCCTATGTTCAAGGCATGCATGCCGGTCACTCGCTGTGACATTCAGAGCGCCAGGTTCCTGATGCCCTATCTGCTGCACAATGTTATCTCTGCCGGCTCCCTTGAAAACCGCAAAGGTGCTGCCCCATCTGTGCACAGCCTTAGTCATGCTTGCCCATCCGTTCACAGCCTTCGTCATGCTTGCCCATCTGTGCACAGCCTTAGTCATCCTTTCCCATCTGTGCACAGCCTTGGTCATACAACCTCATCTGTGCACAGCCTTTGTCATTCTTCCTCATCTGTGCACAGCCTTAGTCATGTTTTCCTCGTCTGTGCACAGCCTTGGTCATACTTCCTCATTAGTGCACAGCCTTAGTCATTCTTCCTCATCTGTGCACAGCGTTGGTCATTCCTCCTCATTAGTGCACAGCCTTAGTCATTCTTCCTCATCTGTGCACAGCCTTGGTCATTCCTCCTCATATGTACACAGCCTTTGTCATACTTCCCCATCTATGCACAGCCTTGGTCATACTTCCTCATCAGTGCACAGCCTTGGTCACACATCCTCATCAGTGCACAGCCTTAGTCATGCTTCCCCATCTGTGCACAGCCTTTGTCATTCTCCATTATCTGTGCACTGCCTCGGTCATACTTCCTCATTTGTGCAGAGCCTTAGTCACACCTGTTCTGCATCCTACCACTCTGACGTTGGCACTTAGCCGCCAGCCTCCTCCAATCATGCCAGCACAGACTTGCACCTTCCAATACATAGACATGTAGTCACAGTCTCGAAGCCCAGTTGTCTCATGTTGGCTCAGTTGCAGGCATGCACGCACGCACACACCACATTGCCCTTGCATTGCATGCTGCCAGTCAGCAATAGCAAACCTCATCCCTGTTTCACTTACAATTGCTTGAATTGACTCTCGACTGCCATTGCATGCGCTCACTGGGCATGACCATCAACGCCTTCCTTTCATCTTGATAACAAGCTTGCATTCAACACCTGTCCAACCTCAGAAGCACAACAAAAACCATGCTGTCACTGCCACTGACATGCTTGCACCTGGTGGCAGGTGTGAAGGATGAGATTGTGGCGGTGCTGAAGGGGGCGGGTGCCCACAAGGAGGGTGAGCTGTGTGTGCAGGCCATCTTCCTGCTGCTGGATGTGCTCAAGAAGTGGGCCGAAGAAACGAAAGGAACTGCTGCCTGGTCAGCTTCAGGTGGAGACACGTCTCGTGTTTGTGACAGAAACCAGCTCTGCACCTGAAGAAGAACGTGATGAGCATTGGCAAATCTATGTGCTGCATCTGCTTATGGCTGTTCACTTGGAGGGAGGACAAGACGCAAGCTTTATTGCTGTGTCAAAAGTTTGCTCAGCCCAGAATTTGCACCAGCTGCTTGCCAGCATCCCCCAAGATCTACTGGCACAGGCAGCAGCTCAATGTGTTGTGCCTTGCAGGCGCTCCTGGTGTTTCATCAGGCAGCATTGCGCCCACCAGCTCAGCCCAGCATGTGCACCAGCTGCTTGCCAGCATCCCTCAAGATCTACTGGCACAGGCAGCGGCTCAATGTGTTGTGCCTTGCAGGCGCTCCTGGTGCTTCATCAGAACCCACCAGCTCAGCCCAGTATGTGCACCAGCTGCTTGCCAGCATCCCTCAAGATCTACTGGCACAGGCAGCAGCTCAATGTGTTGTGTCTTGCAGGTGCTGCTGGTGTTTCATCAGGCAGCATTGCACCCACCAGCTCAGCCCAGCACGTGCACCAGCTGCGTGCCAGCATTCCTTAAGATCTAATGGCACAAGCAGCAGCTCGATATATTATGCATTGCAGGCGCTCCCAGTGTTGCATCAGGTGGTATCGCGCCCACCAGCTCAGCCCAGCACGTGCACCAGCTGCTTGCCAGCATCCCTCAGAATCTACTGGCACAGGCAGCAGCGCAGTGTGGGGCTCATGCAAGGGCCCTGCTGCATTACGAGACCCACCTCAGGTCCAAAGAGGGCGGAGGGCTGAACCCAGTTGCCCACAAGAACATTTACTACTCTGATGATGAGGTGTCTTTCTTACAGGTAAGCAGGGCAGCAATTCAGTTGCCCACAAGAACATCTACTACTCTGATGATGAGGTGTCGTTCTTACAGGTAAGCAGTGGTACCTGAACATGGTATGCAGCGTGCAGCACCCCAGATGCCCACGATAGTATTTAGTACTCTGATGATGCAATGTTGTTCTCATAGATCAGCAAGGGTATTTGAGTATGGTGTGCAGCGTGCAGTATATGACTATACAGCTGTAGGATGTAGCTCTTGTGCATTGTACATTTAGCTGGTGTAGCAGATAGTGACACATGTACTACCAGACACTGCTTGGAGATGCTCTTCCTAGTGTGCAACGCTGTCAAATGGAGATTGCAACCAGCTGTCCTGCTTTTGTGTCTCAGAGTGTGGCGAAGTGCAAATGAAGCTGGGGTCACACACTGACGCGCACCTCCTACCAACCTGCAGGAAGTATATGGCAAGCTAGAGGAGCCTGATGGCCTGGCAGGGCTCTTGAGGCTGCGCCAAGGGCCCCCTCGGCTTCAGGATCAGCTTCTGGCAGCTGAAAAGGCCGGCAGCTGGTCAGAAGCTCTGGCTCTGCATGAACAAGCCCTTCAGCACAGTGCCCCTCTGCTTACAAGGCAACAGGACAATGACCCAGGGCCCACCAAGGGTGATCAGGGGTTGACGGGGGGTCAGAGGGGGTACTTGAGGTGCTTGCTGCATATGGGTCACCTGCAAGGGATGATGACTCAGGTTGATGGTTGGGCTTCGCACAGCTCAGGTGAGACAGCTACTAGCGACAGCTGACTTGACTAGTCTACTCTGTACACCTCGCTTCACCAATTGACACTCCTCACCCAAGAATCAAGCTGATTTGCCTGGCTGCAACAGTCAACCTCTGCACTGCTGGCAACCTTTAATCTGATCTATTTATCGGCCATCAGTCATAGTGATGTTCACAACAATAGTAGGCATTGCCTGGCAGTAGAAGTCAGACAGCCAAAGAACAACCTTGCGATAAAGAGCACAGCTGCATGGCAACACCAACACCTGGTTATCGACCATTGATGATATGCATGCACTTTTGCTGCAGAGGTTGCTAAAGAACAGCTGGCAGCTTCTCGCATGGCTGCTGCCTGGCGGCTAGGGCAGTGGGATGTGCTGGAAGGCACTGGTAGCCATGTGGTCGATCACATGAACCTACTAGACAGTGATGAAAGGTGGGAAGTCCGACTGGGTAAGATGCTGGCAGCGGTACATACAAGGTAACGCCCTGCCCTGCCCTGCCCTACACAATCCTGCTATGCCCTGCCCTGCCCTGCCCTACACAATCCTGCTATGCCCTGCCCTGCCCTATCCTGCCCTGCCCTACACAATGTTGCCCTGCCCTGCCCTGCCGTATCCTGCCTCCTCCCACTCCTTGGCCTGCCCTGACCCTCTCCTACCTCATACTATCCTATCACATCTCACGCCACTGTGTCCTGTACAGCTTGTTTCACACTACACCCAGAAGCTGCTAGCTGTATTTGCTTGATGCTTCTTGACTGGTTCACCCACTTAATTGATATGTACCAAACTTGAGTCCTCAACTGCCACTTAGCCCCTTTCTGCCTTTCTGCCTCTATTGCTTGACAGTCCACTGGTGCGTATGCATGCAGCCCCTTTTGACCTTTGACTCCAATCCTTGACGTTCCACTGGTCTGTAGGCATACAGTCTCTTTCTACCTTTGACTCCAATCCTTGACATTCCACTGGTGTGTATACATACAGCCTTTGACTGCATTGCTTGACATTCCACTGATGTGTATGCATACATCCCCGTTTTGGCCTTTGACTCCATTGCTTGACGTTCCACTGTTGTGCATGCAGGCAGGCAGATGTGGTGAAGGTGGAGGTTGCAGAGGCGCGTAGTGAGGTGATGGCCCCCCTGTCAGCTGCCAGCATGGAGTCCTATACCCGGGCCTACCCCTACCTAGTCAAGCTGCATATGCTGCAGGCAAGCTATTCTCTGCTTCATATGATCAAAACACCTGGAACAAATCTTG
>JAABUP010004919.1_pt1 | contig 21262 bp, 27 predicted proteins | sample 5559201 | NCBI WGS metagenome assembly JAABUP01 (sample SAMN10711887, study PRJNA513373) | rock metagenome | isolation source: Antarctica rocks | place: Antarctica
AGGGGAGGGAAGGGAAGGGGAGGGAAGGGAAGGGAAGGGGAGGGAAGGGGAGGGAAGGGAAGGGAAGGTCAGGTCTCACCAGTTGTCCTTGATGTACTTCCAGGGTCCAAACGCTGTGTTCTTCAGGACTGCCTCTGCCAGATACACGGCTGTGAAGAAGATGTTGATGTCTGACAAGACATTAGTGTAGGTCACACCTTGACCCCTGCACAGCATGGGGATCGCAAAACTTGCAGGTGGCGATTGCAAAATGCCATCCAGGATCTATTTGTATTTATTGAGACAGAGATCATTTTCATACATCTCCCAAGTGGCTCTTATACAATGTCATGCAATTGGGTTCATACCAGCAGAACCACCCAGAAGCAGCTGTTGCATTGGTATCTGTAAGAGTTCATGCAGATGGTCAACGCGCTTCGAGCATCCATCACTGTCATATGTGATTTGCACCTCTTCAGTGCAGCATACAGCCCTCATAGCATGTGTGAGCTTTTGAAATATACAGCAGGCTCGTACGTCGTGCATACGGCATACGTTGCATGTTCACACACTCAAAGCATGTACCACATTTGTGGATTGTGCATACAGCATGCAGCATTCAGCATGCATAGCATGTTCACAAATTCAAAGCGTGCATCACACCTGTAGCTGGTGCATACAGTACTCAGCATTCATAAAGCGTGCATGCCTTCAAAGCATGCAGCATATCTGTAGCTGGTGCATATAGTGTACAGCATTCAGCATGCAGAGCATGCATCACACTTGTAGGTCATGCATAGGGCATGCAGCACTCAGCATGCATAGCGTGTATATGCTTTCAAAGCATGCATCATACCTGTCGCTGGTGCATGCAGTACTCAGCATGCATAGCATGCTCAAACATTCAGAGCATGCATAGCGTGCTCAAACATTCAAAGCATGCATCATACCTGTGACTGGTTCATACAGTGCACAGCATGCATAGCATGCTCACGCACTCAAAGCGTGCATCATACCTGTAGGTGGCGCAAATGGCAACCATGTTGAGGATGATCATGCACAGGATGGCTGGGTCGAACCACCGGTGAGTCACGACGTCAAAGCACACACTGCAGGCAGACACCTTTCCCTGTCAGCACATGTGCATCACATGTGAAATGTAACAGCACAAGCGGTGATGTGCTTCGGAATGCGTGGAGCAAGATGAAGGAATGCTGTTGAGCAATCCAACATTGAATGTGTCTGGCAGAAGTTTTGAATACCTGCGGATACGGTTTACAGTGTTGAGGCTACCATCCTTCTGGCCCTGCCTGGTAGTGCCCTTCAGCCTCAGCACATCTAGCCACTTCTTCTGCTCATCTGTCAGCTGCAGGGACAAGAAAACAGTATAAATCACAAGTACTGATGATTGTCATGAAATATGCAGAAACCCTGTCCAAACATCAAGCTGAAATATCCCAAACAAAAAAGGAAATGCAGGTTTCAGCAGCTAGTAGGTTACACCAAATTCATGCCAACACAGCAGGGGGGAGCAGATGCAGTTCAGCGAAACACAGCTTACAGGCTGTCGACGTCAATCCACAAGGCATGTTAAAAGCTCAGGCGCAAAGCAGCACAGCATGTTCATCCATCAACATGTGCCTGCCTAGGGTCAGGTGCAAAGCACACGACATGCTCAGCACAGCATGCTCAGCACAGCAAACAAGAGCCGATGCCCCCTCACGGGTTAGGGCCTTAGCCTCAGCAGGACTTGCAATCTATGCTGGCAACCATTGGGGTATGCCTTGCACAGTAGGCCTATCAAGACTAGATCAAATCATGCTTAGCACAGCATGCTCAGCACAACGTGCACAGCATACCAGTGCTCCGCTACCCATCTGCTCAATGAGGCGGCAGTAGTTATCAATGATGGCTCCTTGGAGCAGGTTCACCCAGAACAGCCCTAAGAAGAAGCAGACTGCCACAATGTACAGCCCTGCCCAGGGGTTGTGCCACAGCTGTGGCTGCTTATCAATGCCTGCATCAGTGAGGCACAATCAACAAAGGAGGCCAGTAGCTAACATGGCACTTTGCTGGTGCTCAGAAGAGCCCTGGAAGGAATAAGACTACATCCGTTTACAGGGATCAGGGCCACACCTGTTTAGGCCTGCGACACAAACAATGTCAAGACGACAGAGAAGCTCACTGCTGAGGTCAATTGGTAGATCAGATCAGCAAGCCTGTGCAAATCAAGGTATTAGGTTGCCATGGTTGTTGGTTAACCCTGGTTGTTATGTAAACATACCATCTAAACCCTAGGTATCGTCCCCTGCAGGCAGCTTGGCACAAATCCTACTTGCTTCAGCTGGCTGATCCCAAACTGAAAAGCATGGAACAACACAAGAGTACAGGCTGAGCAGCAAGTAGACAGAGCGCAGAGAGTGTTGGATATCTCAAACAGCTGCAAGCCTTTGTTCATGCCATTGCATTTGCAGCTTGTATAACACAACTCTAGTCCTTGTACCTCAGCATCAGCATGGCAGTTCGTAATACCTGTAGCATCCATGAGGAAGTACGCGCAGTCGTCCATGTAGTTATCCATCACTGCCACCTCCACCACCGACAGCAAAGCAGAGGCCATGTTGTCAAAGTTATAGAAGGCAATCTGCCACTGCCGGATGGTTGCATCGCCATCATTGCAGTTGTTGTCTTGGGTGCCATTGCATGTGAAGGTCACCCCCTCAATGCATTGGCTTCTGTACTGTACATACGAGCCATCGATCTCCTGCATTTTGACCTGAGATGTTGCAATTGTGTCAATCGACTCGTTACAAGTAAATGTTGTGCTGGTTGTCCACAGTGCCAGTATGCTGACGACTGCATTCTACATGCATGTGATTGTCATGTAACACAACAAGGGTTGGTGTGACGGATAGCTCTGCTTGTGCTGCTACTGATGCTGCTTGAGCTGCATGCTTCAGTGGGCTTGGCTTGCGAGAATGAGTTGTAGGACAATTCAATCATGCAGGTGCATGCATTGCAAGACACCACACCACACCACACCACATCACATCACATCACATCACATCACATCACATCACATCACATCACATCACATCACATCACATCACATCACATCACATCATGGCTGCAGCTTCATCTTCATGCTTCGCATCACATGTACATGTGCTTTCAGAGCCATACCACTTGATTGCAGGCTCCCAGCCTGCCAGCAAAGAGCTGGATGCCAATGATGGCAAAGATGACAAACTCAAAGAGGCCAAACATGGCGACAGAGCTGATGGGTGGAATGGACCTGATCAGCGCCAACACCACTATCTGCATGCCCTGTGTCACACACACACACACCCATTGATACTGAGAAAGTAATAGATGCAGGATTGCAGCAGACTCACTGCAAAAACTTTCTTCAGTAGCACAAGCTGCATGAAAAGAATAAAAGAAAAGAACAATTTACGCTTTTCAGCGATCATAACGGGAGCCTCCTAAGGCGGCAGCCCGGAGCACAAGCTGCATGACCTGTGTGGCTCACACCCACTGAATGAGTAGCAAAACATGAAGACGCATGTGTCACCTTGAATCTGGAGATCATCCTGAGGGGCCGCAGCACACGCAGCAGCCTGAGCGCCTTCAGAATCCCCACATGGTTGTTGGGACTGGCAGTCGAAATGATCGAGGTGATGACTACCACTGCATCCAGCTGGTTCCAGGGGCTGCGCAGATATGCCCCAGGATGCGCCACAAGCCCTAGGGCCACGACCTGCAGCCAAATTAGGACACCGCTGTTGACTAGCTCTATGCCCTCAATCCGCAACCAGGTCAGGGCATTGTGGTAAATTTGCCCTGATGTCAGTTCTTGCAGACAAGGTAGATCAATGTCACAAAGTGGCAGCAGGCTGCAAAAGATACACTGGTAGACGCTGATGACTAAAATCATGCAGCATGAGTCACGCAAGGAAGTTAGTGCAGAAGCTGGGAGCACGCTTGGATGCAATACTGACTACATACTCAGTACAGCACTGGCACACCAAATACTGCTACATACACTGTACAATGCTGCTACATACTCAGTACAGTGCTCATAGACCGCTCTGTTCAATCCCAAAACGTCTGATTTGGTTCAGGAATGTCATCCCCACACTGAACAACTACACTCAGAAACAGATGTCAGAATCCCACCTTGAGGCACATCTCAAGAGTGAAGCACGCCACAAAGATGAGGTCACAGATGGTGATGACATCAGCTAGGCGGGATGAGTCATCCAGGGAGGGCGTGTCCAGGGCTAACAGCACGCTTGACAGCAGAACCAGCATGAGCACAAATCCCTCGAAGTAGACGTTTGTGATGATGCGCATGCAGAATTGGCGGATCAGGCTGCGGTCTGTGAAGACCCCAAGGGACCTGCGGCATGTGCCAGAAGGGTGGGCTGTCAGATGTGTACGAGGAAGAGGAAGGTTGGGAATGCAACCACATGCCCATGTGGTGCAATGACTACTGTATGGTTGTAGGTGTGACCAGGTGGGTTGTCTGCGGTAAGATAATGCTATGTCAAGGAAAGGCAAGGTAAGGCCCAGTAGATAGGTAAAGTATGGAAAGGCAAGATAGGGTAAGGTAAGCAAAGGCAAGGTAGGGTGAGATAAGGTAGGGTGAGATAAGGTAGGGTGAGGTAAGGTAAGGTAGGGTAAGGTAAGGTAACACAAGGTAAGGTAAGGCAAAGTAAGGTCGGGCGAGGTAAGGTAGAGCAAGGTCAGGTAGATTCAGGTAAGGTAGGGTTACACACGGTAAGGTATGGCAAGATCAGGTATGGGATGGCTAGGTATGGCATGGTAAGGTAGGGCAACAATTTAGGTGATGTAGGGTAACTATGACCATCAGCATGCTCTCTGTAACAGCCTGCTTGATCCAATGCCTGAGCATGTAACAAGACTGCATTGTCAAGTCAGCCAAAGCAGATGCAAATGCTCGCATGCGCATAGTGCAATGCATTTGATTGTCAGATATGCTGGCTGCATTGTGTGACTTTGCACACAACATGCATGTTGTCGCTGTGCACGATGAGCTCGCATTGAGCCTTCGGCTTGTTGGTGTGAGGCAGCTTGAGCTGCAGAACCACAACCTGTCCGTGTGATTCAACAAGAATGGTTTGCTGTAGGCCGGTTCTTGTAGACAGCAGCGTAGGTATGACCTCAACAATGCAGGTTGGTGTTGTCTGCACAAACAGGGAGCAATTTTGCTTTGTATTTCAGGGTCAGTCACATAGGGGTGCAACAGGAGTAAGACAGGGGCATTTGTTATGCAGCTACAGCTGCTCAGGGGTATGTGAGAAGCTGTGCAGGGGCACAAAAGGGGCAGGGCAGGGGCAGTTATCATACAGTTACCATTGCTGAGGGGTATGTGAGGGGTGACACAGGGGTGTGGTAGGGTCAAGATAGGGGCCCTGATTATGCAGCTGCGGTTGCTCAAGGGTACGTGGGAAATTACGCAGGGTACAACTGGGGTGAGGCAAGGGCGTTTACTATGCTGTTACCATAGCTCAGGGGTATGTGAGAAATATGCAGGGGCAGAGAGGGGTAAGGCAGGGGGTGTTGCTATGCAAGTGTGGTTTTTTAGGGGTATGTGAGCAGCTCTCTAGGGGTGTGAGAGGGGTAAGACTGTGGCCTTAGCTATGAGGTTACTGTTGCAGCCACCATTGCGTTGAGGAATGTGAGCAGTTACGTAGTGGGTATGACAGGGTTGCGACATGGGTACTTACACGTAATCGTAAGCTGCATAGGCTTGCGCAACAGCCCCTGCAAAGCCTGCTACCTCCAAGGACTGGGCCTGTTCTGGGTCTGTCTGTCCGTCTGTCAGTGCTTGGCAATCAGTCATCGCAGCTGCCAGCTGTACATTGCTGATAGACGCTTGTTCTGCATCAGCACACGATCAGATCATGACTGTAAGGATTGGTGAGACATGAAATGGCTTGGCAAGATCAGATGATGACTGTGTAAAGTGGTGTGACATCAAATGGCTTGGCACGTGCTGCCTGTTAAAGGTGAATTATTAGGTCAGTGCCTGTATTGTGACTATGCTGCTCATCTCATCAAATCCCAGAATGAATAATGCAGAAAGTTGGGCAGTTGCAAACTGTGTAAAGAATGAACCGCGATCAAGTTTGTTTTATTCCATGTCCTTTTGGGCATATATGGTCAAAATGCAGCAAAGTTCATCTTTTGTGTATGTTTGTGCCTGGTGCAGCTTAACAGCCATAGCTGCCTGAATTGCAGCAACTTGATCTGCTGTGACTGACAGCTTGCTACCACACCGTACATTTGGTCATGTACAGGGCATTCATATATACATAGCTGTGTCTGTAAGCGACGGTCTGAAAACCTTACAAAGGCAGACTCAGGTCAATCGCAGTAGAGAGGCGACTTTGCATTACAGTGTAACTGTGTTCTTACCTGATGGTACGCCTGCTGGAAGTAATGGTGCATTACTATCCACACTGCCAGCTGTCTCCATCCTGTTTGCCAGCCCACTACTTCTCTGGTGGGTTAGTCCACCCCTAACCGCCGCTTCAGCCAGGTCGTCATCCTTCTTCTTCAGCGCCGGCAAGAGCCTCTTGCTGTTGCTCAGGGCGCTCAGCAAACCCTTCTTGGACAGTAGCCTGGGCTGTTCCAGGGGAGGTAGTTGGTGAGTATGGGATGGCGTAGGGTTTGGGCTGAGGGTTTCTGGAACCCATTCGCTGCTGCTCATCCCACCACCAAGCAGAGCAGCCTGGCTGTTCACCCTCGAGGTGTGGTCTTCTTCTTCGCTGTGAGTGGATGTCAGGTCATCTGGATTGTTACTGTTCTTCTGCTTCCCTAAATCGCCTGCGACTTTGCGCTTCAGCATCTCATCCCACATCTTCTTCTTCCTGTCAGGTTCTGTTGAGTTTCTCCCGCTATGCAGGCTCTCACCATCTTCTGCATCAGCCATGTGCACATGCTTGCCGCCTTCGGCATGAACCCCATCCCTCTTCTTTAAGACACTTTGGATGCCTGACTCTCCATGCTGGTTGGCATCATCAGCTGCATGCTTGCCTGCTTCCAAATCAGTCATCTGTACTGATCTGGCAGCTGCCTGCACATCTTCTGATGTGACGCCATCAAGCTTGTCCTTGTCAGCATCTGGACCCTTAGTCAGGTGCAGTCTAGACAATGCATGGCCCTGCAGTGGCACAGCCAACAGTCATATGACTCATTCGGCATTCAAACTCTAGTGGTACAAACACTGCCATGGCTGCTGCAAACAAAACATCAGCCTGGCAGTCATTTGGCTGACAGTGAGCTAATGCATGTGTCACACTTTGTTTCACAAGCTACAAGATTGCAGGATGTCAGTTGCATCATTCATATGATTGCTTGGGGACAGTGGCATCAATGGCTATCATTATGATGATGATGATGATGTATTGTGCTGTGCTCAGCTGAGCTATGTGTGAGATTCAACTGGAAAGATAGTGAAGGCAAAATGGATACTGTGTGGACTGGCCTCTTGCTTTACAATGCTGCTGAGTCGTCTCGCAAGGCTAGGCAGCACCAGCTGGGGGGGTTCAGGGGGTTCCAGGTGGGGTGCATCATCTTGGTGGCCTGCTGCAGAGGGGGCGCTACCCAGGGGGGAGCGGGGCGGCCTTCCCTCCCGTGGGGTCTCAGCGTAGGGATCAAAGCCTGTGCCGCTGTTCCTTCTGAAAGGTGAGAAGGGCACCGGCAGCATGAATCGTTTTTTGGAGAAGGTAGCAAAGAGACCTGCAGCATACATGTGGCGCCTACATATCTAGGGTTCTGGATTTAGACAATGACCTATTTTACAGTTGAACATTTTTACACTGAACCCCACTCCCAAAAGCCTAGGGTTTGGGTCAGACAATAACCTGTTTCACATTATCTACGCATTTAAACCATATTTACACCAAATCCCACACTCCATGAGCATTCTGATCAGAGGACTCAACAAAAAATATTGCAGAATTCAGGATGGCAATTGTGAGGCAAATTGTGAGCTTATAGGAAGGACACTGATTGTCGCTTGCAGAGTACACCAGAGGTGTGAAAGAGGCAACTACACGTTGTACGCAAAACCAACCGCAAAAAGTCATGCGCAAAAAGGAAAAAGTTTGGCCCTGCATATGACGTCGGGTTTCTTGCGACGTCGGGGAATCGAACCCCGCCCAATTGCTTGGAAGGCAATTATGCTAACCACTACACCAACGCCTCTGTTCAGCGGAAATCAGGATGCAAGTCAATTGATGGTTATCAGGTCAAAATTTGAGTTTGTATACGGCGGAGCCGGCAAGCGCTGGACATCATATTGCAACATGCATGATGTACACAGAGGCTTCGCCAGGCGTGACACGGCAAAGCACAACCTGCAGCAGTGATAGTCTTTGAGAGCCCACATATATGCCAAGAGGCATGCGCCATGAGACAGGATTTAGGGTTTAAAACCCTGAGATCCTTCAAGTGCATACCTCGAGCTCCTGAGCTGGCAGTCCTCAGCGGTCCTGCCTGCTCATCTTCTTCTTGGGGAGCAGCTTGTTGGGCAGCCTCTTGCCTGGCCATGGACTGTTTCATAATTTCAGCCTCCTGATCCATCTGCGTCTTCACCACCTGTAGTCACTCTGAAATTGATTCAGTGATTCAGTGGGTTTTTTTTTTTTTTTTTTTTTTTTTCATTTCGAAATTGATTCATTCATTTTTCTTTCATGTTTTTATTGTTTCATTCAGTCTTTCACCACTTCATTCCTGCAAGCATTGGTTCGAACATCAATCCATCCAGCCATCTTCTTATTCCTTCATTCAGTCATTATGCATCTCCCCCTAAGGTCCTAAACCAAAATAGTCTGACCAGAAGTATCAAAAAGGGATGCTATCAAAGACAAATTTCAATTTCAACTTCAAGTGTTGGCAAGGCTCCCAAAAGAAGCTGGTACACAGTCCTGCAAAGCTTCCCTGTATGGAGACTTGTTTTGGCCTTCAGCGTAGCAGCAATGACGTGTGCTAATGTGTAGAGCAAAGGGTCACTTGGAGGCAAATAAGGGTCAACCAAGCAACTGCACACCAAAGATGGCTTGTCGAAAGGCGGTTTTCCAGGAGGAAGAAGGAGGAAAGGAAGGAAGGAGGGTGCTATGCACAACCATCAGTGCAATCGTGATTAGCAGAGCATCAACAGTCATTGCGCATCAATACAGACCATAAGCAGTTTGATGTGCATGCTTTCTTGACAGGTACAAAGTGTACCTGCCAGTCCTGAAAAGGCAGAGAAAGTGTACCTGCCATTTGCTTGAAAAGCAGTAAGTCTACGTGCCAGTCCCTTGACAGGCCAAAAGTGTACCTGCCAGACCTTGAAGGGCAGAAACACATACCTGCCAGTCCCTTGACTGACAGAAAGAGTACCTGCCAGTCCCTTGACAGGCAGAAAGTAAACCTGCCAGTCCTCGAAGGGCAAAAACGGATACCTGCCAGTCCTCGAAAGGCAAAAACGGATACCTGCCAGTCCTCGAAAGGCAAAAGAAAAACCTGCCAGGTTTTGACAGGCAGAAAGCATACCTGCCATTCTTTGACACCATAGGTTGAGTCCAGAGACACCAACCAGCGGCGCATGCGCAACACATTGTGGTAGGCCCCGGGCTGAGGCGCCTGTCCACGCACCAGCTTGGTGAAGTTGTGCATGTGCTCAAAGTCCCGAGTCCCAGACTGCCTGAAGCACCATCACACAGCATGAGTGTGTAGCCTCAGCACCATAGCATGAGTGTGCAGCTTCACACAGTGTGGTGTTTTCCAGGCTTGAGATGCTTCCCAACACACCAGCTTAGTGAAGTTGTGCATGTGCTCAAAGTCCCGAGTCCCTGACTGCCTGAAGTACCATCACATAGTATCAGTGTGCAGCCCTAGCACAGTGTGGTCTTCCCCAGGCTTGATGTGCTTGCCAACACACCAGCTTGGTGAAGTATTGCATGTTCTGAAAGTGCCTGCCTGCCTGTACAATTAACACACAGCAAAGGCGAAGTGTGCAGCCTCAGGACACAAGGTTTGAGACGCTTGCCAATACACCAGCGCGGTGAAGTTGTGCGTGTGCTCAAGGCTCCAAATGCCTGCCTGCCTGTAGAATCAACACGTAGCACAAGCCTTGGCAAAAAGGTAAGGTGTGCAGCCTCATCGCATTGTGACGCACAGCAGCTTGGTGAAGTTCTGCATGTGCTGAAAATGCCCAGTGCCTCATTGCCTGTAGAATCAACACATAGCATAAGCCTTGGCAAAACGTGCAGCCTCAGCAGAGTGTGACGCACACCGAGTCTGAGATGCTTGCCAGCAAAGCAGCTTGATGAGCCAGCTGTGCATGTGCTCATGGTGACAAGTGGCTGTCTGCCTGCAGAATCAACACATAGCACAAGCCTTGGCAAAGTTTGCAGCCTGACTGGAGTGTGACGCACACCAGGCTTGCATTGCTTGCCAACACACCAGGCTGGGTGAAGTTTTGCATGTGTTCACAGCTCCAAATGCATGCATGCCTATGGTACAGACACATAGCATGAGCCTAGGCAAAGGGAATGTCTGCAGCGTCGTGATGCACCCCAGTCTCTGAAATGCTTGCCATGGTGAGCTTGTGCACATGCTCCAAGTCCCAAGTGCCGGACTGTCTGTAGTACATAGCATGAGCCTCGGTAGACGCAAGTGTGCAGTCTTAACACATTGTAATGGTGTGCAGGATGCGCCACACCCAAGACTGTTTGTAAGTTACCACTGGTGAAACTGAACAAGGCAAAAATGAAAACGCTTGGTGATGGATTGTATGACATGCTCTGCTGGATGTGTACCGCCTCTGACGCTGGTATGTACGCAGTCAGAAATATGGGCCACATTGCCAGGTGCTTAGCATGCAGAAGTTAGTACACCAACAATAAGTCTTGGCAAGGCCTGCTGTATAGTCAGTGTATACCAAGTCCAAGACTCCTCTCTCACTGAGCTGCATTCAAGGATGAGAGGCTACCCTGCTTGAACAGTTGACTGGAATCTCTACAACTGATGTGGCTAGTATAAGTGCTTGATGATGTTGTGCAGAAGCTAGGCTAGCTGTAGGTGACCAATCCAGTTGTCCATTGGTGCCGATTCCAGGGTTAGTCTGATTGCATGTGTGCAGCTGCACCTTTTTTAGATGTGTCCAGCCACCTGCTACATGCATGGACCTTCTGGGAACATGTCCCTGGCACAAGTAATGACAGCAGCAACAACTGAGTGCATGTGGGGACAAGTTGTCTGCAAACCTAGGCAAATCTGGCATGAAAAAGGATCCCCGTTTTGCAGCAGCTCCCAATGGAGGGGCTCTCCCGCCAGGGGATATCCCAGCATTCTCGGCTGAACTTCTTCTTGACTTCCCGCCATTTCCCTCCGGCGAGCCCAGGTGGCGGGAACTGGCCAGGGCTGAAAGCCCGCCAAACAGGGATTGGCGGGAGAGGCCTCCTATGGCCTCCTGGGAACTCAGCCGCCCCCACAGACCCTCCTGAGAGCTTCTTCTTCCGCCTGAAGGGTCGTTGGGGCTGCCCTGGCGGCGGGAACTGCCCAAAGCTGGCGGGGAAAGCATGCTTCTTCCCTCCCTGGGACAGAAGAAAATTTTGAGTGAAGGTAAAGCTTTTGGCGCCAAAAATGCAAGCCAAATGCACATATAAGCTGGGTGTACAGTGATACTTTGCAACTTTTGGGACAGCGAGAAATCAAGCTGTGTATGTGACCAAAGCTTTGAACAAAACAAGCACGTAGAGGACATTGTTCTGTCCTGACAGGAAGTCTGAAGTCTATGCTGTTGCACATTGGCTGTTGATTCAACCACCTGTTGGAAAAGATGCATTCAGTCAGTATTGAGACAACAGCAGCAATTTGCATGGCAGCCTGTATTGCAGCCAACCAGCGCATGCATGCATGAGAGATGTCCAACAGCAGGGTCAGAAGGTGCATGTGGTACAGACTGCCATCATCGAGCAATGCATACTGACTAGCAAGTCAGTGGGGCTTCCTGATTCTCTGCTCAAAGGGGTGCAAGCGGCCTTACAGTTGACGGCCCTCTAGGGTTCCCATCCTGCTGGAGGGGTACGGGTCACCCCACATCATGTCTGCGCTACCCCCAGCTCGGCTGCCGAATGGCACGACTTGATTGGACGCTGGGCTATGCGGTGACAACACATCCTGTACAGATCTGCATGCTGCTTAGTAAAGCTTGTCTGTGATGCAACCATTACTGTTAGATGCATGCGCTACCTTGGCTGCTGCAGGTCAGGGCAGGACAGGGCTGTTGGCAACAGCCCCCCAAGCAGCAAGCTTTGATGCTGTAATCTTTAACTGTATCCAAAGCAGAAATGTTGCCATACACAAACATTGTGTTGCAGTCTTGCTATACTATCTAAACAGCCAAAATTTGATAATGCCTGTATCTGAAGCTTGAGCAAACGTTGATGCACCATTGCCCAGCATGAGCAAACATACAGCAAGCTGAAGTACCAATGATAAAGTGCATGTGCGAGAGGCCTTATTAGCTAGCCACCAAGGAATGCCAGGCAAATCACAAGTGACAGTCATTTTGATGCTCTCCAGCTCATGGAGAGCTGGTTGTGCAGGACAAGTCTTGCCTCTCCTGAGCAGCCTGTTTTGTGCAGCCCGTTGATCATGTAATGCAGCATCATTGAAACTAGACCAAGGGCGGCAAACAAATGCACAATCCTTGACGTGTGCATGAAGCATTCATCACAAAGTGTTACTGAAGCTTACCAAGGGCGGCAAACAAATGCACAATCCTTGACGTGTGCATGAAGCATTCATCACAAAGTGTTACTGAAGCTTACCAGGGCTGATCCCTCCTCTTCTTCAACCTCCTGCAGCACATGCAACTGATCTCAAGGAGAGCGCACACATGCGGATAGACACCTGGCCAAAGCTTCAGTAATGCAGTCACCCCAGTCGGGGTCTGATACATTCAGGCTTTCACATGAATCAATTTGGCAAAGATCATTGTTTGACATCAGGCGGCCGTCTCATGCAAAGAGCCAACTGGCACATTTCTCAAAAGCTTCTCGGCACTAATATGGTCACTGAAGAGTCTATGTCAGTGAGAAAAAACAATAACATATGTCAGTGAGAATAAAAAGGAACAAAGAGGTCTGGGCCATTCAGCAACCATGACAGGAGTTTGATCAGGCAGCGGCTCAGAGTCATGGAAACTTACTTCAGTGTGGTTCACAGCTACCAGACACAAATTGAGCAGGATTTTGTGACCAACGATAGGGTTTCAGGATTGCAGCTTTTTAGGGTTTTGGTTACCTCTTGGTCCTGGAAGTTGTTGATGAGGATGGCCAGAAACAGGTTGAGCAGGATCTTGTGACCAATGATAGGGCTTGAGAATCACAGGTTTTTAGGGTTAGGGTTTTAATAACAGATGCAACCCATACCTCTTGGTCTTGAAAGTTGTTGATCAGGATAGCCAGGAACAGGTTGAGCAGGATCTTGTGACCGATGATGTCCCAGGCGATCCAAAACAGGCAAGCCGCCGGCCCCACTGCTGCCATGGAGTTCCAAATGTTGCCAGTCCAGCTCTCCCCTGTCAGGGCTTCAAACAGCTGCAGGACAGACTCAGCAGCTATAATACCACCACCAACAACAATACTCATAACAATGATGATAGTAACAATGATAATAATAATAAAATGATGATAATAATAATCGTAACAACAATGATGATGCTGATGATGTTGATGATGATGATGATGATGAAGAAAACGATTTCCAGCTCATGATGAGCTAGGTACGTGCAGGACATGTCTTGTCTCTCGAAAGCAGCCTGTCTTGTGCATCCCTATATCAGCAGCTATGGATGATCCAGTTTGCCATGATGTTCAGGAGGCTCAGCCTGCATATAAACTACTAAGCCATAAAAGTGTCAAGGGTATGTTGAGGCTTGTGCGCTTGTAAGGCCAATTCGGACACCTGATGCCTTACTAGCCAGGCTGAAGAGCGGCAGATGTGTAGCTGCTGTTGGTTCATCACTGTACCTGTGTCCTGATCAGGATCTTTAGCCAATGATTATGTATCACGGTCAATTCTATGTAGCGTTTTAAGTTTCCTCCAGGGGCAACACTCCCTGAACGTGTTGCCGTCACTCAACAGCAGCACTACAACTGCTGTGTCTGGCCACATCAGAAAATCTGATGAATGTGCCGCATGCAAAGCTGTGCTGTAGTCACTGTGTAGAATGGTCTGCAGTGCAGAATGAATCGCTGTGTATAATGACTCACTGCATAGAATGGCTCACTGTACATAATGACTCACTGTGTGAAATGACTCACTGTGTAGAACGACTCATAGAAGCTGGCAAAGCCCTTGCGCCAGGTGGCGGTGTTTGCGGGGGTGTAGTAGGGGTTGCCCCCAAACAGCTGGATGCCCAGGACCATGAAGATGAAGATGAACAGGAGAAGCAGCAGCATGAAGTCCCTCAGTGCCACCATACTCTGCATGGATTCATGCAGCACTCAGATTAGATTGCATGGCTTGAAGTGAGAGTCAGACAAGGTTGAGACTGGAAGACAGGCAGATCTTAGACGCAGCAAGTTACCATCATGCAGAGGATGTAGAACAATACAGACTGCATGAAGTGGAGATCCTTCTTAGAAGATATGCAAGGACGCCACTGTATACCTTGAGCACAATGTTGACAATCTTGTTGAGCCCCTCCACCTGCCGCAGCAGCTTCAGGGAGCGGAAGACCCGTAGTAATCGCAGCACCCGCAGGGAACTGACCCCACCCCCTCCATGACTGTTAGACTTGCCTGATGACACATTGCCACATGATCACACATTGAATGAATCAAGCAAAAATATACATGCAACAGAAGATGTCAACTTTGCGGCCACCGATGCTGATTACAGCAGCAGCATGTTTCTGCAGAAACAGGCTGACTTCTGCAGCGTAGATTGTACCTTTCAGTTCTGTGAGCAGTGGATTGTGTATGCTAAGCTACATAGATCATGTCAGACATATGAAGAAGACCAGTTTGATATAAGATTTTCATTTAGCCCCTCCCTCTGCAAATATGCAGGGCTATACCGAAGCCTGTTCTTGGCAGCATGCACCAAAGGGGTGACAGCATGAGTATCCATGATAGTAACAGCAACAAGAACTAGTGACCAGAAAGTGGACACGATTGCGACTGTAGGTTACGGTAGGTGACAGGAGTGACACTGTGGAATAGTGAAATTGGTAAGAGTAGTTTCAACAGCAAGATGAGAAACAGCAAGATTGATGGTATTTGCCATGGTAATGTGGTAGCAATGGTAAAGGTGATGACAATGGTGATGGTATGATGAGGGTCAAGGTGATGGGTATGATGATGGGTAAGAGTCAGGGTAAGAGTCAGGGTAAGGGTAAGGGTAAGGGTAAGGGTAAGGGTAAGGGTAAGGGTACAAGTAAGGGTACGTGTAAGGGTGATGGTAAGGGTATGGGTAAGGGTGCCACTGCCAGCAAGTGTAACAGCAGTAACACCTGAATATTGCAGACCCAGATCCACAAGGCTTGCAACAACAATGGTGATGAGTAAGGGCAAGGGTAGGGGTGAGTGTAAGGGTAAGGGTGATGTTGACAGTAAGTGTAACAGTAGGTATACCTGAGTACTGCAGGCCCAGTTTCACAAGGCTGGCAATGACAATGATGCCATCTAGAACATTCATTACGGTAAGGGTAAGGGTAAAGATACTGATGACAGTAAGTGTAACAGTAGTAATACCTGAGTACTGCAGGCCCAGGTCCACAAGGCTGGCAATGACAATGATGCCGTCCAAAACATTGAAGCCATTGCTCCAGTAGCCCAGTATGCCCAAGGCAACATGTTTGACCACCATTTCTATGGTGAACAGAATGGTCAACACCAGATTGGTTGTCTGCATGCAGCCAGAAAAGAGGTGTTATCAGTGCAACCGAATTTTGTCGGCATGCAGCCAGAAAAGAGCTGTTATCAGTGCAACTGTTGTTTGTCTGCATGCAGCCAGACAACAGCTGTTTTCAGTGCAACTGGTGCTCGTCTGCATGCAGCCAAAACCGAGCTGATGTCACGCCAGTCGCGCTGGTGTTTGCACAGTAGTGCCGAATGTGTGGACAGCAGCAGCGATAACAAGTCCACTTAGTGGCAACAACCATCATGAGATGTCCTTCTGCAACAGATCAGCAATGAAACTGGACATGTTTATTAGATACATTGGTGTAACAGTTGTGACTGGCATAATGGATGTCAAATGCTAGGTCAGATGTTATCTAGCCATGCAGAATACGCTTTAGAAAAGGCTGACCAACAACGCTCAGAAGATTGTGCCGCGTTAGAATTTGATTCCATGATGATATTGACCTGGTACTGCATTTGATGCATATGCAATGGCGTATGACACATGCGCCATGACAACACTTGATCCCAATCCCAATCCCATGACTGACCATGTGTCCTCAACTGGTACACGCTGGGATATTGACCTGCTCTTCTGCCAAAAGTAAACAGCTACAATCATTACAGCGCATGTGAGCTTGTGCAGCATTTTCCATCTACACATCAAGGATAGCAATGCAGCTCTCACCTCTAGCGCACTGGCAAAGCCATCCGACATGTCAGCATGGTACATTGCCATGATGACAATGTTGACGAGCACAATTGACATGACGAAGCGGTTGAACCAGGGGTCATCCACAATACGGCGTGCCACACTGCGTGGGTAGCTCTGCTCGGCCCAAGGGACCAGGTCCTCCCGTTTCAGCAGCATAGACACCAGGAACTCAACATAGAACCTGACATTTGCTGAGATGTTGAGCGCTGCCCTGTCTCTTGCTAAGATGGCTTTCTGGTTGTCAACCTGCAGATGCGCATGTCGAGTGAGTGAGTGAGTGAGTGAGTGAGTGAGTGAGTGAGTGAGTGAGTGAGAGCGAGAGCAAGCAAGCCAATGAGAGTGAACTAGTGCAGTATCTGAGGCCCCAAATGGACGTTAGAGCAGTGCCCTGTCTATGTCCTGGCAGCATGATCATCTTGCGTAATCCAACTACACCCACAGCTGAAAGTACCCCAGTGACAGGGAAAAGCGGCCAACCCTAGACCCCAAGATCTGCAGTATTGTGATGCCATGACGCAGGTATAGGAGTACAGCAGCAGGGAGCTTACATGCATCTGAGCAAACCCTAAATCCTAAGAGCTGCAGCATTGTGATGCCATGACACAGGTATAGAAGTACAGAATAAGGGGCAGCTTACGTGCAGCTGGGCAAACTTGGCACTGATGACCGCCACCAAGAGGTTGAGAGCAAACCTTAAACCCTAAGATCTGCAGTAAGTGTGATGCCATGACACAGGCATAGAGAGACAGCAACAGGGGCAGCTTACGTGCAGCTGGGCAAACTTGGCACTGATGACGGCCACCAAGAGGTTGAGGGCAAAGTAGGTGCCAATCACGATGAGGCAGAAGTAGTAGATGACCACCACGTTTCCGATTCCGTCCAGCAGGTAGTACATCTGTGTGGTGGACCAGCTCTCCAGGGAGACCACTTGCAAAACTTGCAACAGGGCTCGTCCAATGGTGTCGAATGACACGTCACCCTGCATGCACAACAAGATAGGCAGTAGACAAGGGCAGTAGACAAGGGCAGTAGACAAGGACAGTAGACAAGGGCAGTAGACAAGGGCAGCAGACAAGGGCAGTAGACAAGATAGTCATCTGCAGAAGACAAGATAGGCATCTGCTGTAGACAAGATAGTCATCTGCTGTAGATAATGTAGTCATCTGCAATCGTCAAACAGACCCCAAAACGTCAATAATGGTTCAATCCTCTGAAGAGTTTGGATCTGAACTTGTGTCTGGGTGAGCACCTTTGATATTTGCAAACAGCTTGGGCAGAATAACCTGCTGTCCAGCAAGCACTCATGCAATCACAAGAGGCTCCGCCCTTGCATACAGCACAGCTCAGTGGTGTTTGCGTGCTCATTTGGGCTTGCAAAGCATTTAGGCTGAGTCAAGTGAGCTATAACACACTCAGAGCTGAAGCTGCAAGCCATGCATGAACATGGAAGCACCAAATGCCTCATTTCTCAACTCCTAAGCAGACATCAAGGCAGCACCAGGCATGGTGCATTGCAGTATCTGTAGTCACAGTGAATCGCATGCCCTATGCTGAAAGATTGGCCCATGGGCCAATCACATTACAAGCCTTTTCCACCCTGTGATTATCAGAACATGCAATGTGAGACCCAGCAGTATCACATGGGGACACTCCTGAGTCCCTATCTACAAGCCTGGGACACAGATATGCTGCCCCAGGCCTGACAGGAAGTGCTTACGTAGAAGGCTTCGTAGTCTCCATTCAGACAGGCATAGCCGTCACCGCAATCGTAGGTCCCGGAGGACTGCACAGAATTGCACACTTGGTCTGTCATGTTCTCCGGCACCGCCTCGGGTTGCAGTGTTGAGGGGTCCAGAGGGTGACACCTGCCCAGTAGCCTGCACACACGCACAGACAGATCAGGCATGAGGGCTATGGCCGCAATCCTCTTCCTCTTCTTCTGGCACTGCTGCAGTGTTGAGGGGTTTGAAGGGTGACACCTGCCCAATAGCCTGCACACACACACAGACAGATCAGGCATGGGGGCTGGCACTGCTGCAGTGTTGATGTGTCCAGAGGGCGACACCTGGCCAGTAGCCTGCACACATGCACAGACAGATCAGGCATGGGGCTGGCATTGCTGCAGTGTTGAGGGGTCCAGAGGGTGACACCTGCCCAGTAGCCTGCACACATGCACAGACAGATCAGGCATACTGCTGCAGTGTTGAAGAGTGTTGCTCAGGGCACGACCCCATGTGAGTTGATGTGCATTACCACATCCCTGAGATGCTCAAACGAGACTGCATGCTGTACTGTTGAGGGTGCTCGGGTGAGGTCAGGTAAGACATCATAGTGCGGCTCTTGCACTGCACTGCACTGCAAGAGCACGTAAAGCAGCACCAATCCCTCACCACAGGCAACAAGGGATAGGCACAGCAAGCATTGATCATGACTGCTGCTCCTGCTGCACCACTGATAGCTGTTGAAACATGTTCCTGATGAGCTTTGACTGTTTCTCCTTGTGTCAGTTTGTGCATGCAAAACATGTGTTGCCTGATCAGCTTCTGTTGCTTCTTTCCCTGTCAGAATTGCTTCAAACTGTGCATGCAAAGCATGTGTTGCTTGATCAGCTGCTACTGTTTCTTCCTTTGTCAATCTCGCTTAAACGTGTTCATGCAAAACATGTTTTTTCCCCCCCTTGCAACAACTGGTACCAGATACAATCACGCATTGCTTGTATCTGGTAACAAAAATTATGCAGGAGAACCAGGCGTCAAACTATTTGAGCCGCTTACCTGCCCATGAAGAGCTGCATGCCTATGATGCCAAAGACGAAGAAGACCCACGCCAGCAGCAGCACCACGTCCAGAAGCAGAGGAATGGCAGAGATCAGGGTGCTGACCAGCAGCCGGATTCCCGGATGGGCGCTGAGGGTGCGAAGGGGCCTCAGGGCTCTGAAAGCCCTAAGACTGGAGACATCGGTGGCATTACCCGGTAAGTACGGGGTGTAACTGGTAAGAGTGGTGATGAAGTCAAGCCAGCTCCAACCATTCTTCAGATACGCTACATGTAACAAGTAACACCTACTTACACAGGCGACTCACGTGTAAGGTGCCCTGACCTGAGCAATTTGCCAATGCCTGATGACAGACTGAAGGGGCAGCATTGACAAGGCATACAGCTGCAGGAGTTGCCTTTCAGCACATGGTTGTGAGCCTTTTGGCATGTAATCAAGAGGAGAGCATCAAGGTTGACTGGTGCCAGCAAGCAGCTGCTGAAAGGCTAAAAGGCAAGCTGAAAGGCAGGCCTCACATCACACTGCCTGATAGCTTGATTCAAAACAAGGAAGAACAACCATTGCAAGCAAGCAGCTGGTGACAATATAAATGATAAAAGTAATGACAACAATGATAAAATAATAGCGGTAATTATGAGTATTGTAATGTTATCCCCTGTACGATAATAATAACAAATTTAAAACCGCTTTTTGGCTCATGAAAAGGTAGGTATGTGCAGGACAAGTGTGGTGACAGCTGGTAACAGAAGAAAGGCAACATGCATGTGATGCAACCAGTCACTATGACAATGGAAAATTGAATTGATAGGGTCTTAGGTCTTTTCAAGGCTCACCATTAGGACCAATGATCAAGTTCTTGGCAATAGACTGCAGTACCACCTCGATGCTGAATGCTGCTGTGAAGAAGTAGTTGGCATCGATAATCTGCATGTCAGCACAACATTGCTGATGTACTTCTTCAGAACATTTGGAGCCATGTGCCGTAGGTGTGTTGTCAACATCTTTGCTTTCAAATCCAGGGCCAGGGCTGGGACCTGGGTCAGGGGCAGGGAAAGGCAAAAGGGAAAGGCAAAGGCAAAGGGAATCGGAAAGGCAAAGGGAAAGGGAAAGGCAAAGGGGAAGGACAAGGGAATCTTGTCAAATGCAAGGGCGCTGCCAGAGGGCTAGAGCCCGTTAACAGGAGTACAACCTGCCAACGTCCATGATATGGTGAACAAGCCCCAAGGGGCAGCATGAGCACTCATTGCCACTCACATTCACCAGCACACAACAACACAACCTGCGCATGTCAGTCATACACGCCCCCTCCTGGGTAGGGCCTTAGTCCCAGCAGGAATGAAACTTTATGCTGGCAGCCATTGGGGTATGCCATGTACAGTATGCCAATCACGACTAAAGTATGTCAGTCATACAGCAAGGACATAGCCCATGCTGCCACAGCAGCTAAAAGCTCAGCTGACGTTTAGAGCTCCTGGCCGCCTACTGACTGGAAGACTTTTCTTGGTCTTTGCAGTCAGACAGCAGAAGGAGACACCCTTTGCCGCTTGTGGTTATGTTGGTGCATGTATGTGTCATGAATAGCTCTCCCGCCCAAACAAAAGAAAGAAACAAAGAAAACAAAGGGATACGCACCCTTTGCCACTTAGGGTCGCCAGCGCACTCAGGCTTGTTTGCAATCTCCACCTCGGTGTCGCACTGGGGATTGGCGATGGCCAAGAAGACGCAGTTGGCCATGATGATAGCCAAAACCAGGCGGTTGAACCAGGGGTTCTCCACTATCAGGATGGCCACCTTCCTGACTGGGCTGATGCGAGCAAAGACACAGAAGGACAAGTCTCGCTGTTGTGCCTGGAGCCA
>JAABUP010004920.1_pt1 | contig 21257 bp, 20 predicted proteins | sample 5559201 | NCBI WGS metagenome assembly JAABUP01 (sample SAMN10711887, study PRJNA513373) | rock metagenome | isolation source: Antarctica rocks | place: Antarctica
CAAGCGTTGGTGGCGTTGCAGTGGCTTATCAGCGCCGTTTCCAGACAGGAAGCGGACGGGCGGTTTAGAGGGCCGTGTCTCTAGATCGAGACGTGGTAGGGGGAAATAGCAATCATACCGAATTGATCATAATCGGAAAAGGAGGAGTGGGGGGAACTGGAGCCGTCACACAAATCAGCTGGAGAAAGGGAGCGAAGGATGCGGAAGAGAGGCCTGCCTTCCTGCCGTGGCCGTGAAGAGAAGGAAGGAGATGTCAGATGTGACGATTCCCGTGTCAAGTGCTCTGAATGATATCTGATGATGAGGTAACTTTTGATCGTCGATAGGAGTGTAGATGTACGATCCGGTGAAAGAAGCGGTGGAGGCAGAGAAGTGGGATGTGGAGCGTAGAGCGCTAGAACAGGACCGTACTGTAGGTAGAACCCTGCCCTCTCGCGTGGCATGGGTCTCGTCACGAATTCGGAATTCGCTCAGGACGATGATTATTTTGCCCATTGATTAAGTGATTATTACTTTCATTCTACTCCGAGTAGCCCTTGCCGCCGTCCTTTCGGGGATACAGGAAGAGCAAAGTCAAAAGTGGCAGAGCCATTCAATGATCCAGATCCTGCCTCGCCAGTCGAACAGAGTGCCAACCGTCCACCCCCATGCCATTGGTCCTGTCGCGCGACCCAGCACCAGTCCGTTCTAAGTTGCGGTGACAAAGGGAACAGCAGAGCAGACGGTTGCCCCTGCTTCATATGTACTGGCCTCCCCCACAACCTTTGTCGTTGACTCCGACCTACCCACCGTGCCACCCTCATAGCTGCATGCGTACATGCATCCGACGATTCTTACCACCGCATCATCTACCTGGGCCTTACTGTACTGCGCACATTCCACTTACACTGCCCTGCATATGTTAGACAAAGCGAGAGGAGCGAGGAAGTGCTGGGCAGATCCATCAGCGGCGAGTTAGTCGCTTTCCATCCACCTCCAATCCAGACAAAGGTAACTTTCGCCCACCAATCTCCCTCTGATCCCATTCTCTCCCACTCCAACCCCACACGCAACGGCCGTTAACACACACTCGTTACCATCTCACGGCCCCAAATTATCTAATCACTGACTCGGGTCACATGTCCAGCTTCCGGCCATCTACTTTTTCGACCCCTCGCGCTGGCAACCTCGGTCGCAGCGGCGCCTGACGCAGCATTCCTCTTCCGATTCACCCTCGACACCGTCTACAAAAGCGTAGTCTGGCCTCAATTCCTCTGGCCTGCGCTGCCAGTGCCCTTCACGATGCCGGTGCGGTTAGAGAACCCAATGTTGTCCGTCGACCCGGGAAGGATGCGCAACGTTGACACCCGGAATGTGGAGAACCTGTTTGGCATGTGGAGTGGTAAGCATGGGCGTCGCGCTGCAGATTCAGGGCCCGCTATTGACATTCGCTCCAGTCTTCTCGAAATGTGCAGAATCAATGGAGAATGGCAAACGATTGGAGAACCTGAGTTGGCGTATATGGAATCGAGAGACCCTCTGCTGCGAGACACAACCACAATTCGCCACCACACCTGCAATCGACATCAAAACGTCGAGGCCAGGACGCAAAGACGTCCCGGAGCTCTCCGCGAGTGTCGACTCGGTATCGTCGGAAGAGTCAGACGCGACCGAAGAATCACCGTCGTCACCATCTTCACCTACGGCGCCGTTGGAGATCCACACACATGCAAAACGAAATTCACCGACTACCATTGCCGCGTCTCGTGGGAAAGAAAAGCACATAACTTCGTTGGGCTTGGAGAAGATGGTCTGCTCGATCAAAGACAAGCAAGAAATCGGCCCTTTGTCTCCTAGCATTTCGGACGCCATTCCGGCGGTGTTACTTTCAACAGACATCACGCCCCGACCAACCTCTCCCACCATAGATGCCCCGTTCCGCTCCTCCGATTCCTCATCCTCCACCGCTCCGATTAGCAGCCCAGAAACCGATAACAGCACAATCCAGACCATCGGTTCAGACACCAGCGCCGAACTCACCATGCCTCACAGTGTGGTTCGCGGATTCTCGCCCAACCACGTCTCATCTTCATACCGATCACACACTCATCTTGCGCCCGCACCGATACCGACCAAGTCGATGGTGCCAAGCAAAGCCGAAGAGTCGAAGAAGGGTGGCATGTTCTTGCTGGGAGGCTCTTCAGGCGAGGACGACAGCTCCTTTGAGGAGAGAATGACGTCGCAATCCAAGCAGAGCTCCCTCACAGCAGGACTCAAACGCCCCCATAGTGCAAAGAAGACGTTGTCTTTCCGAGATGAGTTGGAGTCCCGTCAATTGAACAACAAATCACATGAGGACGAGGGCGTATTCGAGTCTTCAGATGAGGAGGACATTCCTGACAGTGCAATTGACTCTGAAGAGGAGGAGGAAGAAGACGACGATGAGGACTGGGAAGATGATGCTTCGGAAAGCAATGATAATACTGCGACCACACCGATGTTTCAACGCGTCGACTCAAAGCCTAACCTCGTCTCTCGAAGATCTCTCCTTACTACTCTAATGAATGAAGGCGACAGAGCGGCGGCTTTCCAGAACATGGCTTCAAGATCTACGCCGGCTCTAAGGCGCTCACGAACCTCCAAAGGAAGCCCTCCCATCGGCCTTCCTACGGGAGATGACGCCAATGATGCCGCCGTTGAGCCGTCGGTGCCCATGCTGGGACCTCACATGACAAGATCGAAACCGATCATTATGACTACCTCCAACACTCACCACCAAATGGCGCTGTCACCTCGAACAACCCGACGAAACATGCTCTCGACAGAGATGACCGAGTCTCTTCGAAAGCACGTTCTGTGGGAACGACAGCAAAAGAAAGCCACGGCCAACGCGGTCCTGAAGAGGAGACATACAGCTCACAATCTAGTGAAACTCCGGGAAGATGAGAAAGTCTCGGCAGAGGGAGATTCCAAGATCAACTCCTGGAGGTTTGGCCCAGCTGTCGGTGAATACCATCAGGTCGGCTGGTAGTAAGGAGCCAGCCCACCATCCTCTACACTTCACATACCTTGCTCGCTATCAGAGCGACTACTTTTGAACATACTGCCTCTATTTGGCGGCCCCCTATACTCAGATACCTCACATACCAAATCCACGGCACACGACGGTGAATCACGATTTTCCTTCTTGCATTGCTTTTAGCGACCATTCATTGGGAGGTCTAATCATAGCGAGGCGGCATAATGCATTGTTCTAGCGATTACACTTCATACACATCAGGCCTTCATTGGCAGGTTCGTCGGCTCGGCGTAGCCAATTAGAAAACTTTTCCTTGGGGGGTGTTTTGCTTTACACAGATACCACTTCTGCAGCATGTGCCATCATGGCACACTGCAACGCCGCTGCTACTTCGGAACAGGAACACACGTGTTCTACTACTGACTACACTGAGATGGAGTGGGAATTGAGTGGACCGTCTTGCTTCCTCTCGAACGCGCGGCGAAAAGCCACCGAGGTTGGCGGTGGAATGCGAAGGAGGCGGATGAGTCGCTCAGCCGTGGAGGGTTTTGTGGAGCGACGGCTGGATGCTCAGGTAGTTGAAAGCAATGGAACATCATCCATATCCAAATCTGGTCATTCAATTGCCATTCTCGCTCCCTCGCCCCTTTTGCTTCTTGGCTAATGGTTCCTTGGTTATGTTCGACCGCGGAGCTCGTATGCGGTATTTGCCCGTCCATTTACGGGCACCCTCTCCCGATTGATTCCGACCTCGTTCTCCCCGATGCGCTCTCTAACCCTGAAAGAAAAAAACCAATAAAGCTTCCAGAAGGAACCGAGACCCGAAATAGAACGGTGCGTTGAGGTTAAAGTAATCATCACGTGCATATCGATTGTTCTAGGCTGTCAAGTACCAGGTACCACGACATTACCACGGTACCGACCAAGAGAAATCGCGAAATCCCTCACCGGCGACCGGTCGAATGGCATCCTCGGTTCCACACATTCCCTTCCGACGGTGTCACGTCGTTCGTTTAGAGTAACTTGGCGCTTGTGGAGCGTTGGGACAGCCTACCGTTGGATGTGGAAGGTAGGTGGGTCCCCATGTGGGTCCCTGTGGGTGGGGCCAGCGCGTGGCCTGGAGTGGGGGGCGCGCATGGTGCGATTAGATTAGGTGGGTAGGTAGCTTGGCAGGGCTTTAGGGAGGCTGGTGGGGGGGTGGGGTCATGCCTGGAGGCCGAGGTATAGTCCCTGGCGAGCCTGGCCGGGGCCTAGGACCTTATCGAAGACTCGATTTTAACAGCATACTGCCAGCGGAGCTTAAGATGCTGTTTGGATACTCTACCGGCTTCCATACTGTGTCGAATGTCCAGACTGAGTCACAGGCAGCATTAATCTGGGTACGTAGGTCACCAGGTATGTGATTGAAGTAGTAATTAGGATACGGCACTATGCATCACTCCGACCAGCGGGTCGCCGCTCTCTCCTCTCTCTCACTCATGCCTTTGACTCATCGCCATCGATCAACCACCACCGCAGCTGCCAACCTCGCCCGTCTCCGAAACATGACTCCTCGCGCAATGTAATGATCAACAACGACCAACCCGCTACAGCAGACTTTCCTCTCCAACTCTTTCATCCCGTCTTTGACTGCCTAGGAACCCACGTGCACCTGATCGACTCCCCACGCTCGCTACCATTGACACCGTGCATCGGAGAATAATTTACCATATCGGAGATCCATCGCCGACCTCCGAATCGTTATCGGGCAAAGGGCCAGGGACTATGGGAAGTGGTATGTGATATCGGAAATATAGTTTCATGATGCGCTGGCGGTTTCATGGTCACACGGTCACACGGAGATCGCGAGCTGATGGGACTAAGGAGGTCAGGAGCCTGCCCAGCAAGGCGACAACAACAGCAGCACCGCGGCCGCTAGTAAGAAGAAGACGGTCTATTGTAGGTTCTTTGGGACTAGGAACGGTAGGTCTCTTTTGCCACTGATGTGCGCTTTGCACGTGCTTCTCTATTCCCACCTCTCATCGTCTGAGTCCTTGAGCTTGCACGTGGATGTCGTCTCTGTCTAGCTTTGGCCTAGTCCTTTCATTCTCAATTTCTGATATCTTGATTTGCCACCGTAGGCTGTCGAGCAGGTGATGCGTGCCCTTTCATTCACGACCCGTCTAAGCTTCAGGATAATGGACCGAAACCCAAGGCTCATCCTAAGACCGGGCGGAAGACTGGTGGCGATGAGAAGCCGCCAGCTGAGAGTGGACCCTCAGAGGGACCATCGTCGACCCTGAACCAAGGTCGCCGATATCTCCCTCCACCCGCAGATGGAAGTCGTGTGGTCAGTAAACCTGTGCCAAAGTCACAGGCTGAGGATCCACGCTCCTTCCAGATTTCACAGCTGAAGCGAAGATTCTCCCCTGTCGAAACTGCTGAGAATGGAGGTACTGCATTTTCTTTCCAGATGGTGCCTTCTGATCCGGATTTCCCATTTGAGATGCCGGGAGGACTGAATTGTGTGCTGCATGTACCGTCCTCGTACCCAAAGGATGGTCGGCCAAGTCTCGATGTGAAAAACAACGAGATGGGTACAGAGTATCGAGAGTATGTTGAAAAAGGATTTGCTCGTTTGGCAGAGAGAACGCCGCAAACGAGCTTGTTAGGGTTGATGAACGCTCTGGATAGACAACTCGAGGGTCTGCTAGGAGGAGAGAAGGAAGTCGAGGTTACAATCGTCCCAAACAAAAATCCAGGGAAAACATTGAAGCCAGCTGAGCCGCCGAAGCCTAAACTAGATTCAAAGCGTGGGCCATCAGTCCCAATCAGGGGAAGCAAGCCTACAGAGACCCACACGCCTGAACAACTTCGCCTCGCTCGAGAACGTCGAGACACGGAGACCCGCCAGCTTGAAGCCCGTCTGGGACGCACCTCGCTTTTCTCGAAGTCCTCTGATAGCATCGCTTACACTCTGCCCATGGCACCTCGGAAGCATGAAGATCTCCCTGTACCCCTGCAAGGAGTCACGTCCGTCAAGCTTCTTGTCCCCTCAATCTACCCTCTTCAGCACTGTAGACTCGAGCTACAAGGGGTAAGCCGCGAAGCGGCAAGAGCTACAGAAAAGGCTTTTGAGCGGAAGGCCAAAGAGAGCCAAGAGATGACCCTAATGGGACATGTGAATTGCATGGCTCAGAATATGCATATCCTTGCCACAGAGGTCACAAATGATCCTACGGTCCAAGAAGAAGAGGTGAAAGACTGGGTGCTAGTGGATGCGGAAGAACCAGCCACTGAAAGAAAAGTCAATCCCGAGGCGGATGACCGTGATCATATCGTATTCATCCCTCGCCCGCCTGAATGGACTACCACCAAGGACGACGACGAAGGCTCCAGTGAGAGCGAGTACTCGGACTCCTACGACTCAGGTGACGAAGACGAAGAAGTCGGAGGTGCGGCCCTAGAATCTGTACCTGAACAACCAACGACGTCTGCTCCAGAACGCGGGATATCGCTCTCCTTTCCTCTACTCGAACTCTACAGTATCGAACTACTCGAGCTAATCTCTCTCTATATCACCATTAAGTGCGAACGCTGCAAAGATACTATGGACATCAATAATCTGCGAGACAAATCACAGAAATCTGAGTCCTGTAAGAAATGCGCCATGACCCTCAGCGTCGGGTTTCGAAGAGAATTGATGCATGTCAATTCAGTCCGCGCCGGATATCTTGATCTCGAGGGATGCACAGTAGTCGATATGCTGCCGAGCACCTTCCTCCCCACCTGCTCCGAATGCTCCACGACGCATCCCTCTCCAGGGGTGGTATCAGTCCGCGGTGCATCTACCATGGCAATTTGCCGTGAATGCCATCGAAAGATGAGCTTCAAGATCCCAGAAGTCAAGTTCCTTCTAGTCAGCGCTGCTGCTCGAGAAAATCGTGCGCCTGTGCGTAAGAGACCTAAAGAATCCCTCGGCATAGTGGCAGGGCAGGAACTCCCTCGCCGCGGTCGCTGTACCCATTATAGCAAGTCTTATCGTTGGTTTCGCTTCAGCTGTTGCTCGAAAGTCTTTCCTTGTGATAGATGCCATGACGAGGCGAGTGATCATCCGAACGAGCACGCCAAACGAATGATCTGTGGTCATTGTTCAAGGGAACAGAATTATCGACCGGAAGATTGTGGGATTTGCCATGTGAGCCTTGTCAAGAAGGCGGGAAGTGGTTTTTGGGAAGGTGGGAAAGGAACAAGAGACAAAAGCCGGATGTCGAGGAAAGGTATGTGACCCTTCATCAATGCAGAGGTGGTCTGCTGGAGAGGAGTGAGTTGATGGCAATGGAGCTGACGGTGTGGTTGATAGATCCACGGAAATATAAAAGACGTCCAGGTGGAACTCTGAGGAAGGCCAAGGCTGGTTGAGCCGGCATGGTGATACTATTAGCGTACTTATCAATGACGAGCTCTAGAGGAGATTCCCCATGTTGAACGCTTGCCCTGGATTTGCATTCCGATAGTGATTGCCATCATTGGCAGTGTCTTTGAAAAAAGGAATCAGGTCTCACTGATGAATCAATTTTGATGGTAAGAATTTCAGTTTCTGTTCCTGGGTGGCAAGTATTGATACGATACCATCCGAACTGAAACGGCTAGTGCTGGTGGCAGTTGTAGCACGTGGTCTTGGTATTACCGTTTGTGTGTGATACGGGTATGTAACACCCAAAACCTTCATAAGTACACAAGCGCCACTCCGCAGAGCCTCAAACATCCACACAGATTCCCCCATCACCTACCCCTTCCTTCACCAACCCCCCCAAAAATCTCAATGTCCTCCACATCCCGATCCCCTACAACCCTCCTCTCCCTCCCCCCCGAACTCCTCATGATAGCAGACTACCACCTAGACGACTATCTCTTCTGGGAATGCGGCCGTTTCAAATACCTTCGGAAAATCAATTATGAGACGCATGGGTGCTCCTATGTTTCGTTCGCGAAGACAAATGTTTATCTTTGGGGGTTGCTGATGGAGAGGAAGTTTCAGCGAAGGGTGGGAGAGGAGGAGGTGGTTGATTGGGGGGTTTGGGAGGGGTTTGGGTGAGGGGGTTTGGTGTTGAGGGGTCCTTGGTCTTTGACTGATTTGGAGGACTGCGGAGAATCAGAAGCTGGGTCCATCGATTTGCAAAGACGAATAAACTCGGCAGGTACAATGGTCTGTACCCGTCCGAGTCTCTGGCGACGACCTCGACTTTCTCGTTTCTTGATCACCATTGGTGCGTCAACCCATATGACGACTAGGATCCACAATCTCGAGATCAATTCACATCGCCCAAATACCCAGATCCTAATGCCCGGACGACAGAGATATCTTGTGTAACCGATTTTGCTCGTTGGTACCATCGCCAGCATGGACAATATCAAGCCGGGGACAACAAGAACAATGACGTCTCTCAGAATCAGTATCCTTGAGGCCTACTCGAAACCAACGCAGACCCTATCACCTCCAGAGAACTGTACGGTCATCCAGCCACTCAGAACGGACACCAATCTCATAATTGGAGTCCCTGTGTTCACAAACAAGTCCGGTGTCAGGCCATTGACTGGTCAGTTCTCTTGATGGGAGGGGAAGTCTTTATTGGATCGCTACACTCTTCCTTAACAGTATCGTGCATCTCTGGTTCAAATACTAGAACCTCCAACAAAGCGTTCCTCGCAAGGATCAGCAATGTCGTGGCTGAGACAGAACATCGTGATAGCACGGTCATGCTCTATGCGGGAGAATTTGCCATGTAGGTCGAAACCTACGCTGGCGGACTCGATGACGGGGGGGATCAGAGGGAAGAAGGTCGGTAGTAGTGATAGGGGTGTGAGCGATGGCGCGACGGATCAGCGTCACCGTCACGAGTGTTTGAGATGCAACAGGGGCAATGACTGAGCATGCCGTTGGATGTCTCGAGATTTAGGCTGTTCTAGACGTAGCATAGCTACGGAATTGGGTATCTAATATCTTCAACTCATTGAAAGCCATCATTCCTTGGCGATTTCAATTATAAAATACGTAGCTAATGCAAACTGTGCATCACTCATCCCCAGTCCAAAGCTACCACCTCATTCCTCCCCACCACCCTTCCTCTCTCCACAAACCCCACAAACCCCACAATCAGCAGCATTGACATACTGACTCCCCTTGCACCCATCACTTCGATAGCGTCAGTAGCGAGTCACTTTGCTGGTGTCCAGGACGTGTGAGCAGGCGGTGCAGAGGAGTGATGAGGAGGCGTTGGTTAGTGAGCATATTGGGCAGATGAGAGATGGAAGATGGGGTAAAGGAGATGGAGAGGTGTGGTTCTTCGGAGTGTTTTTGGTGGGTGGGCGGTTTGATGGTGCGATAATTGGAGTTTGATTTCGTGGTTCTCTATTAATCTTCCGAGGGTTTTCATGTTGACCATTAAGTTGAGGCTGACTCGATGTTGATGCATTCCCCGAAGCATCCAGGGGCGATAGTCGTGCTAGATGCGTGCCTACGCGGTCGGCTGGCAGTGGGACTTTGCGATGTATGTTGATCTTTGGTTTTGAAGCAGCCGGGGCGTCGGCCTCTTCAATGTATTGCGGGATGTCGTATAGATTGATTTGTGAGGGATCTGCAATAGCGGGCGTGGATTGCTGATTTGCTACTTCCTTGGGATGGCGAATTGATATTTGAGGATTTGGACGACCCGGACGATTTTGTGAACGAAGATCGGAACCGGCCTCGTTCAAGCTCCGGAGTTCTTCGATCTCCCTCTTGACATGAACATCGTCTTGGTCTTCGTCCCCACATACCTTAATCATGCCTCTACCCTTGCCATCCCGCATGGTTGATCCATCAGCATTGACTGCCTCATTCCCGTTATCCACACCGTCATCATCGCTCTCAGTCTCGCTATCCCCGAAAAGGCTCTCCTCTTCCTGCTTCGTCTCCTCCTTCACTTGCTCGAATCTCGCCAACGCAGCAGCAGCTCTCAGCTCCCGTCCTCTATTAGATCCCGCAACTCTAGGCTTCCCCTTCGACTTCTTCCCATTCTCCAGCTTGACTCTCGTGTCCTCATCATTTCCTAACGTCTGCCCGTTGACACCAAATTTCTTCTTAATCCGCCTCTGCTGCCGCTCAGCATACGTCTCTTTCGGTCGTTCCACACCCCTCTTCCTCTTTCCCCTCCTAGAACTCCTGAAGGTCCCACCGCATAGATTCGCGGGCAGAACCTCATTCTCCATACTGGTGCCCGTGTGATATTCCCCACTCAGCAACGTCTGTCCCCTTCCCCACAGGCCATCCCCGGTATATCCACGTCCCCAAAGTTCCCTCAGCTCACTCTTGTATTGGTTGTTTACCTTCCAAAAGGCCCCCGAATGATTCATCTGCACGCAATGCGCCAATTCATGCATCATGACCATCTGGACACTGCGAAAGCTTGACCAGTTCCCAGTATAAGGCGCCTTCAACACCAATTGAATGATCTCGCCGGCGTTAAAATTGCGGCCAATAAACTCGGGATTGGGTTCGTGTTCTTCGAGCGTCATTATCGAGAGGTGATTCGCCTTCATGATGGGGTGGCAGATGGCGGCGATGCGTTCAAGAAAGTCTTGCGCATACTTCTCACCGGGACCCGGGAGTGGCTTGATGAAGATGATTTGGGAAGATGGTTGCGGGCGCTGAGCGTTGAGTCGTTGTATGCCAATAGGCATTGTGATGGGTGTCTCTTCCTGAGAAGGATAAAGTTGCGGCGCGAGGCCTCTGGATGTTGTACAGTGGATGGAGTGACGTGTGGCAATTTACGCGGTATCACGTGACTAGGATGGATTGCAAAACAGAGTCGGCACATATCACTGACCTCTGATTTGAGAAGAAACGTCAACCGCTGAGTATTATGATAACAATAGCATTGATTGCAGAAAGACCCGGTCTTTTGAAACAAGCGGTATCAGGCATCATGCTGGCCATACACGTCATGAAGTCGTAACCCACCACACCTAAAATCGTAATTCAGCCTTTCGTTATATGGAAAAGCAGAAGCTGTCTCCGAAATTTAGTAGAGATCATCCGCTCTTGCGCTGAGCCCTATCAAACATTCCTATAGAAGCTCAAGAACTCCCACCTTGCTGTCAAACATTCCTTACCATGTTTGGACTCTAGTCTCTGAATATTTCTAGCATCAGGGGATGAAAGATCCTCGTCGTCCACATCTGTCCAAATGCCCCTCTTGTGTCTCGGGATTCTGCCATAGTTTCTTACGGACGTTAGCACCACTTCAGCCAGGTCTGTATCCATACTGGTACACTTGAGAGCCGATAAGACCTGGTCTATTGATATACCATCAACGGCGTGCGTATTTATCCACGCCTCCGTTTGAGCATCAACATCGGACGCTTCGCTCTCGGCGGGCGAGGAACTGGGTATAGGAGGCGGCGAAGATGGAATGACATGTTCCCATCCGCCCTCAGGCTCTGGTACTTCAAAGTCAGGGGCTGCGGTCTGCCCTCGCAGAATAGCCTGTGTTCCTTGCCTTGCGGGTCGTCGGTCAGAGATTTCAGTAGCAGTGGACTCAGATTCGGGTGATGCAACAGCTCCTGAGTCCTCGTCGTCCCAGCCTTGGTCAGGTGGAGGAACCTCGAAATCGATAGCCTGGGTGGGTTCTCGCAAGAACGCGTCTTTATCGTCCCAATCTTCATCAGGCGGAAGAACATCGAAGTCTATCTTCTGGGTGGTATCCATCAGTATCCCTTGGGTATCTTCAGGTACATATCCGGGTTCAGAGAGTGTCTCCGACGGCTGTTTACCCATTGGGCTTTCGTTAACGGCAATCTCGTCTTCAAGATCATACTCGTCCTCTTCATCATCGTCTTCACTGTCAATAAATAACGGGGAATCTGGCCTGTTCCCTGAGCGGACAGGAAGCTTGTCTGGCGTCGAAGCTATCTCTCGTATTGGTTCCGATCCATTCCGACGCAGACGCTTGGGAGACCGCATCATTTCGGGAGGGGAGCTGGAAGGTAGTTCTTCCTCGAGTGTAGAACGGTTTCTTCTCATATTCTCATCTATAGCGGAGACAATGTTTTCGGCTAATCGGACATCTCGTGGAGTCATCCCGGCATTACTTGGCCTTCGCCTATAGGGGGACCGATCTATAAGTTGCAAGCTAGGTGATTCAGGATGGTAGGAAGGGCTTTTCGATATTGGACCCACATTGGAGTCTAAAGTTTTGGAGGATGGAGATTGTGAAGCGACTTTGAGTCTCTTTGATGGCGTGGAAAATTGGAATGTGCTTTGCTCCTGCGTTTCGGTTCCATTCTCCGCGGTCTGTTTGGCTATTCGTTTGAGAAATCTTGGGCGAACATGGTCCTCCCAGAAAGCCTGCCACTCCTGGGCGGTATGGACGCTTTGTTCCTGTTATCCCGGAATTCAGCTTTAGTCTACATGGTATTGAGCCCCAAATCATGCTTACATCGATGTCGCGAGCCCAAGCCTCAAATGCTTCGATCATGTTTTCGGGACGGATCTCTAATATGTCTGCGCCATTCCTCATCAAAGTCTCAGCGTCCTCTTCGTCGAACGGAGTTGGATTGTGCCCAGATGCGCTAGATTTCGCTTGATGATTCTCGGGTCCCTTCGTTGTTCTCGAAGGATCATTTGCGAATGGGAGATCCGAAGGAGGGGTCGGCGGGGCATTGTGAGGCAGAGGAAAAGGACGCGGCCTTCCCTTCAGCTGCTTGATCCAGTGGTCTCGCCACGCTTGCCACGGATGCTGTGGATGCTATGAGGTGTTATCCAGAGCTCTGCATGGAGTAGCCCATGGCCTTTGCGTACTTTTGCCTCCAATTGCTTGTAGATCTCATTACCATCTATACCCCCGCGCTTCTGCGGATTGATGTGGACCCAATTCCACAGTATTCGATCGTCCTCCTGCGTAAATCTGTTGCGGGTTCCTTTTGCAGGTTGTATTATTGATCCAACACCTCTGACGGTTCCTTCAGGCGGCCCTGCCTGGTGATGCTGGAGATCCTCTAATACCCCGTTACGGACTGAACCCTCGATGAAGGTGTAAGAATGACTATGCAATACGATCAGAATGCCTCACAGCACACGCCGGACTGATGAGGTTAGACGCACGTTCCTGGAAGAGCTTCTTTTCTTGCGTGGTCCACGATCTTGATATCGGCATTTTTCTCGAGTGGCAGTATTTCGCCCCCATTGGCCTGTACAGCATCAGCAAGACCCACGACCGCAAGAGTATCTATTAATGGCTACGTACTCGAACATCATTGATGAATCTTGATCGTTGTGGTACTTTTTGCGAAAGCCAGAACTTGAGACCTTGAAACAAAGTACCTGGTTGTAGTCCAGCGTCAGCAGAAACGTCGCTAAGTACCATTTGCGCCATTGTCGAGCAATGTTTGTTTCATGAGTGTGTTCCAAGTGAAGGGCGACCAAGACGCGCCGTGCCAAGGCAGAGACACGATGTCACGTTTCTACGGTGAACCAAGCGCTTTGATTGGTAGTTGCGCTCTAGTTCTACCTTATATCTCACGTGATCTTTGATTGTTCAAGATTGCTCATGACCCTCAATCATTGCCTCCCAAGCATCTTCTTTTATCCTTGGGTCCGACGTCAAGATGAACGTGAGCTTCTATCGCTGCCAAATCCCCATTGATCTGCTGCCGAAGTGGAATACCTTAGGTCCTCGGACTTGCTTAGCATTATTTTTCTAGGTTTCTAATGCCAGCAGCTCGACTAGCCGCGTGAATTGTTGGTTACCCAAACGCGTTTTCTCTATCACCCGGCTCGAGATTTGAAGTATCCAACGAGAGGCTTCGTTGTTGCTCTAGTATGAGTGTCTTGAAGAAGGTCGCAGCTGCGGTGTTGCTCCTTTCATTCATAGTCTTCGTTGCTCTCTTTGGTCGCCTTCCTGCACTACGGTATATCTCCTTCATTGATGAACAGACCTTTCGTCTAATTTCTATTCGAGAAAATCACCCATAGGTCTCCTTCATCGCTTACTGTTCGTCGCAATACCCACTCTTCTACGTAATGTTGATATAGCTTTGACTGGTGGGCGCTTGACTCCTGCGCTTTGGAGACTCGGGCACTACCTGATGGATGAAAATCACCCGCTGGTCTTGGTAAGGGATAATTGGAGTCTTGAAGCATTGGTTGACATATCACTAGATATTTTTTCTTATGGTCATGTCAACGGCACAGCTGCTTTTTCTCTCATCAGCCTTTCTGCGCATGGGTCATCTTCACCAGGTCTTAGCGCTTGCTGTCAGTGCCGTACCGTACATTCTTACTTACAAAGCCGTCACCTCCACGGCTTCAGTGATCACTCCAAATAATCACCGGCGAGAAATGGGGCGATATCCATACGATCATGTACTTTACCGGCCAGGGCAGATCTGCCGGACGTGTCATTTCATCAAGCCCCCCAGAAGTAAACATTGCGGGATCTGTAATGTCTGCGTCGCTAAGCACGACCATCATTGCATTTGGGTGATGAACTGCTTAGGCAGAGGAAACTACGTATACTTCGTCAGCCTTATGGCGAGTCTGGGAACATTGCTTTCTTATGGTACATACCTCGCTTACAGCTTATTAACAGAAACGATCCAAGCCGACCCAATGACAACGTCAGAGAGTTTGGAAAGCAAAAGCTACTGGAGCAAAAGCAACACCTGGTCCCAAATATTCCACTTATGCGCTTGGGCTTTTGCGCACAACGTTCGCATTGGTGCTGTAGGCATGCTGGCTTTGCTGACTGCCCCTTTAGCCTGGGGCTTGTTCTGGTATCATATCTATCTGATATGGGCTGGCATGACTACGAACGAGACGTCAAAGTGGGCGGACTGGAGAGACGACATTACAGATGGTCTAGTCTTCAAATCGGACCGAGCAACAGAGAGCGATGGAAGCACTTATGCGAAGACTGATATTGAGCCTTCTGTCGATTGGCCAATATCTACTAGACAGCAACTCCGGAGTCTTCATGATTCGCAGCTCCCAGAACCACAACCAACGGGTGTGACAAATCAATCCTGTTCATCTACCTCAGATGACCTCACGTTTCAGCAGCAGGGCTGGAAGCGAGTCCGGAGTCTGGAAGAGGTCGATAATCTATATGATCTAGGGTTCTGGGACAATTTAAAGGACATCATCCCCTCGTAGTCATTCGGACTAAGCTTATTCAGCGAACCTTTTGTCAGTGAAGAATTACCAATGGACATGATATTAGCTGGATTATTCATCCTACTTTTAAGAAAAGGTAATGGCTTGACCCTCGTACCAGATTGTGAGGGCTAAAGTCTGGAGAGAAGGTTTTCGACTCCCGAGGTCCGTTTTCGGCGCTCTTGGCGCTCTCATCCTTCCCGCCGATGCTAAGCGTAAAACCCATTTTCGAAAAGATTACACAGACCTCATGTTTAACAATAATTCCCTCAAGTATACTTGAGAGGGGTGTGTCCAGCACTAGGAGTGCCATATCAAATCTCCACACACCACACAATGGCTTCGACTGAGGATTTTGGTTTGTCAGACATTGGTCGACCGCGAGCATCAGGGTATGAGGAGAGTGGCCAGAGCTCTGTCTATAGCAGACATTCACAAGCTGTAGATCGCGAGCATGAACGCGTTTCATTGCCGAGGGCCGACGGTGGAAAAGATGCGTGGCTGTTTCTGGCCGGTTGCTTCTGCATTGAAGCATTGACTTGGGGTAAGGCATATCTTCGCAATTGCACTGTTGCCTCTGCGGTTTTTTCGCCCGCATTTCTTGTTGGACTGTGCTATTGCTCTCAATCAAGCAATCACTTGTCTCAAAAACTAAACATGTTGGACTTTTTGTATGTTGTTATGCCATGGGCTGCTAATTTAGGGGGTGCCAAGACCATTTGCAACCACCTTGGCAGCCCATGGATATATATCACCAAGTATAGCCATGGCCGGATCACCCATCAGCTCATTTCATTTGTTGAAAGCCCTCGATAGCATATGGGTCTGGGATTTCTTGCTGACGACAAGCCAGGATTCCCGTTTTCATTCGGTGTCTTTCAGGATTACTATGCAACGCATCCGCCTTTCTCCAATGAGCCGTCAGGCATCGCGACCATTGGTAGCTCAGCCATGGTAAGCATCTCACCAATTGAATACTAGCTTTTCCATCAAGGACCAATCACAAATCCTCCTTATCTACAACTGACAAATCATCCTCGCTTAGGGAATCATGTACCTCGGTGCCCCATTCACATTTGCTTTCCTCCAACGCTACCCCAGCCAACGTCGCCCCTGCTCCGTCCTTGGCCTCTTCATTATCGCCCTCGCTCTAATTATCTCCTCCTTCTCAAATCGTGTTTGGCACCTCATCCTTACCCAAGGCGTACTCTACGCAGTCGGCGGTACTTTGCTCTACACGCCGGCCATTGTCTTTCTTGACGAATGGTTTGTTACGCGTAAGGGGTTCGCATTTGGGGTCATGTGGGCCGGCACCGGGGTTTCGGGAATCTGCATCCCCTTCGTCATGAATTGGGGGCTGAACAAGTATTCCTCCGGTGTAATGCTTCGGGCATGGGCTATAGTCCTCGTCCTCCTGTCCGGACCACTTCTCTATTATGTCAAACCCCGCCTACCAGTGTCTCCTGCAACCCACGCTCGGCCTCTCAATTTCCATTTCCTCAAGACTTCCACATTCTGGATCCTTCAAGCAGGGAATATAATCCAAGGCCTAGGCTACTTCATTCCAAACATCTATCTGCCCACCTATGCTCGCTCCCTCGGCCTCTCTCCAGTGGCTGGCACAGTCACTGTATCTCTGTTCAACACGACATCTGTCTTCGGTCAAATCATACTTGGAAGTCTGATCGACCGCGTTCACGTCACTACCGTCGTCCTCATATCCACCGTTGGCGCCACCCTCTCCGTCTTCCTCCTCTGGGGCTTCTCGGCGTCGCTTCCGCTCTTATGCATGTTCAGTCTTGTCTATGGCCTCTTTGCCGGTGGATTCTCCTCAACGTTCACGGGCATCATTCAAGAGATTAGAAAAATAGATGATCATGCTGAGGCAGGCTTGATATTTGGGATGTTGGCTGCAGGGAGAGGTGTGGGCAGTGTGGTGTCGGGGCCGCTGAGCGAAGCGTTGCTTAACGAGAGACCTTGGCTCGGCGAAGCCGCTGCTGGGTACGGTAGCGGATATGGGGCCTTGATCGTCTTCACGGGTCTGACCGCGATGCTTTCAGGTGTCAGCTGGGTTGGGAGGAGAGTGGGGTGGATATGAAAAAGTGCGTTGAGAAAGTATGCAAACCTGTCTAATCCGATTAATCTTAAATTTACTAAAAATATTCCTCACTTTCCTCTTGCTTTAATGCTCTCTCAGTACACAATCATTCATCATACCTCCCCGTCACTTGTCTGACGCAGTGACTCGGCTGATCCCCTCAGCCACTATGCCACGCTCCTCGCCCACTAACGAACAAATCCTTCACAGCCTTCGCTACTCAGAGGAGTGGCATCATCGACGCTGTCGGGAGTATTTCTTTGCCGACAGGCTTCTCACTCTCACTCTCATTCCCTTTTTGCCTGTTCCGCAAGTCGAACTTGAACATATTCAAGATAGCTGCAATAAATCCACAGCGATTTACTTTGTGACTCCACATTTTGAGCCTCATACCAGAAACTATAACAGGGACGCAGGAGATCGTTTCGACATTATATACTCCACTTATGAGCAATGGTTTCGCGGTCATCACGTCGACATCGATTTCGGGAAATTCGTCGCCAAGCTCATCTCTATCAAGATTCCGTCTGATGAGCAAAGACCAACAGTCGAAGATATGATGAACATTCATGAAGCCTGGTGTGAGCATGTGGAAATTACTTTACCGTTGTGCTCCAAAAACAAAGACTTCGCAGGAACGGAAATTGAAGATCATTCATACAAGCAAAACCATGGCCCGGTTGGGATCAATGAGGAACAGTATATGCACTACAAGCTCCAACCTCTTTTTCGGGCTTTGATCATAATCATCGATAACTACGCAAGCGAAACAGGTGCAGAAAAGGTGGTTCATTTAATCCGTACAAACATTACATCGAAATTGAGTGCGCCCGTTACCTTCGAAAGCATTACGCCCAAATTTGAACAAGATTCGTTTTTTGGACATGGCAATGACAAGGTCGTAACCACCACCCTCTCAGCAGCTATCGATTTCGTCATGGCCCTCGAATCGCGCGAGCAAACCGCCTTCCCGGAAAAACACCGGGATCCGAGCATAGTGGATAGGAGGATGGGAGATTCAAGAAGCCACATGGAGATAGCCAAGTCTAGAGGTTATACGGGACCTGAGATTCGGGGGCCGTCAACTGGCTGGGTCAAGCTTGCCGAGGGTGAAGATGTGATACCGCCGGTTAGTCCTCTCGTGCTACAACAAAGACACCGCGCGGGTTTGCCGACTCCACGCTTTGCCCATCACCGCAAATTGATCAAAAAGAGTAGCTAAATAGGATGGTTTGACTGAGGCAGTCATGGTTCATTTCGAAGACTAGTTCTCTACTGCTCACGCGCAATGAAAAGCTGTTGGATCAAAAATAATAACACCCTACCAGAACCGCTTCGGGCAATATATGACTCCGAACATCAAATGAAAAGATGCAAGGACCCCTCCATTCGAAATCTCTGTCCAAGACACCTCTTCAATATCTCCGCTGTTAAGGAAATTGTCTAGATATGGCGGGTGACATCGTAGTGATAGACGATGGCTACCTATCAAAATTAAATGTTTGACAGAATTGATTGGAGGACTAAAGTCTCAGAGCGCGTGTAAGTCTATCGATATACGGTTTTGCTGCTATTGCAGTTGTTCCGAGGTAATCTGGACTACAGGATCCTCACATTTGCGAACCCTAAGGGAAATCAGAGTTGATGGGTATTTTCTGCGGTGTTTGATATTCTCCGTCCTCAATCCTACAATTGATACCCATTGTAAGGAATTCAAAGCTGCGTGTATGGGTTCGAAAAGCTCTGTCTAAGGGCAGTTGTCAAAGCATATCTAGCCATCGTAAACAGCTAAAGTACGGAAACCGAACCATGTCCGGGGTGTCATCCTTAATTCCCACCAATTCCAAAATACGGCTCTCCAATATGCCAATCAATGCAAACGATTCTGTATCCATACACTCATTCGTCTGCGCGTTTCTACTTCGTCAAATCAGGGCTGTTGCCCGGCCATCCATTGGCCCGGAAAGGCATTTCGTATTCTAGATATGATGGTCTTCTAGGCACCTATGTCAGAAGCTTCTCAACTCGTCGACCACGTAATTATTGGTCGTAGGGGGACCGGTGCCGGTAGGTCCCGAGCGTCGAGCCATTCCGGTGCGCTGCTAATCGGGAGGCCAGTGTTGGATGTCGGTCTCTAAAGGAAAGCATCGGAGAAAAGCAAGATATTTGAACATCCTGTCTGTTACTGGCTAGGTGGTGGTGATGGTTTCAGGAAGTGACTCGATGGTGTGTTCTCGAGGCATGGCCGATTTTTCACCAGCTTCTCGTCCCGTTTGACCTCCCATCGATTTCGCTCTCCCAGGTTGCCACTTGCTCCAAGTCCTTCGCCTCCTGGAAGCTGACCACAGTCCATTCATCATGCACCATGGCCCAAGTCGTGTTCCACTCTGGATGCCAGTTCTCCTGTCCCAGACCCTTTTTGACGACCTCTGCGTTGATTCGAGCACTGTACTGCAGTGCAGGTCCTGCATGTACTTCTGCAACATCGATATCTTGGCCTCCGGCTACCGCACCATCGCCATGGTTAATGTTTGAATGGGATGACGCGGCGGTGATGATTTGTGGCCAGACACCAATACAGGCCATATCGATCCGGTCACGGCATGCAGCCATAAGTTCGAGATCGAGATTATCTTGGGCTTCCTTGAAGTACTCTACTATTTTAACAGCGCCGGCATAGCTGATAGCGTAGCCAGTTGAGCAGACTGCCTGAAAATTCGAACATTGTTCGTGTTCCCGGTCTATGTTGCATGTCTTGTGGTCCCGAGGCGAAGGTGTATTCATGGTCCTCTGGTGGAACGCTCGTGTCGTTGATCGCATATATGCGTCCGTTTCCATAATTGCTGCTGCCACAGTGGCCAATCCAAATGATATCCCAATTATCGCCATAGGGCGACGGATCAAACGGGGTTCCAAATCGTTCGATATCATTAGAAGGCTGGAATGGCCAATCTACTAGATTCTGGGCTCCTTCAGCGACTCCGGTCATGATGTCCTTGACGCGCATATCCCAATCGGAGTCACTTTCCATTACGAGAGCTGTAGAGATTCTTTGCACGATGATCCTGGATAAGGATTAACGATTCTCTCGTGTGCAATTGTTTGAGAATCGATCGCTCACTTCTTCCATGTTCGAAGATAAGAAATGAAGCAGCCCAGCTCGCCGCGTTCTGGCTGTCGATATTTTGCCCAATCGGGCGGCCATGAGTCTTGCGCTATATGTTCGTCTCTGACTGCGTCGAGAACTGTCAGGGTGATATTGGTTGCATTGGCGGCGTCCAGAATTGGAACCGTTCTGTCTGCTCGATCAGGGAGCGCCAAAGCGAAAACTTTCTGGAACTGTTTGTGCATTAGTATGTATGAAATGGTCAAGGTCGGTGTTTCATACACCCAGTGTTGTGTTGTAGATAGGCGGTCCTTCCAGGACGTCAGCCTTGTCCTGTCTGAAGGAGGGTATGCCAGAGTTCGGTAATATGAAGCTCGTACAGGAAAGCACAATGAGAACGAACAGGCCGAGAATGAGCAGCTTCTGGGTGCAGGGAGCCATGGTGGACATCCTGACTGGCAGTCCTGCAACAGCAGAGAATCCGATGATAGTATGACATTCCGAGGGAAAGAGACATCTGTCATAACTTTCGCCTTGTACAAGTAAGGAGGTCCAACATTGACCTGGCCTTTAGTGTCCGCAGCGTAAGGTGCAGCACATGACGGCGCAAGCTATAATTGTGAAGATTGAGACGGTTCGGTGAGGAAGAGGCGCGGTTGTTTGATCATCTTTTAGAATTGTCCATGCTGAAGCTTGTTTCGCTATTGAAGATCGCCTGAAAATTAGTGTGGCACAATTTCCCACGCCTTGAACCCCTGCAGCATTCACGTTCCATCCGAACTTCCTGTTTCTATCAGGCATCATCAGAGCTGCAAAGCGCCGCTCTGCCCACCAAAGCACTCTGTGCCGTAGACCTCAGACCGTGAGAGCAGCATGCTTCCTG
>JAABUP010004921.1_pt1 | contig 21256 bp, 20 predicted proteins | sample 5559201 | NCBI WGS metagenome assembly JAABUP01 (sample SAMN10711887, study PRJNA513373) | rock metagenome | isolation source: Antarctica rocks | place: Antarctica
TGGAGCACGAGTACGAGGCGCACGCGCGGCCGGCGCTGGCCAGGTCTGCGGCCCGCCGTGGGCTCTGCTGTCATCGGTGCCCCGTGTCAAGGACGGCCGGTGGCGCAAGGCACATACAGCGCCTTGTTTGTATTGGTCGGGAGGCTCACCAGCTCATGCGCACACAGGTGCGACAAGTGCCGTGAAACCCATACTAGTCTCTTGTCTGTACACTGCTGATGCGTGCACCATGTCGTTTCACCTCACCCCCGTTCGCGCTCTCGGGGGCAGGCTGGCGCCGGCCGACCTGGTCGGCCTGGCGCGCTGGCTGGTGCTGGGCGGGCCGCCGCCGCTGCCCGGCGCGCCCGCGCTGGCCCCTGGCGCGCTGCCGCCCGGGCTGCGTGCGCGCGCCGCGCACGACGCCATGGCGGCGGTTGAAGAGGCGCTCGCGGTGAGCTGCCGCCCCTCTGGCAAGCTGCTGAGCGGGAGCGGCGGCGGCGCCGCCGCCGCCGCCGACGGGAGCCCCGCGGCGCCGGCCGCGGATGGCAATGCGGGGCCTGACGGGCGCGGCGCGACCGACCTCGCGAATAGTATGCAGGCAGGAGGGCACAGCGCAGGGGACGGGGATATGGACCCGGGGCTGCGCCCGCTGCTGGCAGCTCTGCAGCGCGAGGCCGGGCGGCTGGGCGTGCTGGGCGAGGTGCGCGCGCGCGCGGGCCTCGCGCCCGCCGAGCTGGCCGCCGTGGAGGCCGCGCTCGCAGTAGTGCCTAGCCTCGCGGCTCACGACCCTGCACGCGGCGCTGCTCTCTCCGCCGCCAACGCCGCGCAGGGCGGGCAGGCGGCGCGGGCGGCCGGTGCGGCCGGCGGCGAGGTCGCAGGCGGCGGCGCGGCAGAGGCCGCAGACGGAGCAGCGGACGACCCGCAAGGGCCGCTGACAGAGTGCGTCCGCGGCCTGGCCGCGCGCGGCTGCGGCGTGCACAAGCTGCTGGCCGTTGCCGACGCTGCGCTGGGCGGCGGCGCTGGCGGCGACAGCCACGACGGGGCAAGCGTCGGCGAGGCTGCCCGGAGCTTCGTGGCGCGCGCGGTGGCCGATGTGTTCCGCACAGCCCTCAGCGCACACGGCGCCGGCGGCGAGGGCGCGGCGGCTGCGGGTTCAGCCCTGGACGGCGCGGTGGCCTGCCTGGCGGGTCCAGGCGTCCCTGCTGATCAGGGCGCGCCGCCAGCGAACGGGGCGGTGCAACGCCCGCGCAACGGCCTGCGCCGTGCGGACGACGGCGCTGCGACCGTCGACGACGCGGCGGCAAGAGGCTGCGCCGGGGACGTTGCGGCGATGCGTAACGCGGCCTGGGCCGAGCTGCACGCCTTTGCGGCCGCGCGCGCCGGCGGCGCGGCTGCGGCGGACGCGCCGGCGCTGCGCCTGCTGGACCAGCTGTGGCCGGACGAGCACTCTGGCCACGTCGGCAGGCACGGCGCCCCAGCCGGACCGTCCCTTGCGCGGACTGCATGCCTCCGTGCGCTCAGCAGGCACTGCTGAGCGGTGCCTGCAGGCACGCATGGCGTCCCGCAGCACACTGCTGCGCGCCAGGTGGGCGGGGTGCACGTGCATGGCAGAGGAAGTCTGACAGCTGCTGCCATGCCTTGCGTGCTGACCTTGCAGCCGTCTGAGACCTGGACATGCCTCAGCGCGCATGCCTGCTCCTGCGGACGCACCGCGGATTGGACCCTCGACCCTAAGAGCGCGGCCGGCCTCTGCCATTGTGGTCCAAGCAGATTGCTGCCTGCAGGGAGGCGCTGACGACTTGCAGTCCAGCGCACGTCCCATCTCTGCCAGGCGAAGCAGCCGGACCTATTGTGCCTGCCTACCTGCCCCACCTATGGTATACACCTCACTGAAAACCGTCTACCTGGCGGGCAGGTGGCCAGGCTGGGCGCCCCCGGCGGCCGCGGACCCGCCGGCCGCATGCGCCCTGCGGCTGTTCGCCGCGACGGCGGCGGCGCTGGCGCCCGCGCTGCCTGGCCTGCGCGTGGCTGCCGCCGACACCGCCGACGCTCGCGCCGCCCAGGCCCTCTTCCTGCGCGCGCTCGCCCTGGCGCCCCAGCTCGAGCCGCATCGCGACCAGCGCGGCCAGCAGGTCCTGGCCTCCGCCGCGGCCGGCCCGCCCGCGCGCGCGGGCGCGGCCGGCGAGGCGCAGGAGCTGCCTTCGTGCGGGCGCCAGCAGACGCCAAGTCCCGGCCCTGATCAGCCCTGTCCGGCGCTGGCCGCCCTGCGCACGGTGCTGGCCGAGGTGTGGCGCGACGGCTGCGCGCTAAGCGGCCCGCTGCCGGGCCCAAGCGCTGACCCTGGCGATGGCCCTGGCCGTGCGCATGCGGCTGCCGGCGGGCGCGCCGAAGGCGGTGCAGAGAGCGCGAATGCGGGCGCAGCGGCGCCCGCGCAGGAGCCCGCATCATACCCGGGCCGTTCCGAGCAGGGTGCGCAGGCTGCTGACGGGGCGGGCGGCGCAAACGGGCAGACTGCGGCGCCGCAGGGGGCAGCTGGCAGCCTGGCAGCAGAGAGCGGCGCGCAGGGCCCCGCTTCTATGGGCGCTTCGCCCGCGGCCGAGCAAGCCCCGGAGGCGGGCGACGGCTGGGGCAGCGACGGCGAGCTGGAGCTGGAGCTGCTGGACGAGGCCGCGGGCGGCCCCGCGACGCCGCTGCCGGGCCTGCAGCAGCCGGCAGAGGGCGAGCTCGCGGCCGGCGGCGGCGCGCCTCCCCGCCCCGCGAGCGCCGGCGGCGCCGGCGGCGAGGGCTGGGAGGGCGGCGAGCTCGACCTGGGCGAGCTGGGCGCGCTGGACCCTGCTTTAGGGTCTGAGGCCGCCCTTGCAGGCAGCCACACCCTGGAGGGCTGGGATGGCGCGGAGGACGAGGCCAACGAGCCGCCTGCTGGCACGGGCGCCGCAGCGGCGCATGCGCCCGCAGCCGCCGACGCAGGCGCGGCCGCCAGCCCAGCGCGCCAGCCTGCTCTGGGCGCCGCCCTGGATGCTGCGCGGGGCGCCGCCGGCGCAGACCGGGGCCCGGACCCCGCCCCGGCCCTGAACCCAGGTCCGAGCGGCTGCAACGCGGTCGCCGTGCCTCTGCACGCGTGCTGGGCGGCGCTGCTGCGGGCGATGCTGCAGGCGGGCGCGGGGCCCGCTGGCGCGCGGCCAGGCGGCAGGGACACGTGCGGGCCGGCCGCGGCGCTGCGCGAGGCGGACGCCGCGCGCGCGGCGGGGCGGCCGCTCGTCACGGCCGCGGAGGCGCGCGGCCTCGTGGCCGCAGTGCAGACCGATGGTGCGCCCATGGTGTGGATGTGCTTGCCATACTGCGCGCCCGCAGCGCTGGCCTCGGGGCACGTGTTGCGAGGCGTGTCACGCGGCAGCCCCAAGGGGGCCGGCCCCCTCTTCTGTTTGCTGGCAGCGGGCTCCCATGCTCCGGCTGTCTGCAAAGCGGGACTCAAACCTGGGCGCAATGCGCATGCCACCAGCTGCGCTGCTGCCGGGCGCCCTCGGCCTCGCGCATCGCCTGCGAGCTTGCTTCATCAGTGCGTGCCTGAGCAGTGGCGCCTTCTGCAGGCGACCCTGCGCTCGCCGTGACGCTGGGCCTGCTGCTGCCCTGCGCGGGCCTCGCGGAGGCCGCGGCGGCCGCCCTGACGGCCAGCCCCCCGCCTGCCGGCCTCGCCCCGGACGACGCGCTGCTTGCGGCGCTGCTCGCGCGGCGCCTGTTTAGGCGCGTCGCGGACGCGCCCGCGTACGGCGCGCTCGCGGCCGCGCTGCTGGCCGGCCCGGCCGTCCTGGCGCCGCCGCCGGGGCCCGCGGATGGCGCCGAGGACCCCGGCCTCAGCCCGGGCGGGGCGCGCGGCACGCTGGTGCCCGCGGCGGCGGCCGCGCTGGCCGCGGACGGGCAGTACGGGCGCGCGGGCGCGCTGGCGGTTGCGCACATGCGCCTGCACCCCGCGCTCGCCTGCTACGACGGCGGCCTCGCGCTGCTGGAGCGCTACCTGGCCGCGCACGCGGCCGCCGCCAACGCCGCGCCCGCCCGGCAGCCCACCGCGGGGCTGACCGGCGATCCGGGTCTGGGCGCGCAGCCCGCCGGCGAGCCTGCAGCGGCGGGGCGCGGGCTGTGGGCTGTGCCGCACGCGGCGGCGGAGGTGGCGGCCGCGCTGCCGGCGGCGTGCCGCGCCGCGCTCGCGCGGCTGCGCGCGGACCTGCAGGACTAGCGGGGCGGCTGTATTGCCTGGAGCATGACACTGGTATGTGGGCTCTTCTGATCAGGAGAGCGTGCAAACACCACAGCTGTTTAGGCTGCTTGTAGGTGGAGGCCGTAACGAGCTGCATTGTGCTATCGACCTTGCTTCAGCACTGGCCTTGACACGGTGCTCGACGCAAGGGTGTCATAATGTTGAAGAGATGATGTCATCTCTGAGAGTCCCCGACACTGTGTACATATGTATGCGCCCTACCAGCATGCCTTCATGCCCAAAGGTGAATAGTGCTGTGCAACAATAGACTGGCTCCAGACAGCAGATTGTATTTGAAGTGGTATCATATATGCCGCAAGATAAGCCAATTGGACACTTTTGTCGCGCATCTAGTCCAGCGGCAGGATATTTGCCTTCCACTTCACCCGAAGAGATAGCAAAAGAGCGGAGTTCGACTCTCCGGATGCGCATTTTTTTTGCCCATCTCTTTCTGCACTTTCTGCTGAAAGTGCTTGCAGCATCCAAACAGACCGCCATTTTGTCGGGACCGCTTGTGATTGACAGTGTGGACACTCAGCTTCAGTTCAACTTTGCAGGAGTAAGTTGCCTTGCCCTCATTCATTGCAAGTCTAGCACGTAGCTCCTGCCTCCCAGCTCGCACTGCCTGAGCAAGCACAGAGCCATGACAACACTCATGGTAAAGCTCAGAGGCACGTCTGTGTGTGCGCTGGACCGCGTTGAAGCTGCGCATAATCTGCGTGTGACGCATGCGCATGCATGGGCCGCATGCGCATCCGCCGTCCGCATGCCCAACGTATGCTCAGGCTGCAGACAAGGCTGTAGCTACCAGCACGGCCTAGTAGCACCAGAACGTGAAGCCTAGAATGCATCTGGCAATTATCCACTTTTGCAGCTCCAGGTATCAGAGTCACCAGCCGCTCGTTATATGCATGCAGGCATGAATGCAAAACAAGCGCACGCGGTCTGCTGTGCGCTGCTGGCTGCAGTCAGCAAGTGCTTGCGCATGCAGCGCGGGCTGCGGACAAGAAAACCTCACAGACAACACCATCTCTGTAGCTGTGCCTCTTGCATGTGCATGCGCATGCATGCCTGATGCTCATAAATGCCAGATACTCTCACACTGCATTGCTCTGCTCCAGGGTGAAGGCGCGCTGCCTGCATGCAACGTGTACTGCTTAAGGCGCAAGTCTGGCATGCATGACATAGCCTTGCTAGCAAGCGTCAGCGGCACCCAGCACCATAAACCCAGCATAAAAGAAACATTTCCTTGGCTGGGCCACAGCCCTGCCCTAGGGAATTTGAGCTGCTCAGCAGCATGCTTTGCCTTAAGCTCAGAAACTGTGACTGCTGTGAGCTTGTGCTGCTAGTGCAGTTGGCCTAGGGGCCCCCTGACCTGTACAGCTTCCGGTGCCTGCGCGGAGAGCAGGCACACGCTGACGTTGCAGGCTGCCCTGCGCTGGCCTGTGCACACCGCGACTACAGGACGCAGGTGAAGCATACCGCGTCGGCTGAGGCCCCTGAAGATACTCCTGCAGCAGGAGCAGGTGCTGCTTGCCTGTCTGCACAACCCTCGCTTCAAACAGCAAGGACGCTTCTCTCCACTGTCCCGGGCTTGCTAGCAGCTCAACGAGAGGTATATGCTTTGTGGTGTGCACTTGCAGCCAGAGGTGGGTAGGCGACGAGCAGGATACCTGCGTCGGCTCGGCTGTGTCTTCTGGCGGCTTTCTCGCTGGTGGCTTGTGAAGCAAGGCCGGCCGAGCCCAGGCGCCTCAGCAGACACCCAGCCGTCTCTGCAAGTGTGGAGCAAGCTGTGGCGGGTGTGGGACGGCAGGTGTGACGAGACGCCGTCCCAGCCTTCAGGCATCAGCACGATGGCCTACAGCTTTAGCAAGGACCTGCACCGTGAGCTCGACTACTGTGACAGCTTTGACGAGGCACGGCCCACGCTGTTGCCTTGCTGAGCCTCGGCTTGGAGTGTTGCCCCATCAGCCTGCAGCCTGCAAGCACAGAGTTCTTGTTGAACTCCTTGTTGGAGTGTGGACGCGTCCGGGCAGGGCGAACAAGAGAGCGACGGCTCAGATCACAGCCCACCGGAGCGCCTCGTGGCCATGGCCATCCCTTCGGCTGCGCAACACTTGGCACGCAGCGCATCGCCCTTCCAGCACAACCCTCCAGAGTACGCCAGCGGAAACGCATGTCAGCCTTGTCGTGGCGTGTAATAACTGTAGTTGTCTGGACCAGCAAGGCTGTTGCTATTGTTACAACAGCCCCTCCTATGAAGCTCGCTCTCTTGCTGACCTGTGTTGACAATAACACCCTGCAGAGATGACGCCTCTACATGCATGCATGCCTGCATGCACGCTCTGTTGCAAAAGTGCAACACAGGCAATGCTTCGAGACGTAGCAAGTCATGCAGGAGGCATGCACGGATGCATGTGACAGTCCCTTGCCTGTGCAGGCACAGCGGCGGCAGCAGCAGCTCGGCAGGCAGTGCCGGGGCTGGCAGCAGCACTCAGGCCAGCGTGCCAGAGCTATTGGCCTGGATCAACAGCCACAAGGTCACCCGTGTGCGCCCGCGCCGCAGCATGCCGCAGCCCGCCTCTGATGCAGTCTGCCTTGTCGGAGAGAGCAGCGGCCGCATCAAGTGGATTCAGCCCAGTGGTGCGGCCCACCTGCTGCGCCGTGCTGGCATACGAAAGCCTAATTGTCATCCTAGCAAGCTTCTGTCGTATGTTTATGACAGTTTTTCCGCAGGGCCCCGGCGCCCTGGCGAGGGAACTGAGGATGAAGAGCAAGGCATCGTCAGTGCTGAGCAAATGACATCAGGGTACGATTACAGGATGCCGTCCCATGTGAGACAGCAGGGTGTTTGACGTGCAAGCCGCCAAGTTGTTACCAGCACATGCACATGTGTATGATGCAGCATATAGGTTGTCATGCAGCTCTGCTGCACATCATGCATTGCATACTCATCGATATGCTGAGCATTCTGTGCATGGCGCGCAGCGGCATCATGATGTGCATCACCCTGCTCGCCTCAGGCTTCATCATCGGTGCGTGCATGCATAGTGCTTATGCATGTGCGCTTCTTACCGCATTGGCAATTGTGCAAGTTCTGTCCAAGTGTATGTCATGGAAAGTGGAAGCTCCGTGATGGGGTTCTGCGTAACAGTGAGTGCTCGCAGGCCCCAACGGCGCATCTGTGCGCGAGGTGTGCCGCCACACAGGCGCCGACATCAAGAGCTGGACCGACCAGACCAGGGACGAGGCTACGCGCACACCGCGGCCCACGCGCACCTTTGTGATCGAGGTGGGCTGCCGCACTTATTGGCATGCCAGCTTGTTGAGAACACTTGCTGCCATGTAGAAGCAGAAAGATATTTTCAATTTGTTGTGTGTATGATGTGGTGCCTTGATATGCAGAGCGGTCATGACTGCAGACCTGCAAGTCTCTACATGCTCATGTGAGCATGCCTGGGCTTTCCGGCAGGGCAAGCACCGCGCTGTGGTGCTGGCAGTGAGCATCATCTGCGAAGCCATCGACCGCTACAAGGAGCTGTGCGAAGGCGCATTTTGCGGTGCGGCTGTACTCCAGCATGTTGGTGGCATTGTGTGGGTATCTTAACAGCTGTTGTTCCTTGTTGTTGCAGTTTTGGCAACACGTAGCGTCTTATTGCCCTTGCAATATCTGATTGTTTAAAGATTTTGATCAGTACGTGCGCTGTTGTGCCTCTGACGGTCTTTGTAAGCGTGCCATGCCAGCTCATGACAGTAGGCATGCCCAGGTGCAGTGGCAACACAACTAAGCGTACTCCGCAGGGCAGTATGTGGCGCGCATGCAGATTGTTCGCGGGATTGCCTTCAGCTACCAGCCGCCGCCGCGCAACATTGTCCCATACGCTGCTGCGCTCAAGGGCCAGAGCACACGGTGCAGCCCGCTTTGCTACACTGCTGTGCTGTGCTTGACTTGGCAGGTATGATCAGTCTCAAGCCCGCTTTATTGCACGCTTGTGATGGCTTGCACTTGCGCAGCGTGCGCTCGCCCAACGCCGGCAGCGGCAACCGCATGCGTGCGCCGCCGCTGGCCAGCCCCGTCACCAACGCCTTTGCAGCCAAGATCCTGGCCGACATAAAGAGCTGCCTCACTGCGGAGCGCGCCGAGGGCGGTCGCACAGGCGACCGCTCTGAGCAGTGCGCGGGCTACCCCAAGCACAGCCGCCACCGCAGTGTGCCCAGCAATGAGAATCCTGGCAAAGACTGCGACGCGGGAGGCAGCAGGGATGGAAGGCATCCGCATGCAAGCGCTGCTGGAGGGCCCTGGCCCGCCGATGCGGACGCACCTGATGGCCATGCAGCAGCGCCGCGCCAGGTGCGACCCACTGTGATTGTTGGGCACCTTTTGGACATGGGCTCACCATTGAAGATCTGTACACCCTGTGCCCTCTGCAAGATTGCACACCCTGCTGGATACACCATTGTGCCGATCTAGCTGTGAATCATCGTGGGTCATGAGGTGCCTGTTATTGTTGCAATGCCTGTGAGTCAACGGGCCAGCCCAGCTTTTGCTGCACAGACACTGAGACCTCATATGTCAAGCACTACACAAGCCAGCTGATCCTACGGACCCTTCCTGCGTGCTGCGGCAGGCCAGCGCGTCAGGCAAGGCGCCCACCGAGCAGCGCCCGGGCAGCGCATCGGCGCCAGCTGGCTGGGCCGACTGGCAGGGCGCCAACTGGCAGCTGCCGAGCGCGTTCGCGAGCTACGCCGGCCCAGTACCGACGCACGGCATCCCTCCCGGCTTCGCGCTGGTCCCGCCCGGCGTGCTGGTGCCGCTGGACGCGCTGCATGTGCGCCCTGCAGTGCTTTTCATAAGTTGTGATGCGGTGCTGCTCACAGGCATCCTCACCATGTTCTGGGCGCATAGCATGATCACCAAACCGTGCCACGGAGGGTTTTGCATCTTTAGCCTGCTGCTACACTGTCGCCCCAAACCTTGTTGCCCATCACATTCAGCAAGCACTTCTCCTGCGCTCCAGGTATGCGTGCCGGTGCAAAACATGCATGTTATGTGTGCGCGCAGCAGCTGCACATAGCACCGGGCGGCTCTGCCGTACCGCAGGCGCTGGCCGCACACCAGATGCAGCAGCTGACGCACGCGCCCGCGCCCGCCTGGGCCAATCACAATGCCGCTGCCGCTGCCGCCGCAGCTGCTTGGGCCGCTCCGCGCCAGGGTCCGCCAATCAGTGCTGGATCTGCTCTGGGTCTTCCCGGCCGCGCGCGCCCAGCATCAGCCTGCCGCACGGCCGCGCCAAGCCCAAAGCCGCCCGCCAGCCCCGCCGGCTACCTGCACCCGGACATCTGCTTCCCAGCCGGCGTGTACGGCGGAGTCAATCCTGGTGCGGGGGCTGCCGCGACCATGAACGACCCCGGCAGCCCAGGGACGGCCCGCTATGCGGCGCCGGGCAACTCGCCGGCCACGCCAGCTGCGCAGCAGGCGGAGCCGCAGGCGCCCTACTCCGACCTAACGCCCTTCAGCGCTACGCCGTATGCAGCGCCGCTCAAGAAGGGCCGCGCCAGTGCTGGGCCCGCGCCGGGCTTCAACCCTGTGCAGACAAAGGGCGCTGGGGACGCCGCTCGCGGCAACCGCGGCATGCCACTGCAGCAAATGACCCTCGCCCCTGACCCAGGGCAGGCCTGGCATGTGCCTGAAGGGGCCGGGCAGCACGATGTCGCGCGCACCTGCCCCGGCGGGCAAGGCCACATGCACCCGGCCGGTGCCCCGCAGGGCGAGGCATACGGCCCTGCGCAGTTTGCGGCCATGCCTGGTGCGCCCTGACTTCCCTTTTTCCAGCATGTGATGGTTAGGATTGCGGTATGCAAGCTGCACCATTTATGGGGCAAGTGCGCTATGCTTTACCGACACATTTAAGCCATGCAGGGCATATGGGTGTAATAGGCCCCTCTAGCACCGTTACATCCGCGTGCATGGATGTGTTCCGCAGGTGCATGTGCGGCAGATTGTCCTACCAAACCATCTGTGAAGTGCTTGTGTCTGAACTCGGCGCTCAATCACTAGTAGCAGTGCATGTGTGTGCAGCTGCAGGTTTAAGAGCGCGCGTGCGCAGGATGGGGCCCGAGCAGCTGTGCGGCACCCTGGGTGCAAGGCGGCCACCCGTTCCTGACAGTGCGTTCACCCGACTCTTGCGCAGACGTTGCTCCTGTGCCATACACAGGGCAACCATGGATGCGTGACAATGCACGACATCTAGCAACGTGCCTGCTGTTCGTCAATTGTTGGGCTGGCATGCACAACGCCTCAATCACTGCGCTTCCATTGAAGTCCTGAGGTTCGTGTCTCTGGTGCGCGGCAGGACTGCTCACGTCCCACGCGCTCATCCAGCCCCGACTGACGGCAGGCTGCTTCCACCCAACAAGCAGGCGGGCACCTACGTCAAAGTGCGCATCCTGATCTGCACAACCCGGCAATGTATCGGCACCTCCATGAGGCGATGCAAGGCAGGCCCAGCCCCTCGCTGATTTGCTGGGGTATGAAAGATATCGCACGTACGCTTGCAAGAACAGGTGCACCAACACGTGATGCAATGCTCTAGGGTATGAGCAGGGGTGGACGGAAGCCCTGCATGGTTGTGTTTGGGTGACAGACACTGTGGTTTCATCTTGTTGTGCCACATTCCATGACATTGCAAGTTTGTCGCCAGTTTGGAGGCCATGGGCAGTACACAGCTGCCAGGGATCAGCAAACTTTTGGCACTTTGCCACAGGGATATTAAACACCGCAGCATTGCCATCGTTTTATGTTTCACAGCGCGCTGGTTGCCTTGTGTTGCGACGGCGCGCACTTGCTGCGGCACGTGGCAGCGCAGTGGGTGGCAGCTGCTGCGGCGCGGGAGCGGTTTTCCAGTCAGTGATGATATCACTGCGCATTGTTTACGGGGCCTTGCAGTTGCTGTGACCGGGCACGCTTTGTGATCGGGCGCACAGCCACTGCATAAGCTTGAACTGCACTCCAAACTCAGAGTTCAGAGGGCGCGAACAGTGCAGCGTGAACATGAACAGTGAATCATTTTCACCATGGTACTAGTAGTTTGCACACATGATGGGTGTGCTGCTCCTGTTGGGCAGGATGCATGTCACGTTGCTCCTGCCACAGGAAAAGCACAGGTCAAGAACTTATGGGGCGCGTCCTGTCAGGTGACCTGTGCATGGGATACCTTGACGTGATGTGGTACTGGTGTGGCATAGCATGTCGACACATGCACTGCACTGGCCAGGACGCATGCAGCTTCTGCATGAGAGCCCAGTGCTTTCCAAGGGTGTCTGTCATTGGAGAATCCCAGCTGCGCATGGCAGCAACACTTTGCAATTTTCTCTGACCTTACTAAGCAGGGCGCACATTTCCGTGTTGTGTTGCCCTGTGCCACACTGTGATCTTACCACCAGGATCCTGCTTTGACTTGCATGCAGCGTTAAGTAGACTAACAGCGTGTCTTTTGTAGAGTGTGCCAAGCAGGCAGCACAAGAATACTTGCCCGGTGGGTTACTTGGTGTGTGCTTGTCTCCTTTTCTTGCGCACAACAGCATGTGCACCCCATATGCATAGGTAAAGTGACCCCTTGCTTAAGTTGGCCCATCAGGTTGGTCATCCTGTGCGCGCCTGAACAAGGTTACTTGCAGGTGATGAACAGAACAAGATGCATGGTCCCATGGGCCGCTTCCTCGTGCACAACCTCTGGCACAGACAAAGGGGAACCAAAAGACCTTGGATTGGTGTTCTAGCGGACATGTGGCACATGCACTCTGCATTCTGCCCTGATATGCTATGGCACAGTGCGCCTGCAAACGCAACACGCTCACTCACGAGTCGTAAGTTAGCCTTAACAGACAGACGGATGAGGGCAGGCCTCCGGTCAAGTTTGAGTGATGACGCAAAACAGGTATCCAGTCATTACCACTCAGCGATCACCCATCGGCAGCCATGATGCCTGCCGCAGAGCAAGCAGCACGCATGTGTGCTCGATTCACACAACGTCCGGAAACAGATGCACAGGACCTCGCCGGCGGCGCTGGCTGGCAGCCGGGCGGCCAGCCGCATCGTGGCCGCTCCAGCCGACGGCGCGGCAGGTGCGCGGCGACACACTCGCATAACCCCCGCGCGTGCCCCCAGCAGGGGACCCTGTCAAGTTGTGCTACCTGCATGTGCTCCAGGCGCGCATGGCTCAGGGTATTCTGACCTAAGGGAGATCTGCCCTGGCTCAGCAGCAGATGCGGAGGAAGCCGTCCGCGGTGCCGACCAGCAGCAGGCGGCTCAGCGGCAGGATGGCTGCGCCCACCAGCGGCGCCGCGCCGCCGCCCCCACCCAGGCCCCCCGCGCCCGCCTCCAGCCGCACCTGGGCCGCCTGCTCGCCGTACGGCGCTGCCAAGCGCAGCACGGCCAGCGCACGGTCCGCCCCGGCCCCCCACGCGACCGCGCTGCCGCCCATCAGCGCCGCCCCGCCGACCGGCGCCGCGAGCGGCGCGAACGCGTGCAGCGGCGCGGGCACGCCGCCGCCGCTGAGCGGGCGGCCGAGCTTGCGCACGTCCCACAGCGTCAGCGTCCCGTCCTGCGTGCAGGGCCCGCACAGCGCCGTTTGATTGACACAAGGGGGCAAGCGCAGCGGCAAGGCTCAACTGCACCTACAGCACAGCCAGGCCTGCGCACCTGGCTCCCGGTCAGCAGTGCGCTGGCGGCCGGGCAGCACACGGCGGTGACGCCTTCGGCGTGCGCGCGCCAGAGCGCCGCGACTGCGCCCGTGCGCGCGTCCGCGACTGCGGCATGCCCGGACGTCATGCCTGCGACAGCGACCGCGTCGGCGCCAGCGCTCAGGCCGCTCGGGCCGCCCTCGTCCATCGCAAAGCCCGTACATACCACGCGCGCAGCCTCCTGTGCAAGTGCGCACGCGTGCGTCGTTAGCGCGCCGCATGCAGGGCCTGCAGCACGAGGCACACAGGCACCGCGCCGCTCGGCGGCACGCTTAATGTGTTCGTGCTGCGGTCAGCTGCCAGCAATGCCTTGTTAAAGGAGGCGCTGCCACGATGAGTATGCAGTCGCATGGCTCCACCGGTGGCCGACCTCGTACATGTGCTAGCTGCCTCATGTAGCCGAGCACGCCAGCGCGGCAATATGCAGACCGTGCGCAGAAGGCCGCGCGCGTGCCTGGCTAGGGCGCATGAGCAGCACGTCCGCGCCCAGGCGCCCGGCCTCAGGGTCCAGCCAGCGCAGGCGCCCGCCGCCCGCGCCCGCCAGGAGCCAGTCGGCGCCCTCGCGCTCCGCGGCGGCCACGCAGGTGTACCTGCGCGGCAGAAAATGCGCCCGGGTTACGGTAGGGTTTGGCCCCACCTTAGCCGCGGAGTCGGGTGCGACAGCCCAGCGCGACAGAATCTGGCCTGGGCCGCAACGCTCCAGCGCGGACTGCGTTTTGCACATCTTCAAGTGACAGCTGAAACCATTGCGTAACAAGCAGCACCGGGGCCGTCCGCACCTGTCGGGCGCTGCGTCCGCGTCGCTGCTGCTGAGCGCGGCGGCGGCGGCGGCGGCCGCGGCCGCGGCGGCGGCCGACGCAATGCCGCCGAGCGATGACCCGGCGGCGGCCGCGGCCGCGAAGGGCGAGCGCGCGCGCGGCGACCCGCTGCCGCCGGGGCTGGCGGGGCGCGCGCGCGGGCTGGGGGATGGCGCGCGCAGGGCTGCGCGGGAGGCGTCCGCCCCCGCCTGCTGCGTGCCCCAGGCTGCCGCGCGATGCGGCGCGGGTCAGACCGCCGGGCGACATGGTGATCAGCCTTTGGCGGCGGCCTCCGAAGGCAGCGCGGCCGGGCAGGGCGCCCCCGCCGCCTGGGCTGGCGCAGGCGCCTGCTTTAGGGTTTGATTTGACAAGCCGCTTGGGAAAGCTCACTCACTCTTCGCGCCTTGCACGCCCTCATGCCACGCCCAGCCGCTGCTTGCTATTGGGCGCCTAAGATGCCAATCGACCGCATGTCTGCTATGTTGCCACGCGGGTCCCATCTGTTCCTGCCTGCACGATTAGCCCCGCCACCTCAAAGTGCGTCACATGCCTAAACTGGCCAATTTCACGAGGAGGATGCCAAGTCATAAAATCAATGAGTGAACCCCTGGCGGGTGGCGCACCGGGTCCCTGCGCCAGCTCCGTAGGCGTGGCAGGCTCGGCAAAGCGCCGCGCGAGGGCGCCGGTGGCCGCCGACCAGAGGTGCAGCGCGCCGGCCGCGTCCACCGAGGCCACCAGCGCGCCGCCCGGCAGCGCCGCTAGGCCCACCACGCCCGCGGCGTGGCCGCAATACTGTGCGCCTGCACGTGCGCCACGTACTTTAAGCCAGCACTATGGCAAGACAACCAGGATGCTGGTATTTGCTGACTGTAGGGTGCAGCGCGCCGTCCGCTTCCACCACTGCCACCGGCTGCGCAGGGTACACACGCACAACGGGTATTTCTCTAGAGGAATCGCTCTGCATATCCCGTTGCGACTGTGGCTCTGGCTGACCAGGATGCTGTGGGTTTCATGGTCCGCCCATGCTCGTGTCCCGGGCCGACCTGCGGTGGACGTTGCCAGGTCCCAGACGCGCAGCACGTCCGCGCCGGGGCGCGCGCCAGCGGCCCCGCGGCCGACGCTCACGGCCGCTGCCTCGCCCGGCAGCACGGCCAGGCCCGCCATGCCCTCGCGGTGCGCGCGCCAGGAGTGCACGGCCGCCGCCCGCAGCCGCCACGGCCGCTCGCCTGGCGCGCAGGCTATGTGTGAGAAGCAGAGGCCGGTGTGAGCCCCACCATACGTCTCTGTAGGGGAGTGAGCACTTGTCATGATGTACTAAACATAGCAGGCATGATAGGTCGTGGGCATTAAAGGACGCGCGGGCGGCTGCATGACGCACATGATAGCAAGGCTGTCCTGCGACGATGTCTGTCTGGCGCATGGGATCTACCTGGCCGCCCGCCGGGCTCGGACCACTGCGCTGCGTCGCCCCAGTCGGCTGCGGCGTCAGCGGTGCTTGGCGCCGGCAGCCAGGCCCAGCTGTCGCGGGGCCCCGACCTGCCGCCCCGGGTGTCCGACCCGCCGTCGCCGCGGCCGGGCGCGGTCGCCGTAGCCTGGTCCGCGGCAGCGCCTGCGGCCAGCATACAACGCCCTGGTGCGCAAAGCAACCTGGTAAGCCTGGCTGCTCCCGTATGGAGCTGCTGCACTTTACAGCTGTGAGCTGAAGGTCTGCCATCCGCAGCCCTGCCAACTATGCTGGCAGCAAGCGGCGCTGGATAATGCTGGTACCGGGGCCGCCTCAGTTCTGAGCATACTGCAGACCATCGCGCTGCAGCCTGGCAGTCTGGCAGACTTGCGCAGCAATGCATGGCCTATGGCAGACGCAGTGGACACTGCTGAGCAATGGACAGCAGGCAGAGCGGCTGCCTGTAGCGCCGCCGGGCGGCGCGGCGGCGCGCCAGGCCTCGGGGGCCGGCGTCGACCAGCCGACGCCCTCGATGAGCCGCGCAGCGGACGCCTCTGCGCGCCGCGCCTCGCCCTGCGCCGCCGGCCGGGCCTGCCCTGGCTCTTGCACGCGGGCATGCTGATCGCATGGGATCATCCAAGCCAGTCACCGACAAGGCAGTGCTCTGCGACACAGGTGCGACCTATGGGCCCACGCCCCACGCCCTGTCCCTTGGCCACCAGCAGGCTCTTATCACGCAGCACGCAACTGTCTGCAGCATGTACCTGTGAATACATCAGAGATGACCAGAGGTGACTACTGGCAGCGCATGCCTGTATCTGCTGCTCCTGCTGGACGGATGCTGGGCGCGCGCGCACCCCGGCCTCCCAGTGGCCGGCAGCGGCCGCGCCGTACGCGGCGGCCGGGCTGATGCGCGCGGCGCGCTCGCGCAGCGCCACGGCGGCGACGCGCTCGGCGGCCGCCGACTGCCGCGGGCCTGGGGCGGACGCCGCGCTCCACCCGTAGCGCGCCTGCGCTGAGCACTGTCCCCCATCGGCTGCCGGGTAAACCTAGGATAGGGTTGTAAACTAACAGGCAGGCAGGGTTGCGGCAGACAGGGCGCATGCTGTGCCCTGACCTTGCGGCAAGGGCGGGACATGGCATAGGCCAAAGCCTTGTCGCGCTGTCCCTCAGAGCTCCGCCATGCTGTTGCTGGCACCGGGCGCACCGCAAAGGTCCGCTCGAGCTCGGGCCAGGCAGGGACAATGGCGCGCAGGGGCCCCAGGCCGACCGCCTCCGAGGCCTCCGGGTAGAGCAGGTATGCCAGGTCCCAGAACCCTGAGTCGCCGCCGCCGCTGCCGCCTGCGCACGCGGGAGCTCCCGTGAGCACGCAGCCTCACCCTAACCTCAACCCCTGCTTTGCAACAGGCTCTCCAGTCCCACGGACAGGGAGTGCCTGGCAGCACGTTCTCCCTGAGCGAGAGCCGCGTCAGAGCCTGGCTCTCGTGTGCGCTTGCGGCCGTGCCAGGCCCCGGGAGCTGCACGCCGGCGCCTCTGCTGTCACGCGCTCACTGCCGGCGCTGCCTGCTGGCACGCGGGGGGCCGGCGCGCGGTGAAGCCTCCCGCACAGCCTGCTGATGCAGCGCAGCTTGCGCGCTTCTGCACGGCGAGCCCGCGGCCTGCGAGCCGCCCAGCCGTACTGCGCGCCATCCAGCATCATGCGCCGCGCCAGCATGCATGCACAATAAGCAAGCTGTCCCGGCGTCAATCTATCGGCACTGCAAGCCCTGTGGTCAGTCAGCGTTTCCTTCAGGTGCGTTGCAGAGCAGTATCGCATTTGCAGTCAGCACACATGCAGCCGCACCCTCATCCTCGCCGCTTTGTAGGTGCCTCGTACCAGAGCTGCCTGTGAGCAGGAGCGCATCGCGGATGCGCCGCCCGCGCTCCGCGGCGTCGTCCGGCGCCGGCCGCGCGCTGCGCGCAGCCAGGTCCGGCGCGCCGCTGCGCGCCGGAGGCTGGTCGGGGGCATCTGGGCGGCCGGGCTCCGTCGAGCCGTACGCCCCGCGCTGCGCGGGCGGGCAGGCGAAGAGCGGCGCGAGCTGCGGCACCACGTCGCGCGCGAGCGCCCCGTCGCCCGCGGCGCTGCATGCCTGCCGCGCATGCGAGACGGAGCGACGTGCTGGGCGGGTCGCGCGTCTGGGTGCAGCAGGGTCTGGGTCTGGGTGCAGCAAGGTAGGACGCGATGCGCTCTGCAGGCATGACCGCCTGGTTGCCAAGTGTAGAGGGCCAGTGGTGCAAAGCATTGAGAGCACTCTAGAGCATTGATAGTTAGTGCTGCTGCAGCTGGGCTGTCGGGTGGGCCAGCTGCTCGGACTGCTGGAGCGCCACGTTCCCCTTCGAAGCATCCCGGGGCGGGTTCAGGGCGCACGCGCCTGCAGCAGCAGCCCGGCGACGCGGCTGCGCAGCTGCGGCGGCACGCGCGCGTGCGCGCCGGGCGCAAGCAGCGGGCCCAGCAGCGCCGCGGGCGCGTCCAGCTGCGCGCCGCCCGCCGCAGGCGCCTCCGCGGGCCCGCTGGCAGGAGCGGCGCCCCCCGGCGCCTGCACGGGCCCCCGCTCGGCAGCCCCGCCGGGCGGCCCGGCCGCCCCGCGCGCCCCGCCGGCGTCCGCGGCCGCCCCGGCCGGCGGCGGCAGCGGCGCCGCCGCCGGGCGCGGCAGCAGCAGCTGCGCGCGCACCGCGGCGGGCGGCAGCAGCGGCAGCAGGCCCTCCAGCGCGGTCACCGCATTGAGCACCACGGCCGCCAGCGGGCCGCCGCGAGGCTCGCCTGCGGGCGCAAGGGATCCAGGGTGTCAAAGTAGACCAGCGCGCAGCGCTGGGCGCAGACCTTGCAGCGCGGCCGCGGCCGCTGCATCTGAGCCTCCGCAGGCCGCAGAGACAGCGCGCCGCGAGGCTTCAAGAGCTCAGCACCGACCCCTGGTCAGCCCGACATCAGCGGACGCGCCAGCATGGCCACCATCCAGACCTCCGCAGCTGTGCGGGGCGCGCTGCGCCGCACCGCCGGCGCTGGCAGGGCGCGCGCGGCCGGGCGGGCCGGCGGGCGCGCGGCACGTGGCCGCGGCGAGCAGCTGCGGCACCAGGTGCCGCGCGGCCGCGGCCGGGCCAAGCGCGGCGCCGGCCGCGAGCAGCGCGAGCGCCATTTTCGGCGGGCCCGCCAGCCGCGCCAGGAGCGGCCGCGCCACCTGCTCCAGCGCAACGGGCCGCGGCAGGCTGCCCGCCAGCGCGCCCAGCGCCTGCGCCCGCCGCCAGAGGGAATTTAGGTGCACGGGTAGGTTTAGGGTAGGGTTAGGACCATCATTCTGCCCGCCAGCGCGCCCAGCACCTGCGCTCGCCGCCCGAAGAACTCAGGTACAAGCCAGGGCTTGCCATGGGCAGCGGGCTGCCAGCCGCCGGCCTTCTGCGCCCGAGCACGCGCAGCAAGGCAGGCTCTCGCCCTCGCCGGCGGCCCCATGCTTCGCGGGGTGCGTGCGCGCCTCGCAGGCCGCCTGCGACGCGCCGGCCGCGGCGCCGCACAGCGCGTCCAGTAGCGCCGGCAGCACGCTCGCGAGCGCGGGCCCCGCGCCCGCCGCTGCTGCCAGCGCCAGAAGCGCCGGCGGGCGCAGCAGCGGCGCGGCGGCGGCCGCGCGGCCGCGGCCCTCGCCGCCGCCGCCGCCGCCGCCGGCCAGCCGCGCCGCCAGCGGCAGCAACCGGCCGCGCACCAGGCGGCGGTCCGGGCAGGCCAGCGCCGCCGCCAGCAGCGCATCGAAGTCAGCGCCAGAGCCCGCGTCGCTCGCGGAGCAGCGCCCCAGCTCGCCGCGCCGCGCCCGGCAGGCAGCGCCCTCCTGCTCCTCACGGCCGGCGGCGTGCTCCAGCGCGTGCAGCACCGCGGGCAGCATCAGCCGCTGCGCGACGGCGCTCAACGCCGCCAGCGCGCCCGCGCGCGCGCCCGCGCCGAGCGCAGCCGCCCACGCCGCCTCGTCGGCCTCGGCGCCGGGCGCGGCGCCTGCGCCAGCGCCGCACGCGGTGCGGCGCCGCTCCTCAGCCCCGGCGAGCTCGACGGCGGCCTCGCCCTGCGCGGCTCGGGCAGGGCCGCGGGGCGGCGCACGCTCCCCGCCTGGCGCCAGTGCGGCGTCGCCGTTCGCGCCGCGGTGCGGGGTGCGGCAGGCCGCCGCCACCCGCTCAAGCAGCGCGCCAGCCTCGCGCACGTGCGGCGGGAAGAAGTCGGCCGCCAGCAGCGCGGCGGCGGCCGGGCGCGCGGCCGGCGCGTCGGCCAGGCAGGCGGCCGCGAGCGCGGCGTGGGCGGCCGGTAGGCGCGCCGAGCGGCCGCGCCAGGCCGCCAGGGCGGCCGGCGGCGGCTCCAGCGACAGCCGGCCCTCCGCCAGCTGCACCGCCAGCCGGCCGAGCGCCGCCACGTCCGCCGCGGCCGCATGCGACCCTGGCCCTGACCCTGACCCTAACCCTGCCCAATCGGAATAAGGCGCGCCGGCGTGCTCGCGCGCCTCCAGGGCGGGCTCGGCGTCTCCGCCGGCGCCGGCGCCCGCTGCCGGGACGGGCTCCAGGTAGGGGTCCAAAGGGGCTTCGCTTCGCCCCGGCCCGGCAAACCGCCGCTCAAACTCCTCCAGCTGGCGCAGGGCCTGCCGCGGCCCCAGCGCACGCGGCGCCTCCCACAAGCCCTCGGCGGCAGGCGCGCTGCCGCCGCAGCCGCTGCCGCTGCTGCCGCCCGCAGCAGCACTGCTGCTGACGGAGCGCAGCATGGCCGCCCCAGGATCCGCCCCGCCTGGTGCGCTCATTGGCGCGCGACCCGACGCGTTGCCCCGTCCCATGCTGCTCGCCCGCCCCGCATTGCGGGCACTGGGGCCGGGTGCGTCCGGGCGGCGGAGCGGAGCACCGCGCGCCCAGTGCGGCGGCCGCTCGCGCGCCGGGTGCGGCCGCGCGAAGAGCTGCGCGCGGCCTGCGGCGCGTGGCAGGGCGGGGTCGGCCGGCCCCAGCGCCACGTTCTTGGCGGCCACCGCGGCGGGCCCGGCCAGCTGGTGCCCGAAGGTGAGGTCGATCCAGAGGTGCATGCCGGCGGACGCGCGCACGCTCTCCAGCGCGGCCCTGGCCACGCCAAAGACTTGGCCATGCCAACTTTGGACATGCGCTTCGGATGGCTGCAAGCACCATGCAGTCTGAAGTGCGTGGGGCTGTTCAGGACGGCAGCAGTGCTTGAATGCCAGCCCATCTGGGCAGGCTCGGCATGAGGCGCGAGCCCGCACGCAGCACGCATGCAGGCCTGGAGAGCGGGCCCGCCTGGGCGGCGGTTGCGCGCCTGCGGCGACGCCCCGCCAGCACTGGCGACCTCGCTGCAGGCCGGCCTGCCTGCATGCTCCCCAGCGAGAAAAGCATCAAACGCGTGCGCCCGCACGCGCACCGGTGGCGCGCGACGAAGTCGCCCGCGTCCGCCGCCCAGGCCGGCACGGCCAGGTCCGCCATGTCCGCATGCAGCGAGGCGAAGACAGTATCGTCGGCGTAGAACTCCGGGATGGCCTCGTCGGGCGTCCAGGCGACCAGGCGGCGCATGCTGGCCGGGTACTCGCGCGGCTGGAACGCCGCGCGGACCACGCGCTGCAGTTCCGCGACCGGCAGCCGGCGCGCCTGCGCGCGGGCGCGACCGTGACCCTAACCCTAATCCTCGTCCCTACGCCTCGCGCGGTAAGCGTCGGTCCGGCGCGTCTACCAGCCGCTGGACGCGCAGCGGCGGCCTGACATGCACCGCCGGTGCCTCGATCCAGGCACAGTGGCGCAGCTGTGCGGCACGCCCTGCATGCCATGTCGACGATGCCACGCCACGCCAGCGCAGAGGCAGCAGGCCCCTGCGTCTTGTCCCTCACCGCTGCCTTTATCGACCTCAGGAGCAAGCTCACGCCGGGGGGAGCCGTGCGGGCCAGCAGGCGAGCAGCTCAGGCGCGCCTTGTAGATGCACAGCGCCAGCTCGGACAGCGCCTCGCCGGACACGTGGTGCGGCCGCTCCGCGGCGGCGAACGTGAAGTC
>JAABUP010004922.1_pt1 | contig 21251 bp, 17 predicted proteins | sample 5559201 | NCBI WGS metagenome assembly JAABUP01 (sample SAMN10711887, study PRJNA513373) | rock metagenome | isolation source: Antarctica rocks | place: Antarctica
AAAGCCGCCGTCACCGACCATCTGCCCAAGGGCTTTTTCGGCCAACGCCGCCGCGAAGCACCCGCCGACGCAGCGCCGCCTCCCCCCCAACTGGCCGCCTGAGTTAGCGGAAACTAGAGCAAGATGAGGTCGCGGAATATTTGTTTCGCTTCGATATAGAATATCTTGATACAGCGCTGAAATATCTGCGTAAGGTTATCAACCTTCGAGGACAAAGACCGAGCACCTCGCGATCCAAACCGAACCGCGAGGAACTTCCACGCACAATCTTGTCGGATCATGAGGAGGCGCGAGCACAAGCACAGGCGGCAGATTTGGCCCACTTGGCTTCCACAGAACCTAGCGTCCTCGATTTTCGCCGAAACATACTGGGCTTTATTCCGCGCGGTCAGGCGGATGGGGCATGTGGGCGCTTGCTCAATGACGTTGAAGCAGCGGCTTTCGTGTCCTCCCCGATCGCACGTAGCCTCGAGCGCTGGGAATATGAGCGGCTCGGCTTGTCCTACATCGGGCCGAACGCGGCAGTTGGCGAGGAGCACTTTGAGCGGGATGAGAGTTTCAGTATTCGTTATCGCGTGACAATTGGCGAGAAGATCATCAGATCGTGGGTTGTGAGCGCACACGACCCCCCCCCTACAGCATATGGCACGAGACCATAATCGAGGAAGGTGTCACATGGGCAGAACATCAGGTCCATCAGGGAAGCATCATCGATATGCTCCGCAAGGTAGGAGATAGACTCGCGCACCGGTATGGCTGGGCGCAAGCACCCGCATTGCGTTTCATTCTTACCGGACACACGCCAACCATCGATCCTATTCGTGGCGAGACATCGCGGCTCCGCACAGGGGTTGGTGAACCTCTGCTGGAGGAGATAACGCTCGTTGTCAAACCCTGGCTGTCTGAAGAAGCGGTCGTGAAGATGTATCGGGAGGGCCAGCGGCGGTTGCTGGCATCTGAAAACGTAAGGCAGCGTTGGAAAAGCCCGCGCAATTACCGGGTGTTTCAATTTGTTATTGAGCATACCGATAGTGATGGGCAACACCAGTCTGCACAAAAATTGATGGAACTCTGGAATGAACAGCATGAATCTGTGCCCGAAGATCAATATCATGATCGGCGGAACTTCTGGCGAGACTATAAAAGCGGACAGGTAACGCTCTGGATGTAGCCAACGCTGTAGCCAAGTCGAAACATGGAACAGGACGTAACCGGACGATAACGGATTTCCGTCGCGAGGCATGAGTGTAGGTGGGGCGTTCGTTCGACGGTGGTGGACGGCGATAACCGAGCATGGACGCCGAAAAAGCGCCGGAAAATGATGGCGGGGGAACATCAAGATCGATCAGCGCACCGACAAAGAATCGACGACCGAATCGAAGGTCGCCTCGGTGCAGCGGTATCTCGCGGGGGAATAAGTGTATCGCCGCGCGCGGCGAGGCAACGAGCATCCCGGGGTGTATCGATAGCCGATCGTGTCGTGGCCCTACGGCCCGTGATACATGCCTGCGTTCGTCTCCGGGGTGTTGCTCGCTGCACCGGTGAGGAACGAGGCCGCCGTGCATAGTAGCCATACGAGGTTTAAGGATGCGACACCGACGACCCTTTGGCAGGTACCTGTGGTATCGGGTACGGCGAGCCTTCGCCCCCTTCTCGCATTTCCGTTATCGCCGGGTACTCCGCCTTGGCCGTGTCGACGATGCTCAGCGCAACCGGGCACGCGCGACATGGTGGGGGGGTGATCCCCGCTGGTTCCCTGGTGGCACACCGCCGCGCCCCCAGAACCGCGTGCTCCCGCTTGTCGATGGCGAACGGTTCTTCAGCGCGCTGCATGCGGATCTCCTGGCCGCGCAACACTACATCTATGTGGCGGGGTGGTGCTTCACGCCCGAACTCCCATTGCGACGCGGCACCGCGTCGCTCCTCGAGGAGACGCGGCTCCTGGCCGTGCTCGGGGAAATCGCCGGACGGCTGCCGGTACGGCTCCTGATCTGGAGCGGGTCGGCGGCCCTCTTCCAGCCGTCGACCACGGTCGCGCGGGCGGCCCAGGAGACGATGCTGCGCGCAGTCGGCGATCTGCGCTATGTCCTCGATCCGCGGGCTCACCTCACCCACACCCATCACCAGAAGGCGATCGTGATCGATGGTCAGATCGCCTATGTCGGTGGCATGGACCTGACCTCGTACCAGGGCGATCGTTGGGATACGCCGGCTCATCCGCTGCGCGTCGGACCCAACTGGCACGATGTGCAACTGCGCCTTCAGGGAGCAGTGGTCGCGGATGTCGAGGCGAACTTCCGGCAGCGCTGGGGCGCGGTGGTCGAGGAGGAGTTGCCCCCGCGGTGTCTCCCCGTGCTTGAGCCAACCTGGCAGACTCCGGCGCAGATCGTCCGCACGATCCCGCCGCGCACCTATCCATTCGCCCCGCGCGGCGAGTTCGGTATCCACCATGCCTATCTGCGGGCGTTGCGCGGCGCACGGCGGCTGATCTATCTGGAGAACCAGTATTTGTGGTCTCCCCATGTGATGGATGTCCTGCTGGCACTCCTCGTGGCACCGCCCGACCCGGCGTTTCGCATCGTGTTGGTGCTCCCCGCGCAGGCCGAAGATGGGAAGTTCGACAACGATCAGCATGTTGCCCGATTGCGCGACGCGGATGATGGTCGGGGCTTGATCGGGATCTACTGCCCGTACACCTGCGGCATCGGGCCGGGACAACGGGCGTTCACCTATCGCCCGACCTATGTCCACGCCAAGGTGGCGATCATCGATGATGCGTGGTGTACCGTCGGCTCGGCGAATCTCAATGAGCGTGGCCTGATCACCGACACGGAACTCAATGCGGTGGTGCGGGATGCCGATGTGGCGCGCACGCTGCGGCTCGACCTCTGGTCGGAGCATCTCGGCCTGCCAGCGGAGGAGCTGGCGACCAGCGATCCCACGACGCTCATCGATGATCGCTGGACAGCGCACGCGGCGGCCAACCTGGCGATCATGCGGGATGGCGACCGTCCGCTCATCGGGATGGTGCGCCGCTACGAGCCGGGGCGCATGCCCGGCGCGTGGGTCATCGACGAGGCCCAGGCACTCACCCTGGAACATTAAGACGCGCGCGCCAATCGCCCATTATATAGCTGTATACGGGTCTCCGACATGCGATCTGGGGTCGGTCGCGTCTCACATGCTTGAGACGCGCCCGGCCCCGGATGATGACGGAGTGGCATGCGGTATCGACCCGCAAACCCGGCGGATCCGCAGCTACTTCTTCGCGTGGCCCACGCGGTTAATCAGGGTGTCGATGCGCGCATCGAACCCCGCGAGCGCTTTGTCTTCCTGCGCCTGGGTGATCGTGTTGCTTTGCACCCGCGTGTCGAGCTCGGTCTTCAGCGCCGTCCGCATCGTCGCCTTCAGCGTATCGGTGCTGACATTGTGCGCGCTCGCCTCCTGCGCCAGCGACTTGACGCCGCGAAGGTCCTGTACCAGCGTCTTCTCGTCGATCTTCAGGAGTTGGGCCACCGCCGTGAGTTCGGTCTTGCCGATGCGGACCAGCGCTTCCCGTCCGGCACCCTTGCCTGCGGGCACCGCGCACGCGCCCGTACCGGCGTTGACGCGGTCGTGCGCCCGCTGCGCCTGGGTGGCGGTGATCGACCCCGCCGCGAGGCGCGCATCGATCGCCTGATTCTTCGTCTGCTTCTGCGCGTCCTGCAACTGCGGCAGGGTGATCTTCAGATTCTGCGCCAGCTGTGTCTGATACTGCTGGCAGGCCGCCTGTCGTGCCGCCGCATTCGGCGCTGTCTTCGCCGTCGCCGCGCCGTGCGCCGACGCGGCGAGCGCCGAGCCGCCCCCGAGCGTCAACGTCGCCGCCAGCAAACCCGCCCCGACCTTCGACATCCCGAGCAACATGATCGCTCCCTTTCTACTGACTCCGTTGACTCCGTTTCGTTCCCTGCTGCCTGGTGAGGGCCGGGTCGCGGCCCCTGCGCCGTGCGAGCCCGTCTCGTCACTGAAGCCAGTATGGCGGGAAAGTGCGAAATGTCGATCGGGACGTTGTAAAAAGAGTGTAAGGCTTGCGGGGATGCAGCGGGAGAATATTCGCTGGCACAGAGAAGGGGCGCTGCATGTGCAGCGCCCCTCGCTCGTTCGCTTGTCCTGGGAAACCGTGGTGCCAAGGCGGAGAATCGAACTCCGGACACTGCGATTTTCAGTCCGCGAAGCAGGCCACTCATGTGCACTCATGCGCGCCAATTTTGGCTTTATAGCTGGTAACACTTGCTCCTGCGTGGTCATGTCATCTCATCCCGTCGCACGATTAGGCAACATGTTAGGCAACATTGGCGAGCGCATAGGTGCTAGGCACAAGGCCGTTTAGATAAGCACGACGATAGCCTCGACAAACGGTTTGGTGGGCTAGGGCCAGCGTCGGTGTGCAGCGGTCTTGACGCGGAAGTTGGCCATCTTCTGCTTGACGACGCGCGGGTTGCTCCGCTCAGCACGAGGGGGGAGCCGCCGGGCGGCGATCGCCCGTCGCGGTTGCCGGTTGAGTCGTCGATACGCGCGCAGGGCGAGGTGCTGCGGCTCATCGCCGCGCGCACCAGGCAGTGGGCGATCAGCAGGCCGTAGATCTCCTGGACGACGCCGACCGGCTTGCGACCGCGGAGGGGGCGGCCGGGCATTGGTGGGTCTTCACCTCATCGAGCGCCGACTCGATCTCCCAGCGGCGGTGATACGCGAGAATCAGGTCGCGCGCCGGGGCGACCGCCGGGTCGCGGAGCGAGGTGACGAGGCGATGCGCGACGCGATGGCCGGGGCGCTGCGGGTCGTCGAGCGTGCAGCGGATGAGGCGGACGACCACATGCGCGCCATGACGGCGGCGCGGATAGTCGCTCGCGCGCAGCCGGACCAGCGCCGTGCCGTTGCTCAGCGCGCAGAGCGGGAGCGGCGCGACGGTGGCGGGCAGGCGGCCGAGGAAGTCGGCCTCGCGCGCCTCGGTCGCCTCGACCAGCGCCACATTCTGGAAGCCGCGGTCCCACAGCAGCAGCGTCCCCGGGCCGACCGAGCGCAGCAGGCGGCGGCCCGCCCGGCGCCCATCGGCCTGGCCGAGCCAGACCCCCGCGTCGCAGATGGCGCGCGTGCGCACTCGACCAGCAGGACCAGGAGCACCTGCGGCCAGGCGCTGCTGCCGCGCGGCGTGCGCCGCCGCCCGAACGCGCGCACGTTGGCCGGCGTATCCGGCAGCGCGACGGCGGTCCTGTCGAGGGCCATGAACCGCCGGTCGAAGAGGAACGCGCCAGGCGTCGCCGCTGTCGCCAGCGGGCGGCAGACCGCCCGGAATCGGGCGACGACTAGGCCGCGCGCCGAGCCGGTAGCGCGCCTGGCACAGCGCCCGGCGGTCGCCTCGCCGGCCACCGCCGCGCGGAGGCCGATGATGCGCCGGAGGACATCCGGCAGCGCCGCGTCGGCGTAGAGGCCCATCAGCACGCAGAAGAGCAGCATGAAGCGGTCGGGCAGCAGGCGGCAGCGGCGCCGGCATGGGGCAACGGCGAGCGCACCATTCAGGAGTGGCGCGGTCAGCAGGCGAACGACGCCGTTGGCACTCAGCCGCTCGACAGCGGCCTCGGCGGGGCATAGGATAACCATGCGCTGACTCCACGGGCGATACTGGTTGTGCTACCGACCAGTATCGCCCGTGGAGTCAGCGCAATCCTTATCTAAACGGTCTTGTTTCTAGGCTACATTTCTTAGCGTGAAGTGCCTGCCGGACAAGCTGTTTACAAATAGGCTCTGCCACTGTTCATAGCGTGTCAGGACTTGCCAAATTGTACGCTATTGCTGGGTACTTCGGCTTGTCGTGTTCGCCACGTCCCTCGGCGTTCGCCTGTTTGGCTACATACTTGGCTACATGTACATGCGAGAAATGGGGTAATACGAGAGCATCCCGCAGCACGTCCCTCGTGTCCAGGTACACGTGCTCTCAATGCCCGGACGCTCGTGCCTCCTTGTCGCCCATGGTATGCAAGCGCAATGAATCAGGTGGCCGGAACGACCGTCACGTTCGTTTCTAATTGAATGAAACTCCGCCACTCAGGTTTGATTCTGAGCAGCAACAACACTCGTGGCGGTCTGGTACGACGGCTCATGTGCCGTCGTCAGTGAGCTTTATAGTGGCCGTCTGCGCTACTCTTCAGGGCGTGTGGCGCCAGAAGGGCGCCCGCTGGCGTTGCCGCGCGAGGAGCGCCGGGTCGAACGGCGGGAGTTGATGGCCGAGCGGCTGCGGCGGGCGGCTCTCGTGCCCGATCAGCCGATGCACCTCCGGCCGAGTGTAGTAGCCCCGGTACGCGTGGTCCACGAGCGCGGCGAAGAACGCCGGCAGGGCGGCCTCCACCTCCCGTAGGACGGCACCCTGCTCGTCCGGGGCCAGTTCCGTGAAGCCGCGGCTAGTCGCCATGACGCTGTGGCTGGCGCTCTGCAGATCGATGGCAAGCAGCCCCTCGAAGAACAAGCGACGCAGGGCCGGTGACGCCGCGAGCGTGCGCTCGAGCACCGCCGCGCCCCCGAGCCCGCCGGCCCCCGCTAGGCCCGCGCGCGCGGGCACGAGCCGGTCGAGCACCGCCGTCAGGAGCGCCCGCTGGTCCTCGCCGAGCACCTCGCGCAGCGCGGCCGATGCTTCGCGCGGCGTGACGCCGGCTGCGGCCTGCGGCCCGGCGACCGTGTCGCGTGCGGCCCCCGCCCCCGTCGCGAGCACCCCCGGCCCGGTCCTGTCGTCGTCTCGTGGCCCCATGATCCCCCCTTCAACGTGTCGCGGCGGTGCCCCGCGCGCGGATCAGGTGGTCGGCGGTGCGCAGGGCGAGCGCCTGGATGGTCGTGGTGGGGTTGCCCACCGCGCTCGTCACGAAGATGCTGCCGTCCACCACGAAGAGATTGTCCACGTCGTGCGCCCGCCCCCAGCGATCGACGACCGCCGCGCCCGGGTCGTCGCCCATCCGGCAGGTGCCGAGCAGGTGCCAGCCGGAGGGCCGGAGCGGGCTCGCGCTCACGATCGTCGTCGCCCCCGCCGCGCGTAACACCTCGCCCGCGCGGGCCACGCCGTGCGCGAGCAGCCGCTGGCTGTTGGCGCTCAGGCGGTAGCGCACCAGCGGCGCGGGGATGCCGTGCGCGTCCGTCAGCTGCGGGTCGAGCACCACCTCGTTGGCCGGCTCGGGCAGGTCCTCCCCCATCACCCCCAGGTAGCCCGTGCTGCCGTAGCGCGCCGCGAACGCCGCGTGGTGCCCGACGCCCCAGGGCACCCGCGCCGCGGGCTGCCCGCCGAGCGCCGTGCTGAGCGGCCCCGATTGGCGCCCCATCTGGAGCTGATAGCCGCGCACGAAGTCGCGCGCCGGGTCGGTCTCGTAGAACTCGTGGCTGAAAATCCCGGCCCCGATCGGCCCCTTGAAGGTGTCGAGCGGGGTCGGGAAGATGCCGCCCACCGAGGCGAAGACGTGGAACATGAGGTTCTTGCCGACCAGCCCGCTCCGGTTCGCCAACCCGTCAGGGAAGTGCCGCGAGCGCGAGTTCAGGAGGAGGCGCGGGGTGCCGATGCCGTTGCAGGCGACGATCACCACCCGGGCGCGCTGCTCGCGGAGGCGTCCGGCCCTGTCGTAGTAGCGCGCCCCGCGCGCCCGGCCCCGCGCGTCGACCGTGATCTCGCGCACCCGGCAGCCCGTCCGGAGCTCCGCCCCCAGCCGCAACGCCGCCGGCCAGTAGGTGACATCCGCGCTGGAGCGGGCCCCGATCGGGCAGCCCAGGTCGCACGGCCCGCAGAGGTTGCACGGTCGGCGACCGGGCTCATCGCCGTACGGGGCGGAGAGGATGGCGGCGTCGGAGGGCCACCAGTGCCAGGCGAGGTGCTCGAAGCCGCGCACTAGGGCCGCGCCGAGCGGGCCGATCGGCAGCGGCGGCGTCTGGCGCGCCGTGCGCGGCGGCTGGGCCGGGTCCCCGGCCAGGCCCGCGACGCCGATCATCCGGTCGTTGAGCGCGTAGTACGGCGCCAGTTCCGCGTAGTCGAGCGGCCAGTCGTCCGCCACCCCGTCGAGCGCGCGGACCCGGAAATCGGACGGGTGGAAGCGCGGGAAGTGCCCGCTCCAGTGGATCGTGCTGCCCCCGACCGCGTTGAACATCAGCGGGGTGAAGGCCGAGGCGGTGTCGTTGACCGGGTAGTCGGCGGCGAGCTGCCGCACATTCGGGTCGGCGTTGAAGTCGGTGAGGCGGCGCAGCTCCCAGTCCTCGTGCAGCGGGGGCAGCGACGCCGGCGCGACCCAGTCGCCCTGCTCGAGGCAGACGACCCGCCACCCGGCCGCGGCCAGGCGCCAGGCGACCGCCGCGCCCGCCGCGCCCGCCCCGATCACGAGGACATCCGGCTCCGGGTCGCGGTCCGTGTCGCCCCGGCGCTCCTGGTCCTGCGCGTCTTGCCGCTCCATTGGTATCCTCCTGTGTCGCGCGCTGGGCCGCTTGTCGCTCTCCCCACTTGGGATCGGGGCCTCGGGTGAGGGTCGGCGGTGTCGGAGGCGAGCGCACGCGCGGTGCGCTGTTGTCCCCGGCCCGGTATCGCCGTCGGTCGTCGGCACGGGGCTGCGGACCGGAAAGGTACCGCCTTGCCCTTGCCACCGCATTGTTCACCGCCACGCTGCCAGCATCGATCGGCCTCGCAAACGCTGATGAGGCCCCGACGCAGCCCATGACGAGCACTCGAGCGGGCGCGGTCGCCAGATTAGCGCTGCACCGTCACCGCGGACGCGGCGTCAACCCCGCTCACAACGAGGAGATTCCCGCGTTCCAGTAACTGCTCGAAGACGAGCGTTGCGGCGCCAACGAGACTCGCGTGCGGTCCGAGCATCCCCAAGGCCACTTTCGGGCGCCGCTCCCACGGTGCTAGCGAAACGGCATCGATCGTACCCGCGATCGCTGGCAGACCAAGGTCAGCGGCAGAAAAAAGGCTGCCGCTGAGAATCACCAGTTCCGGGTCCAGCACGACGGTGAGATTGGCGACGGCCAGCGCCAGGTGGTGGAGGGCATTGTCCACGATGACGCGCGCACCCGGTTGTCCACCGGCGGCGGCTGCGAGGACGCGCGCGGCGACGATCGAGTCGGGCGCCGCGTCGATGCCGGGCAGGTGCGCGCCGAGTACCGATCGGGCGACATCGGCCAGGGCGCGAATCGAGGCGACCGCCTCCAGGCAACCATGCTTGCCGCAGGTGCAGAGTGGCCCCCCCTCGACGACCACGGTATGCCCGATCTCGCCCGCCCGCCCCGCCCGGCCGGTATGGATCCGCCCCCCGATGATAATGCCCGCGCCGATCACTTCCGACGCGACGATCGCGATGAGGTCATCGATCCCCCGGCCTGCACCGTACCAGTGCTCGCCAAGCGCTACCGCGCGTGAGCGATTTTGGATACAGATCGGTAACCCGACTTCATCGGCGAGCATGGCGGCGAGCGGCACGTTGTGCCAATCGTGATAGGAGGCATACTCGTTGATGCCGGTGGCGGGGTCGACGAGGCCGGGTGCGGCGACGCCCGCACCGATAAGCCGTCCGCCATCGACCCGCGCCTGCAGCTGCCGCGCCAATTGCCCGGCGAGGCGCACCGCCTCGGTCGGCGCGATCCCCTGCCGAACCGGCAGCGTCTCGGTCATCTCAAGCCCGCCCTTGAGGTTAACCAGCCCGACGCAGACGGATGTTTCCTCCATGCAGATGGCCAACGCCAATGCCGCATCGGTGCGAATATCGATGAGGATCGGATGCCGCCCGGCACTCGTGTTCGTCGCCGATCTGTCCCTGCCGATCTCGCGGACCAGGCGGGCTTCGCTGAGATGATTGACCGCATAGGTGATGGTGGAAGGCATGAGGCCGGTCAGCTGGACCAACGCCTGGCGCGATAGCGGGCCGTAGCGCAGCAGCGCGCGAATGACGATAGCGCGGTTGTGGACCTTGATACTCGCCGCATTGCTCCCGCGCAGCTTGTACCCGGCGACATGAGCATTCATGACCCTGAATCCGCCTTGCTTCACCCTGGGGGTACACGTCCCTACCGCGACCACCGATGCGATGAGTCGGCAACAGGGCCTCTGCGCTTGGCCTGCGGCAGGCCTCATCGCGTCTCTAGGTGTACCTTCGGGATCGGGATGTGCGCATGCACTGCCGGTATCCCATACCAATTTATTCGATGAGTGAACTGATATTAGCGCCGCGACGTGCCTGCTGTCAAGGACACGTGATCACGCCCGGCGGAGGACGTCGATGGTCGCGAGGATGCCTGCCCGATGCTGCTTGCCGATGCCGCAGGGGTGCCGCGCAATTCCGACAACCAAGCGGCACGATGCGACGGTTATCCGGTCTTCGTGCCGCTGTCGTGCGGCGATTCCCGCACCGGGGGCGATACCCGCTTCTCTATGCCACACCGGGTACGATCCTGGAGTGTGATGTGGGCGTCGCCGGAGGCGCGAAGGCCGGGCAAAGCCAGCACGTATGACCATCTTGACAGCACGGCGTTGTCCCGCTACTATGAATTCATTCATCGAATCAATACACCGTCGCGATGGCAGTGCTATAGAAGACTTGTACCTGGTGTCAAGGGACTTTCCGCGACGTTCTGGTCGAGTCCCTGTCGCGTACGCCTTTTCCCCGCCTTCCGGACGTCTGCTTCGCTGGCACGATTCTGCCCCCGTGGGACCAGTCATGGAGTGGTACGATGCTCATCCGGCAGCAAACCCCACCCCTTAGCCGCCGCGGTTTTCTCCGGCACGTCTTTACCCTGTCCGGGATCGCCGCGGGCGCGGTGTTCCTTAACGCCTGCGGCCAGGGCGCCGCCACAACGCCGACGAGCGCACCGTCGAGCGCCGCGCCGAGCGGTCCGCCGACGACCGCTCCCAGCGCCTCATCGAGCGGTGCACCGGCCGTCGGCGCGAGCACGGCGCCCACCCAGGCGTCAGCCGTGGCGACACGCGCTGCCGCCGCGACGTCGCCAGCCTCCGGTGCGGCACCCGGCGGAGCGGCCCCTACCGGCGTGCTGAACTTCGCCAAGCCTGGCAAGGTCCGGACGAAGGATCCGCAGAAATTCTATGGCCTCAACGAGTTCGTGCTGCACCGGAACATCTTCGAGCCGCTCGTGGACCTCGATCAGCAGGGCAAGATTTACGGCGTCCTGGCGGAGAGCTGGCAGCCCTCCGCGGACGGGAAGGTGTGGACGTTCAAGCTCCGTCAGGGCGTGAAGTTCCACGACGGCACCCCGTTCGACGGCGAGTCGGTCAAGGCGACGGTCGGGCGCGCCAAGAGCAATGCGCTGTCGGGGCTGTCGTTCGTCTTCAAAGACTTCGAGGATGAGTCGGTCCGGGTCGTCGACCCGTACACGGTCGAGTTGCGGACCAAGATCCCCATCGCGCCGCTCCTGAATAACATCGTCGTCCTTTACATGGTCCCGCCGCAGGCCGGCGCCAACAAGGATATGACCTACGAGGCCGGCATCGGTACCGGCCCCTTCCGCATCACCGACTTTACAGCGCTTTGCAGGGATATCTGGTGGGCTCATCACGGTAGCAGAGAAGCGCGGTAACGGCATCTGCTCATTCCTCCCCACCACATTACTCTGCAAAACGCTGTAATATCGACCAGCAATACGTGCTTGAGGCGAATCCCACCTACTGGCAGAAGGGCTTCCCGAAGGTCGCGAAGGTCGTCTACAAGCCGATCCTCGACCAGAGTTCGCTCGTTGCGGCCCTCCGCGCCGGACAGGCCGATCTGATCGAAGGGATCACCGAGGAGAATGTCCAGGCGATCAAGAACGACCCCAATTTCCAGATCATCCGCAGCGAATTGTGGCAGACGGACTTCCTGACGCTGAACGGCGAGACCCACCCGCAGCTGGGCAAGCCCGAGGTGCGCCGCGCCTTCAATTACGCGCTCGATCGCGACGTCATCGCCAACGACATCCTGTCCGGCAACGCGAAGCCACTGGCGTCGTACCCGCCGCGCGGCCTGCTGGGCTATAACGAGAAAGACCCGATCAAACCCAACCCCTACAACCCCGACCAGGCGAAGAAAGAACTCGCCGCTGCGGGGCTGTCGGGCGGTTTCACCGCCGAACTGAAGGTGCCGAATGGGCAGTACACGAGCGGCAAGGAGATCGCGGAGTACGTGGCCCAGGAGATGGGCAAGCTCGGCGTCAAGCTGAATGTGAACCTCCAGGAGCCGATCTCCGCACTCCAGAGTTTCAACGATGGCAAGTATGAGGTCGGGTACGCGGGCAGCATCGCCGTGACGGGCGACCCCGACCGCTACCTCCAGGAGCGCGTGGTGGGCGATCTCTACCACACGAAGTTCGCGGACGAGACGGTCAAGCAGCAGATCCGCGACGCCGCGACGACGATCGACCCGGCCAAGCGGCAGGCGCTCTACGAGCAGGCCGCTGCCGGGATCTGGCAGGCCCCGCCGTTCATCTACCTGCACCAGATCAACTGGAATTACGCCGCAGGTAAGAAGGTGAAGAAGTTCACCTGGATGCCGAATCGGATCTTCTCGTTCATCGACACCGAGCTGGGATAGGCGCCCTGGCGGGCCTTGCGACGAAACCGCAGGGCCCGCCGGCCGCGATATGGGCATGGGAAACTACGTCATACGTCGGCTAATCCAATCGGTCGGCCTCGTCTTCGGTGTGTCGATCATCGTCTTCGTCCTGGTGCGCCTGATCCCGGGCGACCCGGCGCGGATCATGTTGTCCGATAGCGCCTCACCCGAGCAAGTGCTGGCGATGCGCCACCAGATGGGGTTGGACCGCCCCATCCCCGTCCAGTACCTGGTCTTCCTCGGCCACGCCTTCCGGGGCGATCTCGGGCGATCGCTCTTCTACGGCGAGCCGACGGTCGCGGTCCTCCTCGGCCATCTGCCGGCGACCCTCCTGCTCGCCACGACGGCGTTCGTGTTCGCGCTGCTCGTGGCCGTCCCGATGGGGGTCGTGTCCGCCGTGCGGCGCGACACGGCCTGGGATTACCTCGGTATGGGCGTCGCGATGGTGGGCCAGTCCGTGCCCGCGTTCTGGCTGGGGCTGATGCTGGTGCTGGTCTTCGCGGTCTTCCTCGGGATCCTCCCCTCCTCCGGTATGGGCGGGCCGCAGCACCTGATCCTCCCCGCGATCACGCTCGGGGCGTATCTGATGTCGCTGACGACCCGCCTGGTCCGCTCGGGCCTTCTCGACGTCCTCCAAGAGGATTACGTGCGCACCGCCCGCGCGAAGGGGCTGACCGACCGGCGCGTCATCTACGGCCACGCCGTCCGCAACGTCCTCATCCCCCTGGTCACGGTCCTCGGGATCCAGATCGGCACGCTACTGGGGGGGGCGGTGATCACCGAAACGATCTTCGCCTGGCCGGGTGTCGGCACCCTGGTGTATACCGCGATCAACGCTCGGGATTACCCGCTGATCCAGGCGGCCGTCTTGCTGTTGAGTACGTTCTTCGTCTTCATCAACCTGGCGGTCGACCTGCTCTACGCCTACATCGATCCCCGGATCCACCACGCCTGAACGCAGAGCACGCGGCGTGTGTGGCCGATCACCCCTGGAGCGACTCGATGATCTCGCGCACCTTACAGCCCGCAGACGTGGCGACCCGCGTCGTGCCCACCCAGGCGAGCGCACGGCGTGCCCTCGCCCGGCGCTTCCTGCGCTCGCGGCGCGCGGTCGTCGGCGCGATCCTCCTGCTCCTCCTGGCGTTCTCGGCGATCGCCGCACCCCTGCTCGCCCCCGCCGCGCCCCAGGAGATGAACCCGCGCGTCAAGCTCGTGGCGCCGCTGGCGACCTCGAAGGTGGGGAGTTTTCACCTGCTCGGCACTGACCAGGTCGGGCGGGATATCCTCAGTCGCATTCTCTACGGGGGACGCATCTCGCTGGGCATTGCCCTCCTGGCGGTCTTCATCGGTGGCACCCTCGGGGTAAGCGTCGGTCTCTTCGCGGGATACTTCGGCGGCTGGGTCGACACGGTGACCATGCGCCTCGCGGATGTCCAGCTGGCGATCCCGAGCATCCTCCTCGCGCTCAGTATCGTGGCGTTCGCCGGGCGTAGCCTGGGCGTGCTGCTCACCGTGCTGTCGCTGGCCGCCTGGATCGTCTTCGCCCGCACGGTCCGCGGGGTGACCCTGTCGCTCAAGCGCGCGGCCTTCGTCGAGTCGGCTCGGTCGGCCGGGGCGAGCGACATGCGCATCATCTTCCGTCATATCCTGCCCAATGCCTGGACACCGATCATCGTGCTCGGCACCCAGCAGTTGGCGCTCCTGATCATCCTCGAGTCGAGCCTGAGCTTCATCGGTGCGGGCGCACCCGCCGACATGCCGAGCTGGGGCACGATGGTCGCGGACGGGCGCGACTACATCCTCACGCGGGCCTGGTGGCTGACGGCGTTCCCGGGCCTCGCTATCTCGCTCGCCGTGCTGTCGATCAACTTCTTCGGAGATGGACTCCGCGACGTGTTGGACCCGCGCCTCCGTCTATGAATGGAGGACGGACACGACCGCCGGGCAACCGGCACCTGCAGCCCAGGCCCGGTTGGTCGAAGTCGTTCCCGGGCGACCGTCGAGCGGCGTTGTCCGATTCGCCCCCGGCATCTCGGGGTAGGAAGGTGGCAAGTGTGGTCGGATGGGCCAGGGCCAGGGTACGACCGACCTCGCCGCTGCCGTCATCGTGCGCCTCGGATAGCGAGGCGGGACGCGGGTGGCGCGGCGATGGTGGCATCACCGGCAAGGGCTGTCGATTAGCGTGGGCCGGGATGGGGAAACTCTGTCTACCGAATCGCGTTCACCCGTCGGACCAGCTCCGGTGCTTGCGGCTATGGCGTGGGGAAGAGTGGCCGCGCAGGCATCGGTGTTGCCACCCTGACGCACTCGAGCAAGCGCTGGTCGGTTCTTGGACTCTCGCCGGGTGGAGCACCACCGTAAACTGATGCCGAGTCTTGCATTGTTCCGCAACGTGAGGAGGGCTTCATGGCACCATCGCCACCGGTCATCGACACCGATATCCACTCGAGCTACGATCCGCGCCGTCTCCTTGATTTCCTCGCCGAACCATGGCGCACACGCTACGCCTCCGGCAACCAGGGGGCCGGGAATCTCGGATATTGGAACCCAAACGGCGTGATGCGGCCCGACGCGGTGACTGAAGAAGGGGTACGAGTCGAGTCGAATCCAGGCGACCTAGCCCGCTTTTTCCTCGATCCATACGGGATCGAGTATGGGATCCTGAATCCCGAGCGTAGCCTGCACATCGGTCTTGGCACCGACCCGGACTTCTCCGCCGCGATCGTCTCGGCGATTAACGACATATTGGCCGCCGACTGGCTACCCGCCGACCCGCGCTATCGTGCCTCGATCACCGTCGCCCCCAACGATCCCGAACTCGCGGCGAGAGAGATTCACCGGTTGGCACCCAATCGCGGATTCGTGCAGGTGCTCATGCCGAGCGGCGCACGGATGCCCTACGGGCAACGCTACTTCCACCCCATCTACGCAGCCGCGGTGGAGCATGACCTCCCCGTGGCCCTCCACCCCGGCTCGGAGGGGGTGGGCATTTCGGGGGCACCGACCGCAGTCGGATACCCGACCAGCTACCTCGAATGGCACACCGATCTGGTCGGGAGTTACATGGCGCATCTCACGAGCATGGTCAGCGAGGGGGTATTCGTCAAATTCCCCACCCTGAAGTTCGTACTCATCGAGGGTGGGGTCGCCTGGCTTCCGCCTCTGATGTGGCGCTTCGACAAGAACTGGAAGGCGCTGCGTATGCAGACACCCTGGCTCGAGCGGCCACCGAGCGAGTACATCATGAAGCATGTTCTCCTCAGCACCCAGCCAATCGAGGAACCGGAGAATCCCGCGCACCTGCGCTCGATCCTCGAGATGTTCGACGCCGGCAAGATGCTGATGTTCTCCAGTGATTTCCCACACTGGGACGGCGACACGCCCGACTTCGCGGCGCGCCTCCTGCCTGTCGGTGTCCGTCAACGCGTCCTCAGCGAGACGGCGCGCGAGTTGTATCGCCTCCCCGTGCGCCAGGTGCCCCCCACGAGCGTCGGTGCCGTCACCGTTACGGGGGGCGAGGATGAGTGAGCGCGGGGCACCGGTGGCCCACGAGGAAGGGGGGACGGGCACGCCCCGGACGGGGCCGCGCCAATGGCCGGTGGCGCGGGTGAGCGAGCTCCCGCCGGGGGAGCGGCGCTTGATCGAGGTGAAGGGGCATTCGATCGGCCTCTTCAACGTCGGCGGCGAGTTCGTGGCCGCACTCAACCTCTGCCCCCACGAGCTCGCGCCGGTCTGCCGCGGGCGCGTGGGCGGCACGACGCTGCCCACGCCGCCCGGGGAATATCGCTGGGGTCGGGAGGGCGAGATCCTGGCGTGCCCGTGGCATGGCTGGGAATTCGACCTGCTGACGGGCCGCGCGCTCACCGATGAGCGCGTGCGTATCCGTCGCTACCCGGTGACGGTCGTCGATGACACGATCTACATCACCCTCTGACCGCGCGGGGCGCGTCCGCCCCAGCCTCGCCGTCATCGACACGCCGGCGGCACCGCCCGGCTGGGAGGACGCCCGGGCACAGCTGGTCCGTATCGTCGACCCGCTGGGGCGTGCCGTGGCCTGGCTCGCCCCCGCCCACGGTGGCGGATGCGTCGGATTCGCGGTGCGCCCTGCCGGTGCCCACGGCACGGCCTGGGTCCACGTCTTCCACGCCGAGCCTTCGCCCACGTTGCGCGAGGTCCCGCATGGGGGCGGGTGCGGCGTATGCTGCGCGCTCGTCGACGCAGGGCCGGGCGCGGCGATAGCGCCGGCGGGCGGTTGGCGCTTCGTCGAGCGGGATCCGACCGCGGCAACGCTGGCCACCGCGCTCGTGGGCAACGCCACGGGAGCCGCGGGGGGACATGATAGCGGGGTGCATCTCAGCTTCTCCGCCGATCTGACGGACGGGGCGTTGGCCCTCCACCTCGTGGCCGAAAACCGCGCGACGGAGGCGCGCAAGCTGCACCTCGGCCTTCGCTTAGCCCTGGTCGGAAGCCTCTTCGGTCCCGCGCCCGGATCGATCCGCGTTGACCTTCCCGGAGGCAACCTTCGCCAGGATACGGGAGACACGGGCGCGGGATTCCCGTCGCAGGCGGTCGTAGGGCTGGGCGGGCCCGACACGACGCTCCGTGTCGCGGTGGCCCTCGTCGCCGGTGTCACGCGTCTCCGCTATCTCGCCCCGGGGGAGCGCGGCGTTGTCGGCCTCGTCGCTACTGCCGGCGATGGGCCCGACAGCATCCTGACCCTGAACGCCGGCGAAGACGTGCCAGCTGGCCGTCGCGCTCGACGTTGCTGTGCCCGTGAAGGGCTACCCCCGAGGATACGATGACCGCGCCGACGGCTGAGCACGGTCGGGATTCACGCCCCTTGGCACCGTGCACAGCGCCTGAAGGGGGGATGGATGCGAGGTCCGAGCAGCTTCCGTCGCTGTGGGGGGGTGATCCGAAGGGCCCGCTCGCGTCGCGTCACGAAGCGGCTCGTCCGCCGCAGGGCCATGGTGTTCCGGCATGGCCCTGCCCGGTCGCGGGAATACGTCTCTCCACTGCCGGGCGCTAGCGAGCGCGGCACGTCGCGGTGTTCAAGGGGATGTTCCCCTGCTAGATCGGAGGCTCCGAGCATGACCGCAGCGAATGTCAGGTTGGGTATCGTCGGGGCCGGTATCTGGGGCAGCAATCATGCCCTCGCCCTGTCCACGCATCCACGCGGCACGGTGGCCATCATCTGCGATCGCGACGCAGGCCGCGCGCGGGCGCTGGCGGACCAGTACGGTTGCGCCTGGACGACCGATCTGGAGGAATTGGCGTCCAGCGACATCGAGGCGGTCACGATCGCCACGCCCGACCATCTGCACACGGAGCCGACGCTGGCGATGTTGCGGGCGGGTAAGCACGTCATGGTCGAGAAACCGCTCGCGACAAATGTCGCCGCTGCCCTGGCGATGGTCGAGGCGGCCGAGCAGGCGGGCGTCAGGTTCATGGTCGATTTCCATGCCCGCTGGAATCCGTTGTTCATGGGCGCGAAGGACTACATGGAGCGCGGCGACCTGGGCGCCCCGGTGATGGCCTACGCTCGGCTGAGTGATACGCTCTACGTGCCGACCGAGATGCTGGCCTGGGCCGGGAAGTCCGGACCGGAGTGGTTCCTGTTCCCGCATACCATGGATATCGTGCGCTGGCTTTTCGATCGCGATCCGGTCGAGGTCTATGCCAAAGGCTATCGCGGCGTCTTGGATGGCCGGGGCATCCCCTGCTGGGACGCCATCCATGCCCTGGTGGAGTTCGAGGGCGGGGCCTTCTGCACCTTCGAGACCTCCTGGATTGTCCCGAACAGTTTTACCAGTGTCGTCGACAATCGCCTGTCGCTGTACGGTGAGAAGGGCGGCATGGAAGTCAAGAATGAGCCGTCGCTCTGGGCGTTCACCGATCGCTACCACACGCCGTTCTCCTCCAGGTCGCTCACGCGCTATGGTAAGGCCGTCGATTACCGGTACGAGTCGATCCGCTACTTCGTCGATTGTGTCGCCGACGATATCGCGCCGGAAGCCAGTGGCCGCGATGGCCTCATCGTGACCGCGATGATCGAGGCAACGCTCACGTCGCTGGCGGAACGACGACCGGTGACGATCGCCGAGGTACTCGGGGCAGCGGCGCGAAGCGCATGAGGCGGCGCGCAAGCGCCAATAACTGCGGGCAGGATCGTCAGGCGCGATAGCCCGAAGTGCGGAGGCCGGTATGGGCGTTCTCGATGCGTTCCTCCTCGATGGCAAGCGCGCGGTTGTGACCGGGGCCAGCCGTGGGCTTGGTCGCGTGATGGCCCTGGCCCTGGCCGATGTCGGGGCCGATGTGGTGATCACCGGCCGAACCCGGGAGACTCTCGAGGCCACGGCGGCGGAGATCCGGACCCTCGGTCGGCAGGCCTGGATCGTGCAGGCCGATATGGGCGTACCCACGGAGTGCGAAGCGGCCTGCGAATTGATCCTCCGGGACTGCGGCCCGATCGACATCCTGATCAACAACGTGGGTAACCGCGAAGCCAGCGTCTCGATCCAGGACGACACGCTCGAGGCATGGGCACGAACGATCGATCTCAACCTGACGAGTTGTTTCCTCGGCACCAGATCCATCGGGCGGGCGATGCTGGCTCGCGGTGCGGGTGGCCGCATCATCAATATCGCCTCGATGAGCGCGCTGATCGCCAACCGGGGTGTCGGCGGTCGTGGTTACGAAACCGGAAAGGCCGCGGTCCTCCACTTCACTCGCTGTGCCGCTGCCGACTGGGCACCCTACGGGATCACCGTGAACGCGATCTGCCCGGGCCTGTTCATGACGGACACGAACAAAGCCTGGAACGAGCGGAAGCCGGAGGTGATCGACGCGTTGTTGCAGAACGTGCCGCTCGGCCGCGCGGGCGAGCCGGATGAGATCGGCCCGCTCGCGGTCTATCTGGCAAGTCCCGCCGCCAGCTACGTGACCGGCGCCGCCTTTGTCATCGACGGCGGCTACACCCTCTGGTGAGCACGAGCGACACGGCCATTGGCAACGGAGACGCGACGACCGCGATTTTGCGATGCACCACGAAGAGCGCGACATGAGCCGTTGGCATGGTGTCACGGGCCGCCTGTCTGTTCAGGACAGGTTGCCCTGGCCGACACCGACAACCACTCGACGACAAGCGTGGTGCAGGATCAGGTGGGGCTTGCGACAATACCGCGCACCCGCCACAGGGACGATGCATGGCGGGCCTTCGCGGCGGAAGCATCCACGATGGAGAGCAGAACGCCAGGCTAACGCTGACCGCTACCGGTAGATCGGCCGCCACGAGGCACCGTGTACGTTAGGGAAGGAACACGCCGATGGCCTTCATCGATCGGTTAGACCCCGAGCTCGCCGTGGTGCTCCGGACGTTCCCGGCCGAGGACATCAACTGGCACGACTTGCCCGCCACCCGCGGCGCATTCGAGCGACGGCTCGAAGCGATGCGGCGCGACAGCCCCGACTCGCCGCACGTTATCAAGGAGGATAGGTTCGCCCCGGGTCCGGCGGGTGCGCCGGACGTCCCGGTCCGCGTCTATCGTCCGCACGATAACGATGCCGCGCTCCCGTGCCTGATCTGGGCCCACGGCGGCGGGTACGTGCTCGGCAGCATCGCGAGAACAGACCTTGCCATGCAGCGCATCGTCGAGTTCGTCGGGTGCACGGTCGTGTCGGTCGAGTACCGGCTTGCCCCCGAGCACCCCTTCCCGGCACCCCTGGACGACTGCTACGCCGCCCTCACCTGGGCCGTTGGCCATGCGGCGACCCTCGGCATCGATCCCGGGCGGGTCGCGGTGGGTGGCGCCAGCGCGGGCGGCGGTCTCGCCGCCGCGCTGGCGCTACTGGCACGCGACCGGGGCGAGGTCTCCATCGCGTTCCAGTTCCTCGTCTACCCGATGCTCGACGACCGTACCATCAGCCCCTCCAGCCGTGCGGTCACCGACCCGCGGGTGTGGAATCTGGCGTCCAATCGCAACGGCTGGCGTGCCTACCTTGGCACCGAGCCGGGCGGCGCGACCGTCTCGCCCTACGCGGCGGCGGCGCGCGGGACCGACCTACGCGATCTCCCGCCCGCCTATATCTCCGTCGGCACGCAGGATCTCTTCGTCGACGAGGACATCGCCTATGCGCAGCGGCTCATCACGTCCGAGGTGCCGGTTGAACTGCACGTCTACCCGGGCGTCTTCCACGGGGCGGAGGTCCTCGTCCCCGCAGCCGCGCTCTCGCAGCGGATGATCGCGGACCAGGATCGGGCGCTCAAGTGGGCGCTGCATCCCCCGTCCGCCCTGGCGCGTGCCGCCCAGTCGAGGTAACGTGAGGCATACGGCCGTGATTCCTGCGCCGGGCTGTGCTCGTCGACAATGTTAGTAGCCTGCCTGCGCTGAGCGAGCGATCTGTCCGATACAGCGCTCATCGTTCGGAGGAGCATGATGATGGACGTACCGCCGGTGGCAATAGCGAGCGCGCGCGTCGAACGATTGCGGGTGCGCGTCTACAACGACCGCGCGGCGATGGGTATGGCGGCGGGCATGGCCGTCGCCACGGCGCTCCGGGAGCGGCTCGCCCGCCAGCAGCGCGTGCGGATGATCTTCGCCGCCGCGCCCTCGCAGCGCGAGATGCTCGCCGCGCTCGGCGCGGCAACGGGGATCGACT
>JAABUP010004928.1_pt1 | contig 21234 bp, 18 predicted proteins | sample 5559201 | NCBI WGS metagenome assembly JAABUP01 (sample SAMN10711887, study PRJNA513373) | rock metagenome | isolation source: Antarctica rocks | place: Antarctica
TAGCGTTAAGTTAAAAATTTATATAGGCGCGTACTAAAATAACGATTATCTAGTAAAAATATAGGGTTTTACGCTTAGACGTGCTATAAGCTAGATACGGAGTTATCCTCGGAAAAGCTAACCGAAATAGGTTTAGCGGCGGGCGCTAAATATTAGCGGGCTTAGTATACACGTCTGAGGTACTAAGGCAATCCCTAACCTATAGTCCTATTTAAATTATTAATTATCCCTAGCCACAGATTTGTAGGGCGCACAAACTTCTCTTCTCCACCACGTATGCTACGTACACGCGATTTGTATCACAACTACGGGGAATAGGTCCGAACAGATAGCTCTATAAACGGCGTATCTATGTATAGTATCATGATATATAGATGTAGTGTAGGTGTAGTGCGTGGAGTGTGGTGGGGTGCGTGCTTAGCCCTATATCTTAGCGAGTCTTAGCACATCTATACGGAGCAATTATCCCTTTCCTTATAAGCGGATAGTTAACGCTAAAGGGAGATCTACGTAGGGGTGGTAATTAGTCGGCTCTATCTAGCGAGTATCTAAGTAGCCTTAGTAAACCTATGCTAACTTATTACTACCCCTACGTAGATCTCCCTTTAGCGTTAACTATCCGCTCATAAGGAAAGGGATAGTAGAGGTATAGTGTTAATCCTTCTACTCGGCGATAGCGAGGTCGTACGACAGTAACATTATAGATATATATATAATTAATAGCTCCGGAGGGTCGCCTAGCCTAGGAGAAGCTCCGAGCTAAGGTATGTAGCTATCCGAGCGCTAGGCCGATTTTAATAATATCGATAAATTTCCCTCTTTACTATTATCGCTAAGGGTAACTACCTTAGCGAGTGCTCCACCTCTTATTATATAGCTAGATCGACGTAGCTAATAGTAAGGCCTCTCTATATCCTAGGTAGACCCTATACTAACTACTCGGTTAACTAGAGTATCTAGGGGTATCGCACCGAAGAAGAGTAAGAAGTTAGAATCGTAGGAGCGATAAACCCGCGTACGGGAGGAGAAGAAGTAACAACGTATAGCTAATTAGGAGGTCGTAAAGGATAATAAATAGGCGAAGTTAATAAAGCCTAGAGAAGAACTAGTTAGTTAAGTAGCTAATTATTTACTTAGTTCGTCGCTATAGATAGACTAGTTAATAGAAAGAACTAATAGAGCTTACTTACTATAACGCATACGGCTCCGCTCTACCTTTCGCTCTACCTCTATAGCTACTGAGGCGATAACGACGTATAGTGTAGGTGGAGGTGAATGACGTTAATAGGTAGTAGTGGTGTGGCTGGAGATAATTAATAATCCAAATAAGACTATGGGTTAGGGACTGTCCCGAAACGAGTGGATTATATCTAACGACTAGCAGTATAAGGGGCTGTTAGTATCTAGCTTCACATGTCGAGGAGGGTGTAGTGCAAAACAGCCTAGCACTAGCTCGAAGATACTAGAATAGGCCACATAACGTCTCAATAGAGAGCTGTTGGAATTCAGCCCTATACTACCAAGTATTCCCAGTTTTAGGGAACTATTACGTGTACACCCACTTTCTCTACATATACACCCCCTACTTCTCTATATATACACCCCCCCAAATCCGGTTAGCCTCCGCGGTTGCGCGACTACCTGACCGCAACCTCGCGTATCTAGTGTATATGCTTTTTGCTTCCTCAGTTAATAGGGTGGTTCTACCGCAACAGAGGAGAAGCATGAACATAGGATATAACCCTGATGCTTAGTAATATCGCGACGACCAATCCGAATCGGGTTTAGCGCTCAAAAAAAGTTCCAAACTCGAAAACCTCGTCAAACGACTCCTTTTGCTCCGGTCGCCGAAGGTTTTTCCGGTTTTAAGAGGTGGACATTTTCGATTATTGCTCAGAGCTTTGGTACTCTATAACTATACTACTTCTTCTCTTTAAGACTATATAGGCTCTAAGATACAGCCCTAAGCTCGTACCGACGCTGGTTTATAGCCTTATAGCTATCGTGCTGATCTCGTCGTCGCCACCTGAGTAACTAGGCGAAATATTAAAAAAAACTGTTAGTGTCTTGGTATACCACATGTTCGAAATAATTAATAATTCTTACTTACGTGTCTACTACACTACACCTACGTAATGAACTAATAAAATAACTTTAAATTATGATTATTAGAATAATTTAAGACCTTCGTACGACTCGATTACTTGATTAATAAGGCTAGTCTATTAATACGGTGGGGTTAACTTAGTAGAGACTTATGGCGGTTGCGCGGTTAGGTAGTCGCGTAACCGCGGAGGCTAACCGGATTTAGGGGGGTGTATATATAGAGAAGTAGGGGGTGTATATATAGAGAAAGGGGGTGTACACGTAATAGTTGCCCAGTTTTATTGGTGGATGACCTGAAGCGGTCTAGCGTCTTGGCATCCCCTGACACTTCTCTTTCTTCTCTATATAACCAACTCAATCAATCAATTCCACACCTATGAGACCTCAACTTCTCCACGTATTTCAACACAATGCGCCCACTAACAGAGCCTCCACCAAAATGGCCACGACCTATAGCCTACCAGCGTCTAAATCATCTGCAAATTTAGCATTGGCAAAGGTTCGAACTGTAGTGATCCCCTCATCCAGCAATGACCCCTAGAGCCAGCCCAAGGCCTTGCCCGAGAAGGTCTCCGGCAGCGACAACGGCCAAGCTCTTATTCAATTGACGGATCATAGTAAATTTGCAGATCTCGGTGTTGGTTCGCTGCCACCGATCGTCATCGCTGACAGATCCGTGGAGCACTCGATATTGAACTTGAAGTGGACGTTAGACTTTTCGTTGACTTCGACTGGATCACTGTCAGACAGCTTAGAGCTGGGGGAAGACGATCAAAGAGTCGGTCTTCAGAAGCACGGGATATTATGAGATTTTGGAGACGGCGATATGAAAGCTAAGTATGCGGATGATAAAGATGATGATCCCGTATAATTAGATGAAGGCAGTGTCACCGGTAGAGGAAAGATGCTGAGTAAGTCTCAGCTTTACCAAGTATGGCCTTTGATACATTGACAGCCATCGCCAACGACATTCCCATTATCCCTTCCGCCGGCATATGGCTTGTTTAGGGCTCATGCTAAGCCAACGAGCCCTCCCTGTGCCGGTGGAAGGGACAGAATTCTCTGTAGACTTCAGGTGCCAAATTTTGTACCTGAAAGTAAGAAAGAATCTGACCGGATCAAGCACCACCACCACCACCAGAGCCGCCAGGAGGCTGCGGATTCTGCATGGAAGTATCTGGTGGAAGCGTCATACGGGTGATCTGCCGAAGCATCTCCTCCAAAGCCCCCACAACCTGTCCGTAAATCTGCAAATTCCTACCATTATTATGCGCCTGCACAAACGGGGCTGCGGCGGCATTAATAGCATCACGGGCCCATTGCTGCGCGCGCCGCTCGACCAAGGCGAAATAGTCGTTCGTGAACAAGTCCCACCAAGCCACGAGGTTCGGTACGCCGACATCTCGCTCGATGTAGCCGAGCTGCAGACGGATCTGCTGGCGGACTTGGTTCCAGCGAAAGTTGGCTTCTGGGGTTCGTAGGTAGTCGAATGTTGCGAAGCCCTGGACGATCATTAGCGATTTTGATGTTGGGTTGGGTTGATACTTAACGCTTGGTGACTTACGACGCGGATTGCTTGGAGTAATTCGTCAGCCGCCCCTTGATCATCATCTCGCACCGCTGTGTTTGCCAAAGTAGTGATAGTATCGAGGCCTGTGGCAGGTCTAAGATTCATAATTCGACCCTTTGCTCCATTTATCTGTGCATCAACTGCCATGAAAGGACCCGGCCAGTTGTTAGATCCGAAGCCCTCCATAACGCGATCATTAGGGGTCACGGGTTGAGCACCACTAGGGCTACCTACCGCAGGCCGCGCTGCCAGCAGAGAATTTGGGACATCCCACTGGTTGGTGTAGAAATGTCGAGGGATAGCAGGGAGGTTGGCTGCCTGCCCGGAAGGGAGGATTCCACTGAAGCTTGCTTGCACGTAGCCTTTCATGACTTGTCTCTGAGGATCTGTCAGTAATTGATGAAAATCACTCTCAAAGCTCAACATGCTTACATCAATAGGATGCTCTGTTTGGAAGCCGTTCAGATCAGTTTTCCCTGGATTGATGGGTCCCGTCTGGATAGAAGGACCAGTGCAATAGCCTGGTATCAATCGGAAGAACTCGCGGAGGATTTGGGCGGCGTTTCGACCACCAAAGAGCGATCCTATTGCTGGATATGCGATTGCTATAATTAGCATAATCTCGCCGTAAGCCAAATCTACAATGTAGTGATCACTGCCGCCGCGTTCCTCAAGCGCATGCCATTCTTTCGGATCAGTTGTTTTAAAGAGCGCGAGGTCTCGTTTCGTAAAGCCATTTGCGCTCTCGTCGTCGTCGTCATTGGGACAGAAGCCAGGCAGCTTCTTGCATAGGTTGGTACTACAGCTAGCTGGCTTGGGGGGTGCCTTTTGTACTGTACAGCACGCGGCCTTCGTTCTTCCCCCTGTGGAACACATTTAGTTTGTTTTTAATTGCCACCTGTGGAGCAGGATGCTTGTTGCCTTGCCACACAGGGTCTGCACACTTACAGCTACATCCTCCGAGCTGAGAGCCCCCAAATTGTGCGCGATCAACTTCGAGCTCGGTCGCGTTACATACAGCGTTGACGCATTCCTCACCGCCACTACCGCCGACCCAATTACAAGCTATCAATTCTTGAGGATCGGGACAGCAATATTGCTTGTAGCCGAGGAAGCATTCCCCCGCCTTTTTGAAGATCGATGTCTTACCAGTCGGACAGTCGGTTCGGCTTTCATTCGGAGTCAGATCTGTAGAGCTGAATTTTTCTGTGGTAGGAGCAAACATACCATGGCGCATAAGTGCACCCTTGTGTCACTTGCTGGAAATCTGGGTTAGGACAACAAAACACCTTCCGACCTCTGCCACATTTGTTGGTGTTGCCGTCATTAAGGAAGCCACCACCCCAGGATGATCCTATTCCTTGGATATTCGTTTCGGCAGGTGCGCACTGGGCGCTGCAGTCTGAGCCAGCGCCACCACCGTTGTTGTTGCCACGCCAGATGCAATTTTTGGGCGCGGTGTTGGTTGGACAGCAAACAGGCTTACCACAGTGCTAGAAGATGCTTGTTAGAATTGCGTCGAAGTCTAATGAGTCTGTCGGGAAGGAGTGCTCGCTTCTGTCACTTACGCATTTCTTCTTGCCGCATCCAGCATCGTCCCATCCAATAGGAGTGTTGCCAGCTCCGCAGGCTTTGGCCATGGCGTTGTTGTCGTTGAGATTTACACAATCTCCTTTATATATGAAACAATCCTGTCCATTGGATCCGGCCAAGTCCTGAATAACAGCCTGCGGGTTGGACAGCGCTTTGTCTATGTTCTGGAGTGATGGGGTCGACTGAATGCTTCTCCCGAGTAAACCAGCGTGAGCTGTGTACTTATCATCATCTAGTCCTAGTATCAGCGGCCAGATTGTGCTCGTGGATGTTCAGATTCATTCCAATCCAACTAAAGAATTCAGAACAGTGAACACGACGTTACACTTACCAAGATCTGATGCCCAGATAAGACCACCTCCAAGCCCAACGCTATTCGCCCAATCTACTTTTTGCTTAAAGGTCACTGCATTATCGTAGGACACCCACTGATTGTCATCGAAGGTAAAATAATTGACGGCATCTACCGAATCATGGGTCGGTGTGATGGTCGCTCTCTTCTTGGTAGTCGCACCATTCAAAATATTCATAATTTCGTAATAGGATAGAATACCACCAGTGGCCGAGCATGGCCCAGGATTGGATGCGCCACTGAAAGCACAACCAGGCTTAGAGCAGCTGGAGTCCGCGAGAGTAAAGGATCGACCATAAAAACCAAAGCCCATCACGATCTTAGCAGGAGGAATGTTTACCCGCCAGAAGAGTTCAGTCGCCAGTTTGATCTCGGTAAGATTAGTATGTCCTTGTACGATACTACCAATAGGGTCTGATGCATCCCACACCCCATGAAGGTCATAGCTCATAAGATTAATCCAGTCAGCGTACTTGATCAGATTCGGCAGGTCAAACCATCGGAGGTACCAATAAGACGATGGTGCTGTAAACGAAAGGCCGAATCTGTTTCCACTTGCATCAAAGGTTTGTCGCAAAGTCTGAAGTAACAAGACGTAATTTTTGGTGTCTTGTATACTACCGCCTCTGTCAGGCGCCCCCGGATACTCCCAGTCGATATCGAGACCGTCGAATCCTATTGCATTTCAGCCCGGCCATTCTTGACACCTATGGTCACCGCGTAGGCTTTTTGACGCTCGAAAGCTTAAATAACGTACCATACTGCTTCATAAAATGCACGATATTATTTGCAAACGTTTGCCTTTTGGACGCATCGGCAGCGATTTCACCGTACAAAGGCTGTGTAGCAGTGCCATTATCTGAGAACGACCTGGCTTTTCATGAATCATTTTGACATTATCGGTCATCGAGAACAGAGATCTCACCAGCCGCCGACACTAACAAAGATAGTAAGATCTTGTTTGATAGACTTCAGATTTGCTGTGTCTGTGAAAAGACTTGAAGGAGTTGACGAATCCATTGTCACCACCTGGTAGGTTCCCGGATCGATGGATGCAAAGGCAAAATTTATGCTGAATACTTGTAAGCGATTACTTCGAATTTGTCTCTCGAGATCTGCTTACTGTGTAAGCGCATCCAAAGGCAGATCCGTCGGAGCGACTTTGTGGCAATTCAAACGAGCACTCCATGATTCGTAGTATCCGATGACTTTGTTCTGGATGATTCCTGTTGAAGATCCACCACCTGGGGGTTTCGGATTCAAGACACAGTTGCTCTGGCATCCCTCTGTTGCAAGTTAGTATCTTCCTATCCATAAATCAATGACTATGGAAAGAGAACGCACTCCCGCAGAAGTCTTCCGTAGTACCACACTGCAATGATTCAGTATATAGTTAGCCGCACGTGTGTGATCTGCTAACGAGTGACTTACGAATCCAAATTGGCTACAACAGGTATTGAGCGGACACTCTGTACCAGCAGTCTTTGCATACTGCCCACACTCGGCCACTGCATTGCAGTCTGCGAGGCATCCAGAGCCACAGTAGGTCGGACCATAGCCACAGTAGCCACTTTTTCCGCAGCATGCTCCGTTGCTACATGGCTTATCTTTACTACACTGATATTCGTCTCTTGGTACCAAAGTTACATTAGAGTGCACGACCTGGGCCTCTCCAAGACCATAGTCAATTTCATTTCTCAGAGAGGCAATGGTCTCCAGTGGAGATAGAGCTTCTAGATTAGGCCAGAAGTAGACACAAAGAACAAGTAGTATACCAAACGAAAGGCCACTCGAGCTCCAGGTCAAGTACCGCGATGATGACTGCTGGATGGGCATGACAAGTGTGTATCTTGGAAAGACGTATCGTGTCTACGGGCAAGAATGATAAGACGGATGGTTCTCAAAAAGAAGAGGGAAAGCTGCTCAGAGATTTGGTTTCCAGACCCTTGAGGTAGATGTGTGGGACCATCCTAGAATCAAAGGAGTCGGATCACGGTCCTTAATTCGTATTCATATGCCCCATCGACAACCCAGTGGAACGTTTCAGATTGGTCCTACTGCACGATCAAAAGGTCTCATTGGTCGAATCGGCGATTCTATATATAGTAGCACGCCGTTGAATGGATTTCGAACTGAAGTGATCTTGCCCTGAGAAGGGTTGCTGGAAGATAAATCAAGACTATCGGCGCTGGCGGATAGAGTATGTTGGTCGGTTCTCTTAATTGCGAGATGCGGCTGAAAGCGGGATTCTGAAGGAGCAACTCCAAATCCGAAGCATCCAATAAAAATTGAGATTTCGGGGTAGGATTGGCAGCGGTGTACATGAAATGATATCCCGCAGTTGTGAATGCATATATAGCGAGATCACAGGGGCTGTTATTTACTATATGCAAGCGCCTGGTTGCATCAAATCTCGTTCTCGAATCCTTCGTCTGCAAGTCTTGCACCGAAGGATCGTCGCATATCGGAAAATACATCCTCTCGCGCTGCTTTATAGGTGCCAAGGGCCCAAAGAGACACAGCCTTAGGTTAGTTCAGTAAGATTTCAGGATCCCAATGGGAAATGCGGAGAGTTATTCTTGCGACGATATGTCTCGGTCTTCTCGCCCGAGGTACGCAGCCTGTTTTAGCCTTGGGGAATCACACAATTCCATACATCTTTACAGATTCCTTGATGTCGGTTATCTTCATCTCTGCAATTTCCAAAATATAGGGCCATTTCTGGACTTCCAGTGCCATCGCCTCTGGTGGCGATCAACTTAAGAGCGTTCATTCAAGAGGCTGCGAAATGGCAAACTTGACGCGCAGGTACGCTGTAGCTGTAGCTCTTCTATCAGCCTCGATATGGGCGCAACAGCTTTCTGGTGCACAGATGTACATGGGATATCCAGGCCTCAGTACATCTTGCGAACAGGCTTTGAACACAAGCGTCTCCTGTCCAATCTTCTTGAGCCCACTATCTGCAAAGTCGGTCACTCCAGGCTCATTTCTCTATCTCTGTGCTTCGCTCCAAGGAGATTCTGTCATTTCTTACTACGATAACTAATATTCATAATAGCGGGGCAACTCTCGACACCGAAGAGGTCGACGCCCTATGCGTAGACTCTTGCTATACCTCTCTAGAAAGTGCCAGGACATCCATACAGCAGGCGTGTACAGCTAGCACAGACGTGATTGAGTTCGATAACATAGGATATCCAGGTAATAGCTTCAGTCCCAAAGTCCGACTTGAGCTTTGTTGACAATTCTTCCAGCGACGTTCATTATTGACAACTTTCTATTCACGTACAACGTCTCCTGTAAAAAGGATAGGTCCGTTCATCGCTTGATCCAGATTTAGGGAGGAGCTGATCTAACCTCTCCATGCTAGTAAATCCGGCGACTTTTGTGATCCGCAGATCCTAGCGTGGTCGAACCAGACATACCTTAGCTCAGCCCAAAACTGCTCGGACTGCTGGCTTGGAGTGCAGGCAATTCAACTGAGCGACCCGCTAGGTTACGATGCTGATCTTGCGAGCAACCTTGCTTCATTGACCTCCAGCTGTAGCGCCAATGGATACAGCTTTACTTCTCCCACAGCCTACGCTCTCAACACAACGGCGACAATAGTCTCTACAACGGTCTCTGCAACTGCGACGGTATCACAATCACCTAATTGCACAGGATCCTACACCATACAAGCAACAGACGACTGCAATTCAGTAGCAAAGGCCCTCAATGTCTCGACATACAGTCTGCTGTATGAAAACAACCTGGATCTCTACTGCCAAAATTTTGCCGCCGCCGTTGGTACCACGATTTGTATACCCGCGCAATGTAATACGTATACTTGGCAGGCATTGGATTCCTGTAATAGTGTTGTGAGAAATTTCACCGACATGACTGTGCCGCAGTTCCTGTCGTGGAATCCAAACTTTAACTCGCTTTGTCAAAACAGCCTCAATTATGTTGGGTATGAAGTATGCGTAAGGTAAGTCGCCTGGAAATGCCTCAATCAATTCGTTCATGTCTTTGCAGCGAGGAGTTGTCCGGGCTCGCTGACCTGCGTTACCAAAAGCCCCCCAGGTGGTTACTTCGACTACACATCTCGCAGTAACCTAAGCATAACCACGGCCGCGACGGTCGCCGTGCCTATGCCTACAAATGCCATGGATGGATCCAATAAAGACTGTGGCGACTGGTATACAGTAAGCCGCAACCGTTATTTTCCATACCGGTATGTTTTCATATCAACAATGATGGATAATAACAATGGCACCTAGATTATAGAAGGGGACACGTGCGGTCTTGTGTCTGTCGCCAACTACCTTTCCATCTCCGATTTCTATTTCCTGAACCCAGAGATCAATGGGAATTGCACGAACCTGGAATTAGGCGTCGCTTATTGCGTAGAACCTGTCGGAGCCCTCGCGACCTATTCAGGCTATACGAACACTGGGGGTCCCACGATCACGGTCCCCCCTGCCACTTTCTCCTCTGTTAATACAGCAATCACGTCTAGCACCGGCGATCCCGGCTACATAGCAACGACCTCGCTACTACCGCAAGCTTCTGGCACAATAAAGGGATGCAAGACGTACCGAAATTTTGATAGCACAAATGATCTCAACGAATGCTCATATATTGCGTTTGCTTACGATGTGACGACCGATCAATTGCTGGCCTGGAATCCTACTCTTTCGTCAAATCTAAGTACCTGTGACTTCCAAACCGGTTACAGCTACTGTGTCTTGCAGTCTGCAGAGACAGGTGAGCCTGACGTGCCAAGGCAGTTAGGAAATGACACTAATGGATACAGCCACCGTGAACTCAACTGCCTACTGTTTACCAGTCAATACCACCGAGGCTGGAACGGCATCGACCTGTAATTGTTTCACCCAGGTCTCTGGATACCAGAATAACAGCGGTAAGTCTCAGAGCGTCTATGACCTGTCTGCAAGCAAGTTGCTCTCCGCTGACTTCCAGTCAGGCTACGACTGCGAAGAACTCGCGAGCGACTTTTCAATCACGCTTTCTCAACTGACGACTTGGAACACCTGGCTTGGCTCAAATTGCGACACAGCGCTCTATGCCGGCCTTGACGCTGACCACACGCGCGCAATCTGTATTGGTGTGAACGCGTCTGCGCCCACAGGCCCTGCATCTGCAATACCCTCTCCAATTTCCAGTCAGACTGACATAATTCCCGCCACCTCTATCGGACCTCCCACTGGAACCTCGATTGTCCCAACCGGCAGCGTTACCAGCCCCGCAAGCCCAACGCAATCAGGAATTGCATCAAATTGTGATGAACACTACACTGTAGCTAGCGGAGATTCATGCTCGAAGGTAGAGACCCAATTCAGGATCACCTTTGCCGAGCTCTACCAGTGGAATCCAGCCATCGGCTCTGACTGTGAGAGCCTGTGGGTTGGGTATGCAGTCTGTGTGGCTATCTCCTCATGAGCTCGGGCGTAGCCTTTGAAAGTGGCCTGGAACTGGTAGGCTGGTGAACGCAGAGAGTGACATCTTTGTTCGTCTCAATCTCTCAGCAGAGATAGCTTGTATCAGTGCAGGATTTGCACACCGGGATAAGCGCTTAGCATAATCATCGTTCGCCGGAGATCTAGTAAGATCTGCCTCAGGGGGATCCTATATCAAAGTCCAACCAACACGAGGCAAGTGCTTTCGCAATAATCTAGCATTCGTCGAGTGGTTTGGTCGTTGAAATGATAGATACAGCATTGGGTAGTGTCGGCGGTAGATGTAAGCTTGATGAAAGCGTGTAGATAAAAATACCTCTGGCGATGTAAATTTTCCGGCGAAGCTTCGGCCAAAATGAGCGGCAAAACCTCGGCGAAACCTTGGACAAAATTATCTAACATCTATTAAGTTCATTGCGTTTTCTTTTATTCCCTTAGCACAGTATGTCAAGCTACATGAAAATAATCAGGGTCTCAAAATTTTGCTCCAAGAGACTGATGAGTGTCTACCATTTGACTGAATTACACCTTTAGCAGCGGGTATTCGAGCTCACCTCCAACCTCCAAAACTATCAATCAATATGACAGACCTTCACGATCGCTTCACCGCCCTGCTGCAGTCCCAACCACCACCACAATCACCCTCACGACGAACCCCTCAATTTTCTACGCACAACAATAATGCCGATAACATCGAAAGGTATCTCCAGGAAGACGGCCATCGAACATGGGGCTTCGCCATCTACCGCTGCACATACGAAAGCGATTCCGACTGGCAAGAATTCATTCGACGCCTACGCTACCGGATCGAGCAGACCCTGAAATTCTATAATGGAATGGACATGATGGATAGCCTCAGCTTTACCGTCATCGAGGACAAGTCCATCTTAGAGGGCGCCCGCACGTCCACTGTGCGCGAGCATTTCAAGCAATGGGCCGCTACTGCGCCACAACAGGAGCAAGGGACGGGACCAGCACTATCCCAGCGGTATAGATATTGTGTCATGATGGACAATTCAGCACTGGATTCCGTAGTCCATAACGCACCGGCGCCTGCAGAATCAGATATGACCAGTAAAGGTTTTGTCGGCCTCGTATGGAAGGATTGGAAGCCGGCTAGTCCGGATGCGCGAGAGGAAGTGGAAGAGCCGATTGAGGGTTGCACGCAGCACGATGTGGGATGGATGAGAGTTGCTTATCAGGACGCCATTGTCGGTATGTACTACTACTTGCGCGACCTCAACGATTGGTACCGGGAGTATCGCCGCCCTCCTCAAGTGGCGCGGGCTTAGGTACGATACTGTTTCCCGCGAATCATTTGTACTGGATTTAGGCTCCACAACTCCTAGGGCTCTTAATCTACACTACGAGCTCCTTTGCAAAGCTACTAGAGACATTTCCATGCAATAAGCATATGTGGATTTCCAAAGGGATGGTTTACGACGCTTATTGACGAAACATATCTCAGGGTATGCAAAGCTTACCATTCCCTTGATTACGAATCAGAGGTGGAAATATATACTACTTCGAAAAGTCTACGTCTTGCACATTATAATTTGCGTAGATTTCGTTGTCAATGAGCGATATTTCTTCGTGCTTTTTCCCTGTGAGCCAGATGCAATGTTAGAGACTTAGTGAGGCACAATGGTGAGCCCTGGAGCTTACATTACCCTCTCTTGAAGCGTTACTTGCGATCTTGCTTGTAGTTTTGATTGGTACAACAGCATAGGAGGAACGGTATCGTTCTTTCCATATCAATTCTATTTGTTCTGAAAGCCTCCATGTCCGTAGTGCTAATGGCCGGCTGTAGCGCGCAAAGGTCTACTCAGCAAGCCCATAGAGTCTAAGGAAGTCTCGCCTTTTCCATTTTTAGAACAGGTGCAGTCATTCTTTGACTCATATCCCATATTTTGAACATTCAATATGATTCCTCGGCCTTCATCAGGGTCTCGTTCTCGAGTCGAGAGTTCAGCCAATCAATGTGGTAATAGACCAGGTCTTGTTGAAATACGTGGAGAAGTTGAGGTCTCATAGGTGTGGAATTGATTGATTGAGTTGGTTACATAGAGAAGAAAGAGAAGTGTCAGGGGATGCCAAGACGCTAAACCGCTTAGGTCATCCACCAATAAACTGGGAATACTTGGTAGCATAGGGTTGAATTCCAACACTCCCACATCAGTCATATGCCCTGACCAAATATCTCTCCTCAACCAACTCATTTTTTAACCTACACCTTGGTCAGACCAATCTGACGAAGAAACACAGCGTACTTCTTACTGGTCAACGGCTTAGTCAGCCCATCGGCTACTATCTCATTAGTGGGAACCCATAAGAACTCCACTATCTCTATTTCCACCTAGTCTCTAACGAAGTGCCACTAGATGTCGATATACTTCGTCCTAGAGTGGAATCTGGGGTCTTTAGCTAGAGCTATAGTACCCTAGTTATTAGCCCTAATAATGACTAGTTTAGTTAGGAGACCGTAGCCTATATCTAGCTCACTAAATAGCCTAGTTAACTAAATAGCCTCCTTAGAGGCCTAGGTTTAGGCTATATACTCGGCCTCGCATAATAATAATGCGATCGATTACCAACGCTTCGAGGTCTAGCTGATAGCTCCACTATAGAGTAAGAAGATATATACTCTACGTGATAAACGGATGGCTATATTAGACTCCTAGTTAGCATCGGTGAAGGCCTTAAGGCTATCTCTTCCACCGTAGGTAATATCTATATTAATCGTTCTTTTAAGGTAACGGAGTACTCGTTTAGCCGCTCCGAAATACTTCGTATTTAGATTATAGTTAAACTAGAATATAATAGATATAGCGTAGTAAATATTAGCCCTAGTCTATATTATAGGATATATAAATAAACTAATTATACTTTAATACTTATAAGTATTAGTAATTATAGCGATCCCGATTAACTCCTTATAGAGCTCCGTATTAACTACTATTAGTATAGTAACTAACGTGTAATTAGCTATCTTAAATCGAACTAATATCTTCTTAATATAGGTGCTCTAAGTAATACGAACCGTCTTCTTAGTTCGGTTGCGTACTATCTCTATCCCGAGATATTAAGAGTATAGGCCTAGGTCGGTTATCTTATATATATTATTAAGAGCCTTCTTAAGTATCGTAATATTTATAGATCGACGTAGTCTAAATATTAGTATATTATCTACGTACACGCTTACGATGAGACGAGTTATTCGATTAACGAATAGGGAATAGTCGGATTTAGTATATTAAAATCCTTTATAATTACTTAAGGTCCTTCCGGATTAACTAATAATTACTTCGGCTTCGTCTAAGGGAAAGAGTCTAGGCCTTAAGTGTAAGCGTAGCGTTAAGGGTAAGAGATCGTTCGCTAATACGGCCCCGTACGACTTTATTATTATATATAGGACCTACGGAATACCGGCGGGGCTATAGTTAAAATACGTCTCCTTTTACTTAGCTTTCTTCTTACGTTATCTATAGAGCGCGGCGAGGAGGTGGCTAGCCGGATACGGTACGCTTTACCGGACGAGGTAACTCACCTATATATAGACTACGCGATTATAAGAAATAGTTAAAATAAATTTAGCTATAACTTAATAACTAACGCAGTGCGTATCTTATATAGCGAACTAGGATTTAATTATATATTCTATCTCTACTAGAGTAGTAAGTTTCTACGTAGCTTATACTTAAATATAGCTATATATAGCGTACGTAAGAAGCGGTGAAAGTTTCGAGTTTCTACTAAGTCGTAAGGCTGAATCGTAGAAATATTAACTACACCTTATAATGCTAAATACTACCGTATAATACGTAAAAAGTAGCTACTAGGTAGATAGCGTAAGGCGAGATCTCTATATAGTAGCTTTATCTATAATCTACGCAGAGTTAGTTATTAAGTTATAGCTAAATCTATTTTGACTATTTCTCATCATGATGATTGCGAAAATGCTCCCGCTCCCGTCTCGCGCCATTGTTTTTAAAAACAACTGTATTATATCGGCACCTCGATCCCACATAATTCAGCCAATCCAGCGGCTTAGTACGGGCACTATCTTCCAGCTCCTTTACTGCAATCGACATTATAAGCCACGTAACACGAGCAAATGTCTAGGAATTGACCCTTTCTTAGGGGTGATACCTAGGGATTGGCCCTTCCTTCTTTACGGAGCGATCGTTAGGGGATTGACCCTTTCTTAGGAGTGACACCTAGGCGTTGGCCCTTCTCTAGGGGTGGGCCATTAGGGGGTGAACCCTTCCATAGAGGGTGGGTTTTAGGGGAGTGGCCCTCATAAAGTGATCAAGCTAGGCTAATGAAGCTAGCGCTAGCGCTTCACTACATCATCCACATTTTGTCTCGGCCCACGTGTAGAGCACCATTGGTCCACCAGGGGCTTTTGAAGGGCCAACGTCCACTATGTTGCCAGAAATGGAAGCTGTCATCGCCCGTTCAGTAGTAAAGGCCGATGGCTCGATGTTCGAGCCAACGCCAGCCTGCACCATGAGCTTCTCTCATTTCTCCTTCGTCGACGGTACCTCCAACCTATCGTCGCCTTCGCCAGAATGCTGTACACCTTCATCATCGCTGTCTTGAGCCTGGCAATATACGGACAAGCGATCAGCCCGGATGTGTCTCCCACTCTACAGCAAATTCTGAACCAAGCCCACCAAGCACCTCTCTATACCTACCCGACGAGCCTGACACAGGGTATTGTTCCGAAGCTCATTCATAGTCACAACGACTACTGGAGAGATGTGCCTTTCTACAGTGCGATATCGGTCGGTGCTGTCTCGGTCGAGGCGGACGTTTGGCTCTACAATGGAACGCTACACGTTGGGCACGAGCAAGGAGCCTTGACGAACGAGAGGACCTTTGAGTCGTTGTATATCAACCCGATTCTGGACACCCTACAACGCCAGAACCCGACGAATTCTTCGTTTCTCAAAGCCCCGACTCATAATGGTGTCTTCGATACCGTTGGCACACAGACACTGTACCTCTTCGTTGATGTCAAAACCGATGGAGCTTCAACCTGGCCATATGTTGTTCGAGCTTTAGAGCCACTGTAATGCTCGTCTTTCAGCTTCACCTGTGCAACATCATTGAATCCATGCTGATACATTCATACAGTCAATCCGGCGGCTGGCTTTCCACAATAAACAGCTCCTCCAAATTCACCTCCAAAGCCGTCACAGTCATCGGCACAGGCAACACCCCCATCTCCCAAGTCCAACCCGTCACCCCCCGCTACTACTTCTACGACGCCCCAATTCCCACTCTCAACAGTACCTTCTCCAACATTACCTCGCTCGTCTCGCCCATCGCCTCTACAGACTTCGAAGCCAACTTCGGCCCTGTGCCTGGCACATCACTGAACGACACACAACTGGCATTGTTGAGAGAGCAGGTCAAGACGGCACATGCGAAGGGGATTATGCTGAGGTATTGGGATCAGCCGGGCTGGCCGATCAGTACGAGGAATGGGATTTGGAGACAGTTGAAGAGTGAGGGGGTGGACTTTATCAATGTGGATGATTTGGAGGCTGCGGCTGGGTTGAGTGATAGGAGTAATTATTGGTGATTGGAGAATGGTAGTGAGCTGAAGGATGACAGAAAAATCATTACTGAAGGCTAGCTTTCATGATATGGCTACCAGTCAAATTTTGATTGCTTGTGTGCAGTGAGATCCAACAACAACCTTCTACTAAACAGCATGAGCTTTCGGCCGCATCATAGACTAGAGCTCTCTCATATCTTTGTGACTGGAATATCATAGCCTTTTCATCTCTATCTTCAGGAGGCTAAATCTACATGCCGAGACGTGAAGATGGAGACACTGATTTGTCACAGGCATGAATTGAATGGTTTCTGGACATATCGATGTTTTAGCCCATGAGGGAGGGCTTAAGTACACTCGTCTTCTAATCCATTGGGAATGCGTGGGTTGGATTTGTAGTCGCGAGGTAGCTTTATCTCCGTACATGCTGCCTATCCCGAAAGATTTGCTGTAGCGCTTGCTTGTTCCATACTGCGGGCGGGCGTTTCATCAGCTCTGGTCCCTCAAATGGCATTCAAATCCTCGATTTTCTGAGATCCACCGACTTGTCGGTTGCTCGCCGCTTTACTTACGATGATCGAGGCTACGCTCTACCCCCTGTTCGGGTCGTGGTTTTGCAGACCGTGTAAGCATTTGATTGTTTTTAGCCTTCCAGACCGAGTATTTGTTCATCGTACGGGGAACTTTGAATTCCAAATCGGCGTTATTTTGACGAGTTGAAACTATAGCACTATTTCTCCGTAGCAGGCTAGTATTGTCTAGTCAGCTACTACTTTCAAGACCGTCATCAGCAGTTTGATGATCGTCTAGCAGTTCCTAGATCATATTGGTCAAGCTTTGATCGAGGATCTCGTTGGGTGGGGATGGCGCACTTTGTCCAGGGTACAAGTTGAAGAAATGACCTTAATTAGGGTTGCGAGGGGTGATGATGAAGAAAATGTTGCCAAAATTCCATTCCAAAGAATGCCGCCGACGGCTGGTGGCGGCAGGGAGGAAACGACTTTGGTGAACTTTGCCCACTTCTCTGACCGTGGAGCCCTTCTCTGGCCACGAGGAGAATGCGGGACAGGGTGATTGAAGATGACATCAGCCGATGCTCGAATGCCGAAATTGTTGTGACTGTAAGTTGTTTGATCAGAGCGACTGAACCATCAGATAAGAGTCTCTCAACGTATTCGAAGAAGGCGCCGGAGCAGTTTCGGATTAGCTGGTGGTATGCCGCACAGGCCTTGGGGGATTGACGTCAACGGGTACATGATTCCAGATAGCTCGGATACTTCCCTGCCTTGCCCAGCCCGAGGTATCCACGATATATTGTACTTTTGCGGCAGGCGTCAGGTGTGGCGGTGGTCGTAAATCGTCCGACCCTAGAAGACTGACAACAGTTCCGGCAACAAGAGCAGCAGCTACATCGGCACGTCAGTTCACGGCCTAATGTGTTCTGAGCTTGGCAAAGTTTCATACAATATGAACTTCCACTGCGGATGGAGACGGCCGCGGCCGCAGGAGCTCCCGCGCGTGCACAGGTCATACCAATACCAGGAGCATAAATACTTTCGAAGTCACCAATCTGGGAGAAAGGTGCCTCTTTACCTTCGTTGTCGCAACTCGAGACAACAAGCATCGGGGAATGGAAGTCGGATAATATCGCCGGAGTGGTATCAGCATTAGGGGTTCTAGATTTCGCATTGCCTGCAGCACAGACGACAACGATGTCTAGAGCCGCCATTTCTGCAGTTAGTCCTTTAATCATGTTCCAGACGTAGTCATTTCCGAAATTGAAGGGCTTTCTGTGAACAGACGACCATGATAACAGTACGACTGCCATGCTCTGGCGCCGCTTCGATCTAACATCATTGATCGTCATCTATAAAGCCTCAAGGATTGCCAAATGTTCGTGAGCTGCCATCTTCACTAAAACAAACGTTGCTTCTTTAGCAGCTCCGTGAACGTATCCAACAGCTTTCGATGCAGTAGATCTACTTTCTCCGTCCGGCGAATCGTCTCCTGGGAAACCTCTACCGAGGCTTTCTGTAAACTGAGGGTAGATCAATTCGACGCGACGATTTCTAAGATCCGCGATCTCCGGATCAACACCCAGATTAGGATAGTATAGGAACGCCTCCCTGGTGGCCTTTTGACACATTCAATGAGGGAAGCTGTCGATACCTTTCACTCCGGGTGGTTGCGAAAGGAAGCGAAGCTCTTTCACTGCCAAGAATTGCGTGATATAAATAGGATCTCTAACATTAGCAAGATTAGAGCTTAACGGCAAAGCAATGCTGGTGTTGAGGTCTCTATTGGTTCCTAGATCTTCCCCTTCGTCGTTCTCCACAACTCTACCATTTGGTCGGACTGCTTTAATCTAATCCAAGTCAGTCTCTGAGTTTCACTATTGACTGCAAACTCACGAAGTCTTGTTTCTCGAGGTAGTCAATAATGGCCAATCTGTCGGGTGCAAGATCAACCTTCCAGCAGAGAGGAACATTGCCATTAATCCCCGGTGATGTGTACACATTTCTTTGGCCTCCCGCAAAGTGGCAGAGATTGTCTTCAATTTCCAATTTGCTGATATTATCAGATGGAAAAACAAGGAATTGCGCGGCTTGGGTCAGCCCATGTGCACAACCCAAGAGCATGAGAATTAGCAGAGAGGCCTCTTTGAGAGAGGGTCTACACATATTCGAAGACTAAAGATTCATGTTCCTCCAATGTATTAGAATGCAAGGGATCAAATATTGCTCAGAAGGGTCTGTATGAATAAAGTAGCTGTATGAAAAGGGACGTGCACTATCTTGAACCATCAGCTCTCGGGTACGACACGCGAATTTATGGCTTGGGGCCTGTTTCGATAGAAGCTTCTCGAGTCCGAGATTCATGATCTCCTCTCATGTTGTCAATGAGCGGCCCAAGCGCACCAGAGGTCAACCCGCGAGTCTGAGCGTGCTCGGGACGCAAAACAAGTCGTCAAGCAGGCTGCGACACAGCGCAGCACTATCCAAAGCACGATGTGTATGTGCTAAAAGGGCAGATAGGATCATTACGAGCAGGAAGCTCGCGCATTCGCCTCCAGAACGCTAGTACTGGCTGTCCACCAATACTGACTCGAACAAGACTCGGGGCTCCAACGATTTGGGCTCCGCGGAGACACCCCATGTCGGCATGTACTACTGTACCTTTTGTGGCTGTTCCTCGCTGTTTTCGGTGTACATTAAATACACATGTCAGGTGGGGCGAGACGTGAGACAGGCCCATGCGGGAAGCCCTCAAGTAAAGTACGCATCCAGATTCTTTCGTAGCTAGTGGACGAGAGACCCAAGCTCAATCTTAACTTCATTCAGGGATGTCAGACAAGCATTCAGCTGTATGCCCTCTCATTCGAATATTGTCTCGCACACCAAGCAACGTGGAGAGAAGGCCCGTGCCGTGCCGGACAGGCGTCATTCATATCTACATCCTTTAGCCGCTTCGAGACACTTTTTCTAGCTGATAGCTAGATCTCAGCATAGATCGACTATGTCGATAAATACGAGCGAGCCCACTCGTTTCGGGACAGTCCCCAACCCACAGTCCCATTTGGATTATTAATCATCCCCAGCCACACCACCCGCAGATTTATATGGCGCACAAACTTCTCTTCTCCACCACGTATACTACGTACACGCGATTTGTATCACGACTACGGGGAATAGGTCCGAATAGATAGCTCCACAAACCGCGTATCTATATATAATATCATGATATGTGGATATGGTATAGGTGTAGTGCGTGGAGTGTAGTGGGGTACGTGCTCAGCCCTATATCTTAGCGAGTCTTAGCACATCTATACGGAGCAATTATGGTGGAGGCATAGTATTAATCCTTCTACTCGGCGACAGCGAGGTCGTACGACAGCAACATTATAGATATATATATACTTAATAGCTCCGGAGGGTCGCCTAGCCTAGAAGAAGCTCCGAGCTAAAGTGTATAGCCATCCGAGCGCTGTGTATAGAGTACTAAGGGCCAAAATTTCGTACTCAGGTATATAGGCTATATAGTTAATTTAGAACCGGAAAAACTCTAAGACCTCTTAAAAAGTCGATTACGAGACTTTTCGAATCTATATCTCCTTCCTATTCGGGGTTAGCGCTTATTTCCCCGTTCGGTTAGTTAGGTTAGTAGCCTATAATCCTATAAACCGTAAGATTTCTCTACCTCCTCCACCTCCTCCACCTCCTTAAACTATTTATAACTAAGTCCCTAATTACTCTACTATGCCACCTATTACGTTATATAGCGACGTTATTAAGGAGAAGAAGAGGCGTGCTTTCGCTACCTTCCCTACTACCCATAAACGAGCTCCGTAAGAAGGCGAAATCGTCGCTAGTAAGTAGGCGGGTATCTTACGGCTTTAGGATTAGTCGTGCTTTAAAGGTTTTACTATAGTTATTACCTATAAGGATAAGAAAGCCCGTGAGAGGGTTATAATTAAGTATAGTCGCTACGGTAAGAAGACTCGCGATACTCGGAAATATAGCGAGAAGCGATAGCGACCTACTTATAACGTTAATTAGCTAGACTATAAATAGAAGATATAGGTTAG
>JAABUP010004929.1_pt1 | contig 21234 bp, 21 predicted proteins | sample 5559201 | NCBI WGS metagenome assembly JAABUP01 (sample SAMN10711887, study PRJNA513373) | rock metagenome | isolation source: Antarctica rocks | place: Antarctica
CGCCGGGGTCCGCCTGCTCCACCAGGTGCGCCCCAGGTGACCACCGTCGAGCTCCGCACAGCCCCGGCGGGCGCCGACCCACCGCACGCGATCGACCGCGACCAGGCACGGCAGGCAGCGGCTGAGCGGGTGCCTTGGCGGGCGGAGCGCCGGCGCCCGCCGGTGGGCTTTGGGATGGGCCTCGTCCTGCGGAGTTCGCTGACGCTCTCGGCGCTGGTGCTCGGGTTCGTGGTGTACCTCTTGCTCCTCGCGCCGCTGCAGCAGGCCCGCACCCAGACCGTGCTGTACTCCCAGCTGCGCGAGAGCCTGGCTACGGCCATCACCCCGATCCAGGGGCTCATCGAGCCGGGTACCCCCATCGCCGTGTTGCAGATCCCCGGCATCAGCCTGGACCAGGTGGTCGTCGAGGGCACCGCCTCCGGTGACCTGCAGGCCGGGCCTGGGCACCGCCGCAACACTGCGCTGCCCGGTCAGCAGGGCGTGAGCCTGCTCTACGGCCGGAGCAGCACGTACGGCGCGGTGTTCAGCCGCATCACCCGACTGCAGAGCGGTGACCCGATCACGGTCGTGACCGGTCAGGGCAAGTTCACCTACGCGGTGGCCCAGGTGCGCCGCGACGGTGACCCGTTGCCCCCCGCGCTGAAGCAGGGTGGTTCCCGGCTCACCCTGGTCACCTCGGAGAATACCCGTGGCGGGGGGCGGCTCAGCCCCGGCAGCACCGTCTACGTCGACGCCGTCCTCCTCCAGGGCGACGCCCAGCCGAGCGGGCAACGCCCATCGATCATCCCCAGCTACGAACAGGCCCTGCAGGGCGACACCGGTGCACTCGTCCCGGTGGTGCTGTGGCTGCAGGTTCTGGTGCTGATCTCCGGGATCGCCAGCTGGGCGACCCGCCGCTGGGGGCCCTGGCAGACGTGGATGGTGGCCTTGCCCACCGTGGTGCTGGCCACCTGGCAGCTCTACAGCGCAGCGGCCCGGCTGCTGCCCAACTTGCTGTGAGGCTGGTCGACCACCACGGTCCCGCGCTGCTCGGTGGGGCTGCCAGCGTCGTCGTGGCGGTCGCTGCGGCCGCACTCACGCTCATCGCCGAGCCCAGCGGACCGCGGGATCTGGTGGTGGGCGGTGGCGTGCCCGCCGAGGTCCCGGTGGCCGTGGCGCCCGTTGCCCAGGCCTTGACCGCGGTCCCGGGCCAGGTGCGCCCGACGACCCCCCAGCAGGGTTACGCGGGCTGGGCCGCGCAGTTCGCGGGGCCGACCGGGGTGCCAGCCCGGGCGTTGCAGGCCTACGCCGCTGCGGATGCCAGGATTCGGGTGGAGCAGCCCTCGTGCGGGTTGAGCTGGGTGACGCTGGCGGGCATCGGGCGCATCGAGAGCGACCACGGCCGCTACGGCGGGCGGACCCTGCTGGCCGACGGCACACCGAGCACCCCGATCATCGGCATCGCCCTGGACGGCAGCCGCGGCGTCGCGCAGATCGCCGACACCGACCGCGGCGTCCTCGACGGCGACACCCGGTGGGACCGCGCCGTGGGGCCGATGCAGTTCATCCCCGCCACCTGGGCGCGTTGGGGCGCCGACGGCGACGGGGACGGCCGGGCTGACCCGCAGAACCTCGACGACGCGGCGCTCGCCGCCGCGCGTTACCTGTGCGCCAGCGGCGACGACCTCGCTCAGGGCCGGGGATGGTGGGACGCTGTGCTCAGCTACAACAAGTCCGCCCAGTACGCCACCGACGTCCTCGCCAACGCCAAGGCCTACGCCGCCCGCTCCCGCGGCTGAACGGGCGCCTACTGCCCGGCGCCCGCTGCTGCCCGGTGGTGGTGGCCGATCATCGCGCGGGCCGCGCACCAGTGCGGCCTGGCCGGGAACCTCCCCGGCCAGGCCGCACAGTCTGCCGTCATCAAAGACGGTCCCCGCACGAGAACAGGTCAGCTGATCGCGCCGCAGTTCGGTACGGTCTGGAAGCCGGCGCTGGTGATGATCTGGGGGTTGTTGCAGAGGAAGCCACCCTCGTCGACCGTGCCGAAGACGCTGCGCAACGTCGGGCTCGCAGCGACCGCACCGCTCCGCACCACGTTGAACAGTGGCCGGGTGACGGAGTAACCGGTGGTGTTGAGCTTGATGCCCGGCTGGCCGGCGCCGAAGCGACCGACCGAGAAGGGCACGAGCGCGGCCGGGTCACCGGCCACCGCGGCCGGGTCGTTCTCCTGCACCACGGTGATGCAGGGCGCCGCGGTGGCCTGGGCATCCGTCACCCCGATCTGGGAGAGGAAGAAGGCGCGCGATCCCGAGCCCGGCTGCGGCAGCTTGGGCTTGAGGCCGGGTACCGCCGCGGAGCTGCAGGTGTAGATTTCCTTCAGCTGGGCGGCGGTCAGGCCGTCCGGCACGTTGCTGGTGGTGGCGGTGGCATACTTCTGGCCGTCCTGGGCGAAGATCACGAAGTCCAGACCAGCGTCACTGGCCGTCTTGCCGCGCGAGGACCGCGCGAAGTCGATCTCCGGCGTGTTCTTCAGCGCGGTGATGCCCGAGCTGGAGCCGTTCGGCCGGGGGATGGTCTTGCCGGGGCGGATGACGATGTCCCCCGGTGGCGTCGCGTCGAAACTGACGAGGCGGATGTCGTCGCTGGTGAGCCCGACGTTGAACGTGTCCGCCGCACTCTGCAGGTAGAGCTCCGTGGTGTCTGAGCCGACGCCGACGACGTCGTTGATGCCCGGGTCGAACGCGGGCTCGGCCGACGCCGTACCGGCGGCCAGGGTGACGATGGCGGCGGCCGCGGCAGTGGCCGCGAGCGCGCGAGAGGTGAGTCGCATCGATAGTCTCCTCGAGAAGGATCGAGCCGAAGGTGGACGTGCGCCCCCTAAAACGGGACAGGACGATCGTGCTGCCCTCGCCCTCTTTCTCACCACACGATTCTCCCGAACGCCCAATGGGCGATGCGCGAACAGCGGGTGAACGCGCGGCTACCTGTGACGACCAATGGCCTCGGCCGCGCGCCCAGTCGGGCCGAAGGATCGCCGGTCGGCGTCGCGTGTTCGTCCGCCGTTCACCTGCTGACACCACGCGCTCCGTAGCGTGGCTCCGTCAGCCGGCCGTCAGCTCGGAGGAGAGTCGTGAACACCCACCACATGCGCGTCGACAACGAGGTCACCGAGGAGCACCTCTTCGGGTTCCCCCCACCGGAGCAGCCCGAGGAACGCCGCCTACCGGCACCCCGCCAGGACGGCGGCTCGACCCTCGACGCGGTGGGGGTCTCGGCGTGGTTCGGTGACCGCAAGGTGCTCGACCGGGTTTCACTGACCATGAACGACGGCTCGGTGACCGCGCTGATCGGCCCCTCCGGCTGCGGAAAGTCGACATTCCTGCGGATCCTCAACCGCATGCACGAGCTGGTGCCATCGGCCTCGCTAGCCGGCGAGGTGCGCCTGGACGGGGAGGACATCTACGCGGCCGGGCGGCGCATCACCGAGACCCGCAAGCGCATCGGCATGGTGTTCCAGAAGCCCAACCCGTTTCCCACCATGAGCATCGCCGACAACGTCACGGCGGGGTTGAAGCTGACGGGCACCAAGGCGAACCGCGCCGAGAAGGGCGACCTGGTGGAGGAGTGCCTGCGCCGCGCCGGGTTGTGGAAGGAGACCAAGGAGCGGCTGAACCAGCCCGGTGGCGCCCTCTCCGGTGGGCAGCAGCAGCGGTTGTGCATCGCCCGCTCGCTCGCCGTGCGCCCGGACGTGCTGCTTATGGACGAGCCGTGCTCCGCGCTGGACCCGACATCCACCCGGCGCATCGAGGACACCATCGGCGAGCTGGTGGCGACCGTCACCGTGGTGATCGTGACGCACAACATGCAGCAGGCCGCCCGGGTGTCCGACCACTGCGCATTCTTCCTTGCCGAGGACGGCGCACCCGGCTACGTCGTCGAGCAGGGCTCCACCCGCGATGTCTTCGAGCGCCCCACTGACTCGCGCACCGAGGACTACGTCAACGGCCGCTTCGGCTGAGTTCGGGGCTGGACATCCGGCGTTCGGACGGTCCTCACAGTGGCAGGGTGGTCTCAAGCAGACCCGGTGCCGCACCGAACCGACGGAAGGACTCCACGCCGAAGGCCGCCGTCATCTGCTCGTCAGGCATCGCCAGGAACGGCCCAAAGTCGCCGACCTGGCTGGCGTGCGCGGCCATCGCGGCCCGTTTGGCGGCCATCGCCGTGCTCACGTCCACCTCGGTGGTGATCTCCGACGCCGGAAGGCCGAAACTGTCGACGTCCGGTGGTGCGGCATCCGTCGACCACTGCGGGTTGGCGGCCATCAGCATGCGGAGCTGGTCGCGGTTGGCGGTGGCCTCGTAGACGTGGTCCACCCCGGCCAACTCGGCGGCCCGTATCCCCACCAGGTGCACCTGGATGTGGTCGGGGTGGCCGTAGTTGCCGTGCGGGTCGTAGATCGTCAAGACGTCGGTGTGCTCGGCGACAAGCAACTCCGCGAGCCGGGCGGCTGCCGCGTCCACGTCGACGTTGCAGAACGCGTCCGGGTGCGAGTTCTCCGGTGTTCCAGCCATCCCGGAGTCGGGATAGCCGAGCAGCTCCAGCCGGTGCGCGCCGAGGGCCTGCGCAGAGCGCGCCAGTTCTACCCTGCGCCGCTGCGCTAACGGCTCACCGTCCTCGAGCAACCCGTCGGGGACCTCGCCCAGGGCACCGTCGGTGGCCGTCACCAGCACCACCCGGTGACCGGCATCTGCGGCCATCCGCATGACCCCACCGGTGGTGAACACCTCGTCGTCGGGGTGGGCGTGAAAGCACACCAGCACACTCACCGACGGCACCTGCCTCGTTGCCGGGCTTGCTGGCCGCTGCGGGGGTCCATGCCCGTGACGCTACCGCTGCCCTGTGCGGGTTGTTCGGGCGACGACCGTTGCCCGGGGGAACAAAGTCGTATGCGCTCGTGCTGCACAGCAAGGCTGACCGACTCAGTGTGCCCGCGTCCCCTGTTCCGTTGAGGAGTCCTCCCCTGATGCCCGCCGACACCGGAGTCGCCAACAGCGTCAACTCCATCGCGCGGTCGGTGGGCGCCGCGGTGGCCAGTGCTGCCGTGGTAAACCTGCTGGCCAGCAGCACCGCACCGGGCACCGGTCTGCCGCGGGAGTGGGCGTACACGGCGGCGTTCGGTCTGGGTACCGCGGTGAGCGTGCTCGCCGCGGTGCTTGCCGCCTTCGGTTTGACCCGGGTCCGACGGGCCGCGGTAACCGACCAGCAGGCCGCTGGGGTGGCAGATGACCGGCACTCCGAGCGGGTGGACGCGGGCGTCGGAACGAGCTGGCACTCGGCAGGGGTTGTGTGCCAACGGGGTTGACGCTCACGCTGTGGCACCACAGTAGAACTGTGGCCGCAAACCGAAGGGCGTCCGCGATGAAGGCACGGGGTCTTGGCAGCGTGGAGGTGGCTCCGCTGCAATTGTCGGGTTCGCTGCGCGGCTTCGTCATCAGTGGGCGATGGCCGGACTCCACCAAGGAGTGGGCGCAGTTTCTGCTGCTCGCCGTCCAGGTCGCTGGCCTGCCGGGGCTGCTGGCCACCACCACGGTCTTCGGGGTGCGCGAGGAGCTGCCGGAGGATCCCCGGCCCGGTGTGGTGGGCCTGGTGATGGCCGAAGGCCCAGTGATCGGCGCAGGGGCGGTGCTGCCCGGGCACTGGTCAGCACTACAACCTGCCGCCCTGATGCTGCTGCACCCGCCGTCGGAGACTAACCCGTCGTTACCGGAGTGCGCGGGCGCGGCTTCCGGGTGTGTGCTGCTGCCGGGGATACCGCACCTGGGGCTGGAGCACCGCGCGGCTTGGGTGGAAGCCGAACCCGACGGGGGCGTGACCGGAATGCTCAGCCGCACCGGCATCGATCCGCTGCGCGACCCGGACACCGCGGTGCTGGCGATGCTGCTGGCCGCCTGAGCAGGCACCAGCAGGGCGGTTAAATCGCCACGCCGCGCAGCCGTAACCAGGCGATCGGGTCGACGTTCTGGCCGCCGGGTGGCAGCACTTCGACGTGCACGTGCGGCCCGGTGGACTCGCCCCGGTTGCCTACCGCGGCGATCTGTTCACCGGCGGAGACCTGCTGACCGACCGTCACCGTGTTGCGGTCGTTGTGGCCGTACACGGTGATCGTCCCGTCGTCGTGCCGGATTCGCACCCACAGGCCGAATCCCGCGGCGGGACCGGAATCGATGACCACCCCGTCGGCGATGGCCACGATGGGGGTGCCGATCTTGTTAGCGATGTCCACACCCCGGTGCATCGACCCGTCGCGCACCCCGAACGGCGAGGTCACGATGCCTTCGACGGGCGCCACGAACAGCGAGCTTCGCGTCGCCGACGCCCGGGAGGACCGCACGGCACTGGCCTGTTTGCTGGATGCGAGCGCAGCTGCCCCGATGGTGGGTTTTGCGGCGGCGGCGGCGTCGGCTGCAGCACGTGCGGTGAGCGCCGCCAGCAGCGCGTTGGCCTCGACGGTCTGCGCTTGCAGCTCACCACGCCGTTGGACCAGCGCGGCCTGCACCCGGACAGCCTCGGCCTCGGCGTCCGCGGCGACGCGCTGGGCGCCTCGGGCCATGGTGTCGGCGTCGGTGGCGGCCGCAGCGGCCGCGGTCGCCGCGGCGAGAGCACGTGCACTGTCGCTGCCGACCAGGTCCAACACGGTCATCCGGTCCAGGAGCTCCTGCGGACTCTGGCTGACCAGCAGCGCTGACAATCGGGACGTGCGCGCCCCGGAGTAGGAGGCGCGGACCAGGTCGTCAACCTTGATGCGGGCAGCGCCGGCGGTCACCTGGGCGGCGAACGACGAGCTCGCCGCCTGCCCGGCAGCTGAGTTCGCCGCCGCCAACCGGCTGCGGCGCACGGTGAGTTCAGACTGGGCCGCGCTGATCTCGTCGGACAGGGCAAGGGTGGCCGCGTCCAGTGTGGCCAGCCGGGCGAGCTGCTCCGCCGGGGTACCTGCAGGAGTCGCCGGGGCAGGAGTCGTCGGGGCAGTGGGCGTCGGAGCGGGGGGCGTCGGGGCAGTGGGCGTCGGGGCAGTGGGCGTCGGAGCGGGGGGCGTCGGGGCAGTGGGCGTCGGGGCGGGGGGCGTCGGGGCAGTGGGCGTCGGGGCGGGGGGCGTTGGGGCGGGCTGGCCGGTCGCGGGCTGGGTGATGGCAAGGGCGAGAGCCACCGCGGCACCGACGACCACCGCGCAACGGCGGACGTCGAGTCGGCGGGGGCGGGGCATGGGTAGTCCTCCATGATCGACGCAGATGCTCTGGCGGCAAGAAGCGAGCGGGCTCGCACCACCATAACGAACGGGACAGACGCCGCCGAGCAGCTACCCCAAGACCTGTTGTTCGAGCACCTGCTGAGCATCGGAAAAGCGCAACGCGCCGCCACCGAACGGCTGCACCACGCCCAGGCGTGTCACCGCCCCACCCGTGCCAGCCATTCAGCAGACACTGAACCCACCACCAACGAGGGGAGCGCGACGGCATGACCGCCAACGACCTCCTGCGGCACCGAACTGGCCGAGGCCCGGCTCTGCCACAGCCTGCCAGCCCAGGCTCCACGCGTGGGGCTGAATTCGATCAAGCATGTTCCTGCACCACAAGCGTCGGTGTGGGACACGGTCAAACCCAGGTGGCGAGCCCGCGCCGTCGCGCGGACGGCCGAATGCCGTAGCCGATGTGGCCGGCCCACCGCACGGCGTCGTTGCCCGTGTGCCGCAGCGCGATCCCGGCGAGCACCCGCTTGCCTACGACGATCCATCGGTAGGTGCAACGCACCTGGCCGGCCGCCACCGGGTTTACCTGATCCGACGCGTCGGCCAACCTCGCGATCCAGGCCGCGAAACCGGCGGGCGAGTCGACCTGGTCAGAGGGCAGCAACCCGAAGCCGTCCTCGTGGACGCCCGGGCCCCACTCTGCGTGCGCTTCGAGCCAAGCGGTGTGCAGACGTGCGCTGGGCGCGATCAGGTCGGGCATCCCCGCGACCATATCGACCGAGACCCACGGCCCGAAGCCGAGTCGAGACCGCAACGCGGTTCACGAAGGGATCGTCATCTGGGAAGCCGTATGGGTTCAGGTGGCCGGTCGTACACTGAGAGCTGTGTCGATCGCAGAGCAACCAGACGAGCCCAGGGTCGGGGTCTATCCCCCCGATGAGGCTCTTCGGCGCGCCCAGCCGCTTCCACCCCGAGAGCGACTCGTCATCGATGACGTCCCGCAGGATGAGTGGACGGCGTTTCAGGAGGCGCTGGCCGAGGCATGACCGACGCCCACCCAGTAGGCGTGGTCGTGGACACGAAGGTCATCAGCTGGCTCTTCGATCAGCGTCCCAATCCAGTGGCTGACCGCTACCGAGCGCTGATCGGGACGAGACCGGTCCTGCGTGCGTTTCAGACGGTCATGGAGCTGCGCTACGGGGCCTTGCACGCCGGCTGGGGAGAGTTGCGTCGGCGCCGGTTGGAACGACGAATCGCCGAGCTCACCGTCGCTCAACCAGACGACGAGATGATCAGGGTCTGCGCCGAGATACGTCAGGGATGCCGGCAGATCGGGCACCCGCTGGGTGACAAAGTCCACGACGGCGACAGGTGGATCGCCGCCGCCGCGATCCGGCTGGGGCTGCCGCTGGCGTCTCATGACGGCGTATTCGCAGGCGCTCCGCGGCTCGAGCTCATCACGGCCGCATCAGGGCGGTAGCGGGAATGCCACCCGTCGCGCCCGAGGCCAGCGTGGAGTCGACCGACATCGCCGTTGGACGAATCCACTACTGAGACTCTCCAGCCCCCCACAGTCGGGCAACTGCATCGCGGAGACGACCTACGTCAGTCACCGTGTCGTACCAGACGCGTTCTGAATCGAGCAGCTCAGGTAGCGCATGGGCGAGAAGACATCGGTAGTCGTACAACTCGGTCCATGGATCTGTTGCCGACGGAAGGCCAGCTGCGAGGCGGTAGCTCTCGGCGTAATTGCCAGCGGTGATCCAGCGCCTCTCGATCGACAACCTGAGCAGCTCATCGGTCTCCCAGGCTGTTCGTCCGCGCGATATCAGCTGGTCGATCGCTTCCAGCTCACGAACCAAACCAGCGAGTAGGTCGGCTTGGTTCACAGAGGGTCTGCTGGGACCGACCCCGCCGCGACGTCGTCAGTGATCACCTGGACGTAGGCGCCAACGAGGCGGGAGGCTTCGCCTGCAAAACGCGCAAGGTCTCGATACCCCGGATCGTCGGTGTGAACGATGATCATGCCGTCAGCGGCGACGCGGACCGAGCCGAAACGATGCTGGGATGAAAGCTCGCGAAGCTCGACGCGCTTGGCCGCTACCTCATCGATCGTGGCGCGCCGATCGGCGGTCATGAGTTCCGACATGGCCCAATCATAGTTCGCCAGTCGACGAGCGCGCCTGGACGCGTGTCGGCGCCCGTAGCTCCATCGGCTCGGTGAACCCGCCGCCCAGGTACTGCGGCCCCCAGAGGGAGTGGCGCCTACCCGCCTATCGCGGATGCCCTCCTGCGACGAGGTGGCGGAGGAAGAAACGCGCGGAGCTGTCCAGCTCGAACGCGGGTACGGCCGTGTGGCGGCCGGGGTTGGCGTGCAGCGTCTTCTCGCCGGACGCGAAGGCGCCGAACAGCGCGAGGCCCGAGTCCCGCGCGACCAGCTCGTCATCCCACTGCAGCAGAAATTCGACCGGGACGGTGACCTGGGCCGCTGCCTCGGCGAGTTCAACTCGCTGCGCCCGGCCCGCTACGACAGGGCGCACCTGAACCTGCCGGGGTTGGGGGATCATTTCACCCCGCACGCCTACCAGCGCGACGCGGTGGCCCGGATCATCGCCGAGCCGACGGTGTTGCTGGATCACGTGGTCGGGGCGGGGAAGTCGGGGTCGATGTTCATGGGGGCGATGGAACTCAAACGCCTCGGGCTCGCGCAGCAGCCCTGGATCGTGGTGCCCAATCACATCATCGAGCAGGTCGCCCGGGAAGCCAAGCAGTGGTACCCGGCGGCGAACGTCCTGGTCGGAGCAGGGGCCACGAACGCCGAGGGGCGGCCAGGTTGCGGGCAGGCGTTCGCCGGGCGGCCGCCGGCCCAGAGCGCAGCGTCACCGTCGTCGCTCCGCGCCTACCTGCCAACCGCGTAACCCTGCGCGCCGCGGGCGTTTGCCGCGCCCCGCAGCATCCCCGTCGCGGGGTCGCGGGACACCGCCGACAACCGGCCCAACGCCCACGCACCTGCATCGATCACGCTGTGCCCCCGCTCTTTCAGTTCGGCGATCGTGGGGTTGCCCAGCCGGCTCTCCACCACCAGCTCGCCCGGCGTCGCGGCCCGCGGCGCGAAGCTGGCCGGGAAGGCGGTGCTGTGCCAGGCCGGGGAGTCGATCGCGTCCTGCAGGTGCAGCCCTGCGACGGTGTGCGCCAGCCAGAAGCACAGCTGCCATTGGTCCTGCTGGTCACCGCCTGGGGTCCCGAACGCCAGGGTGGGCTCCCCGTCGCGCAGTGCCATCGACGGGCTCAGGGTGGTCCGCGGTCGCCGGCCGGGCACCAGCGAACTGGGCAGCCCGTCCTGCAGCCAGAACATTTGCGCCCGGGTCCCCAGGCAGAAGCCCAAGGCTGGCATCGTCGGCGAACTCTGCAACCAGCCGCCCGACGGGGTGGCCGACACCATGTTGCCCGCGGCGTCGACGACGTCGACGTGCACCGTGTCACCCCGCACCTGACCCTGCGGAGCCACAGTGGGCTCCCCCAGCCCGGCCGCCATCTCCTGCCCGGTCGACGGTGGGCGGGCAGCGAGCGCGGGGAGCACTCCGTCCAGCCCGGGCCGCAGCTGCAGGGAGGCCTCCGGCCCGATCAGTCGACGACGCTGCGCGGCGTACTCGGTGGAGACCAGGGTGGCCAGCGGCACGTCCGGGACGTCGCCGTAGAACGCTTCACGGTCGGCCATCGCGAGCTTCATGGCCTCCGCGGCGAGGTGCACGGTGGATGCCGTGGGCACGCCGTCGGCGTACTCCAGGTCGAATCCGCGCAGCAACTGCAGCGCCTGCACCAGTACCGGACCCTGCGACCATGCCCCGCACTTCGCCAGACCCCATCCGCCGTCGAGTTCCACCTGCAGCGGAGGCTCGTAACTGGCCTGCCACCCGGCGAGGTCGGCACCGGTGAGTAGTCCGCTGTGGTCGGCACCGGAGTCGTCGCGAAACGCCCGGCGGCTGAACTCCTCGACGGCTTCGGCCACGAACCCCTGTGACCAGGCACGCCGACCGGCATCGATCTGTGCGTCCCGGTTGTGTCCGACTGCCTCGGCCTCGGCGAGCAGCCGCTGCCAGGTGTCGGCCAGTGCGGGCAGCCGGAAGCGGGTGCCGGCCTGCGGGGGGGCACCGTCAGGCAGCCACTGGGCCGACGAGCTGGGCCAATGCGCCGCGAAGTGATCGGCGACGGTGCCGATGGTGGCGGCCACCCTGTCCAGCACCGGGAAGCCGTCGCGCGCGTACCCGAGTGCCGGGCTCAGGACCTCGCGCAGCGTGCGCGTGCCGTGGTCGCGCAGCAGCAGCAGCCATGCGTCCCAGGACCCGGGCACCGTCGCCGCGAGCAGCCCGGTGCCCGGCACGAGCTCTAGGCCTAGGTCGCGGTAGTGCGCACTGGTGGCCGCAGCGGGGGCGACCCCCTGGCCGCACAGCACCTGTACGTGCCCGGACCCCGCCCTGGCGAACAACATCGGCACCTCGCCGCCAGGGCCGTTGAGGTGCGGCTCCACGACCTGATGCACGAACCCCGCGGTGACGGCGGCGTCGAAGGCGTTTCCCCCCGCCTCCAACGTCGCCATCCCCGCCGCCGACGCCAACCAGTGCGTGCTGGCGACCATGCCGTGGGTGCCGAGGAGTTCCGGGCGGGTGGGCAGGGCGGCGGCTGCAGGCATGCGAGCAAAGCTACGCGCGGGTCGTGAGCCGTACGCAGGACCACCAGCCGAACGCGGGACCACCAGCCGAGCGCGGGACCACCAGCCGAACGCACGATCGCTGCACTCACCCGACCGCAGCGGCCAGGCGGTCCAGCGTCTGTTGCATCTGCTGCGCGCTCACGCGCGGAAAGCTCACCCTGGCCAACACGTCCGGGTCGGTGAGCGTGGACCAGTCATAGGTGTGCACCACGTCGGTGGTCAGCGCGTCCTCGGCGTGCAGTTCCCAGGCCCAGAAGTACCCCGACGGGGTCGCACCCGGGCGTGCGGTGGCCCAGGCGATGCGCCGGTCGGTCTTGAAAGCGGTGACGTGGTTGTCGCTGCGGTACGGCGTCCCGTCCCTGGTCATCTCGACGGTGAACACATCTCCGACAGCCGTCAGGCGTTGGTCGGAGCTGGTGGCTACGAGCATCCCCGAGCCGTCGATCTCCACGTGCCGCGCCGGGGTGACGAGCAGGTCGAACACCCGGGCCGCGGGGGCCTGCACGACACGGCGGACGACGATCCTGGCGGCAGTGTCGTTGGTCACAACGGCCACCGTAGCGGTGCCCTTGCTCCGGTGGTGGGCTCGGCGCCGCGGTCGCGGTTGGTGGGGCTCCGGCTAATCTGCGCGGCATGGAGATCGCGGGAGTTGGGGCTATCGTCACCGGTGGCGCGTCCGGGCTCGGTGCCGCCACGGCGGCCGCCCTGGTCGCGCGGGGGGCGGTGGTATTCGGCCTGGACCTAGCGTCGGCCGTCGATCAGGCTGCGCCAGCCCCACGGGGGGTCACGCTGATCGGCGCCGACGTCACCAGCGACGCCGACGTCCGGCGCGCTCTCGGGCAGGTGGGGGCAGCGGGTGCGCCGTTGCGCATCGTGGTGAACTGCGCGGGCGTCGGGTGGGCCGGGCGGATCCTGTCCAGGACCGGCCCGCACGACCTCAACCGGTTCCGGACGGTGCTGACGGTGAACCTGCTGGGCAGCTTCAACGTCATGCGCCTGGCGGCGGAGGTAGTGGCAGCCACCGAACCCGACGACAACGGCCAGCGCGGGGTGGTGGTGAACACCGCGTCGATCGCCGCGTTCGACGGGCAGATCGGGCAGATCGCCTACGCCGCCTCCAAGGGCGGGGTGGTGGGCATGACATTGCCCGCGGCCAGAGACCTGGCGCAGTTCGGGATCCGGGTCAACACCATCGCCCCCGGCATCGTGGACACCCCGATGTTGGCCGGGGTCAGCGACGACTTTCGCGCCGGCCTCAGCGCAGGGGTGCCGTTCCCGCCGCGGTTGGCGCAGCCCGCCGAGTTCGCTCAGCTGGTCACCATGATCGTGGAGCACGACTACCTCAACGGCGAGACGATCCGGATGGACGGCGCGCTCCGGATGGCTCCCCGCTGACCCCCCCCCGGCGTTGTGTACAGATAACGCGAGGGGGCGCCTTCTCCCCCAGCGTTATCTGTACACAACGCGAGGGACCGGGCCGTTCAGCGCAGGGCGTCGACGTGCGGCCGCTCACCGGTCTCGGCCGTGATCCGCCGATTGCGGGCGATCGAGTTCAGGAACGCCGCCCCGATGAACCCCACCCCGATCAGCCCGGTGATCACCTGCGGCACCTTGTACTCGATGGTCACCAGGAGCAGCACCGCCAGCGCGCCGATCGCCCAGTGCGCCCCGTGCTCGAGGTACACGTAGTCATCCAGGGTGCCCTGGCGCACCAGGTAGATGGTCAGCGAACGGATCCAGAACGCCCCCACGCCGAGGCCTAGCGCGATAACGAAGATGTCCTGGCTGATCGCGAACGCCCCCACCACCCCGTCGAAGGAGAAGGACGCGTCGAGCACCTCCAAGTACAAGAACAGGAAGAACGCGGCCTTGCCGGTAGCCTTGACGATCTCACCCCGGCCGCCCTCGGCCTGCCCCTCTGCCCCTGCGCTCTCCTCGAACAGTGCGCCGAGGCCGTTGACCAGCAGATAGGTGACGATGCCCAGCAGGCCGGACACCATCACCGTCGCCTGCTTGTCCACCGGCGCCAGCGTGAGGGCGGCGACCACCAAGCCGATCCCGGCAACCACTACCGACAGCTGGTCGAGCGAGCCGATCCGCTGCAGCGGCTTCTCCAACCAAGCCAGCCAATGGATCTCCCGCTCTTCGAACAACCAGTCGAGGAACAACATCCCCAGGAACAACCCGCCGAAGCCCGCGATGGCCGGGTGCGCGTCGGTGAGCAGATTGGCGTACGTACCGGGGGTGTCCACCGAGCCACCAGCGATGGCCAGGCGCACCACCTCCACCGGGGTCAGCCCCGCGGTGACGCTCACCAGCAGCAGCGGGAACACCAGCCGCATGCCGAACACCGCAATGAGCACACCGACGGTGAGGAAGATGCGCTGCCAGAACTCGTTCATCCGTTTCAGGATCGTGGCGTTGACCACCGCGTTGTCGAAGGACAGCGAGACCTCCAGGACGATGAGGATCGCCACGATCGCCAACACCGTGGTTCCGCCGAGGAAGAACGCGCCGAGCAGGGCTGCCACAGTGACGGCAATGGACCAGCCGAAGGTCTTGAGGATCACTGGGCGAGTCTAGAGGGCGGTTCGCCCTGCGCTGGGCAGTTCGTCGGGGGCCGGCAGGAAACCCGGGGCCGTGACGCCGGGCGACCCGCCCGCAGCGGGCCCGGCCGCTGGGCACCTGGCCCGGTGCTGCGTTCCGCTTCCTGGGTCGGCGCCCCGGCCGCAGCGCCGCCACCGCGTTGATCGGTGTCATGGCCGGTGGCCTTCGGCACCAACCTGCTCTGCTTCGTCCACACCTACGACGTGGCCAAACGCGCCGAGGCGTCGCTATCCATCGGCGCCGACCTTCGCATCACCCCGGCCCAGTCCAACCCCCCGCCCGTGCCGCCCTTGCAGAGCCCGACATCGCCGCGTCCACCCCGGTGCGGACTCACCCCTCTGTTCAGTTTCAGCCCGGCCCTGGTGGCCGTGCCGATCGGCAGCCTCGCACTGCTGGTCGCGGCCATCGTCGCCACGAGTGCCCTCGCCATCGGGTTGGCCCTGGGATTCGTCGCGAGGCTGCGCACCGTGACCACTTTGCGGGACAGCTGAGCTCAGCTTGGGCGGCGACGTTCCCGCACCTCGGTGACGACGCCGCCGGCGCGCGCGGCGATGTCGGTGAGTTCGCTGAGGTAGGCCCAGTGATCGGTGCGGACCGCGGGATCGCGGCGGGCCAGTTCGTGCGAGGCGGCGTCCAGGCGTTCGGCGAGGCGGTCCAGCACGCCGGCCAGCCGGGTATCCAGGGTCGGCGCGCTGTCGAGCAGGAAGCGCTGCGCGTCGCGCACGGTGCGCCGGGTGGTGGCGAGCAACGGCTGCGGGTCCTTGGCGACGGAGTCCAGCTCGGCCAGCCGCCGCAGCACCACCTGCGCGGCGTCCTCCGCTTCGGTGCAGGCCGCCCGCGCGGCCCGCAGCGCCGCCTCTGCCTCAGCCCAGCGCTGCGCGTCGGGTCCGGACAGCTCGTCGGCCGTCGTCAGTGCCTGCTGCGCGCGACGAAGGTGCGCGGCGACGTCCACCGGGGCGCGGGCAAGGTCGACGCTGGCCGCCGCGGCGTAGCGCTTGCGCAGCTCGCTGAGGGTGGCCGGCAGCGACGCCACCCGGTTGGTGGTGACCTGGACACGGGTGCGGGTGGAAGACGCGCGTCGAGCGACTTCCTCCCGTCGCGCGGGTAGTTGCCGGGCCAGCTCGAGCGCGGCCCTAGCATGCGCGGTCGCGAGCCTGGCTGCTTCCTGCGTGGCCCGGAGCCCGTGCACCGCGTCACCCTCGTGGGCACGGGCGGCCGCGGCCTCGGCGGCGGTCAGCTCCACGTCCGGGTCGACGGTGAGCAGGCCCGCCGCGCGGGCGTCGGCCACCGCTCGGCGGGCCGCGGTCAAGGTGGGGTCCAGTTCCCGCATCGCCACGGTGAGTTCGGCGACCTGGCTGCGTACCTGGGCGAACTTGGGTTCCGCGGCCTCGCCGAACGCGGTGACCCGCCGTGCGACGTCGGACATGGCCGCACCCACCTTGGCGAACTCCGCCGCTGCGGTGCGGGCCTGCTCCATCCCGAGGTCGGTTTCCAGGTCATAGCGTTGCTCGACGTCGAGATACCCGGAGGTGACGGCGAAGGCGTCGTCGCGCAGCGGTGCCCACGCTGTGGTGAGTCGTGGGCCGTCGCCGGGGGCGAAATCGGCGTACTCCTCGACCTGGCGCTCCACCTCGCGTTGCACGGTATCCAGCTCTAGCAGGGTCACCGCGGCTCGCCCCTTGGCGTCGCGGGCGGCGGCGAGCGCCTCGTCGGCCTCCCGCCGCCACCACCGCGGCGCCCCTGGCATGGGCCTACCGTACGACCTGCGTCGTGAGCCAGTGCACGATCTCCGCGCCGGCGGCTACCCCACTGGTGCTGGTGCGGTGCACGTGCGCCGCGCTCCACCCTGTGTCATGCAGCTCGCCGTGTGCGGGGCGCACGCCGAGGTCCGCCGTGCTTAGCAGGTCGGCATCCAGCAGCGAGTCGCCCGCCGCCAGTAGTCGCCGACATCCGGTCCGCCGTTGCACCTCACGCGCAGCAGTAGACTTGCGTAAATCCTGTGGCACGCAGTACACCTTGCGGCCCTGCACCGACACCGTCCACCTGCGTGGGGTGCACCAGTCCACCAGCTCAGCTACCCACGCTGCGGGCAGCTGACTGCGTTCCACCACCGCGTAGGCAAACAGGTTGGCTGCAGATCGGACATTGATCAGGAACTCCCGGGGTTGGCGCAGGTGATCTAGCACTTCGGCCAGGGCTGCGGATGTGCTCAGCAGATCGGTGACGTACCCGCTCCAGTCCCCATCGAGCTCCCCGTCCACCAGCAGTCGGCCGCCGTTGGCGGTGATGGCAAACGGCGGGACGCGCCCGGGTAGGTGCACCCTGGCGTACTGCTCGGGGGTCCGGGTGGTGGTGGGCACCAGCACCGCGGCCTGGGCCAGCGCGAGGAGTTCCTGCGCCGCGTCCAAGCGCATGAACGACAGCGGGGCTTGCTGGTAGACCTCCACGCACAACAGGGGCGGCGCTTCCGCATCGTCCATGGTCAGCCCCAAAGCGGCCGCCGAGTAGATCAGTGTCCGGTCCAGGTCGGCGCACACCAGGGTGCTCACACGAGCGTCCCGTCCGCGCCGGTCGCAGCGCGGGTGAAGCGCGGGTGGATCAGCCCGACGCAGCTGTAGGCCAACTCGGGGACCTCGATCACCGGGACCCCGCGTCGGGTGGCCAGCAGCAGCACGTGGCCCAGCTCCCCCACCGCGTCCGGGCGCACCAGCACCCGCCACGGCACCCGTCGCAGCAGTACCCGGGTGGTCTCACCCACCCCCGGTTTGACCAGGTTCTCCGCGCCGATGCCGTACTCGGCGCTGATCTCCCGTACTGCGGCCCAGCCCTGCCAGGTGGGGGTACGGTCACCGGACTGCAGAACGGGCCAGTCGCGCGCCACGTCGGGGCGCACCACATCGAACTGGGCGCTCACCGCGTCCACGAACTGCGCGGAGACGTCCACCGGCGCGAGGTCGGCGTAGAACTTCGCGCCGTGGAACTGTCCCGGGCCCAGGTAGCGGGCGTTGAGCACGGTGCGGGAGACCAACCCGCTGACGGTGGAGTTCAAGCATGCTGACGGGATCAGGAAGTCCGCCCGGGTGCCGAAGGTGCGTACGCAGTGGCCCGGATCGGCGAGCACGGCCAGCGCCGGGTCGAATCGCTGCCCGGTCGCGGCGTGGCGGGCGGTCAGCGCGGCGGTCAGCTCCCCGGTGATCGCGCCCTTCCCGGTCCAGCCGTCCAGGAACACCACCGAAGCCGGGTCATGATGGGCGCCCAGGTATGCCAACGCCACCGGGTCGATCCCCCGGCCACGGACGATGGACACCGCGTAGTGCGGCAGGTCCAGGCCGTGGCAGTGCCGCGCCCAGCGGCGCACCAGGATGCCGATCGGGGTGCCCGCGCGGGCCAGCGAGGCCAACGCCAGCTGAGGTCCACGCTCGGCAAGCAGCAGCTCGGTGACCACGCCGACGGCGTGCGCGACCCGGGCCGCGGAGGACGTGAGCGCCTGGTGGAACAGCTGTAGGTACGCGGGCTCGGGCTGGTATTCCACCGGCAGGCTTTCCGCGTAGTGCGCTCCCCCGCTCTGCACCGCCTCTTCACGTTCCTCCACCGGCGCCTCCAGCGCCACCGCGGAAAGGTCGGTGAGCAGCCAGGACACTTCTTCGGGGAGGTAGGAGCCGAAGTCCGGTCCGCGCAGCGCCGATGGGATCATCCCCGCATGCCCGGGGTCCAGGACGGCAGCACAGCTAGCAGGACCCGTGGCGTCAGGGTGGCCAGTTGGTCGGTGAGCCCGGCCAGCGCCGGGGTGTCGGCCACATCGTCGACCACCGCCACGACCGCGTCGAACCGTCCGGGGGCCAGGTTGTAGGCGAAGCGCGGCCCGGGTCCATCGGCGGGGTCGTCGTGGGCGGGAAAGACGATCCGGTGCCGGACGGGGTACCCGTCGGCGTCCAGCGCCAGCACCGGGGACCGGGTGGTGGTGGAGCTGCGCACCCGCAGATCCGGGCGTAGGTCGGCGAGGGCATCGGCCAACCGCAGCGGGGTGTACATCAGCTCCTCGAAGCCCAGCACCGCCACGGTGGGCTGCGCCACCTGGCGCTGCGCCTGCCGGGTGTCCACTGTGGTTAGCGCGTCCGACAGGCGCTGCGCCATGGCGGGCAACGCCAGCTCGAAGGCCGCCCGGTGCTCACGTCGTACTCCGTGCCGGCCGCCGTCGGGCAGGTCGTCGGGCCAGCCCAGTTCGACCCGCTGCGGCCGGCGGTGCTCGGGCGCCGGGTGCGTTGCTGCGGCGAGCTCCTCGACCAGCGCCGCACCCACGGTGAGCACTTCGGGCGGGGTGACGACGGTGCCGCTGGCCAGGGCGACCACCGTGACTTTCGCTCCCAACTCCGCGCTGAGCACCCCCAGCAGCAGGTGGTCCTGCGCGGCCCGCACGTCTACCAGCGCGGCGACCACGTACTGCCGGCGGTGCGGGCTCAGCCGGTGCAGGGCGCGCAGCGTGTTAGCCACCGTCCGTCCGGTGGACAGCTCGTCGTCGACCAGGACCAGCGGGCCGGACCCGGTGAGCATCCACGGGTCCGCGGGCAGCAGCAGGTGTTCGCTGGCGTGGCTGTGGTCCTCGGTGAACCCCGCGGCCGGTGTCACCCCCGGGACCCGGCGGCGGGTGGATTGCAGGTACACCTCGGCGTCGACCGCCTCCGCCACCAGGTGACCCAACCCGGTGGCGGTCTCGGCGTACCCGAGCACGTTCACCCCGCCATCCGCGCCGGCACCCAGCTCGGCGGCGACCAACTCGCCCAGCCGCAACCCGGCTGCGCGTATTGGGCGGGGGTCGGTCGGTATGTGCTTGCCGAGCACCGTGCTGACCAGCAGGTGCGCCCTTCTGGGGTTATTGCGCAGCGCCAACCCGACTAGGTCGCGTACCGCGCTGCCCTGCACCTGAACCCCCAGGCGGTGTTGCACCCACCGTCCCGCCCAACCCGGCTGCGCTGCCCAAGTGGATTGCCCTGCCCAGGCCGGTGTGCTCACGGGTGGGCGCTGGCGATGAGGAAGTCGACGAAGGACACGTCCTCGTTGGCCACTCCGAAAGCGTGCGCCCGCCGCAGCACCTTGGCCGCCCAACCGCGATGCGGGTTGACCTCGTTCATCTTGTTGCGGTAGCCGCTGGCCAGGACCCCACCCGGGGAGGCGACACCCAGCACGTCGCGTGCGTCGCTGTACTCCTCGTGGCTGACCACCGACAGCGCGTGCACCGCGGCCACGTGCGTCGGGTGAATAACCGTCTTGCCCACCAGGCCGTTCGCTTTGTCCAGCTCGACTTCCCGGATGAGCCCGTCGAGGTCGCTGAGCAGGATCTGGTGGCGTAGCTCGCGGGCACCGTGTTCCGCGAAAACCGATTCGCGCAACCGCGGCTTGAAGATGCGTTCCCCGCTGGTGATGTACTCCCATACCGGCCCGGTGACGGTGAACCCGGTGCCGTCGTCGCGGCTGAGCACATTCACCACGTCGGCGATCACCCCGGCCACCACCCGGACGTCATAGATCGTCATACCCCCGGAGCGACGCAGCCCGTAGGCCCCGGAGAAGTCGGTACCACCGAGGCGAACGGCGAGCACCTGCTCCCGTTCGGCTTGCAGCAGCGCGTGCAGCTGACCAAGCGCGTGCGGACGGGTCTCCAGGTGGATGACCTCAGGGGATTCCACCACTGGCATCCCCACCAGCGGCACCCCCGCCGACTGCGACATCGTTCGCAGCGCACCGAGGAAGTCCGGTCCAGTGCTGGGGGTGAACTTGGGCAACACGAAGCCCCGCAGAGCTGCCGCTGCCGGGCCGAGCCGCCGCACCAGGTCCTCGATCTGTTCCGGGGTGCGTACCCGGACGAATAGCCATGGCGTGTCTGCCCGTTCGGTGTGCAGCGTGCGCAGCGTCTGCACCAGGTTGGCCTCGGCGGCGGCCAGCTGGTCGTCAGGGACCGAATCCTCCAGGCACAGCACGGCACTGGTAACGCCCTGGGTGTAGCTGCGCGCAACGTCGTTGGCGAGGCGGGGGCGAGTCGCCGGGCTGTAGAGCGTCGCTCCCAGCGCTACGGCCTCGACCTCGGCGGGGGTGCCGGGCAGTACCGGCTGCGGCGGCAGGTGAAACAGCTGACGCCGCTGCCGCGCGGAGAGGAAGGCGTAGTGCAACACGGTGGGAGAGTCTGCCCGGTATACCCCGGCCCTGTCCGCATCCGAACCGAAAGGGCACGATGGGGCCATGCCGCAGATGACCAAGGGGGCGAACGCAGCCCTGGCCAGCACCGCCCTGCGCGTGCAGATTGGGTGGAATCCGGGTGCGGGGGTACCGGACGTGGACGCCTCCGCCCTGCTGCTCACCGCCACCGGCAAAGTCCGCTCCGACACCGACTTCGTCTTCTACAACCAACCCCGCCACGCCTCCGGTGCCGTCACCCACACCGGCAAACACCCCGGCGCCGACACCCTCACCATCACCACCACCAACCTCGAAGCAGCCATCGACAAAGTCGTCATCGCCGCCTCCGCCGACGGCGGCACCTTCGGTGCAGTCCCCGGCCTGCACCTGCGCCTGCTCGATACCACCGGCACCGAACTACTCCGCTTCGACATCACCGACGCCAACACCGAAACAGCATTCGTCTTCGGCGAGGTCTACCGCCGCGGCACCGACTGGAAATTCCGGGCCATCGGACAGGGCT
>JAABUP010004930.1_pt1 | contig 21228 bp, 17 predicted proteins | sample 5559201 | NCBI WGS metagenome assembly JAABUP01 (sample SAMN10711887, study PRJNA513373) | rock metagenome | isolation source: Antarctica rocks | place: Antarctica
CCCTGGGGTCGTGGAGAACCGCTGACGTTCCAAGCGGGTTGAGGGCAAGGACTCGGGGAGGGAGTCGCGAGCAGGGCGGCAACTTGGACCGGGCATTCGGCCCTCAAGGATGAGGGGCGAGCCGCAAACAGCGATAAGATCATTGTTTGCGGCTCGCGAGGGGGCGGACAGGGCGGATTTGATTTAAATCCAAATTGCCAAAGGCCCTACGTCGTGTTCCGTGACAGGACGTGGTTTTCACGACCGGCGCTCTCGCGGCCCGGGGCGAGGACGGTGCAGCCTCCGACGAAGTTAACAGGACGCCAGTAAGCGTCAAATCGAAAACTCATCGATGGGAGACAGAAAGTCCGGGTGTCGAACGAAGGGATCAACTCGGCCCCCGCGACGCGTCCGGGAGCCCGGCTGCCGGGGGTCAGCCGCCCAGGGCATCGGCGAGAACTTCTGCCGGGATCCCGCGACGCGTCCGGGAGCCCGGCTGCCAGGGGTCAAGCGTCCAATCGATGGGTCGCCGTTTGAGAGGCGAGGAGCCCGATGCCCCGGAAGCGGCCCCCTCCCAGGCAAATCGGGCCGGGGACGTGGACGAGCCCGCCGTGCTGGTCGTGCCAGGTGATCCTCGCGTGGAGCCGGCGGAATCGGCGGAGTTGATCCGGGACGGCGTAAGATTGCACGTGGCCGGTCCCTGGCCAGAAGCCGGTCGACCGCCATTCGATCCTGGCGTGAAGCGCCAACTCGTCGGAGTAGCCCGCTTGCCGGATGGCCTTGCGAAGCAGCTGATCGATCCGGGCGTCGAGCTTGGCGAGCATTCGGCCCTGCTCCTCGGCGTTGACGTCCGGAGGGTTCCCATCAAGGCCCCGGGGGAGCCGATAGCGGATCTTCCGGGGGTCGTCGTGGCCGGGCAGGACGATCGGCGTGACGGTTGCCCAGGTTGTCGCCGGCTCGCGATATCGGCGGAGACTCTTGTCGGAATCGGCGATGCGAGCCAGCAAGGCCCCCGGCCCGGTTTCGGCGACCAGGTCGACGCCCGAGAGGGACCGCGCGAGCCCCCGGAGGTCTACCTCGGCGGTCCCGTTGAAGACGGTGACGAGTACCCTCCGGATGGCGCCGACGACTTCGACCTTCCCACCGCGAGATTCGATGCTGGGCAGGGGGAGGAAGGCGAGCCTTGGCCCATCCACGGGCCTGTGCGGCTGCCCGACCGACTCCCCGTGGCCGAGCACGAAGCGGGCGACCTTGTCGGGTTCCCAGCCGATGGACGGCCTCGAGGCGGCGTGGCGCATCATCCCCGAAACCTCCATCGCCTGCCTCGCCGGGTCGAAGATCCGGAAGCCGCTGGCGTCGGGTTTGAGGAGACTGAAGGCCGCGAACGCCCTGCCCGGCGCGTCGGTCGCCCGGCGATAGCCGACGGTCCGGAACATGGTCAGTGGCGGGACGGGCCGGAAGCCGTCCGACCCGACCCGGTCGAGGAAGGCGGCGTGCCTGGCGAGAAGGGCGGCCAGCGTCCCGGGCACGGCCACCCGGAGGTCGTTGGCATCGCGATCGTCGACCGGCCGCCATCGCTCGCCATCGAGCCGTTTCGCCTCCGAATCGGAGAAGATCGAGGCTTCCGCCGCGACCATGTCGACGCCCCACCCGAGGTGGGTGATGCTCCGGACGGTGCCGAGGAGGATCTCCTGGTGGACCTCGAATTCCGAGCCATTGATCTCCCAAAGGTAATGGACCGCGGCCTCCTCGCCCATCAGGTCGCCCGGGGGGACTTGCAAGCGGGTCGGCCGGACATCCTTCTCGGTCCGGTAGTCGGCCATCGAGCCGGTCCCGCCGCGCGACCACGATCCGGCGACGAGGTCCCCGACGTTGTCGGGTACGTAGAGGCGATACCGTGCGTCCGAGGGGGAGGCGGCGGGGGCGATGATCGTCGGCGCCGGCTGGGCCTCCAGCCATCGAAGCGCCGGGGTCGCGGTCTCGAGCTGCGTCCGCTCGTTCCACCGGGCTGCGGCGGCCGAGACCATTGCCTGGAATAGCCGGAGCGGCGAGGGGGGCCACTCGGGCTCGCCCCGGTCGCCCCGACCGTGGCAGGCCGGCTGGAGGAAGTGAAGGGTGACGCGCAGGTAGTTCGGCATCAGGAGGGCTCCTGTGCGTCGGACTTCTTGCCCTTCTTGCCCTTCGGCTTCGCGTCGCCGTCCCCCTTGACGTCCCTCGACGCCCGCTCCTTGTCGAAAGCAACGACGCGACCCTCGCCGACTCCGAAGACCCCGGCGGCGGCCGTCGCATAGGCAAGAGCCTGTTCGTGCGTCGTCGCGACGATCTCCCCCGCCGCTACCTTCAACGCGATCTCGTTCGTCGCATAGGCAAGAGCCTGTTCGTGCGTCGTCGCGACCGGCTTCCGCGTGCCGTCGTGGTGGACCTCGACGAACTCGCGGGGCTTGTCCGGGTCAAGTACGAGTAAGCAACCTTGTCGCAAGTAACCAGTCGGCCGGTAGGTGAAGGCAGTCAGGGCGAGACCAAGGATGTAACGCCGGAGGGCCAGCGTCTTCTCCGCGTCCTTGCCGACGAAGACCAGGCGGAGAGCGGCGAGGCCAAGCGTGGCGTCCCTGCGGATACCGCCGTCGGCGATCACGCCACCGGGCGAGCCCGTCGCGGGGACGTGGACGAACCCTCGCTTCGCTAATGGGCTCTTCTTGTCGCCCTCCGCCTTGGCCTTGTCCTCGTCACTGAAAACATCAAGCTCGGAATAATCGAGAGGTGGAATGTACACGGCGCCTCGCCTCAAGTGCCGCACGTCGAAGGCCCGGATGGTGGAGGCGAGCAGCCTCGGCAACTTCGCCTGGGTGTCCCTCGAATCCCAGACGCCGAAGACCAGCGAGGTCGGGGCGATCCTGGCCAGAGGCGACGCGTCCCCCTTCAAGAACGCCCTGAAGGCGTCTTGCAAGGTTTGTTGCAACTCGGAACAGCGGACGACGGCGTCTCCGGCGCGGTGTCCGGCTTCGAGCAAGTTCACCTCCTTATCGCCGGCCTTGACGACTACCTGGGGCACGAGCGCCTTGTATTTGTCCTCGATGAACATCGGCTCGATCCGGTTCGCCTGCGAGCCGACGCTGTCGATCAGGCAGATGTTCGAACCAGCCGTCGAGCCGAGCGGATCGATGTTGTAACCGCCGGGGAAGCCGTCGCCCGAGGCGAAGGTTGCCGGGAAGACGACCCCGTCACGCCCTTCGACGGGCATCAGGTGTTCGCGGATGACCAGGGCGGCCGGGCCTTCGTCGCCCAGGTAGTGATCGAACTGGTTCGGGGCTTTCATTGACAACCTCAGGAGGTGATGGGGATCGCGGCTCGGAACGCCTTATGCTTCTTCTGGCCGGTCCGGTACCAATTCTCAAATTGGTAGCCGATCCGCCCGGCGACAGGGAGAAGCCCGGACACGGCCGGGGGAACAAGCGACGGCGGCAGGGGAACGCCCCAGGTGTGATAGCGGTAGACGCGAGGACGGGCGGTCTTCGCCGGCAGGCACCGCTGCAAGCCGACGAGGCAGAAAAACTCGACGGCCGGGTAGGCCGTCGTGGTCATCCCCAGGTCGTTGGGCGAGAAGCCGACATCGCGAGAGTGGGCGTTCGGGCCTCTTCTCGCGTCGAAGTAGTAGGGCTCGACCTTCTTGCGCGGGTCGCCCGGGTCGTAGGCGATCACCCCCACGTCAAGCAGGTCGTTAGCGAGGAACCTGTCCGCCCGGATCGCGTTCTGCATGGCCTTGGCGATCCGAACGCTTTCCATTGTCCCAGCCCATACCTTCATCTCCTTGCCGCCGGCCTGATCGTCCTTCCACCAGTCCAGCCGGAGGTTGCGGAACGAGGGGCCAAGCTCGATCGGGGAGGCCGTATTGTCATCCGGGTCGCACTGTTTCAGGCTGTCCCTTGAAGCCTCGCGAACGAGTTCGGCCAGCCCCCCGCCCGACGAGATATGGAACTGGTTCCGCTCGAACCAACCTTCCGCCCCGTCCCACAATCGATCGGCGAGTTCGAGCAGGCCGCAGCAGGCGAAAATTTGGCCGGGATTGGTCGGATCGACGTCGACTCGGATGCTCGCTTTCGGATCGTTCATGACGGGTCCTCCGTCCTCGGGGATGGGTTGGCGCTGGCGGCGTAGTCGGCGGCCCGGAGCAACGATTCCAGGTAGGCCAAGCCCCATCGACCGTACTTCCTCTGGAGGCGGGCGAAGCGTCGCGGGACATCCGCCGCGATCGAGGCGATGGCGTCGGCGTTCCACTTCGTCCTCGGCTCCGTGTCGAACGCGAGCTCGGTCGGGACGTGGGGACGCCCGAGACCGTGGTGAGTGATGAGAAAATGGTGCACCAGGTCGCTCGCTTCGTCGTCGAGGCCCGCGAAGTCAGGGTGTTCGAGGGCATTGAGGAGGGAACCGAACTCGTGACGATAGGTCGTCAGCTTGCGCGGCTTCATCTTGCCGCCGGACTTGGCAAGCCAGTTGCTTGGGTCCGGGTTGCCGATGCCTCGCTGCCAGACGAAGCGTTTCTTGCCCAAGTCATGGAGCCAGGCGGCGAGGACGACCGCGTCCCGCCGGATCTGTGAGAGGGGAAGCTTGGCTACGATTTTCCTGGCGTTGTCGGTCACGTCCTCGGTGTGATGGTCCCATCCCACCGGTATAGGGCTCGTCTTCGACCCGTCGTCGTCCGCCGACCGGGACCGGATGAACCATCGCCAGGATCGCTTTGGCGAGTCCTCCTCATCGGCCGGATCTCGATCCGATTCCTCCGGCTCGCCGTCCGTTTCGCGCTCAATCGTCCGGATCAGCCTCATCTCTGGGTAGGCATCGATATCCCACTCGCGATGCCGACGAGATTCCTTTTGCTCATCGAGCCACTCGTCGGCCACGTCATTCCCCCGATCGGGTGACATCGCTCTCCCATTCAGGAGCCCACCTTCCAGCCCCCCCACCGAGTTGGGCAGCAAGACCGTCCGACCGTGGATTTGCTCCTTTTGGTCCTTGTTGGCGAGTTCTTCGAGCGTGCGTTCCTGTACCTTGCCGTCATCGTCCACGATCCAAGCCGGCTGACTGGGAGATCGCTCCGCGAGGGCGGCAAGGTGCTTGAAGATGCGATCGCTGCGGTCCTGCAGCCACTCATGGGGCTTGAGAGGGTAGTCTTCGAGCAGTTCGCCCGGCTCCGGTCGTTCCGAGAGTTCTCCCGATTCGTTCGCGAGGACGCCGACTTCTTCGCGCCAGGCGACGCGGGTGACCGGCGGCTCGAAGTCTTCGACCCCGTGGAGGTAGGGGGCCAGCCGGGGCCGGCCCGGCAACCTGTCGCGGATGGTGGTCAAAGCCCAGGTGTCGAACAGGATGTCGGAGGTTGGGAGGATTTTGGGTGGCGGGCTGAAGGCGGCCAGACGCTCGGCGCCGTCGAGCTTGCCCAGGGCGACCGGGCTCCCGTCGCCTTCCAGCTTCCGGAGAAGCGCCAGCGTCTTTTCAAGTCGGGAACTAAACTCGTCCTTCACGTCGATCGTTTCGGGGTGAAAGACATGGATCTGGGTGTCATCGCGGTCGCCAAACCTGTTGACCCGGCCGAAGCGCTGGGCCATTCCGTCGAAAGTTGTGAGATCGCAGACCAGATGATCCGCCGAAAGATTGATGCCTACTTCGCCTGCACTGGTGCAAACCAGGTAGACCGTTCCCTCCGACGGCCCATCCCCGCCCAGGAATCGTTGGAAGATCGGATCGCCGTTGACCAGGTTGTTCCGCTCCAAACCTCTCATCGTGCCGGTGAGTACCTGGACTTGCGGGTTGACCTTCCGCAACTTTTCGGCGACCTTTTCCACCGTTTCGACCGCCCTGGCGAACACGAGTACGGCTCGCCCTTGGCCCTCGTAAGAAAGAGCGCAATCGGCGAGTTGATCGGGCAACTTTTTCTCGTCAATGGAGCCGGTCAAGATCACCGACTTCTTGGCCCCGATCCGTTTCCGGACCTCCTCGAAGCTCCGGTCGGATTCTGAGATCCTGAGGATCTTCGACACATCGGCGAAGCTCCGAGGCGTGGCCGTCAGCGCCATCACTTTCAGCCGCATCCCCTCCCCGAACGGGGCGGGCCCTCGCTCTTGCTCATCTCGGATTGCCTCGATCAATGATTGGAACGCCGGTTCGAGGTGGGCCTCGTCGTGGACGAGCAGCGTGTCTTGCCCGAGGAAACCTGCGTGCAACGGCCTGGTCTTGAAGCCGAGGCCGTAGCCGCCGAAGAGAAGGCGACTGCCGATCATGTCGACGGTCCCGACGATGATCGCCGGCCGCGAGGGGTCGGACGACCACTCGCGATTGTCGGCGAATTGCCCCCGGAGGGTGCTGATCGCCACGGGATCAGGAGACCGTAGGGCGGCGAGTTCGCGGAGGGACCTGGCAATCCCCAAGTCGTCAGCCTTCGCGAGTCGCTCTCGGATCATCTCGGCCTCGGTGGTGGCCTGATCGACGACGGTCCTCCGGTTGACCACATAGGCCAGCCTCCTGGGCACTCCGACGCCACCATCGGCCAAGGCGATCAACCAGATAGGGATGATCGACGTCTTCCCAAGCCCGGTCGGGATGTCGCAGGCATCCGGGAAGTGACCGAGCATCATTCGTCGATAGAGTTCTTCCTGCCAGGGGAACGGGAGGTTTCCCGTCAGCGATCGGAACCGTTCCGGGAAACGGGCTGGATCTGTCGTCATCGGTGCGAGGCTCCCTGGAAACCCGATCAACTCACGATCACCACGTCGCGCGCATCATGGTCGTCGACGGGACGACCGAGCGACTCAATCAGCCCGCCGCATCGACGGCAGAGGGGTATGAAGAGGACCTGATCGCGGTCCAGGTCGATGATGTCGTACAACCGACTCCGGAGTCTTACCAGTTCGAGGGAGGATAGTCTACAAGCGAACACCGAAAATTGTTTCCGTAATCCGAAGTCCTCACACGTCCGGGCGACCTTGCGAAGCCTCTTGGGGTTGGCGATGTCGTAGGCCACGATCCAGGTTTCCACGGCGATGGCCCTCAGCGGACGGTGAAGCCGGTGTAGGAGGGGACGTCGCCCCGGACGTATGCGGCGAGCATCCGGGCCTGCACCTCCAGGATTCGACCATAACTCATCTTGTAGCCATATGTCGGATGAGTCACGACGGTCGACTTGCGGCCTTCGTAAGCTTCGAAGAACTTCTTGCGGCCGGCGTCGGTGAGCTGGCAAGCGTCCCTCCACATGAGGAAGTCACGCTCGGACAGGATGGCATTGTTGATCAGGGTCAACACGACGGACTCGGCGATAATTGATCTGAATTCCTCCATGAGATCCAAGGCCAGCGACGGGCGACCATGGCGGCCGGCATGATAGAACCCGCAATAGGGGTCGAAACCAACCGTGCAGGCGGCCGAGAAGCAGTCCTTCGCCAGGATCGCGAACGCGAACGAGAGCAGGGCGTTCACCGGGTCCCGAGGGGGACGCCTGTTCCTCGTCCGGAAGTCAAACGGGCGGCCCGGTCCCTGACCCTTGAGCATCCGGCCGAACTCGCCGAAGTAGAGTGAGGCGGCCTGACCTTCCAGGCCCAGGAGGGTGCCGACCTCGCCCGCTCTCTCGATCCGGGGGAGCAAGTCGAGCATGTCTCGCGCGGCGGGCTCGTCCCGACCCCGAGTCGGCCCGGTGGGATCCTCGGCATCGTCGAGCGATCGAGACCGCAGCGACCTCATCAGGAGCGTCCGCTGATTGACGACCTTGGCGCGAACGACCTCCCTGGCCAGGGCCAGGGCGCGGGCGGGGTCGGAGAAGGCGCGATACTGGGCCGCTCGGAGGGCCATGTTCTTCGCCGGCGCCGGCATCAGGGCGGCGACGAACCGGCCGTAGGATGTCAGGTAGGCGACGGGGACTTCCAGGGTCGCGAGGCACTCGAGGGCCTGGGTCGAGACCTGCACGTTGCCGAAGACGACGACCTGGCGAATCGAGGCGATCGGCACCCGGTTGACCTCCTTGCCGTCGCGTCGGACGACCAGGTGTTCGCTCCGCTTGCCGACGTGCGAGCCGGGCTCGTTCAGGTAGAGCACGGCCCCTTCGTCGCCTTGGGGCATCACCCTCGTCAGCGAGGTGGTTGGCTCTGGACTCGTCGGGGCGACCGGCTTCGGACAGCGGGTTGCGAAGAGGGTTTCCTCGGGCAGGCAGACCGGCGCCAACGAGCAGCCGAAACAGCGATGCCGAAGTTCGTCAGGGAGCGGTTCGGGAGGGGTCTCTCCCGCCGCGATTTCCCGGATGAGGCGGATCGCTTCCGTGGTCTTGTTCCGGAGCGATTCATCGAGCGGAACGTCGACCCTGTCCTTCGAACCGATATAGTAGAGGACCCCTCGCTCGACGGGCGTCCCGAACTCCTCCTCCATCAGCAAGCCTTGGGCGCAGAGCTGGATGGTGTCGTTCTCCCAGGCGGTCGGCTTGCCGTCGTCGCCGGTCGGGGCGGTCGATCGCTTGTACTCGATCGGCCGGGCGAGGCCGTTCCGCTCCTCCAGCAAGTCCAGCTTGCCGCTGATCCCCAGCCGCTCGGAGCTGATCGAGACGCTCCGGGTGTGGAGGACGTCGCCGTCCTTGCGGGTCCTATTGGCCAGGGCTGGGTCGTTGACCCGGCGATGCTGGAAGAGGCCGTCCTCGACGTACTCGTTGGTCGGCATGACCGAATCGACGTATTCGAGGTAGTAGAGCCGAGGGCAGTACGAGACCTGGTTCAAGGCCCGGACGGGTATCAATTCTGGGGCGGCTGGCATGGTCATCTCCTCCTAAATCCTGGATAATCACTATTGGTGACGACAGGCCGCAGCGTTACAGCCCGTCGCCAAGATCCTGGTACATGAGCTCAATTCGGGGAGGTCTTTGTTCGATGGAATCGAGGCAATCGACACTGCTTCCTGAGGGACGACAGTCTTCGCAATGCCGCAGCCTCCGGAACATCAGGGAGTTGATGGTGGACGAGACTCAGAAAGGGAATCCTGTAGTCAGGATCGCAGGTAATGTCCTCGGTGGAGGAGGGGCGCAACTGGTTCAGTTCCGTGTAAGCCTGAGTCAAAACTTCGTCGATTTGCACTTTAGTCGATCCCCTATCTAGAACTGAGTTAGAAGCGAACAAGCTCTACACTACAGTTCGAGAGGTCATAGGGCAATTGCTCGGTTCCTCAATTTACTACGCGACTCGCCTGCGTAGCCTCATTGAAGCTAGATAGGGGTCCGCCTTAAGTGCTTTAGCCCTAGAACTTTCCACGGCTGCAAAGCCGTGGCCTCATTGGTCGGAAGATTTTTTCGCAAGGCTACCGAAACTCGCCGTTGATCCGTGGCTGATGCCCATTTGGCAACAGCTCGGGTTGACGGCGGTTGGACATAGACATCATCCTACTGGATGGCGTCGACTAGCCGCTCAGCGGTGGAACTCCCGGACGACGGTGGAACCGTCCCGGGACTCGAAGTGGTAGCCGTCCCTGAAGGCTTCGGCGAACTCCTCCTGGTGTGAGACGAGGACGATGCGGTCCAGCCGGCCCTTGAGGCGGTTCAGGTGGGCGATCATCTCGTCGCGGCCCTGGCGGTCGAGGCAGCCGAAACCCTCGTCGATGATGACCGACCGGATCGGCCTGTCATGCCCCCGGGCGTACTGGCCGATCCCCAAAGCCAGGCTGACGGCGACCCGGAACCGCTGGCTGCCGCTCAGGAAAGCGACCCCCAGGGTCCGCCCAGGGCCGTGGGTTCGATCCACCACCTCAAGCAGCAGGGCCTGGTCGTCGCCCGAGTCGTCGCCCGAAAGGCGGAGTTCCAGGTCGCCGCCGGAGATGTCGCGAAGGATCGGGTTGGCGCAATCGAGGATACCGCGCTCGGCGTCGCGGATCAGGACCCGCTGGAGGCTGGTCCGGCCGAGCAATTCGGCGAGCTTCGAGGAGACCGCGAGAGCCCGATCGGCCTCCAGGGCCTGGGCTTCCAGGTCGGCCCTTTCGTCGCGGTCTCGTTTCAGGGCGTCGACCTGATGACGGCGAGTCCTCAAGTCCTCCTCGGCGGTCACGAGCCGCTCGAAGGCCCGGACCTTCTCCCCAGCAATCACCGCCGGGTCGCGGCGGGCCTCTTCGGGAATCGCGGCGAGCCGGGCATCGAGGTCGGCGACCTGGGACTCGGCGAACTTGAGTTTCCATTGGGCATCCGGCAATGCCTCGGCCGCTTCCTGGACCCCCCGGACACGGAGGTTGTGCCGCTCGATATTCCAGGCGTCGAGCCGCTCGCGGGTCGGCTCGTCGTAGACATCGAGCCAGGGCGAAGGGACCGAGGCCCGGTCCTGGGCCGACGCTTTTCGGGAGGAGTCGGCCGTCGCGATGGCGGTCGCCTGCTCAACCTCGATGGCGGCGATCTCGCCGCGGGCTTCGGCGACCCTTCTCGCCAGTTTCTCGATCGCCTCTGCGGTTAAGTCGCCTTCCAGGCGACGGGCCTTGAGGCAGCGGTCGAGCGTGGCCGCGTCCTCGGCCAGCCGGGCGTGCTCGGCCTCGGCCTGATCGTCGCCGGGCCGGAGGCCGACCGCCTCCAGGGCGTTCCTGGCTTGCTCCAGGCGGGACCGCTCGTCCCGCATCGTTTCCAGCCGGGAACGAGCCTCGGCGGCGCGACGATGGGCCTCGCCCAACCCGGCGGAGAGGCGTCGGCCCTCGGCCAAGTCGGCCGGGCTCGGGAAGGTGGTCGCCGCCCAGTCGGCGACTGGCCCCGTCGCGACGGACGATCGGAATGGCTCTTCGAGGCCCTCGACCGCCCTGGCGCAGGCGATCAGGTGCCGTTCGGCGTCGATCTCGGCCTGGGCGAAGCCCCGATGGGCGTCGGCCAAGGCGGACTCGGCGGCCCGGCGGGACCGGTCGGCGTTTGCCAGCTCCGCCTCGGCGGACTCGGCGCGGTCATTGGCCGCCAGGAGCGTTCGGTCAGCTCGCTCGGCGGCCTCTTGGGCCTGGTCGCGCCCTTCGATCAAGCGACGCGATTCGACCTCGCGATGCGCGGGAGTCAAGGGCTGGCCGCATCGGTCGCAGTCCGTCGCTCCTTCCAGGCGACCGAAAGCATCCAACCGAACCTGGGCCGATTGGAAGATCATCCCGGTCTGGGCCGATCGACGCCCGGCCGCCTCCCTGGCCCGGCCGGCGCCCGAAGCTTCAAGCCGGGCGGCCTCGAACGCCTCGTTGGCGAGTTGGAGGTCCGCTTCGGCCGTGGCGATCGCCCCGATTCCCTGGCCGATCCTCGATCGCGACTCGGCGAGCCCTTCTCGGGCCTCGACCAGGTTTTCGAGCGGTATCAGGGCGAATTTCCAGCCGGCGCGTCGGAACGCGTCGATGTCCAGGCGGGCGACCTCGTCTTCCAGGTCGTCGGGGTAGTCGGCCAGGGTCGCTTCGAGCGAGGCAACCGCCTGACGCTGGGTCCTGGCCCCGTTGGCCCTCGCGATCGGGCCCGCCAGAGCGGCCTGGCAGTTGAGGATCGCCGACCATCCGGCCTCTTCCCGGTCGATCTCCTCGGCGACATCCGCCAGATGCCTCCGGGATTGGTCGGCCAACGCCGACAGCTCTTCAAGGCGACGGTCGAGGATGGATTGCCTGGAACGGTTCGCGGCGATGAGGGCATTCCACCCATCAATCGCGGCCCGGCGATCGGACTCTTTGATGAGTGCCGGGAGTATGCCATCGAGTTCCCGGAGGCGGTCCCAATCCACCTGGATCGTCGCCGACTTCTCGATGATCTCGCGAGCCCGACGAGCCTCGCCCAGGGCCTCCTCTCGGGCGGTGGCCCGCTCCTGCCAGGCACGGGCCAGTCCCTCGATCTCGGCGAGGTGATCGCGATCCGCCGACGCCCGGCGGCGGGCCTCCTCGGATTCGTCGAGCCGGACCCGGGCCTCCTCGATGGCGGCCGGCTCGACGGGCGGCCTCCGCGACAGGAGCAGACGGACCGCGTCGAGTTGGATCTTGCGGTCCTGACGGCGGGTGTCCGCTTTCTGGTGCAACTGTTGATAGGCCTTGAGGTCGGCGACCTCGGCAACGATCTCGAACCGATCCTTGGGTTTGGCGTCAAGGAGCTTCTCCGCATGGCCCTGGCGGAGCAAGAGCGACGACGTGAACATCTCGTAGTTCAGCCCGATGTGCTCCTTGACCCAACGCTCGAAGCCGTCTTTCTGGTGGGTCTCGGCGACGGCGGGCCACTCCTCGTTACTCCCGTCGTTGGGTTCGTGGCGATAGATCTGGCGGTCGGACCGGCCGTTGCGACACAGCTTCCGCTCGATCCGAAAACGCCCGTGCCCGATTTCGAATTCGAAGCGGACATGGAACTCGGACGAGCCGGCGTTGATCAGGTTTTCCATCCCCCTCGAACCGCCACGGTGGGTCCCGAAGAGGGCGAAGCCGATCGCGTCGAAGATCGTCGACTTGCCGCTGCCGTTGCGCCCGGAGAAGACCCAGAGGTCGGAACCTTCGAGGTCGACGACCTGTTTCTCGCGGTAGCAGAGAAACCCCTCGACCTCGACCTTGGTCGGGATCATGGCCGCGCCTCCCCAACCAATTCCTCGGCCTCGGCGATGACCGCGTCGGCGATCGCCTGGCCATCGAGCTGGTCTTTCAAGTGGCCGATGACTGTCTCCCGGAACCCCCGACGCTGGGCCGAACTCCGCACGGCATGGGCCGACGTCGCCCGGCTCGCCTCGACGAGCTGCCGGTCGTAGCATCGGGGGAATGCCTCGTCGATCCGGCGGTGGATCTCGTCCGGGTCGTCGACCCCGGCGGTGTAGGCCACCCGGCATCGGACGAGGGCCCGGTCGGCGTCGGGATGGGCGGCGCGGAGCGTCGGGAGTTCCTTGGCGGGGTCCCGGATCACGACTTCGAGGAACGGAGTGGATTCGATCGGGAGCGGCTCGGGCTGGCCGACGAGGCCTTCCGGGCCGATCTCGAGGAAGACGACTCCCTTGGCGTCGCCCCGCTCGTCGAAGGCCAGGCGCTCGATGCTCCCGGCGTAACGGACATGGGCCAGGCCGCCGACCGGCTGGGGCTTGTGGACATGGCCGAGGGCGACGTAGGCCCATGACGAGCCAAGATCTTCCGCCGGGCAGACGACGTCGTTCTTCTCGTCGTCGGCGGAGACGACCCGGCCGCTGGGTAGGGTCACGCCCCCGAGGAATAGGTGGGCGACGAGGACCGAATGGAGGCCGGCGTCGAACTTCGAGTGAGACCGTATCCGGCCCAGCACTCCGGTGAATTCCTCGAGAAGCCGACGGTGTCGGCCCTCGGCCCCGCCGGAATAAGGCCCGTCCGAGCCGTCCAGGTAGCGGGTCGCCAGTGGATAGGGCATGAGGACGAACTGGACCTCGCGACCCGACCGGTCGGCTAGCCGATAGAAGGCCGGCCGGGTGAACAGGTGGAAACGGCCGCGACCCAGGGAGCCGCCCGGTCGGAGTTCGGTCGGGTCGACCAGGCCGAGGGCGTGGCCGATGGTCCGGCAGAACGTCTCGCCATCGTGGTTCCCCGTGACCGCGAGGACCGTCCCTCCACTCCGGAGAAAAGGGCCGACAGAATTCGCGAGCAGCTCGACCGCGTCGCGGACGTCGTCGGGCCGGCAGACGCCGTCGAACAGGTCGCCGGCGATGACCAGGATGTCCGCGTCCCGGGCCTCGCAGTAGTCCATCACCCGGCCGACGGCCCGACGGAGGTCGCCCGAGCGGTCGACGCGTCCCTGCCTCCGGCCGAGGTGCCAGTCGGCGGTGTGCACAATCCTCATGGTCCCGAAGCTCCTCGCGATGTTGGGAAGGCTCACTCGTCGAATTCGTCCTGACGGTGGTCGGTCTTCAGCGCCGCAGGGGCCTCGTCGCGGTTCAGCGCCCAGGGGGGCATGGGGATCTTGACGAGCATGGGCTCACGGAAGCTGTCCTGAACGATCAGCTTCTCGGTCTTGTCGAGGGCCACGGCCTTGCGTCGGGCCGACTCGCCGATGCATTTCCAGATGTCACGGTTCATCTCCATCGCTCCGCTCCGCCCCAATGCCTTGATCCCGGCGTTCTCGAAGACCCGCGTCGAGACCAGCGACGCCTGCTGCTGGGCCCCGAGGAGGATGATCCCCTGCGACCGCATCTCGGCGGCCACCGTCTCGATCAGCCGGGTGATCGGGTCCTTGGCCCCCCGCGGGGCGAACCGGTTCAGCTCGTCGAGCATCACCAGGTACTTCAGGTTCCGAACGGCACGGCCGCCGGTCCGCTCGTCGACGAGCTGGCGGAAGATCGCGGCGACCACGAACCGCTGCATCGCCGGTGCGGATGACAACGACGAGAGGTCGATGACCCGGGGGTTGCGTGTGTCTTGGGCCCGAAGTTGGAGCGGGTTGCCGGCCTCGTCCTCGCGGCGGAGCACCCCGTCGCCCTCGTGGATGACCTTGAACAACCGCCGCTGGAACTTCCGCAACGTGCCGGCGTGGTGCCGTGGCAACGAATTGGTGGTGATGGCCGTTTCGAACCAATCGAGCAGGCCCTGGAAGGTCCGGGCGGCCCCGCCCTGGTCGTTCAGTTTCGACGAGACCTCGCCCCCACGCCGATCAGTGGTCGTCAAACGGTCCTGGACGTCCAGCACGAGGCCGCCGAAGTTATCGTCCTGGACGTCCTCGTCGGCGAAGAGGTACGAGAACAACCCCTCGCGGATCACGTCGGCCAGGGCCCAGCCGTAGGGCTTCACGCCCGGCCGGCCGACGTCGACCGCGAGTGCCAAGCCGTGGCCCCCCTGGGGTGCGAAGAACTCGATCCCGTCAAACGGGGTTGGGTCGTCGACGCCCAGTTCGGCCCAGTCGGCCGAGTGCTCTTCGGCGCGGAACTTGACACTCGGCTGATCGAGATAGAACAGGTCGAAGTTCTTCACATTCAGGACGATCGGCACGACCTTCAGGCGGCGGTCGTCGCTCGGCCGCTCGCGCCCCTGGAGACGGGCCATGCGGAGCAGGAGGTAGACCAGGTGGAGCAGAAAGCTCGACTTGGTGCCCCGGCCAGCGACTCCATTGACGTTGACGTGGCCGCCGTTCTCGCCCAGGAGGTAGTCGAGATCGATGAAGCCCGGGCCGGCCCGCCGGGTCCCGCCGTTCTTGATGATCCCCAGGGCGAGCTTCTTGCCGTCATCAATCTCGTCCGCCGCGTAGGCGATCGTCGCCTCCCGCTCGCCTCCGAGGAGGACGTTGCTCCCCTCGATCGGGGGGGTGAGGACCGGCGGGATGGTCCGGAGGATCGTCGCCTCGGCATAAGTCACCCCGGGAACCTCGAACGGTGGCTCGAAGGCGACATCGCCGTCGTAGCCGTCCCTCGCCTCAGCCATGCTCCGCGGCCGACCCTGGCGGTAGACCTCATCGACGATCGCATAAAAGGCAACGTCTTGGTCGCTCAACCGGCAAGTCGTCCGGACCACCTGTGTCCGCTCGACCACCGCGTCGCGGCCGACCCAGAAATAAAACTTGTCGCACGTTGATTCTTTGTTCGGGGGCGAGGCGACCTTGCCGAGCACCTCGGCCGCCTCGTCGCGCGGACCGACTCCGCCGGGACGGCTCATGGACGGAACCTCCTTCCAGAACGGGACGGGACCGGGTCAGATGCCGGTCATCCGATAGAACTGCTGGGAGAGCTGCGACGCTGGCGAGAAGAGGGACCGGAGCGACTCCTCGGCCCGGACGATCGGCACCAGAGAGACCGGCCCCCGGGCATACGACCCGGCCCGGCACCGCATCTGGAGCAATGCATTCGAGAGCCGATCGACGATCGCGAAGGCCTTGCCGACCCGCTCCTCGAAGTAAACGCGTGGGATCTCGACGCGGACGACCCCCCAGTTGGGTAGGGCCCCGTGGGCACCGTCGAGCTTGAGGTACCAGGAGACGACCGGGACGCCCTTGGTCTCGATCAAGAATGCCGGGGTCCTCTGGCCCGGCTCCAGGCGGTAGAACGCCCTCCAACCCTGGTCGTGGAGATACCCCTTCCGTTGCTGCTTGATAACCCCGACGATCGGGCACCGCTGGAGTCGCTCGTCGCTGTTGATCTGGTGCTCGAGCGGCCCGTCGACCAAGCTGGGTACCTCGGCGTGCTGACAGAGCGCGACCTCCTCGAGCAGTTGCATCTCGTAGTTTGACCGATTCTCGGTCTTCCTCCGCATCGCCTCGAAGTCGTAGCTGGCCGTCCAGCTCTTCCCGCCATCGATTCGGGGTGCCGAGGTGGGCAGCAGGCGAAAGCCGGAATCGGCCAGGGCGACGGCGAAGGCCTCGACCTCGTCCCACGGGAAGGGATCGACGATCATCGCGACGACCCGCTCCACCACCTGGAAAGCCCGTCGCAGCCCGACTCCGTCCCGCTCGACGCAGACGCCGCCGATCTCCGAGAGCATCAGCGGGATCGGGTGCCCCTCGGGGTCTTGAAGCCAGGCGACCGTGTGGCCGACATGGCAGCCGTCGACGAATCGGTGAGGGGCCTCGCCCCAGTCGACTCCCGCCCCTTCGACGCTGATTGGCGCCCAATCCCGGCCCTCGTAGTCATGATCGACGCCGTCCACGCCTGTCCCCTCCTCGCCATCCGGGGACCCTTCGGGCAGTTCGAGACCGGGCTGTTCCGGGTACGACCGGACCCGCCGTCCCCCGTGATCTTGCAGGAATTCGAGGCCCATCAGTCGGCATCCCCCGCCCGGAGACTGCCCGGTTCGCCCGCAGTTTTCGGAAGCCAGTTCGGCCGACCGATCAGGCCCAGTCCGAAGAGCCTCCAGGCGATGGCCGACCGACTGACCAGGAGTTCGCCCGCGAGGTGGTAGACCAGATAACGGTCGACCGGGCCATACTTGCGGGCGTGGCATTCGTGGAGCGTCCGGCAGACGGCCTCGGGCATGAGCAGTTCGGCGGCGAAGCGGTTCGCCTGCCGCTCCATCGACGTCAGATCGGCCTGGCCCGACTCCTCGACGTCCTCGTCGCCGTCGAACTCGACCATCTCCGCCTCGTCAGGGTTGAAGTGGAGGCGGTAGTGGCCCAGTTCATGCGCCGCGGTGAATCGCCGGCGAGGCAGGATGTCGCCCTTCCGGACGAAGATGAAGCCGGCCCGTCGATCGGCCCGTTTGCTGGCATAAAGGAAGCCGGCCAGCGGTGGGTCCTCGCGGGGGATCGCCGACCACCGGACATCCCAGCCCCGGAGCACGGCCGAGGCGGCGGCCCGGTTCAGCCCGTCGACCTCTTGATGGACGACGGGATAGTTCGAGATCAAGTCGCCCAGCGGGATCGGGCCCGATGAGGTCGGGGGCCAGGCCAGACCGGCGTCTCGGAACGTCGTCGCGACAGTCTCCCGGATCAGGTTCGACTCTTCGATGGCGTTCAAGATACGCCTCCTTTGCCATCGACGGGCGGGTTGGCTGGGCGGGCGGCGGCCAGCCGAGCTTCGCCCTGGCCTCGGGCCATCTCCATCAGGATAGCGACCTTCCGAAACGCCTTACGATAGACCGGGCCGGCGACGATGCCCAGGGCCCGCAGCCAACGGTCGACCCCCGGTTGGCCGAGCGAGTCCGGCAGCGGGGTGGCGTCGGCCAGTAGTCGGGCGTGGGCCCCGCGGTCGGCCGGGTCGAGGCGGCGAAACTCAGGCTCTGCCTCCAGCCGCCTCGCCACCTCGGCGGCGACGACCGGCCCGGTTGGGGTCACGACCGGGAAGGCGGAGGGCAGGTGCCGCCGGGCCATCTCGATGACCCGGCCGGCATCCGTGTCGAAGTCGGTTCCAGGACCCTCCTCGTCTTCCAGGCCTTTGTTGATATCGTCGAGGAGGCTGGCCAACTCCGGGTCGCCCGCCGCCTGCTCCCAGAGTTTCGCCACCGAGTCAAGGTCTCCGGCATCAAGCGCGTCGAGGTAGCGGACTGCCATCCGCTCGGTCCAGAACCGATCATCCCGGCCGCTCATCGGTCCACCCCCAATCCATCTCGCTCGCAGATCTCGCGGAGGGCTTGCAAGGCACGACAGACCCTGACCCTGGCGGCCCCGGCGCTCGGCGCCCCGGTTTCGGCGACGATCTCATCGTCCGACAAGCCGCGAAGGTATCGGAGTTCGATCAGCTTCCGATGCTGGGGTGAGATCCGTGACAGCATCCGCTCGACGTCGAAGTGGTCCGCGGCCTTCCTCCCGCCGAGATCGATCACCCCGATCGCCGACTCCCAGGCCGCTTCGTCGAGGACGGCCCGCCGAGGTCGGCCGGATTCGACCCGCGCCTCGCCCCTCATCACGTTCCAGGCGATGCCGACGATCCAGAACTTGGCCGGCCTACCCGGGTCGTAGGATTCCGGGCGTTCCAGGGCGCGGCAGACGGCCTCCGCCAAGACCTCCTCGGTCCGCTGCCGGAGCCATTCGCGGCCCCGGCTCCGGTCGACCGACCTGACCATCGCGCCGACCGACCGGGCGATCTCCTCGAACTCGCGCCCCAAGGCGGAGCGGATCGCCTCTGCTGGCCCGCGAGACCCGGGCATCGGCATCACGCCGGTCGGTTCCGTGGCCATCGACAATACTCCTGTCCGGGTAACGCGTCGTCCCTCGACCAAGAGGCATTGGTGTTTCGAAGCCCGAACGTTACGGCCGGATCGCGTTATTCTTTCGGAGGTACGCCATCGTACCACCCGAGCGATCGAGGATGGGGCAAGCGTCGTCCCAACGCGACAGCCCACCAATTCCGGAGCCTACGATCGAAGCAATCCTGAAGTCAGGTTGTTCGATCGCCATTCGGTTCGCGGTTACCGTTGGAACGGTGAATGACAACCTCTGCTTTTCTGGACCGACGCATTTAACAACGCGATCAACGGATCACCTCTGTCCTCGGACGAGGGCGCGTCCCAAACCTTGATCGCGTTATCGGTCGTAAGGCATTGCCAACAATCGGCTTGAGGCCGGCCATCGGTCGATGCCCCGACATCGGGGTGCCCACTTCGGAGACCGGGACCTCCGATCCAGCCCGATTGTATCGTCCCACACGCCGGCCAGGGGGGCTGGCCCATCGCCCGCCTCCCACCGCGCCTTGGACTGATCCTGGCCGTAGGCCGGACATCGACCCGCCCGGCAACGTCGGAGATGGTCCTCGGGCCCGCCACCTCCGACGATTCGCCACGATCGGCCGCGGATCGAGCGCTAAATTCGCCGCATTTTCCTGTCATATACTAATGAATAGAACATAGCAATCATCAAACCAGTCGCCCCGCCCTCACTCCGCTCATGTGTCGGCGGGCGACCACGTCGCCGTCGTTCCACGGCCTCGTGACCGACTCGTCGTCCCTCCGGGGACGGTCCAACCCTTGGACCGCCCCGGACGGGGGCGGTCCGCCCACGCCGGGAGATCGCCCATGAACACCGCCACCCCGCCGGCCGCCGCGCCCGCCGACGCCCGCCACGACTTCGACGCCTCCCTGGTCCGCATCGAGGCCGCGATCCGCCACCACTTCCGCCGCTGGCCCCGCCACGCCCGCGAGGAGGCGATGGCCGAGGCCGTCGCCTACACCTGGGCCGCCTGGCTCGGCCTGATCCGCCGCGGCCGGGACCCGGTCGCCGTCGGCGTCGTGGCGATCGCGGCCAACTGCTGTCGCGCCGTCCGCAACGGCCGCTCCGTCGCCTCCTCCCGGCCGTCGGTCCGAGGGGCCATGGATCTCTACCATCCGGTGGCCCGCCGGGGCCCGGGGCCCCGCGTCGTCGCGCTGGAGGAGATGGAGAGCCTGCCGCCGGGGACCTGGCGGGACTGGCTGGCCTCGGACAGCCGTTACGGGCCGGCGGAGGAGGCGGCCTTCCGGGTCGACTTCGCGTCCTGGCTGGGGGACCTGCCCGAGCGGAAGCGGCGGGTGGCCGAACTGCTGGCTCAGGGCCTGGGCACGGGCGTGACGGCGCGGCGGCTTGGTGTGACGCCCGGGGCGGTCAGCTAGTCGCGCGACTGGCTGGAGAAGTCCTGGGGCCGATTCCAGGGGGAAACCGGGGCACGCTCCTGAGCCCCGCCCCATCGTCGGGCCTACCGCCCGAGGCCAATCCCCCGCCATCCCATGTCGGAAGCATTGCCGAGTGGGGCCCCGGGAGCCCGATGCGGCCTTCATCCTGGGCGGCCTGATCCTACCCACCCTGACCGGTGCTCTGTCCGATTCCGGCCCGCCGACGGGGTGGCGGCCCGGAATCGGGCCGGGCCCGCGCGTGGAGGCAACCCGCCCAGGGCCGCCGGAGTCCCGGCATCGCCTTTGATCGACGCCCATCGTCCCCGCCACCGGGCCCACACCTCGTCATCGCGCCCTTGACGCGGCCCGACCCGATTGAGGTCGTCCGCCCCGGCCGGGGCGACGTCCGCCATCCAGCCCAGCCCATCCCTCTCGATCCACGGCCACGGCCGGCCGGCGATCCCGCGTCGTCGGGCCGGTTGCGATCGTCTCCAGACATGACCACCGGAGCCAACATCATGAAGGTCCCGCCCGCTCGAGCCGGCCGCCTCCTGTCCGGCCCTCACAACTCCCGCCTGGGGCCGGCGATCCACGCCTTCAACCTCCCCGCCGAGCCTGGGGTCTGCGTCGGGGCCACCGCGGCCTGCGAGGCCGCCTGCTACGCCAAAGGCTTCCTGTTCCGGCTCCAGATCCGACGGCACCGCCTCAACCTCGAGCGATCGCGGGACGGCCGCTTCAGCCGTTCGATGATCGGCGAGATCCGCCGCGGCCTGATCCGGGCCGTCCGGGTCCACACCTCGGGCGACTTCTACGACCGCGACTACGTCGAGAAGTGGGCCGAGGTGGCCCGGGCCTGCCCGACCACGGCGTTCTTCGCCTACACGAGGAGTTGGCGGCACGAAGGCATCCTCGCGGGGCTGATCGGGCTGGCCCGGCTCCCGAACTTCTCGCTCTGGTTCAGCGAGGACCGCGACTCGGGCCGGCCTCCGGCCGTGCCCCGCGTCCGCCGCGCCTACCTGCTGGGCGATGGCGAGGCCGAAGCCGACGTCCCCCCCGACGCCGACCTGGTGTTCCGCATCCCGACGCCCCGCCGGCCCGGCCGGCCCAACGCCTACGCCCGGCCGGCGAAGCGGGCCAACGGCGTGCTGATCTGCCCGAAGGAGCAGGGGATCGCCCGCGCGGTCGAGATCACCTGCTCCTCCTGCCGCATCTGCCTCGCCGATCGCCCACGGGGCGGGCCGCGTCGCCCCGCCCCGCCGCCGACCGAAGACCCGACATGAAGGGCTCCGCCCCGATTTTGTCCTCTCGACCCGCGTG
>JAABUP010004932.1_pt1 | contig 21214 bp, 29 predicted proteins | sample 5559201 | NCBI WGS metagenome assembly JAABUP01 (sample SAMN10711887, study PRJNA513373) | rock metagenome | isolation source: Antarctica rocks | place: Antarctica
GCAACGAAGCTGTTCGGTTAATTATTAGATCGTCGATCGTGGCTGGAACCAAGACTGCACTGATCGCGCTTCGGTGCCCCGCCCATAGCGATGGAGTGACGGTCTGGAAGCATCCATCGATACATGCTGGATGCATTGGGTATGGCGACTGTGGTGCCGATGCTGAAGCAGGCTCGGTGAGTGATACGTGAGATCGACTTCTTCGTTGCCCGGCAACAGACTCAACCTTAAGCTGCTTCTCGAACAAAGGCCCAAAGCCATATCCTACGTTAGTCAAGGCCGCATACCATAGGTGGCCTGGGGTTGTGTGTTGTAGGGGCGCCAGATCAGCTTCGGATGCTACTACTACTATGTCAGCAAATGTCCAGATCAATGAAATTGTAATTAGTTACCCTCCGTAACAGCCTTTTCCAGGCGGATTAAACCGTTGCAGTGCTCGCTCAAAACATTGTCCCGAGATGAACAGACCGAGAAATTGTACCACGAATCTTTTGCTCCAGGATGTGCCGTCAAGGACATGGACAAAGCCGCTTCAAGATTCTCTTCTAGAACCAGTGCCTTCTTGAACGTGACATTGCGTAGTCGGTAACAGAACTGGTTGGCTGAGGTAATATTTGGAACACGATCAGTGCTCTGTTTGTGTTGGTAAAGGCCTTCAATAGCCATTGCAATGTACCCTGAAGCTGGCATCAGGATGTCAGATCCCATCTTGTGGTCCTTTAGCCATGGCAAATGTTCAATTCGCAGCAGTTTTTTCCATACAGGTGCGTGCCAAGGGGTGCCGAGTACTTTACTCCCAAGCAGATCGTGATGTGGAAATTCTCGGAAACGCCAGTCTTTGCTGGATTGACTCTCATGCCAGTACTTGTTTGAGTGATTCCAGGCATAGTTAGGAAGGTCGACGATTACAGATGGACTGGATCCGACAAGGCTTTGCTCGTCTTGGTTGACTTTCTCCATCGAGATGGAGCCACCGGAGATGAACATCCGTCCTGCCACATCTAACATTTCCTTGATAGAGTGTTCGCCTCTGCTTGAGGAAGCACAATACTGGATGTGCGAGCCTTCCCCAGGTAGGATCCTCTTGATCTGGGATATAGGACCAGCCAAAGCTCCACTTGGTCCGATTTCGATTAGAAAATCGGCCCCCTCTCGGCTATACAACATTTTTTGAACTGCTTGGTCAAAGCGTACAGGAGAGTTCATGTTTTCCTTCCAGTACCTAGCATCACAGCTCCGGTCCAACTGGCGGCCACTAACTGAAGAGAACATAGCAACCTCACTTTTGTCCCGCAACGGTATCTCGCAATTCTGCAGAAGCAGATCTTCGTAATGATTACTGATAGCGGCCATGAACTTCGAGTGATACGCAAGGTTGACCTGCAAAAGTCGAGCAAAGTGACCATCTCTGTCTAATCGAGACTTGATCTTTTTAAGTTCCACAACATGCCCAGAGAGTGTGACACTTCTAGGACTGTTGAAGCAACCGATCTGTACCAGGTCTTCCGAACATTCAATATACTTTTGAGCTTGATCAGCACCAAGTCCAACGGCGAGCATACCTACGTCGACTTGGATTTTGTCCAGACAATCGCAAGCAGCTCGACCTCTATAGTAAGCTACTTTGATAGCTTCTTCTGGTGTCAAGAAACCAGCAGTACAGGCCGCTACTATTTCGCCAGATGAATGACCCACGACAGCTTGTGGATGGATGCCCCAGCTTTTGAAGACGGCAAGCATGATAAGCTGAAGGGCGGTCACCAGGGGCTGAGAAAATTCGGGAAGGCGGAGGTGCTCCGAGCTTCGAGGTTCGACCAGTTCATCTGCGACGTTAGATGGACTTCGATTGTCTACGGAGATTAGATCTTACTTAGTAGTGACCAGGCAGGAGGTGTTGGCAGCTTCTGAAGTACATCATCAAGGTGCCTAATCAAGGTCTTGGCGATTGGAAAGGTCTCGATAATGGCCTTCCCCATCTGCGGCCATTGCGCACCCTGGCCTGTGAATACAAAACCAATTCTTGGTGAATCTGTATTCTTCTTCCCAAACACAAATGCGCCTTCGTCGAGGTCGGTACTTTGGGAAACCACGTAAGCGCGGTGGAAATGACGACTTCTTCGCTCAGAAAGAGTATATGCCAAGTCGGGAAGCTTAACGCTCACACTTGGATTGATAAGATGATCGCTCACTCTCTTGCAGTATGCTCGTAGGGAACTCTCGTCATTGGCCGAAAGAACCAATGTGAAAGGTCGCGCAGAGATGCTGTCAGCAAATATATCATCGTCTTCCGAGATAAAACATGAAACATGAGTAGTGGTAGATCTTTTCAGGAGAGAGTCGGGATCATCTAATATGATATGAGCATTGCTTCCTCCATATCCGAAAGAGTTGACGCTTGCTCGCCGGAAAGCTGCTTTGGGCCATGGTATTGTCGTCCTTGTGGCACGTACGTTCAAGGCTCGAAAGTCAACTAAAGGGACCGTCAGGAGGTATTTCTTTTCTAGACTTCGACTTCAGCTTACTTTTAGGATTTGGTGTTATGAAAGTGGGATTTCCCGGAATTAGCCCTTTTTCAATTGAAAGCACGGCTTTCAGCAATCCGGAAATACCAGCAGCGGGTTCTGAATGCCCAAGATTGCTTTTGATCTATGAGGGTGTCGTAAATCAGTACGAAACGACTAGATCATGAAGACGAAGCTGTGATGAGAGAAACTCACAGAGCCAATGATGAGTGGTTTATCCGGGGAGCGAGTCGGTGCAAAAACCGAAGAAACACCCTTGACTTCCATAGGATCGCCAGCTTGTGTACCCGTACCGTGGCATTCCAGATATGCTGTATCGTTGAAGTCAGATATGTTGGCGTTGGCGTAAGCTGCTCGAGTGGCTGCAGCCTGAGCTTCAGCATCTGGACTTGCAATCCCAGGCGTTCTCCCTGAAATACACTTAGCAACCTGATGGAATGCGTTGTCTATCATTTAGAATACTAATCCCTTCCCATGACGGGCAGAAGGGGATTCTTCTACGGCGAACTTCACTTACCATCGCTGTTTGTTGCTGAGCCACGAATAATTGCTCTTATAGGATCTCCGTCCCTAACAGCATCTTCTAGTCGCTTCAAAATGACCGCATTCACCGCTTCGGCTTTGATGTATCCATCAGCCTTGATGTCAAAAGTATGACATCTACCAATCTTCGAATGTGCTGTTCCTATAGCACCACCTATAATTCGTGAGCTAGGACTGACCACTATTGCTTTACAGTGCAACATACTATCCATAACGTGTTCAGGACTTTGAAAACATGATTAGCCTGTTCCAAAGGTAGTTTACAACTCCAAAACGCACCTTAGGTATAGATTACTTGCCGCAACAATGGCTCCGCTGATTTCCTGTGTCTGCAGATATCGACATGCAACATCTATTCCCACCAAACTACCCGAGCATGCTGTATCTATAGTCATACTGAATCCTCATTAGAATATACTTTTTCTCGTTCGATAGATCCATCAAAGTACCTAGGTCCTTTGATATTAAGAAAATGACTAATCCTGTTACTCAGTATTGCACGGCCAATCCCAACCTCAATATTGGGAGGTCTGTCTTCCGGATCTCTAAGTTGAACGTCGGCATAATCTAATTGGGGACAATTAGATGATGATCATCCCGCGGAAAGAATATCCTACCAACAGCATAGGAACCCACGAAGCAGCCCACTTGTGCACCATCTAAAGCTTCAAGGGTAACACCTGCATTCTCGAGCCCTTCGTATACTACCTCGAGAAGTTGACGCTGATTAGGGTCCATAGATATAGCGTCCGTACGTGCGATCTTGAAAAACTGCGCATCGAAATCTTGAGGGTTAATGTTTTCAAGGAACATTCCCCCTGGCGGTCTCATGGTCTTGGGTTTTGCTGATCCATCATGGTGGCCTCTCAGATTGAATCTTGATTCCGGGACATCAAAATCGGCGCATCCACCTTGCTCGAGAAAGTTCCAAAGAGCGACTGGAGAATTACTGTTCCCAGGAAGGCGACATGCCATACCAGTAATAGCAATAGGGTCTTGAACATACTTACCCTCGGAGGTCGATGAGCTAGCAGAGGCTTGGTTCTCGCTAATTTGACTGCTGGAGCCGTTCACGGCCATTTTGCAACTTTGCTGCAGTAAATGGAACAAGATCTTTGCGGCCCTTCGAAGTTAATGTTCTCTCAGTGGGCAAAATCCGATTGAAGGGACATGGAACGACCTCGAATCAACCCCCTGTATATGTATTCAGCCACCCTCGAATGTATAATACCGTGAACAGTCCTAGAATTTTGGAGACGGCAATGTTTGTGCAGGCGAACTTACCATTAGCACTCTCGTTCAATGTGTGAGATAAGAAAGGCAATGAATAGAATGCCACGTGACGAAGATGCAACGGTCACGAGTAAAATCGACAAGGAAAGTCGGTGGTTGATGGGGGCTCCAGAGTAATTCGCGAAAACTTACAATAAGCTGCAGTAATGAAGCGTACAGCAAGCGATATACTGCGTGGATGATACTAGGATAGTAGGCCTAAGTACTAAGACGCCGAGATACCAGAATCTTTGACCAAACGCGTAACCAGCGCTTCCGCCAGAGAGAAAAACAATCCGTCAGTTAGGGCTGTCATAGAAAACATCCCACGACAAGCTAATCTTTTAGTGCAGGATAAGCTGCATGCTGAACCAGAGCTGACCATGTCGTCATGCTAAGTCTCACGTTAATGGGCCGATCGATGTGAGCTTGTAAGGTTGTGCTTATTTTGTAACTAACTCAAGGCTTCATCAGTCTTTCTCTACGATTGAGCATTGATGCTATGAACGGCTTCAGGTAGTCTCGATGATTCCACGTAAGGCACGAATTCTCTGGCGAGAGGAAGACGTAGAGGGAAGAAAAATTTAACTGTGTGAAATCAAAAACGTGGGTTTTAATAATTTTACTACTTGCCGATTGTTCTTGACGGAAACATACATCTTATCCACCAACTATAGATCTCTCACATACCTGACAATGTCGACCTACCACGAAGACGTCGATTTTAATACCCTCGATGGACTCATACTAAGAGGGTGGTTGTATCCCGCCAGCGCACGAGGTCCTGCAGTTATAATGACACCAGGGGTGAGCCCACTCCACCGTGAAATATCAGCGCTCTTACTTGAGACTTTCATGCCTTAGAGAAAGACTAATTGGCTCTTAGTTCAACTGCGTCAAGGAAATGCTCTTACCTGAGGTAGCTGAGCAATTTCAACTTAGGGGTATCTCCGCTCTCATATACGACCCACGCAGTATTGGTCTTAGTGATGGGATTCCACGCAATAATATTGATCCGATAAAGCAGGCTGAAGATTATTCTGACGCTTTGACTTTCCTCAGCACTCTCCCGGTAGTGGACCCAAATCGCATCAGTTTCTGGGGCATGTCCTTCTCAGGTACCATTGCCCTCTGCGCCGCTGCTCTTGACAAAAGGGCCAAGCTCGTCATAGCCGTTTGCCCACTGGTGACTTTTTACACCGAAGAGAAACTTCCTAGGGTTCTCGCCAAAGCCATGAAGGACCGACAATCTCAAGTCAGAGGCAACGCTCCATTTTCTCTGCCACCATTCACGAGCACAGGCGAAAATCCAATGGGTATGGCCACTGGGGGGGGCCTTGAGGCCTTTGAGTTCATGATCAACGTCAAAGAAAAAGGGGCCGCGAATTTTGAAAATCGTACCACGCTCCAGTCATATTACAAAATCGTGCAATGGCAGCCTCACGGACTGATGAGATTTGTCCAGCCTACGCCAGTAATGATGTTGGTACCGGAACTGGACATGATTTCTCGGTCAGAGACACAGATTGCCCTGTTCGAAACCCTGTCAGGTCCGAAGAGACTGCATATTGCGCCTGGTAAAGGGCATCTGAACGTCTTGAGTGGGGACGACTTTCCGACGTTGCACAATCTACAGGTAGACTTTATATGGAGCGCCCTTGATGGAGCTTTGTCGTAAGTGGTGAAGAACATAAAGTAGAGGAGTCCGGAATGTCGGTAGATCTGCATAAATAGAGTTGCGAGAATAGAAATCACCAAGGGTTGAAGGGTACATAGAGTAGTAGGAAACGACCGCTCTTTCCTCCAAACGAACAACTAGACTTCTCGTCATCGTGCAAAAACAACAACAACAACAACAACAACAACAATAGAGATTTTGACTCGAGCTTCGTTATAATGCTCGCTGGATGAAGGGGATAAAGCAAATCGCCATGGGAAAACGCTCATTCTGCTTTGCGACAATACCTGACGTAGCGTTGAGTCTGAAGACTAACCCGGGCTGTCGGTTATTGTCCACTGGAGTTCGGTACCCCGTGGTCAAGGATGGCTTCAGCGACCAAGCTCCAGCCTGGCCTGCATCCCACCCGATGCTCTGGGTGTGTATAACCCAATCGCTGCAGGGTAGCCCGGGAGTGCCCGTGGTCTCTGACATACCTAGGATGTGCTGGGAGGAACGCGTCGAGGCTCCAAGACAACCGATAGGGCAGAGCACTGCAGGGCTCGGGGAGCTGAGTAAGATGATGGGCAGTACGTACCTCCGTACCTCCGTATGCAACATTCCCTTGGAACGCACGGAGTCAGCAATCTTGTCAGCAATCTTGTCATGAGATGCCCTACGGCGTACGGCTTATCGGATGACTCGAGTTCATGCAGCTTCAATGCAGCTTACGTAGATCACTCTGGTTTGGGCCCACAGGGGTAAAGCAAAGGTAAGCACAGGGCACGACGCGGACGAACAGCTAGGGTGTACGCATACGGAGCAAAGAAGACGCACATCTTGGCTGGCTAGCGTAAGGTAAGTTAGAGAATAATTGATTATCATACCATGGAGTCCGTACACGCCAGCCTAATATACCATGCTGGACGATTATGCCCGGGCGTGCCGGGGCAAGTCTGTGTGGCTCGACAGACGCGCTAAGCGAGCGGGAAACCGTAAAGGACTGGTACCTTATTCCATACAGTGCTTACCTACCTACCTTCCACGACCTTTCCTTACTCTCCTTGCTTTTCCTTCCTCTTCCTCATGCGGCTGGCTGTCATCACATCGTCATACGATCCTTCTGTGCTTCCAGCAAGATGGCATGACCTCTGACCAGCGAAGTCAGGGTTCAATCAGAACTCGACACGTCGCTGTCTGCAGGGTCTGCATGGATGAAGGGGCGGAGGACGCTGCCCAGTGTCAGGACCCTTTGTCGCGCCCCTGCCTACCACCTGGAGGGCTCAATACACCGTCACACATGTGACATGACAAACAATCCCCCAAGCATTCCGCGCTTGCTTGCAGATGGCTTAGCAATGCATTCGAGATCAACAGTGCCAGTACAAACTGCTTACCTAGCAATGCACTCGAGATGGTCTGTAGCTCAAGGTACCTTACCTTATGTAGCAATGCTGATCAATTCATCCAAATGGAAGATAAAGGTACAGACACTCGTGGGTCAAGGCGGACTTGTTCCATCGCCGTCATCGTCGTCGCAGTTATTCCCTTCTTCTCCACAGTCGACCCCTTAAGCAGCTCGACAAGTAGTATCCCCGAAGGAACAGTTTGAGGGCATCATGTCTTCGACCACCACAATCCTGATCACTGGGGCAAACCGAGGTCAGAAAGCAAACCACCGGTTCCCTGTGCCCCCTTCGACGACGGCTACTAACGTTGTTGTATTAGGCATCGGCCACGCTCTGCTTGCTACATATCTAGCTCGACCTCGCACCACTGTCATCGCTGGTGTCCGTGATCCCAATCATGCCACATCCAGGGAGCTGTTGTCCCTTCCCAAAGGCTCTTCCAGTCGTCTCATCGTCGTCAAAATCGACAGTGCTTCAGAAACCGACGCCGCAGCCGCAGTTAGGCAACTGCAATCCACTCATAACATCACAAATCTCGAGCTTGTCATCGCCAACGCCGGCATCGCTCAACGCCACTCCACTGTGGCCGATACGAAGCCAGCAGAGTTCCTAGAACACGTCGCGGTCAACGTGGGCGGTCCAGTCCTGCTATTCCAAGCTGTTTTGCCGCTGCTGCACAAAGGTTCGAAATTCGTCACCATGAGCAGCTCTGCTGGTAGCATTGGCGGGATAGAGCTCAGACCCGTCCCAAATGCTCCTTATGGTGCCTCGAAGGCCGCGCTCAACTACATCACCCGCAAGGCTCATTTCGAACACGAAGATCTAATCATTTTCCCCATTGATCCTGGGTAAGCCACTTCGAAGTCATTTACTAAGATGAAGAATCTGTTGCTAAGAGTTTTGCGTTCAAAGATGGGTCCAGACAGATATGGGTAATCGCGGGGCCGTCCACTTCATCGGCGCTGGCGCCACAGCGGAGATCACAACGGAGGAAAGCGTTAAAGGGCTAGTCTCAGTGGTACGTCATTTCTCAATTCTCGACAAAGCAATCCGTTGAGGGGTGCCGCGCTGATGATGTTACCTTCCAGATTGATGGTGCTACAAGAGAGAAGACATCAGGGCATTTTCTTATGCACGACGGAACTGAGACTCAGTGGTAGAGGAAATGGGGGGGAATATCAAGTCAAATCTCTCGTTGGAGCTATCTGAGCTTGACAAGAAGAATGCTCTTGGCACAAGAAGACCAATCGAGGCAAAGGAAGAACCGTCCAAGGGATGGTGGGACCGGCGGGTACGGCCGGCATCAATGTCTACCGTGGAAGCCTAGCACCAACTGCAAGTCTATGCCTCACCTGAATAGCATCATTTGTACTCCGAGATAAATTCTAGTGGTGGCCCTAGCTTCTTCCAGGCTCAGATTCGAAGACGGAATAAATCGTAGACAAGACCACTTCATCTCCTCTCTATTCACCGGTCTATTGGGGAACTTCTATACCTCAGGCGATCTGAATGTTCATTTCTCGTTAACACATGCGTATTTATTAGTCTTATTCGTTTCACGTGACGATGCGAACTATAGCGAATCGAACTCTGCGCATAGAAAACAGCTCGTATTCGTTAACGAACACAAGGTAACTACACAGTCATTTTTTATGCAGTAGAGTGTAATTTCTCGACAGCATGACTCTATGTTATTCGAGACTTTCTTACCATCTCCTTTCCACCTGGTGTCGACCATCGAGCACACAAATCTGTTGAGGAACAAATCCTCACCTTTAAATATGCACACGAGCCTTCTTTTGTACCAACGCAGAAGAAACAACCAGCTTATTGGTGTATCGAGATACGAAAGACGTCAGAAACGCAAATTCTATTCTATAAATTTCATCTAGAAGAATATAACACGCGGGGAAAACCTCCGTCTCTCCAACATCCATCACTCCATTGGCAACTCACATTCTTCCCTAATTACCCTTGGCACAGCAGGCCCTCACTTCCGACTCCAACACGGCTCCCCCGGATCCACGCGCCATCATCAATCACTCACGCCGCGCGGCATAATCTTCCATCCTCAGCCACAATCCACGCATCGGAGCCGACGGCCGTCGTCGCATAAAACAAATCGTGTCCATCATACGCCGTCTTGACCGCGCGCAACCGATCATAATTGCTCCCATAGAAATCCCTCTTCCACGTCACGAGCTGGAAATCGCCCTCGTTGAGATAGGTCCCGGAGTCCGGGGTGATGTCCTCGAGCTGCGGGACGATGACGTGGGTGATTTCGTCCTCGCGCGCCACGTTGGACGCCCACGGCGCCGTGTAGTTCCACGCTATCGATACGACAATGTGCGCGGCGCTGACACGCCAGGCGGGGAGGACGGCGTTGGAGGCGGCGGTGTTGGAGGCGGCGGCGTGGGTCGGGGTTTGCGTGAGCCCGTCGATGAGGAAGCCGGCGTCGGTGATGTTGCGCAGGGCGGATGTGAGGGCGGCGTTGTCGCTTGCGACGAGGCTCTGGGGGATGAGGCGGCTGCCGAGGATTTCGCCGGTGCCGTACTGGCCGTAGGGGAGCGGGCCCAGGTATGTGGTGAAGTGCTGGAGGAAGCCCGGGAGAGAGGTGACGTTGTAGGAATAGGTCATGTTCCGCTTGTCGAGTTCGACGACGAACGGTTTGAGTTCCGCTTTGACTTCGGCAACGGACTTTCCATCGGAGGTGTAAGGGCCTAGGTTGAATGCCTCGCTTGTGATCGTGAATACGGATGAGGCACCACCGGCATCGCTGAGTTTGGTGACCAAGGGCAGCCAATACCCAATAGCATCCCAGTACGTGGCTTGAGAGATGCCTTGGGAGGAAAAAGAAATGCTCGCTCCACCCACCACCCCATCTCGGTGAGCTTTGGCGGTTAACGACAGCACCACGGCATAAGTTCCCCCGCCGCCTCCACTGAGAGCCCAGTACAAGTCGGAATATTGGGTAGGAGTCGCGACGAGATACTGCCCATCTGCCGTCACGACCTCCCACTCAAGAGCTTGATCAGCACCTAGTCCATAAAGCGAGCTAAGGGTTGAATGACCGCCTCCCTGGGTGTAGCCACCGGCAAGACCGACAGTCGGACATGTGCCTCCTACGACACGGACGCCATTCGCGGAAGCTGCCTCGTATGCCTCCCACGCCTGTACACCTGCACCCATCTTGATAGCAGGCCCACTGTATTGCTGACTTGTATAGTTGACGAAACTGATGGATTTTAGGTGATGTGTCCAAATTCCCAAAGCACCTTTCCCAGTGGATTTTCCTAAGAAGCTATGTCTTGGTCAGCAGCCAATCCTGGAAATTTCCCGTAGGATCAGTACAGCTGATGGAATAAAGATTACGAGCCAAGCTGGAGGGCTCCATCCTTACATAGTCACCTAGGCAGTGCCGACCTCCGAGCCGCAGACCTCAAAGCTCGTGAAAGCCATTGATTGTGGCCCACCCGCCGAACTGCCTCAAGAAACAGGGTTTCAGAAGGAAATGAGAAGGGGCAATGAACTACTTACTCGTGACCTGTGTTCTTAATGACGAGTCGGATATTCGCCTCTTGGGCAAACTTGACACCGGCAAGGACATCTTCCGCCGAAGTCACATTGATCGAGTAATCCACGAGGTTTCCGAGTGTGCACGGTGTCGTTTCCGGGGTATAAGGACTACAACTGTTGCCTTGGAAATAGGGAAGCATGATCGCGGATGGATAGTCAAATCTAACAAGTCAGGATTGGAGAACCTCCCCAATACGTCAAAACAGGCTTACTGGTATTGCGGCAATGCCCAGTTTGCGGAGAGAACGGCGCATTCGGTTGCATTATAGGTGGGATCATGGCAGGGCGACCCTAGAGGAACAGTTGCGATGAGTCTCCCTTGAACAGTGCTGTTCAGTTGCGACCATGCTTGGATACTTGGCCAGCCAGAGTCTCCAGGTAGATAGCGGCACAAAGAGCTGCTGCGGCTGTGGACGACACCAGCTAGTACGGTAGGGAGGGACAGACATGCTACTATTGCCATATCGAAGCGGAGATGGAGCTTCATGGTTGTTTGTGTTTTTTCAGGATCAGACAAAATCTGAAGAGAAGTGTAAGAAATGAGAGCGACGGAGTAAATATAGTTCAACCTATCCAGTCTATCTGACGGCAGATCCCAGGATCGGGAAGCAGGTACTAAATGTTCATCGGAGCTAAAAGCTTGGGATGTCAGGGCATCCACAATACCCCCGACAAAGAGGGTGATCTCATCCCGGACACGGCAAAGGTTTCAATGAGATAGTCAGCAGTGGAGAGCATGCTGACACCACATCGTTTCGCGAAACATACAAGGAAGATTCGAGCCTGGCTGACGCCCACGAAGAAGCGGGACCGCCAACATCAGCATCCTGCGGGAAACAAAACCCGGTCTTTTTGCATTTGAGATATGAACATCAGCCCAGTGCGGCTCGGCCGAAAACTTTGCCTCAGTCCCCCGGGGTGGACAAGAGTCATGGCACCACAAGCGGCACCTCCCGAACACGCTAATTTCAGCTATCAGAACTTGTCAAATCTTTACCCATTTCTAGCTATGAACATTATGTTGGAAATAGGGGAGATGGTAATCTCCGTCTACATAGGGCTGGTAGGGCTGGGGGCCGCTAGTAGAGTTTTCACCTTCCACGGTTCCACCTCCTAGATAGCCTCCTAACAGCAACAACCAAAATATCAACCCCCATATGACCTCGTATTCCAATAAAGACGAGCAAGCAACACGTCGACATAGTGAAGTAGAACATTTGCTTTGACAGTCACTTGTTCAATGCATCCGATTACTCAAGTCGTCACATAGCTGACTTGCTGTCGTGCCTCATCTTCGCTGTTGCTCTACTACCTAAACTTAACCCCTAATACCTCGACAACGTTCTTTCTTAACGTATATTTAATCAAAACACGCTGTTTCTGCTCAATTTGCGCTCAGACCTGTATCGATAAGATAGCTGGACAAGTCTCGATCGTGACGAAGCCGCAGTAAACACACGTCTGAGGTACTGAGGCAATCGGGGCCAAGATAAGGCCCAGAGGCCGCCATGGAGCGCCAGAAACTCTTTTCGTCTTTGCGGCTGCGTGCATGGGATGAGGGGTAGCCAAGTCGCCTTTCCTGACTAGATTCAGAGGGAGGAACGGTAGGAATAAGTAGATAAGTTTACCGGGAGTTCCTGTGGCGATGTGGGTCCTGTGGCTGTCAGGCCGATCTTGCTGGTTAGTAAATGGCCCATATCTCGCTCTTCATTTGCCACCAAGCATGTTCGCTTCTAGGCCCATCTTAAGCTCAATTTACTCCCGCGGGTAGGTCTTGTTTCAAGCATATGTTGATTCTGTGATATCATGTTGGGTTGAAACTCGTGCAAGAATGAGGAAAGATGAAAACTCGTTCTGCAAAGAATGAGCCCACTAGTCTCACCTACACTCGGACGATAATCCCACACATCCCATTTTTAAGATCGTCAAAAGCGCGCTCCAGGGGCTTTCCGAAAGCGCTACAATTTATAGAAGATTTAGCGTTGAATTCGGTAGAGCGAAAAAGGGCATTTGCAGAATCTACAGGACCCCTTCTGCCAGCAGACCTCAGATACAACATCGCATAATGTAAGATGAAAATATAGTGGGATCGTGCTTCGTACAAACCCCGCTTGTTCAAATAAAACATTCACCCTTGCTCAAATCTGTGTTGCCAGGTCATCGTTGATCGTAGTGTTTGCATCTTGTCCTTTTGTTGTTCTTTTGCCCCCGCACTATTGTACTTTGTCATATCAGCTATCTCATACTTTAAAAGTTTCATCGTTCAAGCCTCTACCATTCGGACATACCCCATCAAACGCGTCGATACTCGATCTCTACCATTTCTGAGACCAAAGCAGGACCTAAAACATGTCTCCGAACAACCACCCATCTCTCTCAGGCATTCCTACGGAGCTTCTTGACCAAATACTCGAATATCTCCTTCCAGGTGGGCACAAAATCGCTCGAAAGGACCCTTCAATTTTCATGTCAGCAGCAGGGATCTGATTTACATTCCAGTTCTCCGCAAGTATTACGGTGATGTCTGCCATGACTACAGCGATTGCTACCCGAACTTTTTGTAAATAAGCCGCCAGATTTATAGCGTCCATCAGGATCATCTACGATCGTTCCTTTCTTATAGGGATCGATGAGCGGGGATTGTGGTTCACCGGGTTCTTCAAGGCGTCATAGTTCGAGCTTATTGGGTTTCCCTTCTCCAAAGCAAAGCAAATCAGCCTCCATTTGAACCTCGAGGATAACATTGCCATGATAGACGTTTTCAAAAACATATGCGGCTGTTATAGGCGGCTGAGTCAGAATTCCGGTCTAAGGTCTTTTCGAATTAAATTCTCCATGGTGAAGCCAGCAAGCTGGTCCTGGGGCAAGTCCAAAAAATTATGTTGGGGTCTTGGAAGAACGCGTCTGTGTCATTACAAGAGCCAGGATCTTAAGAATGTGTTGCGACATGTGGCACTCTTGCGCAATGTCGGCGAAGCCAAGATCATTTTGCCCAAGATCAATCAGGACGATCCGGAATTGCAAGCACTTGTCCATGACTGTGAACAGGGGATGATGACGCAGAGAGAACAAGACGCGAGGAAAGAGATATTGAAAGACGATGCACAAGCTGCATCTCGCGAGGGAAACTCGCTAGATGAAGCAGGGTTTGGCCCAACGTTTCATCAAGAACAGAGACTTGAGGACCAGTGGGACAAAATGCTGCTGGACATAATGCCCGTTGCCGGGAAGACTGCTGCCTGCGGATACTACGGATGAAATGCTTGAGAATCGAGACTGGCCTTCGTGGGAATATTAGAGATACAGGCTATGCATACTCCGTACATACGAACCGGTTATGTTTCATTGAGCGACAAAGATGCATTTTTGAAACATTCGCGATCGCAATGCATTTAGGATTGCAATATTATCTTTGAAAGCCTATCGGAGCAGAGTTTTCTCTAAAAGAAAAGGTATTCCGCCCACTCATCTTGTGTTCAAGCATATGAAGTAGAAAAAGAAAGATGTTGTTCATATGTGAAACCGTATTACTACTCAAAGGCTCTGCTCGCTTACCTTACGAATCCCAATACAGATGACTACATAGTTGTAAAACATCGACCTATTGCTGCTTGGTATCTTGTGCTGAGCCCTTTGTAGATGATGTGTCTTTTAGTCCACTTGTACTCTAGGTAGGTAGAGTAGAGGAGACGAAAAGACTGAAAACGCGTCGCACCAAGATACCTTATGCTCGCACCAGCTACCCTTTCTGGACAAGCGGCTCTGACGTAGAGTCGGTGGACGATCCTGGTCTGGTCGAGGGGTCGAGGCTTACAGTCCATCGGCAATTCGGGAACCGGGCTGGCCCCGGACTGGCTTACGTGCTTACCTATGCTCACTACCCTACATGCTCACCACCCTACATGCTCACCACTCTACTCACCACCCTACATGCTCACTACCCTACCTGCTTACCACCCTACATGCTCACCACCCTACTCACCACCCTACATGCTCACCACTCTACTCATCACCCTACATGCTCACCACCCTACTGCTTACCACCCTACTCACCACCCTACATTCTCGTCTACCTACATGTTCAGCTACCAACCCAGCTACCTACTCGTTCGCCTAATCACCAGCCTACTCGCTCCAAAACATGCTTCAAAACATGCTTCATGCGACGCGTTCGAATACACGTCATTCGCTCCATGGTCTACTCCATAGTATGCTCCATTCATGCTTCATAGCACATGCTAATTAGCTCAATAGAAAGCACCCTCCATGACTCGATACCAAACTTTCTACGAAACTCCCTATCGAGCTCCCTATCGAGCTTCTTACATGCTTTAAAATACGCTTCGGTCGGGCGCATAACACACGTCAAACAGTGCTTTAAACAATGCTTCCTACATGGCTTCCTACTTGCCACCCTACCTACTCACCTACCTACTCACCTACCTACTCACCTACATGCTCATCTACCTATATGACTCCCTACCAAGCTTCGAATTGCTTTATATTCAAGAACCAAATTTGATTCCTACCGAGCACCAAATATGGCCTACCAAACACCCTTCATGACTCCCTTCATGACTCCCTCCATGGTTCCCTACTAAGCATTCTACATAGTCAACAATTCGTTTAAATAGATGGTTAGATAACTAGTTAGATAATCAATTCATTGATTTATTTAATGATTTGTTCGATATTTGGTTCATTGGTTCATTTAATGATTTATCTAACAATGACGCTCGAAGCTGTGCTCAGCGAGTGCTATTGTAGCCCGAGGGCTGGTTGAACATGCGCAGTCTAGCCCCAGGAGCAAATAAAGTTTACAAAGACGACGATATGAAGACTGCACTGATTGCTTACATGATGATCGTCGAGCTGCAAGACTACGAGGCTGCTCAAGCGTTGCTTACATGCTGAACGAGTGCAAGTTCATTCTTCCTCTAGATTCGATCATTTCGTGAAAGAAGCGACGATCATCACTTCTTCGAAACGCGGTACTTGCTCTGATCTATTGAACTCGATTAGTCAAACAATCGAACATCGATTCTATGATCAAGATGAGCGATTACTACCTTGGCGGATACGACGTTCGGAGTGACATGAAGAAAGCTGCTACATGTTACCAGACAGCAGCAGAGACACATCAAAGCGCACAAGCCCTCTGAAATCTTGGCTGAATACACGGAAACGGTATCGACGTCGAGCAAGACTTCCACCTCGCCGAGCGCTTCTATGACTAAGCCCCGGAGACAAATCAAGAATCCTACCTCCCCCCCTATTACCACTCGCTCGACGGTGTCGACCACGACGACCTTACCGACCCCACAGCCCCCGATCTCATGCCTGGAGGCGCAGACGACTACTACGACGAAATCGATGAAAGCATCATCGTATCCCTAAGCGTTGTGGCGCTGGCGACCGCGCTGGCGTTTTTGATGTATTATCGGCAGCAGCGGCAGACGAATCATCGAAGAAAGTTGAAGAGGCGGCAGCAGAGGGTAGGGGCTGCACCACCTGTAGAGGGGCAGCAGGCGGATGGGGGGTTCTTTCCGCCGCCGAGGAACCCGGGGTTTGGGCAATGGGTTGCTGGCGGGGTGGGGCATTGAGGGGGGTGTTTGGCAGAATCAAGCTTTCAAAATCGAAGCATGTAAAGGGTGCGAGTTCAGAGACGAGCGTGGTGAAGTGAACGTTCAAGAATGAGACGGTGTTGAATATCAAGCAGAAGAAGCATTCGGTACGAGTGATTGTTTGATTGACGTTCACTCTAGGCTCGCGTTCTAGGCCTTTCCATATTCGCAGCTCTGCTGTTGTTCTCTACTTTGAACTCTGTCTAGTAGTAATAGTGACTGACCGCTGCTCTTGACAGACAATTGACCACTACATAACCTACTCCGTCATCGCCTCTACACCAGCCCTCACCTATTCCAGCGTCATCTCAATCATACGACTCTACCCCGTCACATCTGGCCCTCACGAGTCCTCGAATTTCGTGCAATGATCTGCACACTTTTCTTCCGATGCAGATGCGGGGGTCATTGAGGATGCAAGGTTTAAGAGGAAGGAGGCGCTGGCGGATTTGGCGAACACTTTGAAGAAATGAAGGGGGACTTGAGGTTGAAACCTCAATTCGTGCTGGTTTTGGAAGCAAAAGTGAAAGGGTATCTATCTACGAAGGTATGTGAGCAGCTTTTACTCGCTCCCAGCAAATTTAGGGGAGCTCCTCTTAAATGTTTTTGCTTTGATTTTCGGGCAGGCCTGATGGCGAGAACATTAATGTAGTTGGATCCTCGGCTTGATTGAGAAGAGAATCTGGTTATCAATTGAAGCTTTTTTTCCTTCACAGGGTTGTTCGTTGTGGAAGGCTTGAAGACAGTCACGGAAATTCCAATCGTAGTTTCATATGCAATGATTATACGGTGTAATGATGTTTTGGAATTTCATCGCATTCGATGAAATCTGTCTTGCTGAACCCGTCTTTGAACTGTTATTGCTGTAGAAAGTACTCTCGTACTTGTCCTAGGTCAATGCCGGCCGACAAGTCCTGCCGGGTTCTAGACTGCCACCGGCAAGTTTTGCCGGGCTTTAGATAAAATGTCACCGGACCAACAAATGGCGACGGTGGACCAATGGCTTGCGTTTGTTTGGTAGGGAGCATTGCTAAATGATGGGGTTGAGTATCTTACAAGACAGTATGGCCCTATTTGCAGGCTATCAATGACTTGCAAACATCTGCAACGCTCTCGACTATCTACTCCCACACTGCTCGTACCAGCAATATATTTAGGTTTGCTAATGCTACCCACAATGTTACTGTGGGGGCCCCTTTCAGCTTGACAAAAAGAGGGTCCTTTGCGCAAAGAGGAGACTAATTCAGGCAAGAGAGAAATAGTCAACGTATGGCCGGACCGATGTGTTCGGCAGGCTCTGGAACCACATCGCTATCGTTTCCGGGATTAAGGGATTGCAGCTGTTACTTTGAGGATAGGGTAGCACGTCCGCGTACGAAATTCAATCTCAAAAGTCAGGAAGAGAAATCCTCCTCTGTCCATGGAAACATACTTACCGATGTTGCGGCAATGCCTGATACCATGTCGCTGCGGCTTTCTATACTTCCCAATAGCCATCATTTTAACTGAGCTATAGGACTTGCTCAGATAGGGATGGACGACCGGCTGAGATATGATAATGGCCGCACAGGTCTACCTAGCTCATCATCACATCTTATCCGGCCTTTCGTAACGAAGCTTCAGCCTGAGGGCTGACGCTGACGAGAACAATACCAAGACAACAAGAAACCCAAAACAAAGGCCGATGGTGCCAATAACTGACATCCCCTTCTGCCTATATGATTTTCGGGGTTCGTCACTTCATTTTTTCCGTAAGCATTGCGAGACGCGGCGAGAGAAATCCCTTCTTCGCATCGTTTCTGAAGCCGTTTACATTCCCTTAAAAGACAATCGAAATCGAGCTTCAGTCTTGATTCGGCATTTAGAGCTATATCGTCGTCGACAGAAGGTGGCCAGTCTAACAAATGACGATTTTTGATCCATTCTAGCGTCTCCTCATTCTGTTGCCAGTGTTGTTCCAGAAGCCGGTGGTAGTATTTGAGGCTTGCCGCACATTTGAAAATATTCCCGACGCCCTCTGCGCTTGAGAAATACATATCAAGATCTGTTGATATTGTAATGAGAAAGCGAAGTTCGGATGTTACGACAAACGTAAAGACTTCGTGCAAAGCATAAAACGGGTCACGGCTCATTAGCGATGCTTTCAGAGTCTTGCCATAGTACCTTGGCAGCACCCATGCGCTCTGCTTTGATCTTCCTATGCCAGAGGCTTCACGTGCTGATGCCATCTTAAGTTCTTTGAGGCCAATCCAAGGCTTATACATACAAACGGGGTTGAAGCGGTATTCTCCGTGCTCTGACCATGGACCAGGAGGGCTCTCTGAAAGATCTCTACCGGAATCTAACCATACGGCAACTTCTCATGCATTTAGTACGTCACCAACCGCAAGGGCGAGATTACTAACCCACCCAATGTTCGGGATTCGACTTCTGTTTTCCAGCATATATGGTTATTGCTTGCCTAATGCTGAAACGGCCGCATGCATGAGCTGAATATGACCTGACAATTGAGTCCATGGGTCTCCAATCTCGTCCGTTTTTGAGATCCCGAAGATAACCTTGCATGATCTCTCCCGAAATTTCCTGTGCTTGGTTGATATCTGCGGGAGACTGATCATCAGCCACGCCAGTTGACATATAGGCCATCTGGAAGCATGTCCTTTGCATAGAAGAAAGCAAGATCGGTGGAAAGTCGTCTGCAGCCTTATCGAAGGGCAACGGACTCTTCGTCAGGAAGCTCAGATGCCTATGATAAAACTCCGGATCGATGCCATAGTGTGCTCCTAATCTACTCAGCCACTCTGCAGATGGATATCCGGTTAGGAAGAGGAGGCAGTTCGTGCTGGCTTGCTCTTTCCAGATGCTCTCAGCCATCGGCCATGAAAGCTGGGTTGCGGTTGGTGAGGGAGTCCTACTAAGATTGTATAGCCATGCGAATCCTGAAAAATCTGGTAATACAGAGTGTATTGTGCTTCCAGGCGTGTCCAAATATGGCCTTCCCAGGAGCGAAGCGAGATTCCCGAGATCTTGGCCTGAATACAAGGACTCGGTAATCGTCCTCCTACTGTGAACGGATACGAGTCTGGCATATTCTTGGGCAGTTACTATTTGACATTAGCTTTGAACGCATTATTCTCGGGATTAAAAAATTGTGGTGAAGCTCACAGTTCTCAATGGATGCGGTTCTAATTGCGCTGAGGTAAGGTGTACTACTTTGAGATAAACTGACACGTAACCTCGGGGTAGGCTGACGGGAAGCTCCTACAAGGTCAGGCTGAGCGCTCATCGTTACTTGGACGGTACCAGTACCATTTTAGAGGGGCAGATTCTCGAAGGCTTTGACAAGTGTACCTGCCTGGCCTCTTGAATCCAGATCTCGATAAAGCAAATTCATCGACAGGCGGTCGTTTGCTCCAGCTGCCGCGACCAAAGAACTGTTTGATAAAGCAGTCGATCCCTTCCAGGCCGACCTTTCGGCCACCTGAAAAACCGAGCATTACGTTCATATCTTCTGTTTTTACTCGTTCGGGTGGCCGAGATACCGTCAGATCCTAGCCGTAGAATGCAAGGCGTTCATACAAGCTGAGCCTAGATTGGTGCTCATCTTATCAAACAAGACCTCGAGCATTCCAGGTAAATCAATAATAGAGGGCTATCTCGAAAAGTCAGTCAGACGCTATACAACTCGGGCGTCGTATTCCTGCACATGGCGCATACTAACCGCTGACAAATTTCAAACCCGGCATACCATCACACCATCTCATGAAAATCCCCTGTACGAATCCAACGCCGCTTCTAATGGCTGTGCTTGAGGCTCTGGACTTTCCCCTGCGAAGGTCTAATTGCTACAGGATATAGAGCACCTGTCGATCCAAAACCTTTGCTGTACACATGACAATGGCAATTTCGCAAGACTTAGAGGCGTCGCTATACTTTCTTTCCAGACATCCCTTGTATAAGTCCCAAAAGCCGTACATTTTGAAATACGCTTCAGAAAACCTTCCAGTCAGCAATTATATCACGGAAAAGGTTGAAAATGTGCCTATCAGAGACCTGAGAGGCATCGAAGACGAATTCACCTTCAGCAAGCATGGATTTGCGATCCTCGACCTTGAAAGTACGCTAGACTATGACGGCTTCCAGGACGAAAGCACAATTCTAGACGTTTACTTCAAAGAGGTTGCCGACGCTTTGCTAAGCTATACGCAGGGGGCTTCAATACATTTCTTCGACTTCTTAGTATCAACAGCCGCTGTTACCGTGTAACAGAGAAGACTAAGCCTCGTGTAGGTCCGTAGGACGCATCCGTCATGGCCAACTGGAAATGTAGAAGCCTCTTCAAGCGATCAACCTGCCATTCGAACCCATATCGGTACGTATTGTCCCCAGAACTTTTGGACCTTTGCAACAAAACGCTCACAGAGATTAGACAGCTCACCGAAGTCGGCAACTGAGATGGCTGAAATATTCAAGGAGATAGACATGGATGAAACGTCGCGGCATTGTTCACAACAATGGATATACATCAAGTGGAGCCGCCAGAGAACAAAGTAGCCTCGCCGTTGGTCCTCGCTATTTCTAACATTCTCAGTGCTTGGAAACCGCTGAAGG
>JAABUP010004933.1_pt1 | contig 21213 bp, 31 predicted proteins | sample 5559201 | NCBI WGS metagenome assembly JAABUP01 (sample SAMN10711887, study PRJNA513373) | rock metagenome | isolation source: Antarctica rocks | place: Antarctica
CCAGGACACACCCCGACCGCCGCGACGCCTCCAACCGCCGGCCATCGAGCCACTACAAGTCGATCAGGCACCGCATCTGACACCAAACGTGACGTCCCTCAAGGTCGGCTGCAAAATCAGGGTCTGACGGTAGCCGGTAGGGGATGCGGGCATCGGCAATCTTCTTCTTGGCCCGGGTGATGCGTGCGGCCATAGTGACCTCGGTGATCAGGAACGCGCGGGCGATGTCGGGGGTGGACAGTCCGCACAGCAGCCGCAGCGTCAACGCCACCCGTGCCTCGATCGACAGGGCCGGGTGGCAGCAGATGAACATCAGCCGCAGCCGGTCGTCGGTCACCTGGTCGCCACTGGCTTCGTCGACCGGCGGCCCATACGTGTCCTCGATCAGCAGTGGCACCGAACGCTGCCACGCGGCATCGCGGCGCTCCGCGTCAAGGGCCCGGCGGCGGGCGACCGTGGTGAGCCACGCGCCGGGCCTGGCAGGGACCCCGCCCTCGGCCCAGGTGCGCAGGGCCTGCGTGTAGGCATCTTGCACGCAGTCCTCGGCCAGATCCAGGCTGCGGGTGACCCGCACCGTCGCGGCCAGGACGTAGCCCCATTCCCGCCTGTGCGCGTCAGCGACCGCGGCGGCAACGGCCGCGTCGACCGATCGGCGCTCGGGTCGCTCTGCTGCGGCGTTCATGGTTCGTCCAACGGCCAGGTTGGGCGCACCTCGACGCCCCCGAACGGTGCTGGCACCTCGATAGCGATGGCGATCGCCTCGTCCAGATCGGCGGCCTCGATCAGGTAGTAGCCGCCCAGGACTTCCTTGGACTCGATGAAGGTGCCGTCGGTGACGAGCAGCGCCCCGGCGGGATCGCGGCGGATGGAAGTGGCCGCGCTCCCCGGGCGCAGCCGGCTGCCGCCGCGCAGCGCGGCCGCATGCGCGGCCATGAACTGCTCGTGCCGGAGCAGCGTCTGCTCGTAGGCGTGAGTGTCGGCCTGCACCGCCTGCTGGTCGTCGTGGATCAAAATCAGGTACTGCGACATCGCGTCTCCCCACGCTAAGGGGCGGGTCCAAGTTCCCCCGGCCGCCGCTGTCGTTGCCGCATCATCATGGTGTTCGAATCCGGATTCGCAGGTTTCATCTTTCCGACGAACCGCGCGCCAGCGAAATCGACAAGTCCAAATCCGAATCCGGCGGCTGAGGCTCTTGAAGCCCGGTGGCAGCTGGCTCACCCGCAAGATGGGGCGCGATGTCGATTCCCGCGCCGGCTCATGCGACGGCTAGTACAGAGCCGACACAATCCGGTGGTCGGCCCCAAGACAACAGGAGCCTGACCATGTCCAGCTACGTCGTCACCTTCCGCAGCCCCGCCACCGCGCCCACTCAGGAACAAGAGCAGGCCTGGGCGGACTGGTTCGCCCAGATCGGTGCGCACGTCACTGACTTCGGCCACCGCGTCGCTCGAGCCGTGATGCTCGGTAGTCCTGCCGAGTCCGCCGACCAGCTCAGCGGCTACGTCGTGATAGACGCCGACACCCTCGACGCCGCCGCCTCCATCGCCCAGGGCTGCCCCGGACTCACCATGGGCGGTCGCGTGGAGGTCGGCGAAACCGTTCCCTCGTAGAGAGCGCGACCGTCCCCAACAACTGTCACAACAGGTTTCCCACGCAGTTGCGTCCAACTGTGGAGCGCCAGCGCGGCAGCCGCGTTCAGATGCACGGGCAGGCAGTTCCAGGGAGTTCTTCGCAGCAAACCCATCCGCCCTGATATCGAGGAGTCATCACAATGACGACGCAGACCATGCCGACAGAGCAAGATCTCGACCCCGTGTTCTTGCTCGCCGACACCAACCCCGAGGCCATGAAGGTCATGAATACCGGGATCGTTGCCGCGTTCCGCGCAGCAAACGGCAAGTTGGACGGCGCATTCGATGGTGTGCCGCTACTGCTGCTGACCACCACTGGTGCGCGCAGCGGACTGGCGCGAACAACGCCGGTCAACTACACCCGCAGCGACGCGGCCTACGTGATCCTGGCGTCGAAATCAGGCTCGCCGCGGCACCCAGATTGGTATCACAATCTGCTTGCGGACCCGCGCGCGACGATTGAGGTGGCCGGAGCGACCCTGCAGGTCCACGCGCGACTCAGCAACGGTGCCGAACACGAACGGTTGTTCGCGCGCCACGTCGCCGCGCTACCGAACTTCGGCGTCTACCAGAACCGCACCAGCCGCAAGATTCCGGCGCTGGTCCTCGAAACGAGACCCGCAGCGGGATAACGCTTGCCTGACTTCGACGGTGAGAGGGGCCGCGGGGGCGCTTAGCCAGCCTGCGGCCCCGATCGCACCCGCCGCCTGCCGCCCGCAGGGAGGAACCTTCGTACCTCGTATCGCTCCACCTGGCCACCGCCCTGCTGGACGCCTCCCTCCAACGCCGTCTCACCGGCCCACTGGGCGCGGTTTCAGCGGAGCAACAGCCCACCGCACCGCTCGGCCCAGGGAGCCGGACAAGATCATCGAAATCGCACAAGCGGATCGCTCTGCGGGCGGTCCGCGCCCGGCCATTCACTTCAGATGGCTCGCCTCATAGAGTCGGAGGCAAGGGCGCTACGTCGCCGCAATCTCGACCTCTCGACCATTGGGGCGCGGCGTTCGACGCCTTCGAATCGACTAGTCGCTCGGTGCATGATTGAACTGTTGGAGGTTGCTCATGGCGGCCACTGATTTGAAGGCCGAGCGCAAAGATCTTTATGCACCAAAACTCGGAGCGTTCGTCGACATCGTGGTCCCAGCGATGACCTTCCTCGCGATCGATGGCAGCGGCGACCCGAACGTGACCGAGGATTACCGACACGCGATCGAGGCGCTGTTCAGCGCGTCCTACGCAGCGAAGTTCCTGAGCAAGCGCGAACTCCATCGCGACTACGTGGTGTTCCCACTTGAAGGTCAATGGTGGGCCGAGGACATGGCCGCTTTCCACACCCGAGACAAGGCGAGTTGGTCCTGGCGCATGATGATCCGCCAACCCGACTGGCTGGACGCGGACGTTCTAAGCGAGGCGGTGCGCACGGCAGAGGAAAAGGGTGCCCTCGCAGCCAGCCAACTGCACCCGTATACGTTGGACGAGGGCAGATGCGTACAGACCCTGCACGTCGGCAGCTACGACGACGAGGGTCCAGTCCTTGCCCGACTGCACGACGAGCACCTACCTCAGCACTCGCTCAAGCCAAGGGGTCTCCACCACGAGATCTATCTCAGCGACGGCCGCCGCACCGCGCCAGACAAGCTGCGCACAATCCTGCGCCAACCAGTAGTAACAGCACGACGGCCATAGGTCCCCCCCGCGCGGCCGCCGTGATCCGTCCCAGCTGACCCTCGTTTGGTGATACCAGCCCTGCGGTCTTGTGCGTGGCCTCGACTCCCAAGCCATCCGGCGCCCGAACGGACGCTGATCTTTGACACGGTCGCGCCGTGGGTGCGTCGAGTAGCCGGATGGCAGCCCAACATGCGCCGGGCCTCCACCGGATTTCGCTCCTCGACCCGGGACCTCGACACAGCGGTCCAGCGGAACCCGGACCTGACACTCGATGACGACACTCTCCCTCGTCGACGCAGCTCGCCACGCAGACCTACACCGCGCAGGGCGAGCGCGCGGGATAGGCCAGCACTGTCGCTGACGATTGACTGACGCAGACACCACGGCATGTCACTGGGAGGGTCGACGAGGAACCCGCCCCGCCGACCGCCCTCGTCGTCGCGGCATCGACGTCAGGAACGAACACCAGTGCGATCGCGCGCACCGCATTCCGGTCGGCCGGACCGGTGCCGCTGCTGGGCTCGGTACGCGACAGCCCTGAGGCTCTCTACTGTACAGAACGTATATTCTGTAGAGATGAGAGAAATCGGAGTGACCGAAGCCCGGGACCAGCTGGGCGAGCTGGTCAACCGCGCCGCGTACAGCGATGAACGCATTGTGCTCACCCGACATGGCCGGGCCGTTGCCGCGCTGGTACCGATCGCGGTGCTCCACGAGCTTGAGGACGCCGAAGATGCCGCTGATCTGGCGGCGGCCCGGGCGACGGCCGCCGAGGCCGGCCCGAACATGCCACACGCGCAGGTGCTCGCCGATCTCGTGGCTGACGAGGCGCGGACATCCCGTAGCTCGTGAGCTACGCGATCGAATGGAAGCCCTCAGCCCGCATACGCGACGACGCTCTTGTCGTCCTCGTACTTCGAGTCGGATCCCGAGGCAGCGTCTACCGACGTCTGGAGGAGTAGCTCGTCCTGCAATCCGATTCTCGACAGACACAGCGGGAGGCGTCGGAGACGTGCTTCGCCGGACGTTGTCGATGACGTGCAGGGCGTGAGCCTCGCTGATCCGGTGCTTGCGACCAAGAGGTGCTCAGGTTCCGCGGCGCGGCCGGTGGCATCGGCGCTCGGCATCCCCCCCCGCGGCCCTCGACCCTTCGCTGCCGCTTCGTGTTGTCGACACCGGCGACAACCACCTCATGCTCGCTGTTACCCAACAAGCCACGTGTGCAGGCTCACGCTTTCGCCGCTGTTTTCGACGCCTTGCGGACCGTCCTGGTCATCAGCCAATGATGCTTGCCGAGGGGCCGGATCCGTTCGAACCCATGGCGTTCGAACATCGATACGGTTGCGTTGTGGAGGAAGGACCCCGAGACCGAGCGGTCTTCGACAGCTTCTGGGTAGCTCTCCACGGTTCCTCCGCCGAGACGGGCGATCTCCCGCAGAGCGCCGTCGAGTGCCGCGGAGGCGACCCCCTGTTGCCGGTAGCCCTTGTCGACGAAAAAGCAGCTGATTCGCCAGTCCGGTAGCTCGCCGGGGCCCTGGTCATAGGCGCGCTGGCGCTTGATGCGCGGCAGTTCGTCCGTCGGTCCGAACTGGCACCAACCGACGCAGGCCGAGCCGTCGTACACCAGGGCGGCATGCGCCCGGCCTTCCCTGACCCGAACCTCCTTTTCGGCTCGGTTCTGTCCCGCAGCCTTGGCGCGCCCGACACCCTCGGCGTGAAACGCCATGCACCAGCAGCCGCCCCAGACGCCGTTGTGCTTCTCGACCAGCCGGGCAAAATCCGGCCAGGACGTCGCGTCCAGGGGACTGACGGCGAAGCCCGTCATCGTCGATCCCTTCGGTCGATTCGACCTCGGCCCAGCCAACTTCGATCCCTTCGCAGCGGTCGAGCCTATCGACGTCCCAGTGGCAGCCGTTGCGGCAACCGGTGGGTAGGGGCACGCGCCTGCAGGTGCGGTACCGGCTGCGGACAGCTGCTGGCCTACTTTCACCTGTGGGACGCGGGCGGCCAGGTCGGGCTTCTCACGGGCTCAGGAACGTGCGCGGGTGAGCGGGCCGGTCGTCCTCAAGCGCGTCCAGTCGTACCGCCGTGGTCAGGTCTTTAAAGGCGGCATTGCCATGCTTCACGGCGTACTTCTCGAAGACGCCCACGTCGGTGAACCCGAACTTCCGACGCACGGCCACCGAGGCGTCGTTCGGCAACGCGATCCCGGCCACCGCTAGATGCGGACCCTCCGTACGCAGTTCTTCGAGCAGGGCGCGCAGCCGAGAACGCGGCCACCCTCGGCGGTCACGAGCAACCGGTAAGGGCCAACGTCAGAGAACGTCGCAAAGCACGCAGCTCGATCCTCGACTGGGCCATGACCACAGGGGGTAATACTGGTGTTGTCCGTACAACTGTCGTACGGTAGTGGGTATGAGCAAGACCGAACGCATCGAGTTGCGCGTCTCCGCCGACGACAAGGACGCCATCGCGGCAGCGGCGGCGATGGAGCACACCACGACCACCGAGTTCGTGCGGGACGCAGTGCTCGACCGCGCCCAACACGTTCGGGCGCGCGCCGACCGCACCCTCATGCCTGCCGAGCAGTTCGACGCGCTGGTCGCCGCGCTTGACGTGGCGGACGACACCCCAAACCTGGCGCTGGCGTTCGCGCACAAGCGGCGGTTCATCCAGCGTTGAGCTCTAAGTACGAGTCCGCTGCCCTCTCGGGAGAGCACGACATTGCGGCGTTCGATTGCGGCATTTCGTCGCTGAACGCGTGGCTGGCCGAGCAGGCGCTTCGCGCACAGCAAGCGGGCACGGCACGCACGTTCGTGTGGGTCACCGCCAAGGCGCCCGATCAGGTGTGGGCGTACTTTTCGCTGGCACCAACCGAGCTGGCCCGCGATGCCCTCTCGCGTGGCCAATCATCGGGCTACAGCACCGTGCCCGGCTATCTGCTGGCCAGATTAGCGGTGCATACCGATCTTTGCGGGTTGGGCTACGGCGGACAGGTAGTCGTTGACGCCCTGAGCCGCGCCGCGAGTGCTGCCGAGGCCGGGGGTGGCCGGCTAGTGGTGGTTGGCGCGCTCGACGACGCCGCCGCGGGTTTCTACCGGCATTACGACTTCACGCCGGTGAAGGGCAACCCGCGTCGACTCGTCCTGAAAATGGCCAACGTCCGCAAGCTCCTCGGGTAAGCAATCGCTGAGCGACGCAAACGGATCACCGAGGCCCAGGCGCCCCGCTTCTTCGGCCTTCTCACGCAGCTTCCGATCCATTCCGCTGACGCGGCAATGCGTGCTACTATGTGCTACATGAGGACGGTGACCCACCGGGAAATGCGAAACAATAGTGGCGAGATCCTGCGGGCTGTTGCCGCGGGCGAGATAGTTCAGGTGACGAACAAGGGGCAACTGGCTGCCGTGATCTCACCCCCGGGCGGCGACACCCTCGCTCGGCTGCAGGCGCAGGGCCAGGCGCGACCCGCGCTCCGGCCGATCACGGATTTGGCGAGCATCCGCCGCCGCAAGGCGAAGCTGCCGAGCAAGGAAATCGTCGCGGACGCCCGAGGACGTTGGTGATCAGCTATCTCGACACGTCGGCGGCGATGAAGCTGCTGGTCGCGGAAGCGGAGTCCGACGCGCTCGCTGCATACTTCCAGTCACCGCCGGCCGGGACCGACGAGCGCGCGTTGGCGGCGTCGTGGCTGCTGCACACCGAGCTGCACTGCGCGGCGAATCGGCACCCGGACGAAGTCGGTCTCGACTCAGTCCGAATCCTGCTGGACACGGTCTCGCTGATCGACCTCACCCGGGGCGACCTGCTCACCGCCGGAACACTGCCCGGCCAGCTGCGCTCCCACGACGCAATGCACCTCGCGGTCGCGCTGCGGATCGGTGCCGACGAGATGCTCACCTACGACGCGGAGCTTGGGGATGCCGCTGCGGTGGCCGGGATGCCGGTCGTGCAGCCGCGTTGACGCGACGGCATAGAGCTCATCAAGTGGGCCCAAACGATGGAACAACTCAAGGCACCTATCCGCGCTGAAGTCAGTTCTTTGGGGACAGCAGTGCGCTCACGATCTCGTCGACCAGAGCTATTTCCTCCTCAGTGGGACCACCTCGGTCGAGCCCACGCCGAACAACGGCATGGGGCACCTCGACGATAGCCATGCGCAGCCGCCGTGGTGAGATGCGAAGGCGTGCCGCCAGGCTGTCGATAGCCTGCGCCAACCGGCGTTCAGTCCTGCCGGCGCGAGCCGCGATATCCGTCGGCCACTCATCGCCGAGCAGGTCCGTGCGCTGGAACCAAAGCAGAATGTGCGCGCGCTGCGGCTGGTCAACACTCCACTTCAAGACGTGACTTGCAGCGGCGCGCGCGGCCGATACGGCGTCCACGCTGCCGAGTGCCGTGATGTAGCCCTCTTGGAAGTGCTCTACCGCCTCAAGCCACATCTCAGCGAGCAGATGGTCCCTTCCCGGAAACCGGTAATACAGTGATCCGCTCGGCCGGCCGAGCCGCAGCGCGACTTCCTTGATCGCAACCGCACCCGTCCCTCGCTCCCAGGCCAGCTGACGGGCGACATCGAGGATCTGCGACCGGTCGACAAGCGATGGACGAGCCACCTTATAGAGACTTCTCTCTAATACGTGGATCTGATGGCACTCGCCGTTCGGACGCTCCGCTCACAGCCGTACGGTTTCCTCGCCACCTGCGCGACGACCGGACCAAGCGTGCGCCTCGTTCAGCATCTACGCGTAGATGACGACGCGGCGGTGTGGATCGGCACGAGTCGAAGGTCGCGCAAGGTGAGCGAACTCCTCGAACGGGACGCGGTGTCGTACGCGGTCGAGGACCGGAACTCCTTCTCGTACGTAGCCGTCCGCGGACACGGCGAAGTGGTCGAGGACCAGCACCACGCCAGCGCGCTCTGGGATCCGGGCCTGGCGCCCTTCTTCCCGGCTGGCCCCGCCGGCGGCGACTTCGTTCTGGTGCGCGTCGCCCCGTCGAGCGTGGAGGTCATGAGCTTCGCCGACGGTGTGCACCCGGACCCCTACGGTCTGCGCGCCGCCATCGCTGACGTGCCCTAGCCGTCGGCCGACGTCCTCAACCGTGCGCTCGAGGGGTTGGCGGAATGGGGCGTGCGGGTAGCGCACGGCGACGGCGGCCTTCCGGCTCCCGGGGTGTATGGGCTGTCCGGCGCGTGACCGCATGTCCGCCGCGCTCGACACCTTCCCCTCGGTTCCAAAGCGCGACACTCTCCGCCGACATGGCTGGACCCTCCCGTTGGAGCTCCCGCCAGCTCACGATCTGCTCACGCCGGCTCACTTTCTGCTCCCCTTGCTGACGATCTGCTTTCGTCCGCGCACGGTCTGCTTCCGCCGAACCCCGCCTGGGCCCCCCCGGCCCGACGATCAAGCAAAGGTGGCTGCTGATTGACCAATTTCACGACCACCTTTGCTTGATCACCAGCGGCGGGGGGGCCCGGCCGATGAGGACACCCTGCCAGCCACCGGGTAGCAGGGAATCTTCGCGTCAGATGACGGGCTTTCGGCCGCGGCTATAGTCCAGCCGCGGGCGCATCTGGTCCGGCGACCCTTCCGGGGCGGTAGCTCAGCCGGTCAGAGCAGGGGACTCATAATCCTCCGGTCGTGGGTTCGAGCCCCACCCGCCCCACCGTGTTGACCTGCGCCTTTAGGTGAACGATCTTCGTCGTTCAAGATCGATGGTGCCAGTGTGGTTGCCAGTGGGGACCAGAGAGCGGCCGTCATCCGGTCGGCCGCCTCCTGCGCCAGCTCGGGTACGACGTGGCTGTAGGTGCCGAGCGTGAGGCTGATCTGCGAATGGCCGAGGACCTGCATCACCACCCGTGCCGGCACGCGCTGCTGCAGCAGCAGGGTCGCGGCGGTGTGCCGGGCGTCGTGCAGCCGGGCGTCGCGGACGCCGGCGGAGCGCAGCAGTGCCTTCCACGCCGCCCAGTCGGCCGAGGGGTCGATCGGCCGACCGCTGGGCTGTGCGAAGACCAGGTCGTGGTCCTCCCAGGCGCTCCCGGCGGCCAGTCGTGCCTGGAGCTGCGCGGCCCGATGCGTCCGCAGCGCGGCAACCAGCGGGCCGGGGAGCACCAGCGTCCGGGTGCTGGCCCGGGACTTCGGGGCGACCAGCACCAGGCCCACACCCGGCTGCCGCTGCAGGGCCAGGACGACGCGCAGCCTGCCCGCGTCGAGGTCGACGGCGTCCCATCGCAGCCCCAACGCCTCGCCCTGACGCAGCCCGAGGGCGAGGGCCACCGACCAGCGGGCAGCGTTCGGCAGGCCTTCGGCCGCGGCCAGCAGCGCGCGGGCCTCGGCCGCCGAGAGTGGCTCGACCTCGATCCGGTCGACGGAGGGGGAGTCGACCAGGGTGGCGACGTTCCGGCTCACCCGGCCGCGTTGCAGTGCCACCTTCAGCGCTCGGGAAAAGATGCGGTGCGTCTGCAGGACGGTCGCGCCGGACAGGCCGCTGGCCAGCATCTGCGCGTAGAGCGCTTCGAGATGTTCGGGCTGCAGCCGGTCCAGGCGCACGTGGCCGAGGTGGGGGAGCAGGTGGATCTCGACCTTCGACCGATAGCCGGCGAGGGTGAGGGGCCGGACCCGCGCGGCGGCGATGCTGTCGAGCCAGTGCGTCAGCCAGGCCTCGACGGTCGGCGCTCGCCCGGCGGTTGGCACGCTCGAGGCGTCCCGCTTGCGCTCGATCTCCCGGACCCGAGCCACGACCTCGCCGCGGGTACGGGCAGAGACATGTCGGCGGTCACGGCCCCCGCCCTCACCGCGACCGAGGCTGACGTAGCCGTGCCAGCGTCCCGCGGCGTCGCGGTGGATCGAGGACTCGCCCATCGCGGCCCGTCTAGCCATCAGCCTCACCCCTACTGCTTCGCGCCAGCAGGCCGCCGGAGCGGCCCCACCAGGGAATCTGGTCATTGCACCACCCGGGGATGACACCGCGCGGGCCCCTGGGCTGGCGGTGATGAGATGCGACGGGTGGACGCGTATGCGCTACAGTCGCAGGATGGCGACACCAGGCCCGACAACACAGCACGCGCTGTCACTGTGGGCATCCAGTCTGCTGCAGCAGGCCCGGATCATCACGGGTCTCAGCCAGCGCGGTCTCGCCGCCGCAGCCGGCGTTCCGCGTTCAACCGTGGTCCGGATCGAGGCGGGCACGATGCAGCCGACCCTTCCCATGCTGCAGCGAATTCTGATCGCCGCCGGCCAGGAGATGCGCATCCGCTTGGAGCCGTACGACGACCACGACGACGTGTTGGACAACCTCGCCGCGCTCGACCCCGAACGAGCCGCCCGCTTCGCCCTGGGCGGGAAGCAGCTCGACGCTGCCCTGGCTGCTGGTAAGCCGTGACCAGCCCCGAGCTTCTCCCCGGGCCGATTCTGGAAGCGCTGGGCCGTCACCACGTCGACTATGTGCTGATCGGCGGCTACGCCGCCCGGCAGCATGGCGCCACCCGGCCCACCCAGGACATCGACATCACACCATCGACCGACCTGGAGAACCTGGGCCGGCTGGCCGCGGCGCTCAAGGACATGGGCGCCGGGATCCGGGTAGACGAGATCCCCGAGGGGTTGGCGTTCGACAGCTCGGCCGAGGCACTGCGCGGGATGAAGATGCTGAACCTGCGCACCCCACACGGCGACTTCGATCTGACCTTCGCCCCCGCCGGTGTCGACGGCTATGACGACCTGGTGCGCTCTGCAACGCCCCGCAACGTCGACGGCGTGACCGTGCAGCTGGCCAGCCTCCCCGACATCATCCGGTCCAAGGAGGCAGCGGGCCGGCAGAAGGATGGTCTCGCCTTGCCGGAGCTGCGCCGCCTCGCCGGACTTCTGCCTTCGGTGCAATCGGAGGCTGAGGCAACCCCTCTGCCGCGCAAGAGGAATGACCCACGGTCGGGGCCGAGGCAGAGTCGGTAGCGGCCCGCCCGTACGAGGCTGCACGGCGCTAGGCGGCGTCGGGTGGGGTTGGGCCGAGGTCGAACAGTCCGACCTGGTTCGTGGTCGGTCGCGGTCGCGCGGGGTGCGTCGGCGCTGGCGTGTGTCCGGTGCGGGACGCGGTGTGGTCGAGGCGGAGGACGTAGCGGAGCAGCTCGGCGCGGGTCAGGCGGCAGGACCGGCCGATGTGCACGGCGCGCAGCTGTCCGTCCTTGATCAGCGCGTACAGGGTGGTCCGCCCGACGTGCAGCGCCCGGGCGGCTTGTTCCGCGGTCAGCAGCAGCTGCTCGTCGCTCCACTCCCGCGGTCCACCACGGGTCGCGTCGGACGGTTCGGGGTGGTCGTCGTGATGGTTCATGCCGGTGCCCTCCGGACAGAGGCTGCCGCGACACGGGTGTCCCGGCAGAGGTGGCCCTCACTTGGTAAGGGCGCAAAAACACCCCTTGTTGCGCCAGACCGGCGGGTAACGAATTGGTCACAATCTCCGGCGACCCTGCGTTCGAGGCGGCCCGTACGCTCGGACGGCAGCGGTGCGCGGCGGGTCAGCAGCGGTCGTGGTTGGCCCCGCCCGCCCAGCGAGTCCGGTCGGCGATCGCGGCCTGAGCGAGTTCGAGCGAGGCGGCGAGCTGGCCCAGGTCGGAGCTGGGGATCTCCCCGCTGTCGTGGGCGATCTGGCGGGTGAGCTGGCCGAGTTGGGTGATCCAGCCGGGCCCGTCGGCGGGGACGGCTGCGACGTAGCGGTCGACCACCTCGACGGCGGCCCGTCCGCTGGCGGCGGCGCGGTTCTGTTCCCAGGCGCGGTGCCGGCACGCCGCCGAGCACCACTTGGGCATCCGCCCGGTAGGCCGGACGATCAGCGGCTGGGCGCACCAGCCGCAGGCCAGCTGCTGCCCCGCGACCCGCCGGCCCGATGCCAACGCCTCCGCCGCCGCGTCCGCGTCGGCGCCAGCGCCGACACCCATGTCGACGGCCCCGGGGACGTCTGCTCTGGTGGGCGGCGGCCCGGTCGGCGCGACGGCCAGTCCGGCGCGAGCGGCCAGCTCGGCGGCGAGCGACCGGTCATCGCGCCGCTGATCTCGAGTCCGGCGCCGCTCCCGTTCCCGCCGCAATGACGCCTGCTGCCGACTCACCCGCCTACTCACGCCACCCACCTTCGCCTCCCCCCGACCGACCGTCTCCCGGCCAGGCCAGCCAAGTCACCTCATACGTCAACGTTACGGCACAACGGAACTGACACACCTCATGCATCTCGGACAGGACTGTGGCGAATCGCGGCCGATGCGATCTCGCCACGGTGGTTGTTCGGGGCCTCGAAGCGGCGTCTGTGCAGGTCGGGGCGGGGGTCGCCGGTAGCCCGGATGTCGGGGCAGCCGGACGACTGCTGAGGAGGCCGAAGCCCTCGCCGCCGAAGCCGGCACCGCCTACGAGCACCACGCCACCGTGACCACACCCGAACAAACGCACCCCCGGATCCAGCCCTTGACCCCCGTCACCAGGGCCCAGACCGGTCGAACACGCCACCCAGGTTCACGCCACGGCACCAGTCATCGGGGCTGCCCCGGCACCCGTCGGGGTCGCGCTGCCGTCGGGAGGCTCGACCTTATGCTGCCCGGCCCTGGCTGAGGCTTTTCTGAATGGGTGCCTCCCGACGGCGGTTCCGTCCGGGCTGCTGACGCTTGATAGAGGCGTGGGGAAACAGCAAGGTTCCCTCGAGATGCCTGCGCTCAGCCCGGCAGCGACGCTGCGACATCAAGGAGGCGGCGGGCTTGTTCGCCGGCGTTGACACCCACAAAGACACTCTCGCGGTCGCGGTCATCGACCCCGGCGGTAAGCCGGTCGCTGTCTGCGAACTGCCGAACGATGAGGCCGGGTTCGCGCAGTTGACCCGCCTCGCCGGAACCCATCAGGTGCGCCGGGTCGGGATCGAGGGGTCGAGCAACTTCGGCTGGCCCGCCGCCATGCACCTACTCGCGGCCGGGCAGCAGGTGGTGGAGGTGCCGCCGCTGATGACCTCCCGCGAACGGCGCTCCCACCCCGGCCAGGGCAAGACCGACCCGGTCGATGCGGCAGCGATCGCGCGGTCACCGCCCGCGAGGCCGAGCTGCCCCCGGTTCGGCCGATGAGCGGGCTGCCCGCCGAACTGAGGGTCCTGACCGACTACCGCGACCAGCTCGTCGCGGAACGGGCCGCGACCACCAACCGCGTCCACACGGACCTGGGCTGGCTCCGGCCCGGCTACCAGCACCAGCTACCCAAGCTGACCAGCGCCGCGCAGCTGCATGCTGCGCTGCTGCATGCTGCGCTGCTCGCTGACGACAGCGGTGTTCGCCCTTCGATTACCTGCCTCTGGGTCGAGCGGATGGCGGCGATCACCAGCGAACTGCACGGGCTGCGTGGCCAGATCGCCGACCTGGTCGCCGACAGCGGAACCACCCTGACCGGCATCTACGGCATCGGTCCGCTGGTCGCAGCCCGGATCCTGGCCGAGGTCCACGACGTGCGCCGGTTCCCCAGCCGCCATCACTTCACCACCGCGAACGGGTCGCCGCCGATCGCCGCGTCCTCCGGGCGCACCGTCCGGCACCGGCTCAATCGCGGCGGGTACCGGCTGGCAGAAGGCGGCGGCGACTGGCAGTTGGTGTCGGGCGCCCTGGTCGCGGTAGTGGCACAGCGGCCCGGTGGTTTTCCGGATGGTCGCGCCCATCCGCGGCCTCGCGGCGCGGCAGACCCTGGTCCGTGATCCTGAGCCACCGCCCGGACCGCCTTGGACGCGACCCGACCAGGGCGGCCAAGCCCGACTGGAGACGACGGCGAACGGCTGGGCAGGCCACGGTCCCGTCTCGCTCGGCTCCGCATACAAGCGCACCTGGAGCAGGCCCAGATCACCGCCTCAGCGACCCTCCCCACGGATCGACGGTTAAAGCGATGGCTGGGGCCCCCACCGGCATGGGGCTGACGAACCGTTGGCTTAGGCCAACGTAACGTGGCCGTTACAAGACAGTTCGTTGACCGCGCGCCACACTCTGTGTACCTTCTGGCCTCGGACCACCCACGCCGTCTGACGACGGCGTCTACGAGGGGACGGGTTTGAGCAAGAGCGTCAAGACAACCTCGCTACCGTTTGAGACGGCAGCTGAGTTAGCTTCGCTGGAACCATTTAGCGACCACAAGTTCGCAGCCGAAGCCGATGCAATTACAAGTAGCTATCTACCGGTCCTAGAACCTCTGGGGCTCGCCCTTGGCCCGAACACTGAGGTTGTCTTGCATAACTTCGGTTGCCTCCCGAACACGATAGTTGCCGTCTACGGGAGTGTTAGCGGCCGCGGAATCGGGGGACCAGCTACGAACCTCGGCCTGAGAAATCTTGTGCGTAGCGAGCCCGAACGTTCTCGTGTCGGCTATGAGACTGTCATGCCTAACGGAGTCTTGTGTCGATCGTCCAGCGTTTACTTGTTCGGGTCGTACAAGCAGCCGGTGGGCGCCATCTGCATTAACACCGATCTCAGCGCCCTGAGGACCCTACGCGACGTGGTGAACGGGCTAACTAGCGGAATGCCACCGTCTACTGAATACGCACGATCGGACATTTCCAGTCATCCGCAACCTCGCGAGCGTTTTTACACGACTGTGGACCAAGCGGCCGAAGATATATTGCATGAGGCAGTCCATGCTGCCAATACGCTCGTTGGCCTCATGAGCAAAAAGCAGAAAGTCAACGTAGTTGCTGAGCTTCGTGAGAGAGGTTATTTCCTGCTAAAGGGCTCAGTTGAGCTCGCCGCAGAGGCGTTAGACGTTACGCGATACACGGTGTACACCTACTTGAATGAATCAAAGGACGATGTCGAAGTTTAACCAAGCAGTTAAGGATTTGACCGCGCATGGCCTACAGTTCCGGCAGCGCAGGCCAAGGCGGCGCCCGAGCGGGCCCTACTCTAGTCAAACTGCCCTTGACCAAAATAGCGCACGGGCCGCTAGGCCTCACGCTACGTATCGTGATGCTCTAGGAAACGTGGCGCAGTACGGATGAACACGCCAACACTATCCGTCCGCGGACTCCAAAAGCATTACGGCCAAGTCGAGGCACTCAAGGGCGTATCGTTCGATGTCGAGCCGCATACCATCCATGGCCTGATCGGGCATAATGGCTCCGGAAAGTCGACTGTTGTTAAGATCCTTTCCGGACTTACGCAACCCGACAGCGGATCGGTTTATGTAAATAACTCCGACATAACAAGGACAAATACGCGTAGTCGGCCAATTGCAACAGTCTTTCAAGACCTACCACTGGCTGCCTCTCTAAGTGTCGTGGACAACGTTTGCGTGGGCCAATGGCGCCCGATACGCGGCTTGGGTGTGATCCGCTGGCGGCAGGAACGAGAGCGGGTCGCGGAACTTCTACGTGCGCTAGGACTAGATCTGAATGGCCGCACAGATGTACGCCTCCTGAACACAACAGATCGCGTAATGTGTTGCATCGCCCGCGCCATGATCCGCGCACGTGTAATCGGAGATCAGAAGCTTGATGTACCGCGGGCACTTCTCCTCGATGAGCCTACTTCCGCTCTGCCCGACGAGGAGATTACTCGATTCTCAGAGTTACTGTTGTCGATCAAGGAAAGATTCAACGTCGGAATCGTCCTAGTAACGCATAATCCGAACGACGTCGAAAGGTTGGCTGACTCCATCACAGCCCTTCGAGAGGGGCGCGTCACTCTGACAGCGCCGGTGAAGGATCTGGGGCGCGGCGAACTTCTAACATTAATGTCCGGCGCTCCAATAGAAGCCGATGGCACATCACACGCGAGGTCGCGCCATAGCGATGTAGATCGTACGCCCATTATGAGGGATGAGGATACGTTATTAGTCGAGCACATGACAACGGATATGCTGACGGAGCCACTGGAACTACATGTCCGTTCCGGTGAAATTGTAGGGCTCACCGGCGTCGTTGGTTCCGGTTACGATACGGCGATTCACGGCATCGTCGGTGCGGCGACTAAGCGCAGCGGCAAGGTACGGATCCGGGGACAGCTCGTGCCGAACGGGCTAGTGGACTTCGTCCGAAGTGGTGGCATATTTATTGCACGCGGCCGCGTCGACGGCGCTGGGGTTGGCGAAGCCCTTGTTCGAGAGAACCTAACTCTGGGCGCGACGCACCACATCCACAATAGCGCCTTCGTCACGGCTGGGCGCGAGCGCAGACTGACCTTGCCCATCATAGAGCAGCTCGGATTGAAAGCTGAGGATCTCGAGCGGCAACTATCAGAGCTTAGCGGTGGGCAACAGCAAAAGATAATTATCGGCCGTGCCCTCCTTTCCGGCGCCGACCTAATTGCACTTGAGGAGCCAACCGAAGCGATCGACGTGGGCGCCCGAGCTGAGATTGCCAAACTCTTGCGGACGGCAGCGGGCGCCGGCGCCGGTGTACTTGTGGCTTCGGCAGAATACGAGACGCTGTCGGAGATCTGCGATCGCGTAATTGTATTCCGGTTGGGACGAATCGCGGCGGAGTTGAGTGGGGGCCAGATCAAACCGGACAACCTCTTGAGCGAACTTTAGCAGGCAAAGACTCACAGCCCGGCGACGAATACCATACCCATTTGGAGGAACGACGTTGTCGAATGTACGTCTACACAAAGCGATGATTGGCACCGTCTGTGTGGCAGCGGCAGCGATGACTGTACTCGCGGCATGCGGTAGCGGAGGAGGCGCCAGCAGCGCAACGTCCGGATCCGCAGCCCCGGGCGGAGCCAGTGCATCAGGCTCAGCAGGAAACGTTACTGGCGCGACGTCCGACCTAGCAAAGTTCACCAAGACGGCGCCCCTCGCGGCCATGGATAGTTTCAATGCCGGCAAATTGGCGGGCAAGCGTCTAGAGGTAATAGATTGCGCCCCTGGTGCCGCGCCACCTGTGCAGATTACCCAGGGGGCTGCGGAAGCGGGGAAGGCTGCCGGCCTGAATGTGCGTGTCACCACAGCGAGTCAGACGAATGATGTCACGCAAGATGTTCAACTACTCAACCAGGCGGTCTCAAGAAAGCCAGACGCAATCATCACCTCTTGCGTTTCATCCTTCTTGACCGCGCCTGTGGCAGCCGCAAAGAAGGCCGGAATCCCGGTCGTTGCAACCGCCGACATGGAGCCAGATGCCTCCAAGCCAGGTCAGGGGGCAGGGCCCAATGCGTTCGGCGTTGCTGGCCAAAGCCAGACGAAGTCGGGCTACCTGCTCGGCGAATGGATTGCTGCGCATGGGCCAACTAAGGCGAAGATCGGAATCATCACAACGAACGATATCCTCAGCTCAAGTTCTATCGTGAATGGGTATAAGTCGGCCATTGCGAAGTACTGCTCCGCGTGCGCGACTGTCTACCCAAATGTGAGTGCAGCAGATTGGACCTCACAACTTACGAGTGCCACCACGGCGCTCCTTGCCGCTAATCCCGATCTGAACTACGTCATACCCGCTTTGGACGGTCAGACGCCGTACGTTGTACCCGGACTAAGAGCTTCACAGAAGCTAGGCAAGGTTGACGTACTTACCACTCAGGGAACTGTTGGTGCAGCTCTCGGATATGTGAAGTCCGGTGATTTCTCGCTGGACGTCGGAATCTCAGAGAACGAGGTCGGCTGGCAGGCAGTTGACCAGGCGATGCGGGGTATGCTCCGTCTTAGCCCGGAGCCGCAGCCGGCCCTTCAACCTGTCCTTGTCTCCACCGACAGTCTGAAAGGTACGGACAGCAGCGAGCAAGCCGCCGTGTATGGAACAGCCTATGAGGGCGCATTTAAAAAGATATGGGGACTTCAGTAACGGCGGAAGACGAGCGCTTGTATGAACTTCTTGGCGCCGGCGCGAAGGGGACGTATCGCTTCTCAACCGTTACGCGCCCGCGTTGTGGAAGCTCACCGGAGCCAACGAGCTTGTGGCGCAGACCCGAGGAGCGGAAGGGCTAATGGGGCCGTACCTCTAATCCTTCATGAGCGGGATGATGAAGCCGTCAATCGGGTCTGCGCCGTGCTAGTTGTGTCAGGACAGCTATCGCACCGAAGAAGTGTCTTGATGCGTCCTAGCTCTCTAGATGTATCAAGTGGTAGCTCAATCATTGGAACCCTACCTCCTGCGTGTGCGCGGAAATGATCAAGAATAGGAGAGGCATTGTGGAGGAGTCCTTGGAAATGCCGTTGTTATCGCAATCCGGCCGGCGATGCCACCCGCGCCATTCCCACTTGCGACCTACACGACCCCCGTTCGGGAAGTAGGGGAAGAAGGATGGTATCAAACCAGTCAGCGGCAGATAACGATGAGAATGGCCCGGCTAGATCAAGCGTGGTATCTGTGGTGAATGCCGACCAGCAGGCGCCGGAGACAGGACAACCTATGCGAACACCGGGACAAAAAGAGGCGGCGGGGAGTGGTACTTCGTCGCGCCGAGCCAAAGGTGTCGCAAAGCAGTTCTTGAGGGGCTACCTTGTAGTTCTCCTTGTTCCTGCTTTGTTTATTGCTTTCACCGTAGGAGCTCCAGGCCACTTCCTTGCGGCTGCGAATCTGCGGAGCATGCTTACTACGAACTCGCCACTGCTCATACTGGCTGTAGGTATGACGGTCGTCTTGGCGTGTGGCGAGTTCGATCTGAGCTTCTACGGCGTCATTGGCATGTCCGCAGGCATCGTGGCGGGGGTGCCTCAGTTGTCGTTGTGGGGGGCCCTCGCAGTCTCGCTAGGGGCGGCAGTCTTAGCGGGGCTAGTGAACTCGTTCTTTGTCGTCGTATTGAACGTAAGCGCCTTCATCGCAACCCTGGGAATGGGGGTCCTGACTCTGGGTATTGCGCTTGGAGTCACGCATTCTGAAACGTTGCCCAATCCGTTCGGTGGAATCACCTCTGTCTTTGCCGGCACGTTCTTGGGAATATCTTATTCCTTCTATATAGCTCTGGCGGCAGTAGCTCTGCTCTGGGGATTCCTAGAACATACCGTGGCTGGCCGGAACCTGTACTTCACGGGTGCTAACAGAAAAGCCGCAGCGTACGCAGGTGTCAATGTCAACAAGGTCCGGGTCGGGGCGCTGGTAGTGTCGGCGATTACTGGATGGATCGCCGGGCTGTTCATATTGGCAGAATCTGGCGCCGTTGTCGCCGGCTACGGCTCAGGCTATCTACTTACAGACTTCGCGGCAGTGTTCCTCGGCTACGCTGCGATCAGACCTGGTAAGTACAACGCACTAGGTACTCTCGTCGGTGTCGCCGTGCTGGCCGTCGGGACAACAGGCCTTGAGGTAATGGCTGCTCCACTCTGGATCACTGATGTGTTCACGGGCGCGATCCTGTTCGTTGGTGTCGCGGCAGCAAATATACTTGGACGCGCCGGAAGCTTTCGGGAGTTGCGCTCCGCAGTCCGATAGTCAAGTTCCAAGGATGGGGCCTTGGCGTTTGGAGGCACCGTTTGCGCGCAAAATTCTCTGATATGTTGAATCATTCGGACCCATATTTGACTTCATGTGACTAAGGATCACCTAGCTTGTACACATACTCAAGACCTTCAGCGGCGGTAGTTACGCCTATGGTTCCCGACCCCACGGGTCCATACTCCGTAGGAATGGTGGCAAATGGCCTATTGTTTGTCGCAGGACAACGTCCTGTCCGAAAGTCAGATGGAAAGATCCCGGAGAGCTTTGCCGACCAGGTCAGTCAGTCCTTGGACAATATGGAGCACGTGCTCATGCAGGTTGGTTGCGATCTTGGCGACATCGTAAAGATCACTGCCTACCTTGCGAACTTAGAGGATTTCTCGAAGCTCAATGACGTATTTCGGGCTAGGCTGCCTGAACCGTTCCCCGCGCGTACCACGGTGGGCGTATCGCTACGAGGCGTACTCGTGGAATTGGATGCCTACGCCGTCGTGCGGCCCGAGGCTCTCCCAGAACACGGGGCCCCGGTCCCCACATAGCACCGTCCGACGTTGGTAATGCACCGCGACCATGTGACCCGCTGAGCGAGGTTCTATGACTACGGTAGGGGCTCGCCTGAATGTCTGCGAGCTTGCCCGTAAGGCAAGCACATAGTTGACAGCAAATCGGATTCCGCAATGCAGTCGGAGGCAGAGATGTCTGATATAAAAAGGATTGCGCTAGTGACGGGGGGGTTGTCCGGGATTGGACGGGCTATCGCTTCGCGTCTCACAAGAGAATCCATGATCGTAGTCATCGCCGATATCAGTGATTCCTCGCGAGACGACGGGATGCTGGGGCCAGACGTAGCGAAGAGTATCGGCGACGAATGCACGTATGTCCGTGCAGACGTTAGCGACGTCGATGACGTTGAGAGACTATTTGGCGTCATTAAAGACACTCTTGGGGCGCTCGATGTCCTTGTGAATAACGCGGGTATTGTGTCCTTTGCCCCGCTAGCAGATCTTAGCGTGCTGGAGTTCGACCGAGTCATGAGAGTGAACGTTAGAGGCGCATTCCTATGCAGCCGGGAGGCCATTGCAATCATGCGCAGTGAGGCACGGCCAGGCGTCATCGTTAATGTTGCCTCCAACTTCGGACTTGTTGGGGCTAAGGATGCGGTTGCGTACTGTGCGTCGAAAGCTGCTGTTATATCCATGACTCGTGCGCTCGCGATAGAGGTGGGACCTGACGGAATTAGGGTCAACGCCTTGTGTCCCGGTGCGACGGCTACGGAATTTAACCGAGAGCATAGGTCCCGGCCGGATGTTGCAACTGAGTGGGCACGAATGACGCCGCTTCGTCAGGATGGCGATCGTTACCTTGCAGTGCCTGCGGAGATCTCAGAGGCGGCCGCGTTCCTCGCGGGGGACGCGTCCAAATTTCAGAACTCCGGACATGGTGAGGTTTTTCATGCAGGGCGGGGATGGTCTTTGATGCTGTAGGTGAGAATGAGGGCGGTGCCGGGGTAGCGGGTTTGGGTCTGGTTGAGTTCGGCGCAGAGGGCGTT
>JAABUP010004934.1_pt1 | contig 21212 bp, 34 predicted proteins | sample 5559201 | NCBI WGS metagenome assembly JAABUP01 (sample SAMN10711887, study PRJNA513373) | rock metagenome | isolation source: Antarctica rocks | place: Antarctica
CAAGCACCACATGGTCCAATGCTCTTGTCAAGTTGCAACTTGGTTGCACAAGCTGCAGCAGTTGCAGGAAGAGGGCTGCAGTGTAGTGGTGAGCAGGGTGCACCTTTAAGGCAAGCTGGCGGCCATTCATGACAGCAGCCACAAAGGGGTCTGTAGCAGCAGCCAGGTCCTTCTTGGCCCTCTTCCTGGCAGCCAGCAGCTCCTCCAGGATCTCAGGCAGGATGCCCTTGGTGCGGTGAGCGCGCACAAAGCTGTCACCGGTGGGGGTTCTGATCACATCCTCCTTGGGCAGCTCATGCAGCCTGGGGCACACATGACCAGGCTGGAATACACACAGTAACACACCTCCTGACGCTGTTGCAAGACAATTGGCAGGGCATGCACACACTGCTGTCATGCGGACGCACGTCAAAGGGTTGTAGCATGTTTCCTTTGATGCATGATGAGCACTTGCCAACAGTGCAGCTCCCCAAGACTCTAGATGCTGCCGTGTGCTGCTGAATGCGAGCGGGGCCAACAGGTTGCAAGGCGCTAACAGCAGCACAGCAAGGCAGCGAGTACAATGGATGTGCATGTGCAGCAGGGCTGACCGGTCGCGAGGCAGGAGAGTGGAGTAGCAGAGGTTGTGGGCCATCATGATGGAGGGGTACAGGGAGGCAAAGTCAAGGGTGGCCACTGGCTCCCTGTAGTACCCCTGCTTGGCATCCAGCACTGTCGCCCCTTCATACCCCACAGCATCCCCGCCCGGTGCACCCACCTGTCACCGTTTACCCCTCATGCTTGTTCATAACAACAGTCAGAGATTTAACTTTTAGGCAAGTCGCTTTCATGGGCACTGAGCAGGTCAAATTTTCTGGCAAACAGGCAGTACTTCAGCAGGCTGCAGGCACATGCATTTGCCTCACAAGAGTTCTGGCAGTGTCTTTGCCTGTAATGCTGTGAAGAAGGGCGGTGTGGCAATGCCCTTACAACAACAAATGTTCACGTGATGCAAGCCAGACCGCACGCTCTGCAAAAGTAGCAGGCACACCTTGAGGTAGGGGACCAGCAAGTCTTTCTGGCGAGCCTTGCGCAGGATCTGGCTGAAGACCTTGATGGACTGGCCCCTTGTGAGCAGGAAGCTCATGGGCACCCCCGTCACACGCGCCATCTCAATGTAGTTGTACATGTACATCAGCTTGTCTACTAGCCTCTGGGGCAAATACGCATCCTGCATGCCAGCTGCCTATCTGAGTTCACTACAACCAGCTAGCCAAGCAAGTGCCTGTGGCACAGGCAGAGCAGCCACCAAGCAGTTCCATCTGTTGAAACAATCCAGCCACGCTGTGCAGACAGGATTGCTTGATTCATGCAGCAGCTCAGTTAGGCACACAAGTAATTACACAGGCTGTTCAGACTATGGAATATGACAGAATTAGCATGTCGCCATGCAAGTCATTGTAGACAGTGATGCAGGACTGCATGCACCATATCCTAACGTGACTCAACAGGACTCAGAGTGCAAGCTCTGCACGGCAGACAGCAGCATGTGAGCAACATGTGAGCAGCATGTGAGCAGCATGTGAGCAGCATGTGAGCAACATGTAATGAGCAGGCCTGGGTACCTTGAGGCAGTAGACAGCCAGACGGCGGCGAGTCTCCTCGTTGCCGCTCTGCAGGTCGCTGATGATGCTGTGATGCACATCCTCCTTCTGCTCGCCCAGGAAGTGCGCAGAGACGGCATTCAGGGAGTAGCTGCTCAGCTTGTGCTCTCGCTGGATGGCTTGCAACAGGTCAAACTGGATGCGGCCATCAATGGTGATCTCCTTGTAATCGTATGTGCCGTAAGCTTTGCTGCTGAACTGGGCATCTCGCATGCGGAGCTTGCTGCAGCAATTGACCAATTTCATTTGGAGATGCTTGTCGGGCACTCTGAGGCCTACGTTCTTCATGCAGCAATGTACAAAGCATGCAGTTCTTCAAAGCATGCAGTTCTTCAGTCTTACAGATGCAGTGCTGATGACTCCTGGTCCACATCAACTGCGGGTCTTGGTCATGCTGAAGCCAAGAAATGTTGAGTGCTCACTTCTTTTGGATGCGGCCCCAGTAGGGGAACTCAGCAATCTTCAGCGCTTCTGCCCTCTGAATGAGGTATGGTAGGTCAAAGTTGACAATGTTGTATCCGATGATGATGTCAGGATCTGACTCTATCACCAGGTCACGCCATCTCTGTAGCATAGCAAAAAGTCAAGCCGGCAAGGTGCTGGAATCCATTCAAACATTGCCAGCATGATGTGTCAGTACTGCCTTTGGTAGCTGCATCATGGTGCCAGCTTTTTGCCTAAAATACGAGTGCACCTTGACTGGCTGGCAGGCACTCATGTGCAGTTGAGCACACAACATGCTAGAAGGTCTGTGCTGCGAGGCATGCATTTGAGAAGCTGCAAGGTTGGCTGTAGGATTGCATGTATGATAACCCTGAGCAAGATCATGTGATGCATCACATGCCGTATCAAGGCACACAACAAAGCAATGAGGAGCTGCAGAGCGTAGTCCATATTGGCATTTGGTGGGTTCACGAATAGGGGCAGATTCTCATTTTGCTCCACAAACATGATAGAATACAATAAATGCCAACAAAAACAGACGTGTTGTGGAGGAAGCAGTATAATTACCGTGAGCAGCTCCTGCTCAGTCTTGAAGGACATGACCTCAGAGCCAATGATGGCTGCACAGGTGTCCAGCGTCATCACATTGCGCACAACTGGAGAGGACTCCCCTTGGTTGGTCACCATGCTTGCAATCTGAATGACTGGGTCCTTGTCTGGCTCTGGAAAGCAACCCTGAACAGCAGCATGGCAATAAGCAGCAAGCAGTCAGCCATAAGACGCTGCAGAAATGCGCAAAGCATTGTATTGCGTGCCTGGGCAAGCACTGTTTGATTTAAGCTTACAGATGGGTCCAAGAACAGCTGGGAGTGCAATGTCGTAACTTGTGTTTTGAGTTTTGCATGTTATCTCACCTTTCGACCGGCACACTCAATGTCCACACTCAGAATCCTGAACGGCGCAAGGCGTTGCCATTCCCCTGCACACAGACATGTTGCTCAGCTAGCACTTTGTGTTGTCAAGTCAGTTCATGATGGGAGCCTTCACGTGATCTGGGAAGATACATTTGCCAACTCTAGTTCTTCACTTCATGCATGCTGCTGCTGCTTGACAGAAAAATACCTTCGGGCTTATGGCTGATGATCTTGCTGCAATGTATATGAGCTTCCATTTGGCAGTGACTGAGCTTGTGCTTGTGGTCTGGCCCCTGGAAGGTGTGATGACCAGCTGGCAATTCCACCCAGTTGCCACCCACCACATCATGATCAATCATAAAGCGCAGAGCAAAGAGTACGTTGCTCTCAAACGTAGTAAATGATCGTGACATGTTGAGAGACTCAATGTGAATGCCCTGTTCCAAAATACCTGCAGCAGTATGAGGCCCATGAATAAAACATTGCCCATGACATCAATATTTGCTGCTGCCAATTTGTCTAGAATAGTATATAGATATACATAGATATAGACATAGACATAGATATAGATATGGATATAGATGTAGATATGGATATAGATGGAGAGATATATACATGACAGGATGAGATTGATGGGCATCACAGTGCGCTCCTGAGGTTTGCCATGTTCCTCAAGCAGCAACTGGGAGACAGTATAGCCTTAAAAGGGGTGGATGAGAACATTCAAAGGATGCATCATGTGCAGTAACATAGGCTGACCTCTGGCCTGTGTCACCATGGTGGGTGTGGCGAGCACAATCTTGAGAAAGGCCTTCTTTTTAACTGACTGGTAGTGCATTGCTGTCTGCTTGCGCTCTATGCGCACAGCTACACACAACTTGGTGCCTTTCCCTTTGCTAAGCTCTACCAGGCGGCCCTGCATGCAAAGCATGTAAGAGTATGTGGGGGGTTTCAGAGGTGCAAGGTGATTGTGTGTGAAGCCGTGATGCACGTGATGGTGACAAGAGCAAATGAGCAGTGGTGCATGAGAGAGTGATAAGTGTGCTCACATTGAGTTGGGCCCGGAGGGAGTCACAGTCATCTGGGCCAAAGGCCGGAGGAGCCTCCACATAAAAGTATGGCTCAAACCCATGCACAAAAGCACACACGCTGTTTCCTGCAGCAAGCAGGTGTCAGGTCAGACAGCCCAACTTGCACCTCTGTAGCTGCTGTAGACTCCTCTTTGAAGCTTTACCACCTCTGTCTGCACATGACCATCAAAAATCACACCTGACTCTGTGACACCATACATTCTGATGATAGGAACCTCAGCAAGATCAGTCAAGTGGACATCCTTGTTGGGATGACCAATGATGTAGTCCACCTCCATCTGCTGAAACACTGCATTCATCACCAGGACAACATTGTTTCAAATCATGTTGGGTATTGTAGCATAACATGTGTTTTGAGTTGTCTGAGCCCACGCACCCAGCTTATCTTTTCTAGGTTCATGCGGCTTTGGTTCTGGTCGGGTCCAGTTCCTGCCAGCTTCACCCAGATGCAGTTCAATATCATCATCAAACATGATGGCATCTACATCTTCCTCAGCTTGCTGGTCCTGTTCAGCGTCCAGTTCTGCTTCCAGGTCCTCTTCCAGAGCGCCGCTGCCCCCACTGGGCCTCTTTGCTGGTGGTGCATCAGTCGTGTCAACAGCAGGTCGTTTGGCCTCTACCATTGCTCACTGATATGAGCACAGATTGCACCCAGGACCAGCACAGCAAATGTTGGCAAAAAGTAAGCTTCAGCTGCCACAACTGATGGCCATAGCTACAGCTGGATCGAACGCTGTGGTAACATTAAAGATCGACAGGAAGGCCTCCAATGCAGCTGTTCTGGCAAGCCGAGTTGCACAGGTTCAGATCGCTCGGCCAGTGATCGTCACCATTTTTGGGTACAGACGTTCCTGAAGATGGCCCCAAGACTATACAGGAAGTACGCCTCTTAGCAATACCACTGTCTTCGGTGACAAGCGAGCAGAAGCGATTAATGTCTGAGCCCGTAAGTGTCGCTTGCAAGTCGCTCCGAAGGTGGCTTCAGAGTCAAAGCGCAGACTGGTCTCAGCATGGCGTCTCATGACTCACTGGCAGTTGTAGCGAACTCAGAGGTCTCAGAATTCGTTGGTCAAAGCTCGTTGACCTAAGAAACTTCATCTGCTCCTGTGCTTGCCGGTGTCTGTTCCCGAACGGGGTTTCAACGACACTATTACCAGAGCGATTCGTTACACCTGACCCGGTCTTGCTGTGTTGCGTGTAATAGTGGAAAACAGTGCTTTCTCGCCAGCATGCTTAAGCCAGAAGAGGCTTGGACAACAGGCCTTTTCGGTTGTTGCTCCGACATCGGCACATGTACGTCGACGTAGTGTGCTTATACTGTAACCCTACACAGCGTATCAGGATGGGTATCGTTTTCAACTGCAGGCTGTTTTGGGTCTTGGTGCCTGCCTTGCCTGTATGGCAAAAATGCCAGCAAGTTGAGGAGCACGTCCTGCTCTGGACCTGGATGCTGCTACGCATGCTGCCCCTGCTTCATATGCAGTGCGAACCTACTGCTGCTGCCTGTCATAGTGTTGGCATGTTGCTGACAAGCTGTTGCTGAGTGCAGGCACTGTCTCTGTTGTGCCCATAGTGTTGATGTACATATGTGACTCTGTGTTTCCCATTGTCTGCAGTTTTTGCTGGCAACTTGAGGCAGGATGTGCGGAGCAAATACAGTCTACCTTCAGAACCTTGTGCAGACTGCTGTGTCCACCTCTGCTGTTCACCTTGCGCAGTCTGCCAAGAGGCACGAGAGATTAAGGTATTGTGCTTGCAAGCCCTGTTTGATAAAATTGCAACGTTTTGTCTCGTGACAACATTTGTGCTGTTGGTGCAGCATCGAGGTCTGACCCCTGCTGGTGCTTACACCTTTTCAGATCCACAGCTAACTGTGCCAATGAGACAAAACATGGGATGATCGACTCAGCATTAGGATGTCAAGCACATAGCTTGACTCTTGCAGGTTACAAAATTGTTTCCTTCTCTTCTCAAATGCAATCATACTGTGTAGACTAGCCTTTCTTTCCAGACTGTGCATCAATGCTGTAAGCAAGCTTCACAGCAAACACCCCCAACCATAGCTCACATGACCCCATGTGTGTCCTTGTTACATTGGATCTCAGATACACATTCCCAAGGACGCACTTGTTGGCAGAGCTTGGTAAAATGCCTGGATCACAGAGATTGCATCAGATACATTGCTTCATCAAGCAAGGTTGTGTTACGTTGCGCCATGAATGGAAATGCTTTTCTGAGGCTACATTTACAGTCATGGAGAGTAGAACCGCTGACCGAAATGCTGCTGAGACAACAATCATCGTGTGTGCTGCAAAAACGAGGCTGAAAATCCCAACAGCCGGCCATCAGCGCAAGCACAACGCATGTAGAGCTGAAATCAAAGGTTGTGTTAGTGGTTATACCCATTTCAGCAGAGACACCACGCGTGTATCACAAATCGTTCTTGTTCCATAGCAAATGCTTTTGGGGTCAAGCCTAGCATCTCAATGGCTCTTGCTACTTACTGTCAAGAATTGCATTGTTACTTATAACTGACTGTCAAAACATGACACTTACAAGCAACCAGACCTGGGCCAGAGCATTTGCAACATATACACATGTGAGTCAAGGGCGTCCTGTCATAGATTGATCAGCCCTGCACTTGAGCCTGTTGTGGCTGTCCCTGATGCAACATAGCATTGTCGTCTTCTCTTGGCTGACCCATGCAAGATCTTGCCACACTCTCAAACAAACGCTCAATTTCTTGAGCACAGTGAGTGAAGTCATAGGTCCAGAAGTTGTAGCGGGGGTTCTTGATCAGCTCAATGAAAGTGATCAGCAGTCCCCAAGGATGTGGCCTGTTGACAATCAAGCGCTCCAGCAGGACACGAGTAATCTGCTCCTTGATGATCTCCTGCACAACAGGATTAGGGCAGTCAATCTATGCACAAACTGCTTCACGGCTATCAAAAGAACTAATAGTATCCAAGGCAGACAATGCTGCGTGTAGCATATAAAGCATAGATGCTTCTGCAGCGGCTGTAAGGCATGCCTTCCTACCTGAGTCGTCTCGTTGAAAAGGTACAGAAGGATGCAGGAGAAGTAGTGTGTGTGGTTGTTAGGGTACCGCAGCTGATTGGCCAGAGCATTGAGGAAGAGGTAACGTCCTTCTGTGTCCAGGTCACCAGCCAAGCGCATGAAAACATCCAGAGAGGGCTGGTGCATGGTGTTGCCCTGGGGCCCAGGCTTGTCCTGGTTGATGGCCTGCATAGCACACATGGTTATCAAGCAAATTTTGCCAGTCAAATCATGATGCTCAGATGCAATTTGGCCTCATGTCACAATGAAACCTTGACAATCATGTTGTTGACGAACAAAGATGACAGGCCTGACATGAGCTTTCACCAGAGCGTACACAATGACAGGCTGGTGATGATGACCCTGACACTAGTGCAGATCACTCATATGATAAGGCTGTTTGCGCAGGTATGCTCCATCTGAGCAAGCTTACCTCAATACCAACATAGAACACCAGAGCATTGAGCAGGGGCACATTGTAGCGGGTGCCCTGCATGATGGACTCCTGCTGGCTCAATGAAATTCGGCCCCTCAAGGATGCCAAGAAGGGCCCACTGGGGTCACGCGCCCTCAGGTAGCCATCCACAGCAGTCCTGTACAGCACAACAGCTGTGAACCAAACAGCCTGTGCACGCAGAGAGAGAGAGAGAGAGCACAAGCTTCTGTGGCGCTGCCACAAATGCATACTGCATGAGCAGATCATATGCAACCCTGGTGTTGCATATGCAAACGCAACAACAGCGATGCATTTGCAAATGCAACACCAGGGTTGTATATGATCTGGACAGGTGTGATAAGCTTGGAAGTAAGATGTGTGTTGAAGGGTGAGAGAAACGGTACCTGAGCTCAGCTGGAAGCAGGTTCTGTGGCTCTGGAACAAATCTGGGGCTCTGGTTGATCTCAGGCAGCAGGTCCACCTTGAGGTTGGGGGTGAAGGGGTCAGGCAGGCGCATGTTGCGGGGGAAGGCTGACAGGATGAGGTTGCGCATCTGGATGCAGCTGGGCGGGATGACATTGCACAGCTGGAAGTGATACTCACACAGGAACTCTGGGAAGTCATGCAGCAACACCAGCAGCACCCGCAGAGTACCCTGCAAGGCATATTGTTCTCATGTCAGGGAACAATGGCAATGGCAAGACACCATGAAAGCACATCGGTCACCATGTGTTAGCGCTGCTTCAAGCCACAGATGACAGTGGATGAATCACCGCACTTGATGAACAAGCAAAAGCATGAACAGTCTTTCTATTTAGGCTTTGGCACTGGTTTTGATGCAGACTAACACTGCTTACCATGAATCTGACATTAGGACAGCAATGCTGGCATACCTTATAGAGCAGGCGGACAGCATCTGTGAGCTCAGCATTGCGCAAGTAGGGCTCCAGGAACCTGAGGAGGGCCAGCAGCAGGCGCTGGAAGTTGGGCCACCCCTTGTGGCTGGCAGCCAGCAGCAGCTTGGGCATCAGGTTGCGGTGACTCATCAGCTCCAGCCAGGCAAATGCAAACCCAGGCACTCGCAGTGGCTGCAACACCATACGATAGCAGCTTTAAGGCTGACATGTGCTGCTGTGTATGCAGAAAATGCATGGGTGACGAGGATGCAGGTCTTCTGCACATTGTGCAGCTTGGATTGTCACCACATGCTGACTGAGAAGAAAGGTACTGTACAGAGCAGCCCATTGAAGCGGTCATTGTGCTCGGGCAATCTGAAACCATGCTTTTGTCTTTAAGAGGATATGGAATGGCATCATGCTGACCTGAACCAGAGCAAGGGTGTTGGACAAGGCTGACAGCATGCCAAAGGCATTGCCATCGGTGGGATCATTGGCAGGGAGGGAGCAGATGAGGCCCAGGAACATGCGGTAGTAGGGGCGGCTGTTGAAGTCACCACCGTTCAGATCAGCATCCTTCTGCAGCTGAGAGGCAACCACACCTGTGGCCTTGGCCATTAGAGGTGGCCCTCCACCATGGGCTGCAACACAACACACATACCTTGTCGAAATAAAGTCTCAGTGACCAAACTGTACAACCCATGACTTGGAAGCTGTTTGCACGCACGCCACATTGTAATGTGTTCAGTTCAAACAGTCGCAGGGCACACGCCAGCAAGCAGGTCTGATCACCATGGTCTTGTTTGAGGGGTGGTTTGCGCATGTGCTGCCAGTCATGTTGCTGTGGCCAGTTTGAGCAGCACTGGCTTGATTGGTGCCTTGGCATAGCGTATAAGCACAGCAGCACAGCCACTTACAATGCACAACATGATCTGAGCTCCTATGGCAGCAAACAGTCTGCACCACTCACTGGTCCAGCATGCACATATTGCGCTGCTAAGAGTGGACAGTGGAATAGACCTGTGATGAGCATTGTGAGCAGGCGGACGTAGGCGTCCACAGCCACAAAGTAGAGAAGGCCAGGGCGCATGGTCATGCTGCTGGTCTCCCCTGTCAGGCAGTGGCTCACCGCCAGGTCCGTCAGAATGCGCAAGAAGCGGTCTGTCAGCTCTTCTCCCTGCACGCTCACATATTTCATTGTCAGCCTTCAGCACCCAGTCAAAGGACACCATTGGTAGTAAAACCAGACAAGGGGAAGTCAGCTGTGGGCAGCAGTAAGTAAGTCCCCCGCTTGACCTTAGTTTGACAGAAGTTTGACACACTGCCAGAAGATGTCGGGTTGTCAGTCAGGTTGTACATGAAACAGGCTACAGAGAAAGAACAGAAAAGAAAAGACGACGCCATTAGGCATTCAATCTAGAGAAGCTTGAGATGATCCCAAATTGGGCCCAAGTTTCCCTTGGCCTACAGGCTACAGATGTCCTTGCAGAAAGGGTGCATGATTGCAGGGAAGGCAGACCTTAAGGAAGCCATCAGTTTGCAGCTTGAGGACAAACTTGTCGTGCATCTGGTTGGCTGGCTGGTCCTCACTGAGGCGAGCCCACTCATCAAACAGGACAACCACCCGCTCCCGCAGACCAGGGGGGTCTGTCTGATCCTTCAGAGACGGCCTCAACCTGCATGTACACATATGCTGAATGACTAATCGATGCTCAAATGGTTGCAGGACACATGACAATAGCATACATACAGTGAAGTGACACAACTGTTGCAGGTGTCACCGTCCACAAATTGCAGCATACAGTAGTGCCATTGCCACACAAGCATTGCCATTGAGTTGATCTCAGAGACATGCACGTTGCACGCTGTGCTGACCAGGATGTCAGTGAGCATGTACAGCCACCAGACTGCAAATGCAAACAGCAGGGGTGAGGTGGGGAGCTGGCTGACCTGGTGACTTGGCGCGCCTGCTCCACCAGCATGAGAACAGCGGGGCCATTGCTGCTGTGGCAGGCAATCTTGGCTAGTGTATCCAGGGTGTTGAACAGGTCAGCTGCTGTGACTACAGGGTCCCCCACCAGGCAGGTGCGCACAAGATGGACGGCCAGGTCTGTTGCCAAGTTGCTGCGGCCAGCTGAGATCATGCGCACCAGCTGAGCATCCAGCTCGGGCAGGTGAAACAGGCGAGCCCTTATCAGCATCTCACCTACACATTGCCAGCTTTGTTCAGCTGTGCATGTCACTTCGAGCCATACATAAGCTTAAATGCACAAAGCATACATTGCCAACCTGCAGTGGGCAAATACATATACACAGGCTGATTGCAGGCCAGGTACAGTAGATTTGGGACTGCTGTGTCACAGACACGTGCCTTCTTATGCTAGACAAGTGCTCCTTGCAACGCAGAATCGGCAAGGGCTGATCTTCACGACACATTGCATGTGAAGATCAGACACCAGAGACTGACCCGCAGTGTGATGGAACTTGCGGTCATCATTCCAAACCGCAAACCAGTTGGTGACTTCACTGGCAATGTTCTTGATCACCTTCTCCTTGATCATCACCAATGCTGACACATACACATTGATGTGCAGCCTGCAGCAAATGCAGCATATGAATATGCATTCACTCAGCTGTGAATGATCATCACCAGCATTGCTGACTCTTACTGTCCCAGCACTAGCAAACAATCACTGCAATTGTAAACAAGCCTTCTCATGAGGCAGCAATGCCATGCATAAAAATTGGGAGCTGTTACTGCTGCAGATTACATAGAGCAGCAGAAAATTGTTCCCTGACGACCATACCTGCTGCTGAGGTTGCCTTCATACAGGTGTGCGTAGATACGCTTTGCAAGCGCAATGCTGCCCTCCTCAGGACCGGCAGTCACGTCTGCAATCTCAGTCACCACTGCCGACAGCTCTGAACCCTCCACAACAACTGTCCCCTGAGGGTCCTGCACACACCCCAAGGCAAAACCTGACATCCATTCATGACTAAACAGGCAGCTAGACAGCTCTGCCATGCAGTTGCCAGCATGCTAACATTGTGCATTTGCATTGAGGTGGCGGTGAAACAGGGACAGCACAAATTACACATGGCTGGAATGAGTGCAGAGGGGCAGGTGAGCAGGTACCTGAGCAACAAGGCTGTCCAGGCGCTGCTGCCACAGCATGTACTTCTCCTTCATGACACGCACTGCCTGAGCTGTCTCGTTGAGGGGCCCCAGATCCCCACTAGTCATGCTGCTCGTCTGCAACAGACACACACACAGCACATCGCATCACTTTGCGTTCAGCAGCATAAGCTGCTAGCCACAGCCATGCAGCCTGCATCTGGTCAGTTTTGCTTCACTAAAGTTCAAACCAGCTGACAGACTGCTGCTCACAATCTTTGTGACAAAATGCTCTTTGCATCAAACCAGCTGACAGACTGCTGCTCACAATCTTTGTGACAAAATGCTCTTTGCATCAATCTATACACAGTAGCTGCATTGCACAGCTCCTGTTCTGTCACATCTTGGCAATTGCTTTACTACACATGGCAGCTCACAGGCTGTCCATAATGCAACAGCTTGCCATATGGGTCAGCAGACCCTGCTGCTGTGTTATGCGACAGCACATGGTGAGCAGATGCACAGGTTGCAATGGCATCCGGTGAGGTTGCTGACCTTCTCCATAGAGGCCATTGGCTTGCCGCCGCCAACAGCAGCATGAGCTCCAGCTGCAGCTCGGGGGATGCGAGCAAAGTCCTCATACACCCGCTGCTGGGCAGGGTTCAGGTGGCCAGGCTTGGGCTTCAGGCTGTCGGGCAGGTGCATGGGAAAGCGGCCATGCAGCTGAGACTGGTCAAAGAACGGCTGGTTGCTACCCTTGGCCTTGGTTCTGTTGTTGTACTGCTGGACCAGGCGCTCATCAATCTCTCTGATGGCTTTCTCTGTGGCTGCCTTCTCGAAGATGGTGCACCCCAAGTCCAGGTTGTCTGTGGCAATCATCTGCATGCGTCACCCAGCTTGCATGGCCAAAACCTTCACAACCAATGACATCGACAAGACATGACCTCAACAGTCACTATAGCGTCATGTGGTCACATTTGCACAACCACTGAAGCAACATCTCTGGAGCCCCTTGGCAGTCTTTGGTTAGCAGCAGGTTGTCCAATTGCCGAACTCCAGCTAAAAATCTCACCTGCACATACTGCTCCAACATAGCAGCATCCAGCCCCTGTGCCAAGAGGGAGCGCAGGCGGTTGGTGAGGCTGGTGCGCAGAGGGTCTCTGCAGGTCACCAGAGCCAGGCTGCCTGCCAGGCTGCCCACCATCAGATGTGCCGCTTTACGCATTCGCTGCTCATCAGGCTCCACAGCAAAGTCCTGAACAATCATGCTGATACTCAACGACAGCTGGAAATGATGGCTTGACCAACAGCAAACAGCGGAAAAGCAGGTCCACCTGCTACACAGAAAGCTTCAGACATGTCAAGTGGCCCAGCAAGCTGCCATGTCACAGGTTCAAGGGGGATGCACACACTGTGCATCTCGACCCGCAGCAATCAGACAACAGAAGAGTCAGCAGGACACACCTTGACAATGAGCTCCTGAGCAGTCATGCAGGCAATTGTGACACTGCGCTCCACGACGGGGGTGATGATCTCCACGATGGCCTGGTCCACTGCCATGGGCACCAAGCGCTTCAGCTGCAGCCGCTCTGCTATGGGAGCCAAGGCAGGGTTGATTTGCACATAGGCATGCAGATTTGCGAACAAACCCTGGTCCACAGCACCTGGAGCTCCTGCAGGCAACAAGGGATATACACCTGGCTTAGAAACCTGTTCCCACCAGATGAGCTCAACTCAAGTTTGCAGGAAGGTTGTGGAGAACTGAAAGTCAGACCAGACCCTGCAACATGACAAAGCCAGGGCACAAGGTGACGCTATGCTGTACATGCGTCCATGCAGCTGAAAGCAATCAGCATGCAAGAACAGTCTAATGGAGGCACACCTGCAGGAGCCTTGCTGTCAGGCTCTGGCTTGGGAGGGCCTGTAGGGGGAGCAGACATCCCAGGTGGGACAGAAGGGGGGCCAGCAGGCGGGGGTGGTGGCTGAGCAGGACTGGCCGGCGCCTTGTCAGCGCCAAAGTCCTGGTTGTTCACCGTCTCCCTCTTGTGACTGGCCAGAGTGTTGCTGGCCGTCACATCACTGGGCTTCATGTCATTCTGGCTGCGGAACATGGTCTCAATCTCAAACTTGAGATTGAGCTTGAGGTTTTCCAGGGCGTAGATTTCAGCCGCCAAGCAGAGGATGCTCTGCACCCAGGGGTTGCTGGGCTTGAAGACCTTGGAGTCCTTGCAGTGCTCCAGGATGCGGTTGATGAAGGGCAGCACGGCAATCATCCTGCCCTGCTCGTAGGCTTCATACAGCAGACCCTTCAGGTCCAGATCCTTGTGGCGAATGATCTTGTCCTGTTTAATGGTGAGGTGGCCCAACCAGTTTCCCAGGTTCTTCAGCAGAGACCGCTCACCAGTCTGCATGTGCGCATGCTACAGTTCAGCAAATGCCGCACAATGAGATGTCAGATAGTGGCAGACAGCTTGGTTGGCCGGTGTCAAATAAGCCATGGCGACCAAGTACTGTACATGTTCAAAGGAGTGTAGTGGCTCATGGCTCACACAGCTGTTGCTGTAAGCCAAGGCTTGGAATGAGAAGAAGTGGAGGCACGTGCAACCAGTAGGTAGGTGGCTGACCTGTGTCTTGATACGATCAGAGCGCAGAAGGATCTTGATGTACTTGAATGTGGTGCTTGCAAGGTGCCTGTCCATCATGGGCTTGTTCATCTGCTCCATCAGTTCCAAATACAGCACATGAAAGTTGGGCTCCTGCATGTCATGCATTTTGTGCAATTAGCGGAGCATGTGACGCATGCACATGCACAGACAGAGACAACAAACGTAGCCAGCAAAAAGCATACATACAACATCAAGAGCAGAGAGAAAGCAACAAAATTCGTGCATACTTTGCATAAACCTTGATGTCAAGGGAGCAAGTAGAAGCAGGTGGTCATAGCAGACCATTACATGTCTCATGTGAAGGCAGATGCGCATTCACAAGCAGCTGCAAACGCCATACCTGTGCAGCTCGCTTGACGACCATGTAGTTGCCAAACCAGGGCCAAAACTCATCCGTGACCAGGCTAGAAAGGATGTCCAGCTTTTCATGCAGATTGTCTCTGGCCAAGTTGTTGATTTGCATGTTGATGGCATCCTGCAAGCATAGCTAAGGCGTTACTTCTGACATAGTGAGTTGCATGCATGGCAAACAACCAGTGGGAGCAACACTATATACATTGTGACATGAAGAGGCAGAAAAATACAGCACACAACGCAGAGCTGTGAGGCTGCATATGTTGCAGCAGTGTGACCAGCTGCTAGCTGTGCACTAACAAATATCAGACCAGCTACTGTTGTGGTCAACAGGAGCAGCTGCCACAGTTTCAACAGCATGGGTACCTGTGTAGTGACAGGAGGAATGGGGTAGTCTGCTTGAGCAGAAGCCACCTCCAGAGTCTCAGCGTTGATGGCCTGAAAGGCTCTGTTGGGGTCCAGCAAGCCAGCTGCCTTCAAAGAGCTGGAGCTGGCTGACCCAACAGGGGTCCTGGTTGGGGTGGTCCTTGCATTGTTCATACCAGCTTCAGCAGCTGCGCCCCTGCCAGGGGCGCCAGGCTGGCCCTGTAGCTGCTTGGCTGCTGCTGGAGGCTTGCTTGGCCCTGCTTTGTTTGATGGCGACACGGCCTGGTCCAGCGCATCAGGTCTGCCAGCCTCTGCTGTGGGCAGCATCTTGACCTCCTGCCCACCTGGAGCCTTGCCTGTCTGCCCGGCCAGGCTCACCTGCACCACCAGCTAACATCATCAGGTAAAATAGGGAAGAGTAAAAAATGCAGTAAAAGCATGCATGGTCTGCATGCTTTCCAGATGACGTTTGAACTCAGCACATGCTCTGAACATGTTGTGACTAGTCAAGGTGCAGACTGCGTAGCTCATTTGACAGCTGTGTCAAAGGCAGACACGCATTCAGTGATAGATGATTTGTACACCATTGCAGAGGCAAGAGCCACACAAGGCATTACATACATTACTGGCACAAGGTACAGTGAAGAGCAGAGGTGTGACTGACCTGGCCTGGGGGGCTGATCTCCTGGCCTGGGGTGACCCCCTGCCCTGCAGCAGCGTGTGGCTGAGGCACCACTTCATCTTCCTGCATGCCGTCTCCATGCAGCTCCCTTTCCCCATCTGCCATGCCCTCACCTGGGCCATTGGCACCATTCCCACTGCTGCCATTACCAGCAAGGGCACTCCCATTGTCTTGCCCTTCATCTTTAGCTGGTTGAAAGGCAAGGTCGCTGTAGGATTCAGCTGCATTGCCACTTGGCAGTAAAGGAGAAACAGGCAAGCCAAGGACCTGGGAGGCGTCGGCAAAAATATCTGGGTTGTTCTGCTTTAGATTGGGTAGGTTCACCAGAGCCTGACAGACCTGCGGCCACTGCTGCAGCTGGCCTTGAAAGCAGCGCAGTGTCTGTACGCCAAAGGCATACATCTTGTCGTCTGTGGGCTTGCTGAGCTGGTCCAGGACAAAACGCAGGAAGAGAGCCACAAGAGGACCACCTAGAAGCCTGCAGCATTGTAGGCAGGGTTTTACACTCAAAAAGAAAAGAAAAGACTACGCCTTTCGGCGGCAATTTGATGAGAAGCCAAGTATCATACCGGACTGCCCAGGCTTTAACACTCAGCTTTACCATACAAGGTGCAACTGCCTTAGCTAGTATGAAAGCAGCAAGTGCTGATGTGAATTAGGTGACAACAACTTGATCTTCTCCAGGTTTCAGGTGAAAAGCGACTTCTGGTCATGCTGAGCGGCAAGGACCAAGGTGCAAGGCATGCTGGCTTACCCGTTGCGAATGACCGCACCAAGCAGTCTGGCTGTTCTGTCAAGCTCATGATCTGGGTAGTCATGAAGGAAGCGGATCTCGTCGTACATGCTGTGGATGAGGCACTTCAGCAAGGACATCTGCCTTTCATTGCCTGACGCCTGCACGCCATGTAGCATGGCACTCGTGTCATGCATGTACTTGTGCATTCCTGCTGTAGGCAGTATGAACAAGTATCTCCATTTGTTGTAGCTGTTTATGAAATGAGTATTGTTTGCAGACAAAAGGCCCGGACCAATGCCACTTGCATCCTGCCACACCATGAGCAAGACAAAAGGCATACCTGCCAGCCCTTCAACATGGACACAAAGTCCTCAATGTTCAGCTTCTCATGGTACACCTTCTGAAACCATTCATTGGCCTCTGCCTCAACGTCTTGTGGATACACATCATTGGAGCCATCCAGCTCCAAGTGCTGCAGCTCAGGGTATGTGTTGCCAGCCTGGGTACGCAGCCCCTCCAGGTCTTTCAGCAGGTCTGATGGCATGGCAGTGGCATGAACCTGTCATCAGAGTGCAACACTTTGAGCAGCTTGTTTGCATTCCAGTCTTTGGCAGCAAGGGCAAATGAACATCAGACGTCATGGAGCTTGAAGACTTGACAGCCTTTCACATTCACCAGCAGCATCAGTTGACAAGGCAGCATGGTCCTTAGGTTGACAGCAATTTGTTTGACTGTGTGCTGGGGCCTTAGGTCAAGCAGAAATGCACAAAGGCACATCAAGGTGCATGCAATGCTGAACAGGACAGAATGCATGCACAGGAATGACTCACCTGAAGAGCATGCATGAAGATAGGCAAGGTGGCCAGCATGACATGGATCATGTTTTGGTCTCTGTGAGCATCAGGGGCAGCCTTCTTGCGGATGTAACCAACCACAGCCTGAGCAAATGGCAGGCCATTTGTGCTGAGCTTGTCTTGCAGCCAGCCCTCAAGCAGGAGGCCAAGATGCTTTCGCTGGGAGGCTGCAGCTGCCAAGTCACAAGCTGCTTCAAAGGGCAGCAACTCCATTGCAGTGTCCACACCTTTGAACTGCTCACACACGTCTAGCATGTGCAAAATGTAGTTGGCGTCCTTGTCATACTTGGCCACCATGGCCCGCAGAATGACATCCTTGTTGGCTGGCCACAAGTTGCGCAGGACCACCTGGCTGTTGGGATGGTCACCAATGTATTTTGGCACCAGGTCATCGCACATCTCACGCTGCAGCAGGTTCCACTCTGTGCTAACTGAAGCCACACCAAGCAGCAGCAGCTCTGGGCACTCAGCTTTGGGCTGCTCCAGGATTTTGTGGACTGCTGCACCATGGCCTGACTCAGCAAGGCGGCACAGGACCTCCATCAAGTCCAGGCACAACCAAGCCTGGTTGGGTGTGCCTATTGAAGACACAGTGCCAGCAAGGCCTTCCAGGGGCGGCTGCTGTCGAATGGCATGCTCAAAGGTGAACACCTCTGGTGGTGATTCAATGGCGTGTTTGAGAAACTCAACTTGGCCTTGCTGATTTTGCCAGACTCTGCCAACGACAGCTTGCAAGGGGAATGCCTCCTTGCTGCCTTGCTTGTAGGCTTTGATGAGAGTTTGAAATGCTGAATGGCTTGGCAAGCTGAATGTTGGTCTGTCATAATGGTCTGGGACTGACTGCCATCTGAGGCTGGGGTAGGAGCTCTTCAGGACTTTGACGACCACTTCCAAATCCCAGTGCTGTGAAGCTGGGGCAGAAGTAAGGCCAATTGCTCCTAGTGCTGCAGCAACACTGGTTTGTGTGCTGTGAGTGTCAGCTAGCTTGGCATCTGTACGTGCCATCATACTGAAGAGATCAGCCACAGCTGTCTCGTTGATTGTGGAGACCTGCTGGACGACATCTTTGAAGGCTGCCTCGTTTGCTGTACAACTATATCCAAAATCTTCCACAACGCCAGAAAGCTGTGACGCTCTGCCAACGTCTTCTGCCATACTGAGCAGGTTTATTTGGAAGTTAGGTGTAGTTGCTGGTTGTGTCACAGCAACTCCCAACATATGTTGGTCCACAACCAAGCCAGTACTGCTCGACGGAGCTGCGCTGCCCGCCTGTTGCCTGCAACGTTGTATAACAGACCGTGTCAACGCACGACCGCCAGCAGCAGAGCCAGATCGCATGACATGCCTTGTCAATGCTAGATGCTTGCATCGCTTACTAGCAGTGTTGACAACTGCATCAATTCACCTGTTTTGTCAGTTGCTGCTGAGCAGTGCAGCGTCACCGTCACGTCTGCAGAGAGCGTCGAGGTACCACAGTAAGCGATCAGGTGAGACAGTGCAAATGCTCTTAGACAGCAGCCGTCCCCATCTGCCGTTATGTGTGCTTGCTGCGCGATCAAGCTCCTCACAGTTCCGCCGACGATGGCGCACCAGATCGTTGTGCTCAGTTGCGCTCCTCAGTATAAAATAGTGCCTATTATTTCCCAAGATTATATGCAATTCTACAACTGCGCAAATGATGGGGCATATCTGTGATCAGATGCAAGCAAAGGGTCGTAAGTTGCAATGACACACAGGAGTGCCACCCGTTTGGAGCATACATATGCAAGCAGTGCTGCTAAGGGACACCATAAAAATCTCTTTACACATATCATTCTCTGGGCTCAGTGCCAATCAGTCCTTGGCTCAGACAGGGCAGCAGCCCTTTGATGCAGATATATTAGCTGGCAGAAGAGCAGAATGAGTAGGCCACATGGCGCTGAACACTTCCAGCTGCAGAGGAGCCATGCATAGTCTCTTGCTAATTCATCATGCCATGTACACATGAATGAGCCCAGCAGAATTTTCACGCATGTCATTGTAGATCCGTGCTCCTAATTGCCACGAATTGGTGATGAGGGACCCGGCAGTGCTGCATCAGTCAGTGATGGTATGGCTCCCCACGTAATATTGTCCATGCACGATATATCTGTTCCAGCAGCACCATGTGTGCAATCTGCAGCCATATCGAGTACTTAAGGCACAGCACAAGGGACATGTTGATTGGAGGGCAGGCACACGGACCCTGGTGTGCAGCCATGCACTGACCTGGTGATTTAGAACCATATCTGACAGCTTCAAGGTTTCGTTGGCTCTACTACGCACGTCCATGCTGTGTCCATAAGGCCCACCAATGCAAAACACTAGATTGGCCACTCCTCTGTCTCCTGCCTGAACAGACACATTCCAGATTTTGTGTTTATGTTACTAAGTTTCCTTTAGTCATCAAGTTGACATGAGCCAAGCTGCAAAGTACCTCAGCAACAAGTTTTGCCATTCCTTCTGATGATGCTGCTTTCCCATTTTCATCAAGAAGCACCACGTAATCCTGCTTGGCAACACATAAGGTCTGGCTTGTCACAATGGCAACAATGACCAGTCTGAGGCTTGCAAGATCCAGCACTGCAGATGTGCATGTGCTGCTGTACTTGTGGCGTGATCAGTTTCAGGACTTTCTCTCCTTCAGACTGCACCGCAACAATAGGGGAGGCTGCTTTCTTGGGATTGGGCTTGACTTGTAGGTGCTCCAGCTGTGTATACCTTTTGACTTTGTCTGTCCATTCACCTACGCATCAGGCATATGCCTCCACATGTATGTGTGATGAGCAATCGAGGCAAGTGTTCAAATCATTACGTGCAACAGCTTCTGCGCCCTTGCTGTTCCCCTTTGCAACGGTGATGAGTTTGATTTTGACAGGTCTGATTGCTCTGGCAAAGCTTTTAGTTGTGTGGTTGTCAGCTTGAGCACAAACGACAGTTATAGCTCTGACACTAGACAACCGAAGCTGAGGCACCGACCAGCTGCATACTCGACCGAGGGAAGCTGTCATGCATACTCTGTTGCGACCAACGAAGCAACACTGCAGCACGGCCACTTCAGAAAGCTCAAGTATGTGGCGCTTGTGTCACGGGGACATGTGGTGGCGTATGGACTGGACTCCAGGCGCTCAAGCAGCAGCTGCGCAATGATGCCTGAGTGCTCCGGAACCAATGCTTAGCATGATATGCATGCCATGCCCATTCTCAACTTCTTCACAACAAAAACTTTCGAAATTTTCCACGCTTAAACTGTTAAGTATACGGCCCAAACCTCCAGGCAATACAGCTATGACCCTGATCGAGATTCCTTCTGCCTTGCCATCTACCATGAACATCACAGCAGACAGTAGCAGCTGGTCTGCCTTGATAGGCCTGCACGCCACAACTGACATTGTATTCATTGGACGAACCGTGCAGCTGCACAGCACGGGCAGAAAATAGACTGCCATCCTACACTACATCCTTACACATATCACAAACAACTATAGCATAAAAAAACAGTCCACAAGCATCTCTACATGCGGCAGAAAGAACCCATTCATTATTCGACATCACCTGAGGCATCACACACTGAGTACTCAGGGTGAACCCCTGAGCCCCTGCTCACACACAGCAAGAAACTTGCAATTACGCTGCAGAGATTTCATTCGACAAATGAATGAAGAAAGACTCTGACGCTCCAACAAACACAGCAGAACAGCATAAGATAAAACGATGATCGCTGGCTGTTTTCCATGTCACCCGAATACAGGCCCCCAGATCTGCCTTTGCTTAGCAAGCTCTCTCAAGCAACAATGGGGACAGAATCAGAAATCAGAAGGGCGTCGCATCTGTACTGTCCGGAGCAGTCATGTTGTACCGCTGCTGAGGTCCTGCTGCTTGTATTGAGCCACTTGGCTGGTCATACCTCCTGGGTGGCCTTTGCAGCTCCTCAGCAGCT